>Ga0209244_100050_pt1 | contig 84728 bp, 81 predicted proteins | sample UppTromicrDC3104_FD_185839 | JGI IMG/M metagenome (GOLD analysis project Ga0209244, IMG submission 185839) | Upper troposphere microbial communities from Midwestern USA - DC3-104 (SPAdes) (version 2) | ecosystem: Environmental > Air > Outdoor Air > Unclassified | place: Midwestern USA | collected... | reverse complement strand
GAGGTCGGCGCGGCGCGGCGCGGCGCGCGGGCGCTGCCGGTGTCGGCGTTCCCGGCGGTCGCCTACGCCGCCCTGGCGACGGTCTACGCGGGGGGCCGCGCGCCGTCCGATCTGGAGCGGCGGCTGCGGCTGACGGCGGCGGTCCTGCTGGGGCGGCTCTGAAGCCCCGGCGTCCTATTCCGCCGCGACCTGGGCGGCCGGGTCCAGCCAGGCGTCCAGGGCGGCGACGGCGCGCAGGCTCATCAGCCGCTTCTTGGCCCGGCCGCGTTCCGAAGTCGGCAGGCGGCGGCCTTCGGCGTCCTTCTTCGGTGCCTCCATCGGCGGCAACAGGCCGTAATTGACGTTCATCGGCTGGAACTTGCCGCCTTCGAGATGGCCGCCGGTGATGTGGGCGATCAGGGCGCCGAGGGCCGTGGTCGGCGGCGGCGGGGCGAGGTCCGCGCCCAGGCGTTCGGCGGCGGCGAACCGGCCGGCCAGCAGGCCGACCGCCGCGCTCTCGACATAGCCTTCCACCCCGGTCACCTGGCCGGCGAAGCGCAGACGTGGCTGGACCTTCATGCGCAGCGAGGCGTCGAGCAGGCGCGGGCTGTTGATGAAGGTGTTGCGGTGCAGGCCGCCGAGGCGGGCGAACTGGGCGTTCTCCAGGCCGGGTATGGTGCGGAACACCTCGGTCTGGGCGCCGTGCTTCAGCTTGGTCTGGAAGCCGACCAGATTGTAGAGCGTGCCCAGGGCGTTGTCCTGGCGCAGCTGGACCACCGCCCAGGGCTTGACGCCGGGGGTGTGCGGATTGGTCAGGCCGACCGGCTTCATCGGGCCGTAGCGCAGCGTTTCGCGGCCACGCTCGGCCATCACCTCGATCGGCAGGCAGCCGTCGAAATAGGGGACGTTCTCCCAATCCTTGAACTCGGCCTTGGGGCCGTCGAGCAGCGCCTGGATGAACGCCTCGTACTGGGCCTGGTCCATCGGGCAGTTGATGTAGGCGGCGGCGTCGCCGCCGGGGCCTTCCTTGTCATAGCGCGACTGCCGCCACGCCTTCGACATGTCGATGCTGTCGGCGTGGACGATGGGGGCGATGGCGTCGAAGAACGACAGCTGGTCCTCCCCGGTCAGGGCCAGAACCGCCTCGGCCAGGGCCGGCGAGGTGAGGGGGCCGGTGGCGACCACCACGCTGTCCCAGTCTTCCGGCGGCAGGCCGGCGACCTCCTCGCGGACGATGCTGACCAGCGGGTGGGCCTCCAGCCGGGCGGTCACCGCCTGGGAGAAGCCGTCGCGGTCCACGGCCAGGGCGCCGCCGGCCGGCACCTGGTGGGCGTCGCCGCTGGCCATGATGATCGAGCCGCACCGCCGCATCTCGGCGTGCAGCAGGCCGACGGCGTTGTACTCCCAGTCGTCCGAGCGGAAGGAGTTGGAGCAGACCAGTTCGGCCAGGCCGTCGGTATGGTGGGCGTCGGTCCGGCGGACGGGACGCATCTCGTGCAGCACGACCGGGACGCCGGCCTGCGCGATTTGCCAGGCGGCTTCGGAGCCGGCGAGACCGCCGCCGACGACATGGATGGGCTTGATGGACATGGGGGTCTTATAGGCCGTTCCGCGCGCGGATAAAAATCCCATATGGCGCATGGCGGGCGGTTCCGCTTCCGACTATATGGGCCTGCGCGATCGCGCCTTGGGAGGCCGTTGGGGCATGGCTAGGTTTTCGTCCGCAGACGCGGCGTTGGAGGGGTTCCGACTGGGGCGCGAGCATCCGGGCGCCCTGGCCGCGTGGACTGGCGTGTTCTTCATCGGCAACCTGGCCACGGCCCTGGCCAACGACTACATGACCCCGCGCTCGGTGCTCGTCGCCTTCAACGCCCTGCGCCAGGCCAATCCGCCCGACCTGGCGGCCATGGTCGCGCTGCTGCCGTCCATGGCCCCGGTGCTGATCGTCTCGAACCTGCTCGGCGTGCTGACCATGGCCATCGTCGCCGCCTCGGCCTTCCGCCTCTATCTGCACCGCAGCCGCCCCGCGACCCTGAGCTTCGGCTCGGACGAATGGCGCATCCTGCGGCTGCTGCTCATCGTGTTCCTGGTCGGGTTCGTGGCGGTGACGGCGGTCAAGGGCCTGCTCAGCGTCGCCCTGACCCTGTTGCAGAACACCCCGGCCGGCGTCGTCGTCCACTTCTTGGGCGACATCGCCAGCTTCCTGATCCCCATCGTGGTGTTCGTGCGGCTGGCCCCGGCCGCCGCCCTGGCCATCGACGAGCACCGCATCGCCCTACGCGAGCCCTGGCGCCTGACCCGCAACGTGTTCTGGCGGCTGACCGGGGCTTATCTGCTGGCGGCGGTGATGTATCTGGTGGTGTTCGTGGCGGTGATGGTCTTGGCCTTCATCCTGATGGCCGTGGTGGTGCTCTCCACCGGCGGGGCGCTCTCGGACGTCGGCGCCGCGCTGGCGCCCGACACCAGCACCCTGGCGGGGTACTTCACCTTCGGCGCCGTGGTCTCGCAGGTGTTCTACGCCCTGATGCAGACCGTGCTCGTCACCATCATGACCGGCGTGGCGCTCGACACCTACAAGGCGTTCGTCGCCCACCACGGCGCGGGCATGGACTAGGCGTTCGGGGCCGCCGCCGGGTCAGGGCCTGTCGCCTCGCGTCCGAACTTGTGTCTAACTGCGCGCCGCCAAGGGGCGTCGGCGCGAATCCCGCCGGCGCGGGCGACAAGGGGAAGCGATGAACAAGTTCTCGGCGACGCATGCCGCCTTCACCGGATTTCGGCTCATCCAGTCCAAGCCGCAGATCATCCTGTGGTGGGCCGCCGTCATGTTCGTGCAGACCGTGATCAGCGGCGGCTGCATGATCCTGTTCGGCGGCGGCGCGTTGGCCCGGCTGGAATCGCCCGAACTGAAGAACGATCCCACCGCCATCAGCGCGGCCTTCGCCCAGGCCGCCCCGGCGTTGCTGGTGGCGTCCCTGATCGGTTTCGCCGTCTATGCGGTGTTTTACGCGGCGACCTACCGCGCCGTCCTGCGTCCCCAGGAGGATCGGGCGGGCTATCTGCGTTTCGGCGTCGACGAACTGCTGCAGCTGGGCGCCCTGCTGCTGGTCGGGCTGGTGGTGTTCGCCGCCTATTTCGGCCTGGTCCTGGCCGCCGTCGTGGTCATCATCTCGGTCGCGGCGATGAGCAAGGTGGCGGCGGTCTTCGTCGGCGTCCCCGTCGTCATTTCTGCGATCGGCGCGCTGCTGTTCATCGTCGTGCGGCTGTCCCTGACCAACGCCGTCGCCTTCGACACCCGCCAGATCAGCCTGCCGACCTCGTGGCGGCTGACCAAGGGACGGTTCTGGCCGATCCTCGGCGCTTACATGCTGGCGGCGATCTTCGCCTTCATCGTCTACATGCTGGGCCTGACCATCTTCATGGCGCTGGCGGCGGTGACGGGCGGCGTCGGCGCGGCGGGCGCGGTGTTCAAGCCCGACACCACCTCCATGGCCACGTACTTCACCCCGATCACCCTGATCTATCTGGTGTTTTCGGCCCTGCTCTGGCCGCTGGGCCTGACCCTGCTCGTCGGGCCGTCCGCCAGCATCTACCAGTCCCTGACCGCCGATCCTTCCGAGGTGTTCTAACGGGCGGTCCGAGCAAAGGCCCCGGACGAAGGCGTTACGCCTTCGCCCGGCGGCGTCAGGCGCGCTTGAGCGCGGCGACGCGTTCGCGGCGACGGGTCTCGTGCCGCTCCAGCACCTCGGCCAGATAGCGGCCGGTCCAGCTTTCCGGCGTGGCCGCGACCTTCTCCGGCGTGCCCGAGGCGACGATCAGGCCGCCGCCGTCGCCGCCCTCGGGACCGAAGTCGACCAGCCAGTCGGCGGTCTTGATGACGTCGAGATTGTGCTCGATCACCACCACCGTGTTGCCCTGGTCGACCAACTCGTGCAGCACCTCGAGCAGCTTCTTGGTGTCCTCGAAGTGCAGGCCCGTGGTCGGCTCGTCGAGGATGTAGAGCGTACGGCCGGTCGCCCGGCGTGACAGCTCCTTGGACAGCTTGACCCGCTGGGCCTCGCCGCCGGACAGGGTGGTGGCCTGCTGGCCGACATGGATGTAGCCCAGGCCGACCCGCTTGAGCGTCTCCATCTTGTCGCGCACCGGCGGCACGGCCTTGAAGAACTCGGCGGCCTCCTCGACGGTCATGTCGAGGATGTCGGCGATCGACTTGCCCTTGAACAGGATCTCCAGGGTCTCGCGGTTGTAGCGCTTGCCCTTGCAGACGTCGCAGGTGACGTAGACGTCGGGCAGGAAGTGCATCTCGATCTTGATCAGGCCGTCGCCCTGGCAGGCCTCGCAGCGGCCGCCCTTGACGTTGAAGCTGAACCGGCCGGGGCCGTAGCCGCGGGCCTTGGCTTCCGGCAGCTGGCTGAACCAGTCGCGGATGGGCTGGAAGGCGCCGGTATAGGTGGCCGGGTTCGAGCGCGGCGTGCGGCCGATCGGCGACTGGTCGATGTCGATGACCTTGTCGAAATTCTCCAGCCCCTCGATGCGGTCGTAAGGGGCAGGGGCGTCCGAGGCGTTGTTCAGCCGCCGGGCCGCGGCCTTGTACAGGGTCTCGATGGTGAAGGTCGACTTGCCGCCGCCGGAGACGCCGGTGATGCAGGTGAACACGCCGACGGGGATCTCGCCGGTGATGTCCTTGAGGTTGTTGCCGCGCGCGCCGACCACCCGCAGCATCTTCTTCTTCGAGAAGGGGCGGCGGTCCTCGGGAACCTCGATCTCGCGGGTCCCGGTCAGGTACTGGCCGGTCAGGCTGTTGGGGTTGGCCATGATCTCGGCCGGCTTGCCCTCGGCGACGATATTGCCGCCGTGCACGCCGGCGGCCGGCCCCATGTCGATCACGTAGTCGGCGGTGAGGATGGCTTCCTCGTCGTGCTCGACCACCAGCACCGAGTTGCCGAGGTCGCGCAGGCCCTTGAGGCTGGTCAGCAGGCGCGTGTTGTCACGCTGGTGCAGGCCGATCGACGGCTCGTCCAGCACGTAGAGCACGCCGGTCAGGCCCGAGCCGATCTGGCTGGCCAGGCGGATGCGCTGGCTCTCGCCGCCGGACAGCGTGCCCGAGCCGCGCGACAGGTTCAGATAGTCGAGGCCGACGTCCACCAGGAACCGCAGGCGGTCGTTGATCTCCTTCAGGATCCGCCGGGCGATCTCCATCTGCTTGTCGGTGAGCTGGGTCTCCAGGCCGGAGAACCAGTCCCGCGCCGGGCGGATGGCCAGGGTCGAGACCTCGGCGATGTTGCGGCCGGCGATCTTGACCGCCAGGGCCTCGGGCTTCAGGCGGGCGCCGCCGCAGGCTTCGCACGGGGTTTCGGACTGATAGCGGCCCAGCTCCTCGCGCACCCAGGCGCTGTCGGTCTCGCGGAAGCGGCGCTCCATATTGGGGATGACGCCCTCGAACGGCTTGGCGACCTCGTATTTCCGCGCGCCGTCATCATAGGCGAACTTGATCTTCTCGGTCCCCGTGCCTTGCAGGATCACCCGCTTGGCCTGGTCGGGGAGGCTGTGCCAGGGTTTCTCCATCGAGAAGCCGTAGTGGGTCGACAGGGCCTGCAGGGTCTGGGTGTAGAACGGCGAGGGGGACTTGGCCCACGGCCCGATGGCGCCCTTGTAGAGGGTCTTGTCCTTGTCGGGGATGACGAGGTCGGCGTCGAAGGTCAGCTTGACCCCCAGGCCGTCGCACACCGGGCAGGCGCCGAACGGGTTGTTGAACGAGAACAGCCGCGGTTCGATCTCGGTGATGGTGAAGCCGCTGACCGGGCAGGCGAACTTCTCCGAGAACAGCATGCGCCGGGGCTCGGTCTCGCCGTCCTCGACGCCGGCCCATTCGGCCACGGCCACGCCCTCGGCCAGTCGCAGGGCGGTCTCGATCGAGTCGGCCAGGCGCTGCTCCTGGCCCGGCTTGGTGACGATGCGGTCGACCACCACGTCGATGTCGTGCTTGAACTTCTTGTCGAGGGCCGGGGCGTCCTCGATGGCGTAGAACTCGCCGTCGATCTTCAGCCGCTGGAAGCCGGCGCGCTGCCACTCGGCGATCTCCTTGCGGTACTCGCCCTTGCGCCCGCGCACGACGGGGGCCAGCAGGTAGAGCCGCTCGCCCTCGGGCAGGGCGGTCACCTTATCGACCATCTGGCTGATGGTCTGGCTCTCGATCGGCAGGCCGGTGGCCGGCGAATAGGGCACGCCCACCCGCGCCCACAAAAGGCGCATGTAGTCGTGGATCTCGGTGACGGTGCCGACGGTCGAGCGCGGGTTGCGGCTGGTGGTCTTCTGCTCGATGGAGATGGCCGGCGACAGCCCCTCGATCAGGTCGACATCCGGCTTGGACATCAGCTCCAGGAATTGGCGCGCATAGGCCGACAGGCTCTCGACATAGCGGCGCTGGCCCTCGGCGTAGATGGTGTCGAAGGCGAGCGAGCTCTTGCCGGAGCCGGACAGGCCGGTCAGCACCACCAGCTCGCCGCGCGGGATGTCGACGCTGACATCCTTCAGATTGTGTTCGCGCGCGCCGCGGACGCGGATGAAATTCTGATGATCGGCCATGACCTGAACGAAACGCCTTCAGCCGCGGAGGGTCGCAGCGGGATACCGGAATGTAGTGCTTGGAGTCGCTATTAACACAAGAACAATTTGCGAACAAACGTCACCCTGCTGACAGGACTTGTCAGCAGGGTGTCATCGGTTGCCTGCCCTGGCGTCCGCCGGGCTATGATCGCCGGCAGGAGGACGCCGTCATGCTTCGCTTCGCCCCCGCGACCCATCTGGAGACGCACGAGGTCTTCAACCAGCCGCCGCCGTTCGCCGGACGCAACCTGTTCCTGACCGACGCGGCGCTGCGCGAGGCGGCGGTGCGCGAGGGCGGGGCCTGGACCGAGGCGCCGCTGTCGGCGCTGGGCGAGGCGGCGGGTTCGGAGCAGGTGCTCGACCTGGGGGAGACGGCCAACCGCTATCCGCCCGAGCTGGTCGGTTTCGACCGCTACGGCCGCCGCCTGGACGAGGCGCGGTTCCATCCCGCCTATCACGAGCTGATGACGCTGGCGATGGACCACCGCATCCACGACATCGCCTGGACCGCCGGCCGTCCAGGCGGCCACGTCGCCCACGCCGCCCTGCTGGCCCTGTTCACCGAGGCCGAGGCCGGGGTGATGTGCCCGATCAGCATGACCTACGCCAGCGTGCCGGCCCTGCGCCACCAGCCCGACGTCGCCGCGCCCTGGCTGGGCAAGCTGCTGGGCGGGAAGTACGACGCGCCGCTGCGGCCGGTCGCCGAGAAGGCCGGCGTCACCATCGGCATGGCCATGACCGAGAAGCAGGGCGGCAGCGACGTGCGCGCCAACTCGACCAAGGCCTATCCGCTCGACGGCCAGGGCGGGCCCGGCAAGGCCTACCGTCTGGTGGGCCACAAGTGGTTCTGCTCGGCGCCGATGAGCGACGCCTTCCTGACCCTGGCCTACGCCGAGGGCGGCCTGAGCTGCTTCCTGGTTCCGCGCATCACGCCCGACGGCGAGCGGAACGGGGTCCAGGTCATGCGGCTGAAGGACAAGCTGGGCAACAAGTCCAACGCCTCCAGCGAGATCGAGTACCACGACGCCTACGCCCTGCTGCTGGGCGAGGAGGGGCGGGGCGTCAACGTCATCATCGACATGGTCCACCACACCCGGCTCGACACCATGGCCGGCACGCTGGGGATCATGCGCATGGCCCTGGCCCAGGCGGCGCACCACGTCAGCGGCCGGCGGGTGTTCCAGAAGACCCTGATCGACCAGCCGGCGATGCAGGCGGTGATCGCCGACCTGGCGGTCGAGTACGAGGCCGCCGCGGCCATGACCATGCGCGTCGCCCGCGCTTTCGACGCCGAGACCGAGGAGGACAAGGCGTTCTCGCGCCTGGCCGTGGCGCTCGGCAAATACTGGCTGACCAAGCGCAATGCGAACTTCGTCTACGAGTGCATGGAGTGCCACGGCGGCGCCGGCTATGTCGAAGAGGCGCCCCTGGCCCGGCTCTATCGCGAGGCGCCGCTGAACGCGATCTGGGAAGGTTCGGGCAACGTCATCGCCCTCGACGTCCTGCGCACCCTGCGCAAGGAGCCGGCGGCGGTCGAGGCCTATGTCGCCGAAACGGCTCTGGCCAAGGGCGCCGATCCGCGCCTGGACCGCGCGGTGCGGTCGGTCGCCGACCGGCTGGCCGGACCGGTCGCCGAAACCGGGGCCCGGCGCCTGGCCGAGGACATGGCGCTGCTGCTTCAGGGCGCCCTGCTGGTCCGGCACGCTCCGCCCGCCGTGGCCGACGCCTTCTGCGCCTCGCGCCTGGACGGCGACTGGGGGCGAAGCTACGGGACGTTGCCGGCCGGCGCCGACATCGACGCCGTCGTCCGGCGGCAGGCGCAGCCGCCCGGCTAGCGTCGGCCGCCGGACCCGCCTATATCGAACCCCGTAACCCTTGATGGAGGCCGCCATGATCAGCGCGACGGACGCCAGCTTCGCCCGCTCCGCCCACTCGATCACGGTCTTCCATGTCTTCCATCATCACGCTCGCGGGCCTGTCCTGCCGCACGCCTGACGGCCGGCTTCTCTTCGACGGCCTCGACCTCGCCTTCGCCCGCGAACGCACCGGCCTCGTCGGCCGCAACGGCGCCGGCAAGACCACCTTGCTCAACCTGATCGCCGGTCTCGCCGCGCCGGCCGCCGGAACGATCTCGGTCAAGGGGCGCGTCGGCGTCCTGCGCCAGAGCGTCGCGCCCGACCCGGAGGCCACGGTCGCCGACCTGCTGGGCGTTTCCGCCGATCTGGAGCGTCTCGACCGCATCGAACGGGGCGAGGGCGAGGCCGCCGACCTCGCCGACGCCGACTGGCTGTTGCCGGCGCGCCTCGACGCGGCGCTGGCCCAAGTCGGCCTCGCGGGCCTGGACGTGGCGCGGGCGGCGGCGTCGCTCAGCGGCGGCGAAGCGACCCGCGCGGCCCTGGCCGGGCTGCTGGCGCGCGAGCCCGACATGCTGCTGCTGGACGAGCCGACCAACAACCTCGACCGCGACGCCCGGCGCATCGTCGCCGAGGTCCTGGCCGGCTGGCGCGGCGGCGCTGTGGTGGTCAGCCATGACCGCGATCTGCTGCGCCGGATGGACCGCATCGTCGAGCTGTCGGCCCTGGGCGCCGGCGTCTACGGCGGAAACTACGACCTCTACGTCGAGCGGAGGGCCCAGGAGCGGGCGGCGGCCCGGCGCGACCTGGACGAGGCCGAGCGGGCCGTGGCGCAGGCCTCGCGCGAGGCGCAGCGCGCCCGCGAGAAAAAAGCCCGCCGCGACGGCGCCGGCCGCCGCTCCGCCGCCAAGGGCGGCGAGCCGAGGATACTGCTCGGCGCCCGGGCCCAGCGGGCCGAAGAGAGCGGGGGCAAGGAGAACCGGCTGGCCGAGCGCCGGCGGACCGAAGCCGCCGAGGCTCGCGCCGCCGCCGAGAGCAGGGTCGAGCGGGCGTCGTCGCTGGTCTTCGACCTGCCGCCGACCGGCCTGCCGCCGGGCAGGACGCTGCTGGCCCTGGAGGAGGTCTCGTTCGGCTATGGCGCCGGTCCCGATCTCGTCGCCGGCCTGTCGCTTCGCCTGACCGGCCCCGAGCGTGTCGCCCTGGCCGGGCCGAACGGGGCGGGCAAGACCACCGTGCTGAAGCTGGCGGCGGGGCGGCTGGCGCCGCGGCGGGGACGGATCGTCCGGGCTGGCGGCGTGGCCATGCTCGACCAGCACGCGGCGATCCTGCGGCCGCAGGACAGCCTGATCGACAATTTCCGCCGGTTGCATCCCGCCGCCGCCGACAACCTCGGCCGCGCGGCCCTGGCCAGGTTCCTGTTCCGAGCGGAGGCGGGGGACAGGCGCGTCGGCGAGCTGTCCGGCGGCGAGCGGCTGCGGGCGGCCCTGGCCTGCGTGCTCTGCGGCCCGGCGCCGCCGCAGCTTCTGATCCTCGACGAGCCGACCAACCACCTCGACCTGGAGTCGATCGAGGCCGTCGAGAGCGCCCTGCGCGGCTATGACGGCGCGCTGCTGGCGGTCAGCCACGACGCCGACTTCCTGGAAGCCGTCGGCGTCGGCCGCACGGTGACGCTGACGGGGGTCAGGCCCGCTTGTTGAGCGTGATGGCCGTGGCGTCGGCGGTCGTCGGCTCGGCGCCCGGCCCGTAGCCGGCGCCGCTGGCGCGCTGCGAGGCCACCTCTTCGGCGATGGCCTTGACCAAGCCCTCGGTGACGGTCTTGGCCGCCTCCAGCGCCCGGCCGTGGCGGGCCAGCACGGCGTCGAAGCCCTCGGTGGCGCGGATCAGGCGCAGGCGCTGCTCCAGCGGGGCGTCGGCGATGATCTTGGCGTCGCGCCGGGCGCGGATCGATTCATGCCTGTAGAGGTTGGCCAGCTTGGAGGTCTCCTCCAGCTGGGCGGCGGCGTCCTGGGGACGGCGCGCCTCGAACGCCTGGCATTCCTGGGCGATCAGTCCGGTCAGGCGCTCGGTCAGCGCGATCAGCTGCTCGACCTGCTCGGAGGGGGCGGAAGTGGTCTGGCTCATGGCGTGATCCTCAGGTCAGTCCCTGCATCTTCAGCATTTCGCGCTGGACGGAGGCGGCGATGCCGACGCCGCCGCGGGCGGCGATCTTCTTGGCGAAGGCGTCGGTCAGGAACGATTTGAAGGCGTCCTCGCCCGCGCCGCCGCCGAAGGGGGGCGAGATGTTCACGTCGGCGAACATCGACTGCAGCATCGTCGACAGCACCTGGGCCTCGAACGTCCTGGCGGTCTTGGCGATCTTCTCGCGGTCGGCGGCGTGCGCCGCGGCGGGCGTCGACGGCTTGAGGACGTCGAGGGGGACGGCGGTCGCGGCGGCTCCGACGCTCATCACAGCACCTCGATGTCGGCTTGCAGGGCGCCGGCGGCCTTGATGGTCTGCAGGATCGAGATCATGTCGCGCGGCGTGACGCCCAGGGCGTTCAGCCCGGCGACCAGGGTGGCCAGCGAGGCGCCTTGCTTGAGCTGGATGAACTTCTTGCCCTGCTCCTCGCTGACGGTGATCTGCGACTGCGGGACCACCACGGTCTGGGCGCCCTTGGGCGCGAAGGGCGGCGGCTGGCTGACCGCCGGGGTCTCCTGCACCGAGATGGTCAGGTTGCCCTGCTGCACCGCGACGGTGGAGATGCGCACGGCCTCGCCCATGACGATGACGCCGGCGACCTCGTCGATCACCACCTTGGCGGGGGCGTCGGGTTCGATCTCCAGCTGCTCGACGCCGGTGATGAAGCTGACCATGTCGCGGCCGGCGGGCGCGCGCAGCGCCACGATGGTCGGGTTTTCGGCCGCGGCCGCGCCGGGATAGACGCGGTTGATGACGTCGGCGATGCGGCGGGCGGTGGTGAAGTCGGGGTTGCGCAGCGTCATCCGCAGCTGGCCCATATTGGCGAGCTGGAAGCCGATCTCGCGCTCGACCGAGGCGCCGCTGGCGATGCGGCCGGCGGTGGGCACGCCCTTGGTCACCGACGAGCCCGAAGCGCCCTGGGCCGAGACCGAGCCGGTCTGCACCGTGCCCTGGGCCAGGGCGTAGGCCTCGCCGTCGGCGCCCACCAGCGGGGTGGCGAGCAAGGTGCCGCCCAGGAGGCTCTTGGCGTCGCCCATCGCCGAGACGGTGACGTCGATCTGCGAGCCGGAAGCGGCGAAGGCCGGCAGCCGGGCGGTGACCATCACGGCGGCGACGTTCTTGGTGTTGAGGTTGCCGGCCCGGGTGTTGACGCCCAGGCGCTCGAGCATGGCCTCCAGGCTCTGCTTGGTCATCGGCGAGTTGCGCAGGGTGTCGCCGGTGCCGTTGAGGCCGACGACGACGCCGTAGCCGACCAGGCTGTTGCTGCGCACGCCCTCGAAATCGACGATGTCCTTGATGCGCGACTTGGCCATGGCCGGCGCGCCGCCGAGGGCGGCGAGGGCGAGGGCGAGAGCGAGCATGCGAAGCGACGGGAGGCGCATGGACTACCTGCAGGGCCAGACGGCGGGATCGCCGGCCCTGCGCGACATGCGAGCTTCGTGCCAACTGGAGGGCGCGGGAAAACCTGTGAAATCAGCAGGATTTATCGTTAACGCCGGCGTTTCGGCGGCGGCAAGATTTGCCGGGGTTAACCATACCGCAAGGGACAAAGCTGCACCTTGCCCGAGAACTCGGTCATCATGGCGCAAACGAGTCGAGGTGGACGATGAAGGTCAATGGCTCCAGCGACGTGGGTTCGGCGTCGCCGTCGCGCTCGGCGCGGCGGGCGAGCGCGGACAGCTTTTCGCTGGGCCCGGCCGACAGCGCGCAGGAGGCCGCGCCCGCCGCCCGAGCCGGGGCGACCTCCGGAATCGCCTCGCTCGACGCGCTCCTGGCGCTGCAGGACGTCGGCGGCCCGCTGGAGCGCCGCAGGCGGGCGGTGAGTCGCGCCGGGCGGATTCTCGACGTCCTCGACGAGGTGAAGGTCGCGCTGCTCGATGGAGAGGTGTCGCCGGACGCCCTGCGACGTCTCACCGCGGCCGTTCGCGATCAGCGGGAAAACACTGAAGATTCAAGGCTTGAGAGCGTGCTCGACGAGATCGAGACGCGTGCGGCGGTCGAAATGGCCAAGCTGGAGGCGGCCCGGGCGGCGGTCTGAAGGCGTTGGGCGCACGACGTGCGTTGAACGCCGCACACGTTTTGGTATAAGCGGCCACGCTCTGCTTTGGGGGCATGCAGGTAACAGCGTGGGAACGTCAATGCAGGCGACCGCGGTACTGGTGCAAAAAGAAGCTTACCGTCCTTCTGAGGACGAGGAATTCATGAACGAGCGTCAGCTCGAGTACTTCAAGCAAAAGCTGCTCGACTGGAAGGAAGAGATTCTTCGCGAATCCCGCGAGACGCTCTCCCATCTCCAGAAAGAGACCGAGAATCATCCCGACCTGGCCGACCGCGCCTCGTCGGAGACTGATCGGGCTCTGGAGCTGCGCACGCGCGACCGGCAGCGCAAGTTGATCTCCAAGATCGACGAAGCCCTGCGCCGGATCGAGGACGGCAGCTACGGTTATTGCGAAGAGACCGGCGAGCCGATCGGCCTGGCCCGGCTCGACGCGCGGCCGATCGCCACCCTCAGCCTGGAAGCCCAGGAGCGTCATGAGCGGCGCGAGCGCGTGCATCGGGACGACTGACCGACCGCCGGGCCGCCACGACGCGGCGGCCCGGCCGCGACGCGGTCGAAGCATGACGGGCGGCGGCGTTCCAGTGTAGGAAGGCTGCATGACGACCTGGGACCCGGCGCTCTACGAGCGTTACAAGACCTACCGCGACCGTCCGGCCCTGGATCTGCTGTTGCAGATTCCGCAGGACGCGGCGTTGCGCGAAATCTGGGACCTCGGCTGCGGCACCGGAGAGCATGCGGCCGTGCTGGCGGCGCGCCATCCCCAGGCCGTGGTGCACGGACTCGATTCCAGTCCTGAAATGCTGGCCGAGGCGCGGCGTCGCAACGCCCGCGTCGACTGGATTCTCGGCGACATCGAAGGCTTCGCGCCGGCCTCGCCGCCCGATCTGATCTTCACCAACGCCGCGCTGCAATGGGTCGGCGGCCACGAGGCGCTGTTCCCCCGGCTGGTCGGCGGCCTGGCTCCGGGCGGCGTCTTCGCCTGCCAGATGCCGGTGTCCTTCGACAGCGACTGGCACCGCACCTTGCGCGACGCCGCCGCCCACGGGCCGTGGGCCGAGCGGCTTCGCGGCGTTCGCGGCGTGCGGCCGGTGGCCTCGGCCAGCGAATACTACGACTGGCTGCGGCCGCTCGCCCGCAGCGTCGACATCTGGACGACCACCTATCTGCACGTGCTCGAAGGCGAGGACGCGGTGGTCGACTGGATGCGCGGCACGGGGCTGCGGCCCTATCTCGAAGCCCTGGTCGACGACGGCGAGCGCGAGGCCTTCCTGACGGCCTATCGCGAGCGGGTCTACGCCGCTTTCCCGCATCGGACCGACGGGGTCACGCTGTTTCCCTTCCCGCGCCTGTTCATCGTGGCGCGGCGCTAGGGCCTGACCGCCGTCGCGCCCGCGCCGTTGCGGGCCGCCTCTTCGCGCGTCGGCCGCCGGCGCAGGTCGACGACCGGGGTCTCCAGCCTGGCCAGCGCCTGGGCGGTGGCGATCCTTCCGGCCTCGACCGCCGGTTCGTAGGCCCGCCAGTCGCGGATCTCGATGCCCTCCAGATTGGGCGAGATCAGCAGGTCGGACGCCTCGCGGGCCGCCGCCAGGTCGCGGCCGGTGCTGACCGTCGCCGCCCGCATCAGCAGCGAAACGATCGGCGGGCCGCGTCGCCATTCGCCTGACAGCAGCCAGCGCCACACCGAAGCAGGCTGGGCCACGTCCTGGGCGGTGATGCTGCGGCCGCGCGAGACGTCGACCCCGATGATCGGGCCAAGGTGGAAGGCCCGCATGATGTCGGCCGGGAAGTTCTTCATCACCGCGCCGTCAACCAGGACGTTGTTGTCCTGGGTGAAGGGCGGCAGCACCCCGGGCAGCGAGATCGAGGCGCGGAGCGCATGGCGCAGGGTGCCTCGCCGGTGCAGTTGGTAGGCCCCGGAGGTGAGGTTCGACGACACGCAGAAGAACGGCAGCCAGAGGTCGGATATCTGCTCGTCGCCGAAGTGTTCACGCAGGCGCTCGCGCACCTTCTCGCCGCGGGTCATGGCGATCACCGGCACGGCGATGTCGTCGACGGGGCTGCTGTCGACGAAGGCCTTGCGAATCCGCCAGTTGATCTCCTGGTCGTCCCAGCCCATGGCCAGGCCGGCCGCGACGATCGCCCCCATCGAGACGCCGCCGACGAAGTCGATGGGCACGCCCGCCTCGCGCAGGGCGCGGACGGCGCCGATATGGGCGTAGGCCCGCGCGCCGCCGCCCGACAACACCAGCCCGACCGACTTGCCCGCCAGGGTGCGGGCCAGCCGTCGCAGGTCGCCGACGTCGTGGTCGCGCACATGGAACAGGCGGGCGGCGGGGGTGGCGTCCAGCCAGGCCTCCGAACCGGCCGGCGCGCGCTGCGTCGCTTTCTGGAGCAGGACGAGGTCGACCAGGCGCTGGGTGCGGAGCGGCTCCGAGGCCAGGCTCTCCTCCGGCGGCGGCGCCTGGTCGCCCCGGCCGACGAGGAACAGGCGATCGACCTGGCGGCCGACCAGATGCTTCCAAGCCGTCTCGTCCGCCTCGGCTGCGTACAGCACGAAGTCGTGGGCGTTCTCGACGTTGGAGAACCATTCGGTCGGGGCGTTCAGCGCCTCGCGCCCGGCCGTCGTCGCCGAATAGCCCATGGCGACGATTTCGGCCTCCAGCCGCTCGACCAGGGCGCGGACGGCCAGGCCGTCGCGCAGGCCGATGAAGCCGTAGACGCTGGGCTGCCCCGCCGCCGACTGCTGGCCGCCGCTCTGGCGGGTGCGGCGGATCATCAACCGCGCCAACTCCATCATCAGCCGGGGATTGTGTTCGGCCGCCGCGAAGAAGGCCTCGCGCGGCACGGCGACGATCTCGCTGTCGCGCAGGGCCACCACCGTGGCCGAATGCGGCGCGGCGGCCAGCAGCGACATTTCGCCGGCCGGCTCGCCGGGGCGGATCACGCCCAGGAACTGCGGCTCCTGGCCCTCGTCGCGGCGGATGACCCCGAGGCGGCCGGCGCGCAGGAAGTAGATCTGGTCGGCGCGGCCGCCGGCGTCGTACAGCGTCCGGCCGCCGGGCAGCGAGAACCACACGGCGTCCGGCGAGGCGTCGTCGCCGACGAACAAGCGGGCGAGGGCGGTGTCCGCCATGGTGTCGGGAAGGCTGGCCACGCGCTCAGCCTAGCCCGCCGGCCGAGTCGTGGCGACAGCGCCGCTCAGTCGGCCTTGTCGTCGCGCGGCCAGATTTTGCCGGCCGCCGCCGTCCCGACCGCGAGGAAGTTGCTGAGCTCGGCCTCAAGGTTGCCGCGCGTAACGCCGTCGTCGAAGACCAGATAGCGGCTGAGGACGATGCTCTGGTCGGAATCGATGGTGAACTTGCCGAGGGCGAAATCGCGGTTCAGCTGGTCGACCAGCTTGCTCCGGTCGGCCTCGCTCTTGCCCTCGGTGTCGTAGGTGACCACCGCCTCCATGCCGTAGCACGGGCTGTCGAGGGGCTTGGCCTTGGGTTTGTCGGTCCTGGCCGGGCCCTTGGCCGCCGGTTCAGCCTCGCAGGCGGTGGGATAGAAGACGAACAGCAGGCCGTCGGCGCTTTCGCCGCTGACATAGGGGCGGCCGTCGTCGTCGCGCTTGGCGGCGACGTCCTTGGCCTCCAGCGCCTCGGCGGCCTGGATCAGCACCGCCGTGTCCCAGCGGGTGACCAGGGCTGGAACGTCGGACCGCGCCTGGGCGGACCCGGCGATGAGGCTGAAGACGACGGCGGCGGCGAGAGGTTTCATCGGGAACCAGACACAAGCGAGGCGAGCGGCAGGGTCGCAGAGCGGAGGACCGCCTTCAAGCGCCCTTCCACTCCCGCGCCGCCCTCTCTACGATCCGCGCCGCTCGACGGTTGCGGTCGTGGCGGGGTTTGGCGTAGAGCTGTGCCTCAAGAATTATATTGCTTGGGAAAACGTGTCGGGAATGAGCCAGATCGCCACCAATATAAACCCGAGTTCGGCTGGTTTTCTGGACAATGTGACCCTGAACCGGCGCCTTGCGGAGACTTTGCACGAGCGAACGGCGGGAATCGCGCTCGGCGGTTCCGAGGAGGCGCGCCGACGTCATGCCGGGCGCGGCAAGCTCCTGCCGCGCGAACGGGTCGAGCGGCTGCTCGATCCGGGCTCGCCGTTCCTCGAGGTGGCGGCGCTCGCCGCGTTCGATCTCTATGGCGGCGAGGCTCCCGCCGCCGGCGTCATCACCGGGATCGGCCGGGTGAGCGGGCGCGAGGTGATGATCGTCGCCAACGACGCCACGGTGAAGGGCGGGGCCTATTTCCCGATGACGGTGAAGAAGCACCTGCGGGCTCAGGAGATCGCCCAGCAGAACCAGCTTCCCTGCATCTATCTGGTCGACAGCGGCGGGGCCAACCTGCCGCACCAGGCCGAGGTGTTTCCGGACCGCGACCATTTCGGCCGCATCTTCTTCAACCAGGCGCGGATGAGCGCCGAGGGCATTCCGCAGATCGCCTGCGTCATGGGCTCGTGCACGGCCGGCGGGGCCTATGTGCCCGCCATGTCGGACGAGACGGTGATCGTGCGCGACCAGGGCACCATCTTCCTGGCCGGGCCGCCGCTGGTGAAGGCGGCCACGGGCGAGGTGATCTCGGCCGAGGAGCTGGGCGGGGCCGAGACGCACGGCCGTCGGTCAGGCGTCGTCGACCATGTGGCGGCCAACGACGAACATGCGCTCGAGATCGTCCGCTCGATCGTCGCCAACCTCAACACCACCAAGCGGGTCGAACTCGACCTGGCCGAGCCGCGGCCGCCGAAATACGATCCCGAGGAGCTGTACGGCATCATCCCGCAGGACGTGCGCGCGCCCTATGACGTGCGCGAGGTGATCGCCCGCATCGTCGACGGCTCGGAGTTCCAGGAGTTCAAGGCGCTCTACGGAACCACCCTGGTCTGCGGCTTCGCCAGGATCTGGGGCATGCCCGTGGCCATCCTCGCCAACAACGGCGTGTTGTTCTCCGAGAGCGCGGTCAAGGGCGCGCATTTCATAGAACTTGCCTGCAAGCGTAAGATTCCGTTGGTGTTCCTGCAGAACATCTCAGGCTTCATGGTCGGCGGCAAATACGAGGCCGGCGGCATCGCCAAGGACGGGGCCAAGCTGGTGACGGCGGTGGCCTCGGCCGAGGTGCCCAAGTTCACGGTGCTGATCGGCGGCAGCTTCGGCGCCGGCAACTACGGCATGTGCGGCCGCGCCTACAGCCCGCGTTTCCTGTTCACCTGGCCCAACAGCCGCATCTCGGTGATGGGCGGCGAGCAGGCCGCCAGCGTGCTGGCCACCATCAAGCGCGACGGCATGGAGGCCAAGGGCCAGGCCTGGCCGGCGGAGGAGGAGGAGGCGTTCAAGACGCCGATCCGCGACCGCTACGAGCACGAAGGCGACCCCTACCACGCCACCTCGCGTCTATGGGACGACGGCGTCATCGACCCGGCCCAGACCCGGGACGTCCTGGGCCTGGCCATTTCGGCCTCGCTGAACGCGCCGATTCCGGAGACCCGGTTCGGCGTCTTCCGGATGTGACCGGGTGCGGCGGGCGCGATCAGGGGCGCGAAGGCCTGGGCGCCCAGGTGTAGGCGGCGAGGGGCTCGGTCTGAACGGTTCGGCCGCCCCGCGTCACCAGCACCTTGGCTGGTCCCGAACCGGGCGAGATCGGGACGCGAACCACATAGCCGTAACCGTTGTTCGTGAAGCGGAAAACGGTCTGGCCTGCGGCGGCGCTTTCGACGCCGCCATCGATGGTCAGCGTCGGACGCGTCGTTCGCTCGACGCCGTCCGCGGCGGCCGGTGCGGCGTGGGCGGCCTCGGAGAAGTCGAAGGTGCGATAGGTCAGGCGGCCGGCGCGGTCCTGCGTGACCGCGAAGGTGCGCCGGGCGCTGAAGCCGATCAGGCGCGTCCCTTCCAGCCAGCGGCAGCCGATCTCCCGGCCGTCGACGCGCATGCTGGTGAACGGCGGCGTCAGGGCGCGGTCGGGATCGTCGAGCATGCCCGGATTGAACGCGTGCAGGAAGCCGGCCGGGCGGCCGTTCCGGGTCAGGGCGTAATGGACGTTTCCGGCGCCTGGATCGGCGGGGCCGAGATGGTGGTCGTGGATCAGCGGCGGCCCCGGGGCGGCCTTGTCGTAGGCGGCGATGACCAGATCGCCCTTGGCGTCCGGCTTGCCCACCACCTGGACGGTCGGCGCGTCGATCCCGTCGCACAGGAACCAGGCGGGCTGCTGGCGGCCTTGCATGGTGATAAGAGTGCGGCTGTTCGCGCCGGGCTCCGCGCCGGTCGCGGGCGCGGCGGCGAGCAGCAACGCCGTCAAGCCCAGGCTCGGCGCCCGCAGGTTGGGACCGTCAGGCTTCATGCGCGCCTCCCATCGACCGCCGGCATCATGATCTAGGAACAGCCGATGACCAACGCCATCACCGAACCACCCGTTCCCGAGCCCGTCGAGCCGACGGACTCCCTGGTCCGGCTCGAGGCCACGCCGGAGGGCGTCGCCACCGTCCGGATCAACCGGCCGCACCGGCGCAACGCCTTCGACGCCCCGACCATCGCCGCCCTCAAGGAGGCGTTCGAGACCCTGCAGGGCGCCGAGGGCGTTCGCATCGTCTTCCTGCGAGGCGAGGGCGAGTTCTTCTGCGCCGGCGCCGACCTCGACTGGATGCGCATGGCGGCGGACTGGACCGAGGCCGACAACCGCGACGACGCCATGGAGCTGGCGTCGATGCTCAAGGCCCTGGCCGACATTCCCGCCCTGACGGTGGCGCTGGTCGACGGCGCGGCCTTCGGCGGCGGCGCAGGACTGGTGGCGGCCTGCGACATGGCCGTGGCCGTGGCCGGCGCCAAGTTCGCCTTCTCGGAGGTCAAGCTCGGCCTGACGCCGGCGACCATCAGCCCCTATGTCGTCAACGCCATTGGGCCGCGCGCGGCCAAGGCGCTGTTCGCCACCGGCCGGGTCTTCGACGCCGCCCATGCCGAGCGTATCGGCCTGGTCGACGAGGTGGCCGCCGACGCGGCCGGGCTCGACGCGGCGGCGGAACGGCTGGCGGCCGAGATCGCGGCCGCCGCGCCCGGCGCGGTCGCCGACGCCAAGCGCCTGGTCTGGGATGTCTGGGGACGCCCGGTCGACCACGCGCTGATGGACGACACCGCCAGGCGCATCGCTCAGCGCCGCACCAGCCCCGAGGGACAGGAGGGCGTGCGCGCCTTCCTGGGCAAGCGCAAGCCGAACTGGGCGCTCTGAAAGCAAGACGACAATCCGCGCCGCCCCGGCGGCGCCTATTCCATCGCCCGGCGGGAGGTCCCGTCGATCCCCGCCGGGCCAACCAACAGGAAACGCCCGTGCTCGCCTCCGTCCTCATCGCCAACCGTGGCGAGATCGCCCGCCGGATCATCCGCACGGCCCGCAGGCTGGGCGTGCGCGCCATCGCGGTCTATTCCGAGGCGGACGCCGGGGCGCCGCACGTGCGCGAGGCCGACGAGGCGGTGCTGATCGGCCCGCCGGCCGCCCGGGACAGCTATCTGGTCCCCGGGAAGATCCTGGACGCCGCCCGGCGCACCGGGGCGGCCGCCGTCCATCCCGGCTACGGCTTCCTGTCCGAGAACGCCGATTTCGCCGAGGCGGTGATCGCCGCCGGCCTGACCTGGGTGGGCCCGCCGCCGTCGGCCATCCGGGCCATGGGCCTGAAGGACGCGGCCAAGAAGCTGATGGCCGAGGCCGGCGTGCCGGTGACGCCGGGCTATCTGGGCGAGGACCAGTCCGAGGACCGGCTCCAGCGCGAGGCCGACGCCATCGGCTATCCGGTGCTGATCAAGGCCGTCGCCGGCGGCGGCGGCAAGGGCATGCGCAAGGTCGACCAGGCGGGCGATTTCGCCGCCGCTCTGGCCTCCTGCCGGCGCGAGGCCGCCGCCAGTTTCGGCGACGACCGCGTGCTGATCGAGAAGTACGTCACCCGGCCGCGCCACATCGAGGTGCAGGTGTTCGCCGACCGGCATGGCGGGGCGGTGCACCTGTTCGAGCGCGACTGCTCGCTGCAGCGCCGCCACCAGAAGGTGATCGAGGAGGCGCCGGCCCCCGGCATGGACGCGGCGACCCGCGAGGCGGTGTGCGCCGCGGCGGTCAAGGCCGCCCAGGCGGTGGCCTATGAAGGCGCCGGCACGGTGGAGTTCATCGCCGACGCCTCCGAGGGACTGCGCGCCGACCGCATCTGGTTCATGGAGATGAACACCCGGCTGCAGGTCGAGCACCCGGTCACCGAGATGGTCACCGGGCAGGATCTGGTCGAATGGCAGCTGCGGGTGGCGTCGGGCGAGCCGCTGCCGCTGGCCCAGGACCAGATCCGCCTGGACGGCTGGGCCATGGAGGCCCGCCTTTACGCCGAGAACCCCGTCACCGGCTTCCTGCCCTCGACCGGGCCGCTGAACCATTTCCACCTGCCCGAGGACGCCGTCCGCGTCGACACCGGCGTCGAGGAGGGCGGCGAGGTCACGCCGTTCTACGACCCGATGATCGCCAAGCTGATCGCCCACGGGCCGACCCGCCCGGCCGCCGCGCGGTCGCTGGCCGACGCCTGCCGGCAGGTCGAGGTCTGGCCGGTCAAGACCAACGCCGCCTTCCTGGCCCGCTGCCTGGACCACGGGGATTTCCTGGCCGGCGCCGTCGACACCGGCTTCATCGAGCAGCGCCTGGAGGTCCTGGTCCCGGCCGGGGGGCCGTCGGCCGCCGCCGCCCAGCTGGCGGCCCTGGTCAGCGTCGAGCTGGCCGAGGACGAGGCGGACGACGCCTCGCCTTGGTCGCCGCTGGCCGGGCTGGCCGGCTTCCGCGTCAACCGCGCCGCCGATCCGCAGGTCCGCCTGCAATGCGGCGGCGAGGTGCTGACCGCGCCCCTGGCCGTGGCCGACTACGAGCCGGAGGGCGTGCTGGTCGCCGACGGCGACATCGTCGTCTTCGAGGACGGCGAGGCGTTCGCGTTCAGCCGGCCCATGGCCGGCGGCGACGGCGCGGCGGCCGGGGGCGGCGACGGCGCGGTGCTGTCGCCCATGCCCGGCCGGATCGTGACGGTGTCGGTGGCCGAGGGCGACGCGGTCGAGGCCGGCCAGCCGCTGGTCACCCTGGAGGCGATGAAGATGGAGCACGGCCTCGTCGCGCCCTTCGCCGGCGTGGTGGCCGAACTGCGGGTCGCCGCCGGCGAGCAGGTGAGCGAAGGCGTGCTGCTGGCGCGGCTGGAAAAGGCCGGCTGACGCCGAGCCGGCTTTTCCTCGGCGGCGCGGCGGGAGTATCAAGGCGGCATGCCGCTTCATCTCATCAAGCTCTGCGTCGGCTGCGACACGGTCGAGGAGCTGCGCGCCTGGCGCGCCAGGCACTATGCGACCGGCGAGGCCAATCGCGTCCACACCCGCCAGACCCCCAAGCGGGCCGCCGAGATCGTCGACGGCGGTTCGCTCTACTGGGTGATGAAGGGCGCGGTGCTGATCCGCCAGCGGGTGCTGGCGATCGAGACCCTGGGCGAGGGCCAGGCCAGCCGTTGCGAGATCGTGCTCGATCCCGACATCGTCCATACCGCGCCGCAGCCGCGCCGGGCCTTTCAGGGCTGGCGCTATTTCGAGGCCAAGGACGCCCCGCCCGACCTGGCGCAGGCGGCCGGCGGCGACATGCCCCAGGACCTCGCGCGCGAACTGCGCGAGATCGGGGCCTGGTGATCAGATCGCGCGGTTGTCGAGCAGGCGGGTGCGGCCGAGCAGGACCGCCGCCAGCAGCCGTCCCGGCGCGTCGATGACGCCCGGTCCCAGCCGGCGCAGGTCGTCGGCGGCGCGGGTCTCGAAATAGTCGATGCGGGCGAAGCCCGCCGCCTTGATGGCGGCGCGGCCCTCGGCCTCGGCCGCCGCGATGTCGTCCCCGGCGGCGATGCGCCCGGCGGCGCGGGCCATGATCACGTTGAGCTCGCCGGCGACCCGCCGCTCCTCGGCCGTCAGATAGGCGTTGCGCGACGACAGGGCCAGGCCGTCCTCGGCCCGCGCCGTGGGGGCGCCGACGATCTCGACCGGCAGGTCGAGGTCGATCGCGACACGGCGGATGACCTGGAGCTGCTGGTAGTCCTTCTCGCCGAACACGGCGACATCGGGGGCGGCCTGGATCAGCAGCTTGCTGACCACCGTGGCGACGCCGGCGAAGTGGCCGGGGCGGGCGAGGCCCTCCATCGACTCGCTGATCCCGGCGGTCGTGACCGTGGTGGCGAAGCCTGGCGGATAGATTTCGGAGGCCGCCGGCGCGAACAGCAGGTCGCAGCCGCCGGCCGCCAGTTGGGCGGCGTCGCCGGCCTCGTCGCGCGGATAGGCGGCGAAATCCTCGTTGGGGCCGAACTGGGCCGGATTGACGAACACGCTGGCGATCACGCGGTCGGCCCGGGTCCGGGCCAGGCTCACCAGCGACAGATGGCCGGCGTGCAGGGCCCCCATGGTCGGGACCAGGGCGACGCGCAGGCCCTCGCGGCGCCAGGCGGCGACATGGGCGCGCAGGTCGGCGACGGTGCGGACGGTGGCGAGCGGGGAGGTGGTCATGCGAAGTCCATGCGAAACGCCGTCTCCGATAGCCTATTTTCGTCGCTGCGCCAGGGGCTTGCGTCGCGGGCGGGGCGATGGGCCGCGGCCGGCGCGCTCGCCATGGCGGAACGCGCGCGTTGACGCCGACGCCGCGCAGGGTATCTCGTCGGAGTTTGTTAACGACTCGGGTTGGGGCCCTCCTGAAGTGTCTGAAGCGCGTACGATCGTCATCGGCAACGAAAAGGGCGGCGCGGGCAAATCCACCATCGCCACCCACCTCGTCACCGCGCTCCTGCATGGCGGGGCCCGGGTGGGGGTGATCGATCTCGATCTGCGCCAGCAATCGACCGCGCGCTTCTTCTCCAACCGCCGGACCTGGCTGGAGGCGGCGAAGGTGTCGGCCCCCACGCCGGGCGAGTACCGTCTGTCGGACGACGACGCGGCCCTGGCCAAGGCCGACGCGGGCGAGGGGCTGGCCCGGTTCGAGGACGCCTACGGCCGGGCCCTGGCGGAAACCGACTTCGTGCTGATCGACACGCCCGGCAGCGACACGCCGCTGTCGCGCGCCGCCCACGGACGGGCCGACCTGGTGGTCACGCCGATGAACGACAGCTTCGTCGACTTCGACATGCTGGGCCAGGTCGATCCCGTGACCCTGGAGCTGATCAAGCCCAGCATCTATTCCGAGACCGTCTGGGAAGCGCGCAAGACCAAGATGGCCCAGGCGCGGACGTCGATGGACTGGGTGGTGCTGCGCAACCGCCTGGCCACCACCGAGGCCCGCAACCGCAAGCGGGTCGAGGAGCGGATGACCGCGCTGTCCCGGCGCGTCGGCTTCCGCATGGGGCCGGGCCTGCGGGACCGGGTGATCTATCGCGAGCTGTTCCCGTTCGGCCTGACCATCGCCGACCTGTCGCCGACGGTGCGCCCGGTGCCGGTGTCGCTGCAGCACGTCGCCGCGCGCCAGGAGCTGCGCGCCCTGATGCACGCGCTTGGCCTTTCGGCCTATTCGGGCGAAGGAGGGCTCGCCGCGGCCGGCGCCTGACCCGGCCGCGCGGGAGCGCACATGCTTTACATCGCCATCGGCTTCGCCGTGATCGGCCTGCTGGCCTTCGTCGGCCGGGCGCGTCCCCAGGTCGCCAAGGGGCAATGGCGGGTGGTGGCCGGCGTGACGGCCGTGGCGGCTTTCCTGGCCGCTGCCTATCTGGGAACGAGGGGCGGCTGGCTGGAGGCGATCCTCCTGGCCGCGCTCGGCGTCTGGACGGCCCTGGCGGCCCGGCGGCCGGTCGCCAAGGCCGCTCCGGGGCGATCCTCGGCCGCCCGCCGTCCTGGCGGCGGCATGTCGCTGGCGGAGGCCCGCTCCACCCTGGGGGTCGGCCCGGAGGCCGGCGAAACCGAGATCCGCGCCGCCTACGACCGGTTGATCCGCCGCGTGCACCCCGATGCGGGCGGCGCGCCCGGACTGGCCGCGCAACTCAACGCCGCGCGGGACCGCTTGCTGGAAGGGTAGGAAAGGCCGTCCTCAGTGCGAGGGCGGCACCACCATGCAGCTCTGGCGCTTGGCGCCCAGCGCCGCGCACGCCGCCCGGGCCTCGTCGGCGGTGAAACCCGAGAACCGCACGCGATACATGCCTTCGCCGCCCTGGACGCCGCCCTGGGCGTTGGCGAAGTGCTTGGAGAACTTGTGGCTGACGGCGGCGAGCTGGCTGCGGGCCTGGGTCTTCTGGCGATAGGCGCCGACCTGCACCAGCCAGTCGCCCTTGCCGCGCGCCTTGCCCCTGGCGGTCTCGACGCTGGCGGCGACGGGGCGGGGCGGCGGCGGAGGGGGATTGGCGATCGGCCGGTTGGCGACCGGGCCGCGCAGGTTGCTGTTGTCGGTGAGGACGATGCGCAGGCCGGCCTGGTCGGCCGAGCCTTCCTCGGTGGCCGGACGGTCGATCACGCCGATGGGGGCGGGTTCGAACAGGTTCTGGGCGACGGTGATGCGCTCGCCCATCTGGCGGCGGCGGATCACGTCGAAGCCGGTCTCCAGCAGGTCCTCGACGTGCGAGTCGCGGGCGGCGACCGAATTGCCGCCCAGCACCACGGCGATCAGCCGCCGGTCGCCGCGCACCGCCGAAGCGGCCAGGTTGAAGCCGGAGGCGTTGGTGAACCCCGTCTTCAGGCCGTCGACGCCGGGCATCTTGGCCAGCAGGCCGTTGTGGTTGCGGATCGACTGACCGTGATAGTTGAAGTCGTGCAGGCCGAAATACGAATAGTACTGTGGATAGTCGCGCATCACCGCCCGCGACAGGATGGCCAGGTCGCGCGCCGAGGTCAGCTGCCGGCTGTCGGGCAGGCCGTTGGCGTTGACGTAGCGGGTGTTGGTCATGCCCAGCTCCTGCGCGCGCAGGGTCATCAGGGCGCAGAACCGTTCTTCGCTGCCGCCGATCTTCTCGGCCAGGGCCACGGCCATGTCGTTGGCTGACTTCACCGCCACCGCGCGGATGGCCTCGTCGACGGTGATGGATTCGCCGGCCCGCAGGCCGAGCTTGGTCGGGGCCTGTGCGGCGGCCCGGGGCGAGACGACCAGGGTGTCGGTGGCCTTGAGGCGTCCGGAGGCGAGGGCTTCGAACGTCAGGTACATGGTCATGATCTTGGTCAGCGACGCCGGATAGCGCTGGCTGTCGGCGTTCTTCGCGAACAGCACTTCGCCGGTGTTGGCGTCGACCACGACCGCGGCGTACTTGCCTTCGGTGGTGTTGCGCAGGGCCGAGTAGGGGATCTGGGCCTGGGCCGTCGGCGCGACGAGCGCCGCAGGCAGGGCCGTCGCGGAAAGCGCGATGGCGGTGACCAGAAGTCGGCGGACGGGCTCGAACATACGCATTGGTCCCTGGAACTTGGCGGCCCCCGCGCCGCCATGCCTGGCTCATAGCATGCTCTTATCGTTGTTTCGGCAAGGTAAACAACAAGTGACCAGAATGGGTTAGATGCCGTGCTGTTGCGTCGCACAAATTTCACAAACGCGTTATTGTGCGCTGCACAAAAAATCGTTGACGCTGAGGGAAGGCTTCTGGCATAACGATGATCGCACAGAGCGGGCTATCGTTCGGTCCGCTTGAAGCCGATTTGCCCTGCGGCCCCCGCGCCGCAACACGCGCCAGCCCCCAGCGCGAGCAAGGAGAACAACCCATGGCGAAAGCCGCCGACGCCCTGAAGACCACGGTCGAGCAGTTCACGACCGCCGGCAACCAAGCGTTCAAGGACTCGGTCGAGAAGTCCCTCGCCGCCCTGAACGAGCTGAACGCCCATTCCAAGCAGAACCTCGAAGCCGTCGTGGCCTCGGTGACCGCCGCCACCAAGGGCGCGGAAGCCCTGGGCGCCCAGGCCATCGCCTACTCGAAGAAGTCGGTCGAGGACCACGTCGCCGCCGCCAAGAGCCTGACCTCGGCCAAGAGCGTGCAGGAAGTGGTCGAGCTGCAGACCGCCTGGGCCAAGTCGGCCCTGGAAGGCTACCTCGCCGAGGTGAACAAGGCTTCGGAAACCGTCGCCGCCTCGGTCAAGGAAACCCTGACCCCGCTCAACGCCCGCGTCACCGCGACCGTCGAGAAGTTCCAAGCCGCCCGCTAAGTCTGGCGCGGCCTTGACTTAGAGAGCCCCCGGCGCAGCGATGCGCCGGGGGTTTTTTCGTGGCCGCCGAGAATAGGGGCGCCGGAACGCCGCTTCGCCGAGATCAGCACCGCGAAGGGCGCATCCACACTTCGCGGGCGGCGTGGTCGTAGATGAACCGAAAACGGCCCAAGAGATCAGCGCCTAGCAACATCGCGGGTTCACCGCCGAAATCCTCCGCCAACATGGGAAGGTCGACGACTTGCGCGGTGGCGTCGGCGAGTGTCTCACCGGCGAACCGGACCTGACCGACGGGACCGGTCCGAGGGACCACCTTGGTCAGGCTCGTCCCATAGATCGGCTCGTCATCGTGAAAGCGGGAGGAGGCGGGATCGATCCCGGCCCCCTTGGCGAAGCTCGGGGTCAGGCGGGTCCATCGCGAGCCCGTATCGAGCACGGCGACGCCGGCGAAGCCGTTGACCGTCACAGGCACGGTGAGCAGGGTCGAGCCAGGGTCCACGCCGGCGTGGACGGGCGGCGCGCCGGCGCCGACGATCGCGGCGATGTCGGTCGGCTTGGGGTGGATCTCGACCTTTCTGCACGGAAAATCGAAGACGACCACGGCATGACGCATGACGTCATTGCCCAGAACGCCGGCTTCGCGCCCGTTGTCGCGGCGATTGGGCAGGCCGTAAGCCTCGATGTCGGCCACGTGCAAGCCGGCCAATGACACGTCCTTGAGGGGGGTAGACGCTGACCCGCGCCGATCCGGTCTGCCCGGACAGCTCCTGTTCGCCGCCGCGTTTCTTTTCCAGGCGCGCCTGTTCGGCGAACCATTGATACACGGCCGATCCGTCCGCTCCTGTATCGAGAATGAAGGGGTAGGGGCCCTTGCCGTCGACATAGACCGGCACGGTGTCGTGCCCGTCTTCGCCGAGGCTGAGCGGGACGCTGGCGCCCGACCTCGGCGTGGCGGCGGTGGATGAGCCGGCTGGAAGCAGGGCGATAGACAGCAGGCAGGCCGCGGCGGCCATCAGTCGACGACGCACGAGGGTTCTCCGACAGGACAAAAAGGGGTGATGGATCGGGCTTCGCGAGGGGCCGCGCGGACCGCCATCAGACGAAGCCGCGGCGATCCCGGTCGATCGCGGACCCGAACGACACTACGCGGGTGATCGCCAACAGGATCAGCCCCGCGACCAGCGCGTCGAGTTGCCGCACCTCAAGCTTCAGCGCAGTCTGACTCATCTGCGCCGCGAAGAGCGCCGCGTGGGTGATCAATGGAACGATCGCGTAGCCGAGCAGGGCCCATGCGATCGTTCGCACATATCCCTCGGCGCGGTTGGTGAAGACTTCGCCGCGGCCGTACAGGCCGAACAACCGCATCAGGCTCCACAGCATGACCAGTCCCGGAAGCAGACGAAGCGCGAGCAGCGCGGCCGCCAGCGAGGATTGCAGGACCGGGAAGTGGCGGATCGGCGTGAAGGGTGGATCGGCTCCATCCGCGATCGCAACCTCGCCAAGGCCGGGCAGGAATGCGAAGCCGCCGTGCGAGAGGCCCGCCTGCTCCGACCGCAGCGCCATCGCACCGATCATCAGGGCGTCGACCAATACGGCGACCGTCAGGCACAGGGCCGCGACAGCCGACAGAATTCGGCCATCCCGCAACAGCCGCGGACTTGGCGCTATCGTCCCGGATTCCGTCATCGAGGTCTCCCTGTCGGTCGGCCTCGATACCACGAAATTATCGTGATACAATAAATGTAATCTGTCGTGCGATATGAACGCCGCACGGCCGGGGCTCGCGGTGCGTGGCGTCGGCGGTCGGCATCGCCCTTCGGCCTAGGTTGATCGACGCTTTCAATCTTGCCGCCTTCCGCCGCAGGGCCAAGGCTGCGCGCATGACCCTTGCCGATCCGGTCCTGAAAGCCTTGGACTCGCAGGCCGACGCCTGCGCGCTTCTGGGCTCGGCCTTTTCCGCCCGCGTGCTCAGGCTGGCCGCTGCGCGCGCCGACGCCGGCGGTGCGTTGGCACGGTTGCTCGATCCCTGGCGAGAGGCGGACCTGCGCCGGATCATGGAGGACGTCATGCCGCTGAGGCTGCTCGGCGGGCTGCATTATCTGACGCTGGCGGGACAGGCGCCGGGCCTGGAGGCCTTCTATCCGCCCAAAGGGGAGGCGGGCGACGACGGCGCGCTCGCCGACGCCCTGGCCGCCGCCGCCGAGGCGCGGTTCGAGACCTTGGCGACGTTCATGGCTTCGGCGCCCCAGACCAACGAGGTGCGGCGTTCGCTATGCCTGCTCGGCGGCTTTCTCACCGTCGCGGCGGAGACCGGCCTGCCGCTGCGTTGCCTGGAGATCGGGGCCAGCGGCGGTCTGAACCTCAACTGGGACCGCTATCGCTATGCGCTGGGGGAACATGGGGCCTGGGGCGACGCCGGCTCGCCGGTGCGGCTGGACGCGGCCTGGTCGGGCGGCTCTCCGCCGCTAGACGCGCCCGTGCGGGTCGACTCGCGGGCCGGGTGCGACCTGCGGCCGATCGACCTGGCCTCGCCCGAGGCGGCGCTGCGCCTGCAGGCCTATGTCTGGCCGGACCAGCCCGACCGCCTGGCCCGCCTGCGCTCGGCGATCGACGTCGCCCGCCGCCATCCGCCGCCGGTGGAGCGCGCCGACGCCGGGGCCTGGGCGGCCGATCACGTCCGCCCACGGGCGGGCCGCGCGGTGGTGCTGTTCCACTCCGTGGTCTGGCAGTATCTGCCTGGCGAGACCCAGGCCAGGGTGGCCGACGCAGTCGCGGCGGCCGGCGCGGAGGCCCGAAGTGATTCGCCCTTCGCGTGGCTGCGCATGGAGCCCGATCCCGACGATCCGACCGGTCCGATGCAGGTGAGGCTGACGCTCTGGCCGGGCGGGGAGGCGCGAATCCTGGCCTCGGTCCACCCGCACGGCGCGATGGTCCATTGGCGCTAGGCGTCCGGCTTCCTATCTAGGCTTGGCGTCGCCGCGCGCCGCCGCCCAAGGGCGGTTCCGGCGGTCGGCGCGCGACCCGCCCCAAAGACAGGCGCCCTTGCGTTAATCCGTCGCCGCATGGCGATCGGCTCTTCCAAACGGTTCCTGTTTCCATATCTAATCAGTGAAGCGCGTCGGTGTTTTCGGCGCGCCTTGGAGACCATTGTTGATGGCCGAGCGAAAGCAAGGTGATCAGGGAAACGGCGTCGGCTCCGCCGTCGTCACGCAGGCCAAGCCGAAGACGCAGAAGCCTTCGCTGTACCGCGTGCTGCTCCTCAACGACGACTATACGCCTATGGAATTCGTCGTCTACGTTCTGGAGCGGTTCTTCAACAAATCGCGCGAAGACGCGACCCGGATCATGCTCCACGTCCATCAGCATGGCGTCGGCGTATGCGGCGTCTTCACCTACGAGGTGGCCGAAACCAAGGTCGCCCAGGTGACCGACACCGCTCGCCGGCATCAGCACCCGCTCCAGTGCACCATGGAAAAGGATTGAGAGGCCCCCTTGCCCTCGTTTTCGCGACATCTCGAAGAGACTCTTCATCGCGCCGTCGCCCTGGCCAACCAGCGCAAGCACGAATACGCGACGCTTGAGCACCTGTTGCTTTCGCTGACCGACGACGAGGACGGCGCCGGCGTCATGCGCGCCTGCGACGTCGATCTCGCCGCCCTGAAGAAGAGCCTCGTCAACTATCTCGACGTCGAACTGCAGTCCCTGGTCGTCGACGACGGCGAGGACGCCAAGCCGACGGCCGGGTTCCAGCGCGTGATCCAGCGCGCGGTGATCCACGTCCAGTCCTCGGGCCGCGAGGAGGTGACCGGCGCCAACGTGCTGGTGGCCATCTTCTCGGAACGGGAGAGCCACGCCGCCTATTTCCTGCAAGAGCAGGACATGACGCGCTACGACGCGGTCAACTTCATCGCCCACGGCATCGCCAAGAAGGCCGGGGCGAGCGAGCCCCGCGCCGTCAAGGGCCAGACCGAAGCCGAGGACGACAAGCCGCAGGCCAAGACCGGCGGCGAGGCCCTGGAGGCCTACTGCGTCAACCTCAACGAGAAGGCCAAGCAGGGCAAGGTCGATCCCCTGATCGGCCGGATCAACGAGGTCGAGCGCGCCATCCAGATCCTCTGCCGGCGGACCAAGAACAACCCGCTGCTGGTCGGCGACCCAGGCGTCGGCAAGACCGCCATCGCCGAGGGCCTGGCGCGCAAGATCGTCAACGAACAGGTGCCCGACGTCCTCTCCGGCGCGACCATCTTCTCGCTCGACATGGGCGCGCTGCTGGCCGGCACCCGTTATCGCGGCGACTTCGAGGAACGCGTCAAGCAGGTGGTCAAGGAGTTGGAGAACCACCCCAACGCCATCCTGTTCATCGACGAGATCCACACGGTGATCGGCGCCGGCGCCACCAGCGGCGGCGCGATGGACGCGTCCAACCTGCTCAAGCCGGCCCTGGCCTCGGGCACGCTGCGCTGCATGGGCTCGACCACCTACAAGGAGTTCCGTCAGCACTTCGAGAAGGACCGGGCGCTCGTCCGGCGCTTCCAGAAGATCGACGTCAACGAGCCGACGGTCGAGGACACCATAAAAATCCTCAAGGGTCTCAAGACCTACTACGAGGATTTTCATAAGCTGCGTTACACCAGCGAAGCCCTCAAGGCGGCGGTGGACCTGTCGGCGCGCTACATCACCGACCGCAAGCTGCCGGATAAGGCCATCGACATCATCGACGAGGCCGGCGCCTCGCAGATGCTGTTGCCGGAATCCAAGCGCAAGAAGACCATCGGCCTGAAGGAGATCGAGGCGGTCGTCGCCAAGATCGCCCGCATCCCGCCGAAATCGGTGTCCAAGTCCGACGCCGAGGCGCTCAAGCAGCTCGAGGCCGACCTGCAGCGGGTGGTGTTCGGCCAGGACGGCGCCATCCACCAGCTGTCGGCGGCGATGAAGATGGCCCGCGCCGGCCTGCGCGATCCGCAGAAGCCGATCGGCTGCTACCTGTTCTCGGGTCCGACCGGCGTCGGCAAGACCGAGGCGGCCAAGCAGCTGGCCTCGACCCTGGGCATCGAGCTCCTGCGCTTCGACATGTCGGAGTACATGGAGCGGCACACGGTCAGCCGCCTGATCGGCGCGCCTCCGGGCTATGTCGGCCATGACCAGGGCGGCCTGCTGACCGACGCCGTCGACCAGCATCCGCACGCGGTCGTGCTGCTCGACGAGATCGAGAAGGCCCACCAGGACGTCTACAACATCCTGCTGCAGGTCATGGACCACGGCGTCCTGACCGACGCCGTCGGCAAGAAGGTCGATTTCAGGAACGTCATCCTGATCATGACCACCAACGCCGGCGCGTCGGACGCCCAGCGGAACTCGATCGGCTTCGGCCGTGGCAAGTCCGAGGGCGAGGACGAGGCGGCCATCAAGCGGCTGTTCTCGCCGGAATTCCGCAACCGCCTCGACGCGGTGGTGGCGTTCAGGCCGCTGACGCCGGAGATCATCCGCCAGGTGGTCCACAAGTTCGTCATCCAGCTGGAGGCGCAACTGGCCGACCGCCACGTCACGGTGGAGCTGTCCGACGAGGCGGCCGACTGGCTGGCCAAGAACGGCTTCGACGAGCTCTACGGCGCCCGGCCGCTGGCCCGGGTGATCCAGGAGCACATCAAGAAGCCGCTGGCCGACGAGATCCTGTTCGGCCGGCTGGTTCGCGGCGGCCACGTCAAGGTGGTGCTCAAGGACGGCAAGATCGCCTTCGAGATGGACCCCCAGGCCGGCGCGCCGGAAGCGGGCGAGGCGGAAGCGCCGGCCCTGGCCTGATCGAGGCCTTGAACTAAGGAACGGCGGCCCGAACGAAAGGGCCGCCGTTTTTCTTTGTCAGCCCAGCTTGGCGCTGATCGTCCTGGCGAGCTCGCTGAGTTCGCCGATGTCGGCCATCTGGCCGTGGCTGTGGCCCTTGATGTCCTGGCCTTCCCAGCGCGGGATGATGTGGAAGTGCAGGTGGTAGATGGTCTGGCCGGACGGCGCGCCGTTGTACTGGCCGACCATGACGCCGTCGGGATTGACCGCCGCGCGGACGGCCTTGGCCACCTTCTGCACCGCCAGGATCAGGGTCTGCAGCACCTCGGGTTCGACTTCGAGCAGGTTGCGGGCCTTGGAGCGCTTGGGAATGACCAGGGTGTGGCCCTTGGACTGCGGGAACACGTCCATGAAGGCCAGCACGTCGTCGTCCTCGTACACCTTCACCGACGGCATCTCGCCGCGGATGATCTTGGCGAAGACGTTGGCGTCGTCGTAGGTCCCGTCGAGGCTCATCGTTGCGGCTCCCTGTGCTTGGCGCCATCGTGCCTAGCAAAATGGACGGCGGCGGAAAACCATGGGCGACGGCGAACACCTGACCGAAGCGCAGAAGAAATGGTTCGCCTCGCTGCGCGAGGGGCTGGAGCGGGATTCCGGCCGGACGTTGGACGAATGGGTCGCCGTGGCCCGAACCTGTCCGGAGACGCGGATGCGGGCGCGGTTGCGCTGGTTCAAGGAAAATCACGGTCTGGCCCAGAACCGCGCCTCGCTGGTCCTGGCCCAGGCGTTCGGTTCGCAGCACGGCTGGGACGATCCGGACGCCCTGATCGCGGCGCTCTGGGACGGCCGGCCCAACGGCAAGGCGATCATGGAGGCGGTGTCGGCGCTGGTCGGCCGGCTGGACGGCGTGGTGCTCGGCGCCCGCAAGGGCTACACGGCCTGGTCGCGGGCCTATCAGTTCGCGGCGGTGCGGCCGGCGGCCGGCGACCGGGTGCGGCTGGGCCTGGCCGTGTCCCCCGACGCCTCCGGGCGCCTGACGGCGCCGGCGAGCGAAGGCTGGTCGGAGCGGCTGAGGGCGACCTTGGTGCTGACGGCGGCCGGCGAGGCGGACGAGACGGTGGCGGCCTTGCTCAGGCAGGCCTGGGAGCGGTCCTGAGCCGAGCGGTCAGCCTTCGCCGCGTCGGAACGGCGAGTGCTCCTCGGTCAGTTCGTCCATATCGCGCCGCACCGCCTCGCGCTCCTGTTCGAGATAGCGCGCCACCGGCCCGCGCAGGGCGGGGTCGGCGATCCAGTGGGCCGAATAGACCGCCGTCGGCAGGTAGCCGCGCGCGATCTTGTGCTGGCCCTGGGCGCCGGCCTCGACGCGGGCCAGGCCCAGGCGGATGGCGTGTTCGATCGCCTGATAGTAGCAGAGCTCGAAATGCAGGAAGGGCACGTCCTCGACGCAGCCCCAGTTGCGTCCGAGCAGGCTGTCGCCGCCGATCAGGTTCAGCGCCCCGGCGATCCAGCGGCCGTCCCGCTGGGCCATGACCAGCAGCACCTTGTCGGCCAGCCGCTCGCCCAGCAGCGAGAAGAACGTCCGGTTGAGGTACGGGCTGCCCCACTTGCGCGACCCGGTGTCCATGTAGAACCGGTAGAAGGCGTCCCAATGCTCTTCGGTGAGATCGGCGCCGGTGAAGGCGGCGATGTCGAGGCCGGCCTGGGCGTCGCGACGCTCGCGCCGGATGGTCTTGCGGCGGTTGGCCGACAGGGCGGCCAGGAAGTCGTCGAAGGTCGCATAGCCCCGGTTGACCCAGTGGTACTGCTGGTCCTGGCGCTGGAGCAGGCCCTGCTCGCCCATGAACCGCCAGTCGGCCTCGTCGGGGAAGGTCACGTGCAGCGACGAGGCGTCTGTGCGTTCGCAAAGCTGGAGCGCGCCGCTCAGCAGCACGCGCCTGGCCGCGTCGGCGTCGACGTCCGGGCGGACCAGCAGCCGGGGGCCGGTCACCGGCGAGAACGGCGAGGCGCTCTGCAGCTTGGGGTAATACTGGCCGCCGGCGCGCTCGTAGGCCTCCGCCCAGTTCCAGTCGAAGACGTACTCGCCCTGGCTATGGGACTTCAGATAGAGCGGCATGACGGCGGCGACGCGGCCGTCGTCGTCGAGGACCGACAGGTGGTGCGGGGCCCAGCCGGTGCGTTCGACGGCGCATTGCGCTTCTTCCAGGGCGTCCAGGAAGTCGAAGCCGACGAAGGGGTTGTAGGCGTCGCCGGCCGGGGCGCAGGCGTCCCAGGCTTCGCGCCCGATCTCGGCGATGCGGCGATGGACCCGTACCGCCGGGCGCACGGCGATCACGCCTGGAAGCCCTCGAAGATCACGTTGTCGCAGCAGGCTCGCACCGCGTCCCATTGCCCGGGCGAGCGCACGGTCCAGGCGACCACCGGCATGCCGGCGGCGCGCAGGGCGGCGGCGGGTTCGCTGGGCAGCATGTCGAGGCCGAGGGCCAGGAAATGCGGACGGGCGATCTCGACATGGTCCAGACGGGCGAAGGCCCGCCGCAGGTCGGGGGCCAGCCGTTCGGCCGAGGCGTCGGCGTAGGCGTAGCTGTCCAGGCCCCGCAGCACGGCGGGGTGATGGTCGGCGAACCAGGCGTGGGAGTAGGGGTTGAAGCCGATGACGCAGGTCGGGCCGGCGTGGTCCTTTAACACCTCGCACACCCGGCGCTCCAACGGGCCGACCTCGCCGAACGGGGTTTTCAGCTCGATATGGACCATGGCCCGGCGGCCGATCAGGGCCAGGGTCTCGGCCAGGGTGGGAATGGCTTCGTCGCCCTGGTTCAGCCGCAGCGTCGACAGGTCGGCCGCCGTGCGCTCGCGCAGCCGGCCGGACGCGCCGGTCATCCGCTCCAGGCCGTCGTCGTGAAAAACCATGGCCTCGCCGTCGGCCGAGAGCTGAACGTCGAGCTCGACGCCGTAGCCTGCCGCGCAGGCGGCCTGGAACGCCGCCAGCGAGTTCTCCGGCGCGCCGTCCGGGCTCCACAGCCCGCGGTGCGCCACGGGCGGGTGGAAGAGCAGGTCCCAGAGCTCGCCGAAGGTCTCCCTCACCGGATCTCCACCACCGCGTCGACCTCGACCGCGAAGTTGAACGGCAGGCGATAGACGCCCACCGCCGAACGCGCGTGCCGGCCGACGTCCTCGAACGCCGCGACCATCAGGTCCGAGCAGCCGTTGACCACCTGGGGAATGTCGAAGAAGTCCGGCCCGGCCTGGACGAAGCCGCCCAGCTTGACCACCCGCGTCACGCGGCCGAGATCGCCGTCCGTCGCCGCCTTCATCTGGGCCAGCAGGTTGATCCCGCACAGGCGGGCGGCCGCCTGCGCGGTCTCCAGGTCGACGTCGACCCCGACCACGCCCTTGATCCCGCCGTCGGCGTCGATCGAGACCTGCCCCGAGATGTGGACGAGGTTTCCGGCGCGTACGAAGGGCACGTAGTTGGCCACCGGGGCCTTGGGGGCCGGCAGGGCGACGCCCAGGGCGGCCAGGCGGTCTTCGATCTTGGACATGGGGACTCCGTGATGCCTCGCCGAGGTCATACTCCGCGCGCCGACGCGGTGGAAGCCGCCGCCGGCGTCGCCAACAGGGCGAGAAGGGAGGAGAGGCCCACGGTCACGAGCCCTTGAGCGCCCGGCCCGAAACCACGGCGCCGGCGCCGAACTTGGCCCGCAGGGCGTCGATGGCCTGTTCGCCCTTCAGCGTGCGGCGCTCGTCGCCCGCGAACAGGTCGGACCCGGCGTCGCCGGCGTCGATGAAGTCCGAAAGGCCGGCCCCGATCAGCCGGTAGGCGCCGCCGCGCAGTTCCGGCGCCAGCAGTTCGCGCGCCACCTGGAACAGGGTGCGGGCCGTCTGGGTCGGAACCGCCAGGGTGCGGCGGCGGGTGACGATGCGGAAGTCGGCGGTGCGCAGCTTCAGCGTGGCGACCCGCCCCGCCGCGCCGGCCGCTCGCGCCTGCTTGGCCACCCGCTCGCACAGCGGCCAGAGCTGGTCGCACAGAGGCTCCAGTTCGGTCAGGTCCTCCTCGAAGGTGGTCTCGGCGCTGATCGCCTTGCGTTGCTGGTCCGGATCGACCGCGCGGCTGTCCTGCCCCTGGGCCAGTTGCGACAGGCGCAGTCCGTAGGCCCCGAAACGGTCGACCAGCATGCGCGGATCGGCGCGGGCGAGGTCGCCCACGGTGCGCAGGCCCGCCTGTTCGAGGGCGCGCACGAAGGCCGGGCCGACGCCGGGCAGGATCGAGGCCGGCCGGCCCGCCAGGAAGGTCTTGGCCTCGGCTGCGCCGATGATCGAGAACCCTCGCGGCTTGTCGAGGTCCGAGGCGATCTTGGCCAGGAACTTGTTCGGCGCGACCCCGATGGAGACGGTCAGGCCGCTCTCGCGCTCGATTTCGGCCTGGGCCTTGGCCAGCACCAGGGCGGGATAGCCGCCGTTCAGCCGCTCGGTGCCCGACAGGTCCATCCAGGCTTCGTCCAGCGACAGCGGCTGGACCAGGGGCGTCAGGTGGGACAGCCGGCCGAGGATGCGCGCGCTCTCGGCGCGGTACTTGCTGAAGTCGGGCTTGATGACCACCGCCTCGGGGCACAGCTTCAGGGCCTTGAACATCGGCATGGCCGAGCGCACGCCGCTGATGCGGGCGATGTAGCAGCAGGTGGTGACCACGCCGCGCTTGCCGCCGCCGACGATCACCGGCAGGTCGCGCAGCTCGGGGCGGTCGCGCTTCTCCACCGAGGCGTAGAAGGCGTCGCAATCGAGGTGGGCGATGGCCAGGCGGTCGAGCTCGGCGTGGGCCGCCATGCGGGGCGAGAAGCAGGCCGGGCAGCGCCGTGGCGCCCCGTCGCCCGTCCAGAAGCAGTCGCGGCAGAGCGCCTTCATTCGAGGGGCCACAGCCAGGCCGCGCCGCGCACGCCGGAAGAATCGCCGAACCGGGCCGGCCTGACCGGGGTGTCGAAGGAATCGGAGAACAGGTGCGGCCGGATGGCGTCGGGCAGGCGTTCGTAGAGCTCGCCGATGTTGGACATGCCGCCGCCCAGCACCAGCACGTCGGGGTCGATCAGGTTGCAGGCGACGGCGAGGCCGCGACCCAGGCGGTCGACATATCGGTCGAAGCTCGCCCGGGCGCCTGGGTCGCCGGCGCGCATGGCGGCGACCACCGCGTCGGCGCTCAGCGACCGGCCCGAGGCGCGGGCGTGGTCGGCGGCGAAGGCTGGGCCGCACACGAAGGTCTCCATGCAGCCGGGCCGGCCGCACCAGCAGGGCGGCCGGTCGCGCTCGCCGGCGTCGGGCCAGGGCAGGGGCATGTGGCCGAACTCGCCGGCGAAGGCGTTGCGCCCCCCGACGATGCGGCCGTCGACGACCAGACCCGCGCCGCAGCCCGTGCCGATGATGAGGCCGAAGACCACGCCCGCGTCCTGGGCGGCGCCGTCGACCGCTTCGGACAGCGCGAAGCAATTGGCGTCGTTCTCGATGCGGACGGTCCTGTCGAGCGCCTGCTCCAGGTCCTGCTTGAACGGGCGGCCGTTGAGCCAGGTGCTGTTGGCGTTGCGCACCCGTCCCGTGCGCGGCGACAGCGAGCCCGGCGCGCCGACGCCGACGCGTAGTCCCTGGCCATGTCGGCTTTCGATGGCGTCGACCAGGTCGCGCACGACGCGGACGGCGGCGTCGTAGATGCGGGGATTGGGGTCGCGCAGGCGCTCGACCACCGCGCCGTCCGGCGCCAGCGCCGCCGCCTCGATCTTGGTTCCGCCGAAATCGACCCCGATTCGGATCATCCGCCCGCCTCGCTCATTCGGAAGACAGGATCGACCTTTCAAGGGCCTGTCGCAACGTGCCCCAGTCGTCGTGCCAGGCGTGGCGGTCGGGCTCGGCAGGGGCGAACGGGCGCAGACGCTCGTCCGCGACGATCTGGAAGCGCCGCACCGCCGGGGCGTGGATCGCGGCCGAGTCGAGATTGGGCAGGAGGTCGTCGACGAAGGCCGCCGGCCTTTCGGTCAGGCGCTGGAGGGCGGCGACGGCGGGCCCCTTGGGGCCGCTGTTGATCACCAGCGGATAGTCCATGCCGTGCCGGGCCAGCCAGCGCGCCCGCCCTGTCCGCCCGTGCTCCGGCGCATTGGTCAGGATGACGACCTGGGCCGTTTCCGACAGGGCGGCCAGGGCCTCGGCCGCGCCGGGGGCGGGCTCCATGTCCTCGCCCTCGGTGCGGAAGAAGTCGTCGAACAGCGACCGGCCGGTGGCCAGGTCGATGCTGGCGCTCTCGCCGGGCCGGAAAATATTTTGGAACAGCGCGAACCGTTCGATGCGCATCTCGTAGCCGCGCCGGGCGACGAAGCGGGCGAAGCCTTGCATGAACAGGGCCACCACCTCGTCGACATCGACGATGACCAACGGCCGGTCGGGAGCGAGGCCGAGCTCGGGCAGGACGAAGGTCTGGTCGGCGGCGGGCAGGGGCGTCTCCGCGACTAACGCGAGTTTAAGGATGTTCGTGTGATTAGCTGAGGGGAGACGGCGGCGGCGAGTCCTTTTCCGCCCGCCGGACAACGGCTTCCGTTTGGGGTCTTGATGACGAAGAAAGTCCTCATCGTCGAGGATAACGAGCTGAACATGAAGCTCTTTCATGATCTGCTCGACGCCCAAGGCTACGAAACCCTTGAAACCCGCGAGGGGCTTCAGGCCCTGACGCTCGCGCGCCAGCACCGTCCGGATCTCATCCTGATGGACATCCAGCTGCCCGAGATATCCGGCCTGGAGGTGACCAAGTGGCTGAAGGAAGACGACGACCTGTCGCACATCCCGGTGGTGGCGGTGACCGCCTTCGCCATGAAGGGCGACGAGGAACGCATCCGGGAGGGCGGATGCGAGGCTTATATTTCGAAACCGATTTCGGTATCGCACTTCCTGGACACCATCCGACGTTTCCTGGGGTGAAGCTGCGATGACCGCGCGTATTCTGGTGGTCGACGACATCGAGCCGAACGTGCGGCTGCTCGAGGCCAAGCTGACGGCCGAGTACTATGAGGTCCTGACCGCCCGCGACGGACCCACCGCCCTGGCCATGGCCGCCGCGGAGCGGCCCGACCTGATCCTGCTGGACGTGATGATGCCCGGCATGGACGGCTTCGAGGTCTGCCGGCGGCTGAAGGACGATCCGGCCACCCGCCACGTGCCCGTGGTGCTGGTCACGGCGCTCGACGGCCGCTCCGATCGTATCGCCGGCCTGGAGGCCGGGGCCGACGAGTTCCTGAACAAGCCGATCGACGACGTGATGCTGTTCTCGCGGGTGCGCAGCCTGACCCGCCTGAAGGTGATCATGGACGAGCTGCGCCAGCGCGAGGATTCCGGCCGCCGCCTGGGCGTGATCGCCGGGGCCGCGGCGCGGCTGGCCGGCACGGGCGGGCGCATCGTCATCGCCGACGACAACGAGCGGCAGGCCCAGCGCATCGCCGCCGAGTTGTCCAGCGAGCACCGGCCGGTCATCGAATCCGATCCCGAGAAGGCCCATCTGACCGCGCGCGGTCCGGTCGACCTGGTGATCATCAACGCCGACGCCCGCGGCTTCGACGGCCTGCGGCTGGCGGCGCAGCTGCTGTCCGACGAGGCGACGCGGCGGTTGCCGATTCTCGCCGTGGTCGATCCGGACGAGCGGTCGCGAATGATCAAGGCGCTGGAGATCGGCATCAACGACATCCTGCCGCGCCCCATCGACCCGCAGGAGCTGTCGGCGCGGGCCCGCACCCAGATCAAGCGCAAGCGCTACACCGACTTCCTGCGCAACAACCTCGACCATTCGATGGAGCTGGCGGTCACCGACCAGCTCACCGGCCTGCACAACCGCCGCTACATGACCGGCCAGCTGGCCGCCCTGGTCAAGCGCGCGGTCAAGGGCGGCGACCCGGTCGGGGCGCTGCTGATCGACATCGACCACTTCAAGAAGATCAACGACACCTTCGGCCATCCGGTCGGCGACGAGGTGCTGCGCGAGTTCGCCGTGCGGCTGGCCAGCAACGTGCGGGCCATCGACCTGCCGTGCCGCTATGGCGGCGAGGAGTTCGTGGTCATCATGCCCGACACCCGCCTGTCCGACGCTGAACGCATCGCCGAGCGCATCCGCGCCCACGTCTCCGGCGCGCCGTTCCGGGTGGCCGGCGGCGCCGAGCTGCTCACCGTCACCATCTCGATCGGGGTGTCGGCGACCCTCGACGCCGACGACACGCCCGACGCCCTGCTGCAGCGGGCCGACGCGGCCGTCTACGAGGCCAAGGCCGCCGGGCGCAACAAGGTGGTCTCGCGCAACGCCTGACGGTCCGCCGCCGCTCGCCGGCGGGACGACGGAGGCCCGAAACGCGAAACGCCCGGTCCTTGGGACCGGGCGCTGCGATAGTCAAATCGGGAAGGGCGATCTTACTTGATCTTGCCTTCCTTGAATTCGACGTGCTTGCGCACGACCGGGTCGTACTTCTTCAGCACGAGCTTCTCGGTCATGGTGCGGGCGTTCTTCTTGGTGACGTAGAAGAAGCCGGTGTCGGCCGTCGAGTTGAGGCGGATCTTGATGGAAGCCGGCTTAGCCATGGTCGAATCCTTCGGTGGCGCGCGGCACGTCCGCTCGCCGAAATCTTTGAGCGGCGGACAATACGCATGGAGCGCGTAAAGTCAACGCCGCCCGTGGAAATTACAGCAAGGGCGTCTGGACCGGCCGTCCGGAGCGGTAAGTGAAGCGGAACGGCGGCGCGCTAGGAACCTCCAGCGACCGCAGCACGGCCTCGGTGATGTCGATCAAGGGCAGGGCCAGGGCCTGCCGCACCGTCCGCCAGCCAAGATCGGCCAGTTCGGGCGAATCGGCGGGATCGCCCAGGTCCTCCCCGGCGTTCATGCCGAAGAAGCGGGCGTGGAAGCGGATGGGGCTCTGGGTCGGGGTGATGGCGCGGGCGAGCAGCGTCAGGCCGGAAAAGTCGCCGGGCAGGACGAGGCCGGTCTCCTCGGCGGTCTCGCGCAAGGCCGCGGCGGCGAGGGCCTGGGCCAGACGCGGCGACGCCGCGGCGCGCTTGGCGCAGGCGTCCGCCAGGGGCGCGATGGGCGAAGCCTCGTAGTCGCCGGGCTCGACCGCGCCGCCGGGGAACACGAACACGTCCGGGGCGAAGGCCGAGCGCGCGGGGCGCCGGCCCATCAGCACGCCGACGCCGTCGCCGTCGCGGCGGACCAGAACCAGGCTGGCGGCGTGGCGCGGGCGGACCGGCCTCACAGGTGCTCCAGCCGGCGGGCGCCGCGCCGGAAGCTGACGAACGGCGCCGGGCGGTCTGGATGCTCCAGCCGCAGGGCCAGCTCCTGCACGACGAAGCGGGTGATGTTGGGCAGGTCCAGCGCCAGGGTCTCGCTCAGCTCGACCCAGGCCAGCTCGTCGAGCTCGCCGCAATCCGGGGCGCGGTCGAGGCTGGCCAGCCGGTCGGCCTCGGCCATGAAGAAACGGGCGTCGAAGCGTTTGGGCCGGTAGGGCGGGGTGATGGCGCGGGCGACGAAGTCGAGCGCGTCGAGGTCCGGCGACGCGCCCTGGCCGAGAAAGTCGCGCCAGGGACCGGCGACCGTCCTGGCGGGCGCGGGCCTGGCCAGCAGCAGCCCGGTCTCCTCGAACGTCTCGCGCACGGCGGTCAGCGCCAGGGCGCGGGCGCGGCTCGGCGGGGCGGTCTTCTCAAGGCGCTGGATCACCGCCGGCCGCAGCTCGCTGGCGGCGGGCGCGCGGAAGTCGCTGCGGTCGATCCGGCCGCCGGGGAACACCCACTTGTCCGGCATGAAGTCGTGGCCGCGATTGCGTCGGCCCATCAGCAGGCGCGGCTTGGCGCCGTCGCGGCGGACGATGATCAACGTGGCGGCGTCGCGCGGCCGCACGGCCTTGGCGCCCTCGGCGCGCAGGGCGCCGTCGGCGCGCGGGTCGTAGTTCGGATCGAGCTTCGGTTCGGTCATGGGGTCAGTTTAGAACGCTTGTTTGACCCGCGAAAAGCGGCGATCAGCGGCGGTGGGGCTTGGCGCCGCCCTTGCGGCTCGACCGGGGAGGGGCCTTGCCGACCTGCCGGCGCAGGCCGACGCGGGGGCGTGGGCCGCCGGGAACGGCCGGCTCGGGCTCGCTGAGCATCTCGAACACCAGTCCGCCGGTGATCGGCGTCGCCTCGGTCAGCCGCACTTCGACGGCCATGCCCAGCGGCCAGCGACGGCCAGTGCGCTCGCCGACCAGGGCGTGGGTGCGGTCGTCATGGATGAAGTACTCGCCGCCGAGGGTCGAAACCGGGACCAGGCCGTCGGCGCCGATGTCCCTGAGCCGCACGAACAGGCCGAAGCGGGTGACGCCGGTGACGCGGCCCTCGAAGGCGGCGCCGACGCGCTCCTCCATGAAGGCGGCGACGTAGCGGTCGGTGGCGTCGCGCTCGGCGGCCATCGCCCGGCGCTCGGCGAAGGTGATGTGCTCGGCGGTCTCGCGCAGGCGGGCGATCTCTTCGTCCGTCAGCCCGTCCGTCCCCAGATTCAGGGCCCGGATCAGGGCGCGGTGGACGATCAGGTCGGCGTAGCGGCGGATCGGCGAGGTGAAGTGGGCGTAGCGGGCGAGGTTCAGGCCGAAGTGGCCGATGTTGTCGGGCGAATAGTGGGCCTGCATCTGGGTGCGCAGCACCACCTCGTTGACGATCTCGGCGTGCGGTCCCTGGCGCATCTGGTCGAGCAGGCGGTTGAAGCGGTCGGTGCGCGGCGCCTCGCCCTTGGCCCAGGTGATCCCCAGCGTGGCCAGGAAGTCGGCCAGGCTGAACATCTTCTCCTGGCTGGGCGTGTCGTGCACCCGATAGACCAGCGGGCTGCGCTTGGCCTCCAGGGTCTCGGCGGCGCAGACATTGGCCTGGATCATCATCTCTTCGATCAGGCGGTGCGCCTCCAGCGACTCGCGCAGCCTGATCGAGACCACCTCGCCCTCGGGGCTGATCTGGATGCGGCGCTCGGCCGATTCGATGCCCAGGGGCGAGCGGGCGTCGCGGCCCTTCTTCATGGTCGCGTAGGCGGCCCACAGGGGCTTCAGGACGCTGTCCATCAGCGGGCCGGTCGCCTCGTCCGGCTGGCCGTCGATGGCCGCCTGGGCCTGCTCGTAGGCCAGCTTGGCGGCCGAGCGCATCAGCCCGCGCGCGAACTCGTGGCGGACCTTGCGGCCCGACTTGTCGAAGACCATCCGCACCGCCATGCAGGCGCGCGGCTCGCCCTGGCGCAGCGAGCACAGGCCGTTGGACAGCCGCTCGGGCAGCATCGGCTCGACCCGGTCGGGGAAATAGACGCTGTTGGCCTTCTCCCGCGCCTCGCGGTCCAGGGCCGAGCCCGGCCGCACATAGGCGGCGACGTCGGCGATGGCGACCCAGACGATCCAGCCGCCCTCGTTCTTGGGATCGTCGTCGGCCTGGGCGAACACGGCGTCGTCGTGGTCGCGGGCGTCGACGGGGTCGATGGTGACGAAGGGGATGTCGCGCAGGTCGGTTCGGCCGCTGAGCGTCGGCGCCTCGGCGGCTTCAGCCTCGGCCTCGGCGTCGGGCGAGAAGCCGGTGGGTATCCCATGGGCGTGGATGGCGATCAGCGAGGCGGCGCGCGGCTGGTCCTCGCGGCCGACCACCTCCAGCACCTTGCCGCGCTTGGGGCCATAGCGGCGGTCGGCGGCGCCGACCTGGGCCACGACCAGATCGCCGTCCTTGAGGTCCCGGGCGTCGGCCTCGAACAGCACCAGCACGTCCTTGGACTTGCGGTCGACGGGTTCGACGCGGGTCTCGCGGCGCGCCTTGCGCACCACGCCCAGGATCTTGTGAGCGCTCTGGCCCAGGCGCTTGATCAGCTTGGCTTCGTACTCGCCGCCCTCAAGTCGTTCGAACCGGGCCAGAATGCGGTCGCCAAGGCCCGGCGCGCCGGCTTTGGAATCGCGGCGTTCGGGCGCCAGGCGCACCTGCGGGGCGTCTTCGCCGCCCTTGGCGAGACGGACATAGAGTTCGCCGTCGGCGTCGCGTTCGACCACGTCGGCGACGCCGACCGGGGGCAGGGCGCCGGCCTCGGCGAAGCCCTTGCGGCCGCGCCGCCCGAGCGCGCCTTCGGCCTCCAGCGCCTTGAGCATCATCCGCAGGGCGCGGCGGTCCGCGCCCTTGAGGCCGAAGGCCTTGGCGATGTCGGCCTTTTCGGTCTCGCCGGCCTCGCGCAGGAATTTCAACAGCGTGTCGCGGTCGGGCAGGCCCTGCGGCGGCTTGTCAGCCTTGGGGAGGCGGGTTTTGGTCTTGGCCATCGGCCTTGGTGTAGCTTCTAAGCGGCCGGGCCGTAACCCCTCATCCTCCCACGCCCTTTGGGCGCGGGCCCCTCCTTCTCCCGCCGGGAGAAGGAATGGAGCCATCCCCTCTCCCTCGGGGAGAGGGGGTCATTGTGAAGCAACGGGAGGGTGAGGGGCGCTTACGCCTTCGCTGTCTTCTTCGCGGCCGGTTTCTTCGCCGCCGTCTTGGGCTTGGCGGCGGCCTTAGCCTTGGGCTCGGCCTTGGCTTTCACGGCCTTGGCCGGCTTCTTGCCGCCGCCCTTGGCGGCGCGTTCGGCCAGCAGGGCGACCGCTTCGTCGAGGGTCAGGGCCTGGGGATCGGAGCCCTTCGGCACGTTGGCGTTGACCGAGCCGTGCTTGATGTAGGGGCCGAAGCGGCCCGACAGCACCCGGACGGGCTGGCCGTCCTCGGGGTGGGCGCCCAGCTCCTTCAGGGCGGCTGCGGCGCCGCGCTGCGGCCGACCGCCGCCGGCCCGCTTCTCGGCCAGGACGGCGACGGCGCGGTTCAGGCCGACCTCGAACACCTCGTCGGCGTTCTCCAGGTTGGCGTAGGTGCCGTTGTGCTGGACGTAGGGACCATAGCGCCCGATGCCGGCCAGGATGACCTCGCCGTCCTCGGGGTGGGTTCCGACCTCGCGCGGCAGCGACAGCAGCCGCAGCGCCTTCTCCAGGTCGATGGTCGCCGGCGGCCAGCCCTTGGGCAGGCTGGCGCGCTTGGGCTTGTCGCCGTTGGCTTCCTCGACATAGGGGCCGAAGCGGCCGACCTTCAGCCACACCGCCTGACCGGTGGCGGGATCGACGCCCAGCTCGCGGTCGCTGACCTCGGCCTCGCCGTTCTCGCCGTCCGGCGTCGCCAGCGGGCGGGTGAAGCGGCATTCCGGATAGTTGGAGCAGCCGATGAAGGCGCCGAACTTACCGGTCTTGAGGCTCAGGCGGCCGGTGCCGCAGGTCGGGCAGCTGCGCGGATCGGTCCCGTCGCCGCGATCGGGGAAGATGTGCGGTCCGAGCGCCTCGTTGAGCGCCTCCAGCACGTTGGTCACGCGCAGCTCGCCGATCTCGCCGACGGCGGCGTGGAAGTCGTTCCAGAAGTCGCGAAGCAGCTGCTTGTAGTCGAGGTCGCCGGCCGAGACCTGGTCGAGCTTCTCCTCCAGGGCGGCGGTGAAGTCGTATTCGACGTACTTGCGGAAGAACTCCTGCAGGAAGGCGGTGACCAGCCGGCCCTTGTCCTCCGGGATGAACCGGTTCTTGTCCATGCGGACATAGGCCCGGTCGCGCAGCACGGTCAGGATCGAGGCGTAGGTCGAGGGCCGGCCGATGCCGAGCTCCTCCATCTTCTTGACCAGGCTGGCTTCGGAATAGCGCGGCGGCGGTTCGGTGAAGTGCTGGTCGGCGCGGGCCTTGAGCACCTTGGCCGAGGCGCCTTCGGCGATCACCGGCAGGCGGCCGCCGTCTTCATCATCCGCGCTGTCGTCGCGGCCTTCCTCATAGACGGCCAGATAGCCGTCGAACTGCACCACCTGGCCGGTGGCGCGCAGGCCGGTGCGGCCGTCGGCGGAGTCCAGCTCGACCGTGGTCCGCTCGATGCGGGCGGCCTCCATCTGCGAGGCGATCATCCGTTTCCAGATCAGCTCGTAGAGCCGGCCGAGGTCGGGATCGAGACGCAGGGAGCCAGGATTGCGCTGCAGGCTGGTCGGCCGGATGGCTTCGTGCGCTTCCTGGGCGTTCTTGGCCTTGGTCTTGTAGATGCGGGCGCTTTCGGGAACGTACTCCTTGCCGTAGCGGCCGGCGATCACGGTCCGCGCCTCGTCGATCGCCTCGGGGGCGGCCTGGACGCCGTCGGTCCGCATATAGGTGATCAGGCCGACGGTCTCGCCGCCGATGTCGACGCCCTCGTACAGCTTCTGCGCCGCCTGCATGGTGCGCTGGGCCGAGAAGCCCAGCTTGCGCGCGGCTTCCTGTTGCAGGGTCGAGGTGGTGAAGGGCGGCGCCGGCGTGCGGCGGGCGGGCTTCTTCTCGACCGAGGCGACCTTGAAGCTCGCCGCCTCGACGGCGGCGCGGGCGGCGCTGGCCGAAGCCTCGTCGCTCAGGTCGAACTTGGCGAGCTTCTTGCCCTCGTGCTTGACCAGCCGGGCCAGGAACGGGTCGGAGCCGGCCGACACGTCGGCGTCGACGGTCCAGTATTCCTGGGTCTTGAACTTCTCGATCTCGATCTCGCGGTCGACGATCAGGCGCAGGGCGACCGACTGCACGCGTCCGGCCGAGCGGGCGCCCGGCAGCTTGCGCCACAGCACCGGCGACAGGGTGAAGCCGACCAGATAGTCCAGCGCCCGCCGGGCCAGGTAGGCGTCGACCAGCTCCATGTCGATGTCGCGCGGGTGCCGCATCGCCTCGACCACGGCGGTCTTGGTGATGGCGTTGAAGGTCACCCGCTGGACCTGCTTGTCCTTGAGGGCCTTCTTCTTGCTCAGCACCTCGAGCACGTGCCAGCTGATCGCCTCGCCCTCGCGATCCGGGTCGGTGGCCAGGATGATGCGGTCGGCGGACTTGGCGGCGTCGGCGATGTCGTTCAGGCGCTTGGCCGACTTGGGATCGACGTCCCAGGTCATGGCGAAATCGTTGTCCGGCTGGACCGACCCGTCCTTGGACGGAAGGTCGCGCACGTGGCCGTAGCTGGCCAGGACCGTGTAGTCCTTGCCCAGATACTTGTTGATGGTCTTGGCCTTGGCCGGGCTTTCTACGACGACGACGTTCATGCGGGGATTCGGATCACCGGGAAGAAGGAGGGCGAGAGGGGGGCCTTTCGCGCGAGCGGCGAAAGTGGGGGTTCGCCCCCGCGTCTGTCAACGCGGCGCTTTGGGCCGAAGGGGAAAAAACCCCGCGCTTCCGTCCGGCGGCGTTCAGCAGGACGAGACCAGCCCGCCCGGCGACAGCTCGGCGCGACCGGCCAGAGCCAGCTCGACCAGGGCGGCGTGGACCAGGCGGGCCGGGGCTCCGGTGAGGCGGACCAGTTCGTCGCGGGGCGCCGGACTGGGCGAGAGGAGGGCGGCGATCTGTTCGCGCAGACGGTCGATGTCGGCTTCGTCCGTCGCGAGATCGCCGTCGCCCGCCCGCAGCGACAGAGCCTCATCGCCCTCGCCGAGGCGGCGCAGGCCGTTCAGTTCGCGCAGGACGTCCTCCACCCCCTCGCACAGATGGGCGCCGTTGCGGATCAGGTCGTTGCCGCCGCGCGCCCGCGGATCGAGGGGCGAGCCCGGCACGGCGAACACCTCGCGCCCCTGCTCGGCGGCGAGACGGGCGGTGATCAGCGAGCCGGACCTCAGCTCGGCCTCGACCACCACCACGCCGAGCGACAGGCCCGAGATGATCCGGTTCCGGCGCGGAAAATCCCGGGCCTGGGCGCGATGGCCGACCGGGCTTTCGGAGACGACGCAGCCCGCCTCGGCGATTCGCGCATAGAGGTCGCGGTGCTCGGGCGGGTAGACGTCGTCGACGCCGCCGCCGAGGACGGCGATGGTGCCGGCGGTCAGGGCCCCCTGATGGGCGGCGGCGTCGACGCCCCGGGCCAGGCCCGAGACCACCACATAGCCGTGGCCGCCCAGCTCGGCGGCCAGACCCCGGGCGAAGCGTTGTCCGACGGCGGAGGCGATGCGGGCGCCGACCACCGCGACGCTGGGCGCGTGCAGCAATTCCGGGCGGCCCTTGCACCACAGCGTCGGCGGCGGCGGGTCCAGCGCGGCGAGGCGGGCGGGGAACGCCGCTTCGCCGACCACGATCAGCTGGGCGCCCAGGCGACGGCCAGCCTCGATCTCCGCGTCGATCTCGGCCTCGGCGGGGATGCGGGGCGGTCCTGCCCGCCCGCCCCGGCGCACAAGGTCGGGCAGGGCGGCCAGGGCGGCGCGCGCGTCGCCGAAACGGGCGAGGAGCTGGGCGAAGGCGACGGGGCCGACGTTCTCGGTCCGCGCCAGGCGCAGCCGGTCCCGGCGCTGGCCGTCGCTGAGCTCGCCGGCCATCAGGGGGCGGGATCGGCCGGCGGCGCGGATTTCTTGCCGCCGATGCGCGGCTCCTGGCCCTTGAGCAGGCGGCGGATGTTCTCGTGGTGGCGGATGAAGATCAACACGGCCATGAACGTGGCCAGCACGACCGCGGCGAAGGGCTGGTCGAAGGCGAACGCGAACAGCGGGGCCAGGGCCGCCGCCGTCAGGGCGGCCAGCGACGAGATGCGGAACAGGGCGGCCATGGCGATCCAGGTCGCGGCCGCCGCCAGGCCGACCGGCCAGGCGACCGTCAGCATGACGCCGTAGAAGGTGGCGACGCCCTTGCCGCCCTTGAAGCGGAGCCAGACCGGGAAGAGATGGCCGAGGAAGGCCGCGCCCCCGGCCAGAGCGGCGGCCGCGACGGCGGCCTCGGTCCCTGCGAGGCGGCCGACCAGCCAGCGCGCCAGCAGCACGGCGACGATCCCCTTGCCGACGTCGCCCAGCAGCGTCAGGGCCGCCAGGTCCCGGCGGCCGGTGCGCAGCACGTTGGTCGCGCCGATGTTGCCCGAGCCGATGTTGCGCACGTCGCCGGCCCCGGCCGCGCGGGTGACGATGACGCCGAAGGGTATCGAGCCGAGCAGGTAGCCGCCGATTGCGACGGCGGCGATCATCGGTAGCGGCAGATTGTCCAAGACGCCCCCATTTGCATCGCCCGCGCCCAGGAAGCGGCGGGTCCGCCGTTCATCTCACGGCGGCGGCGACAAAAAAAGAGCGGCGCGCCCGGCTTACTGCGCCGCCTTGTGGATCACCCGGCCGTCGACCATGGTCAGCAGGACCTGGCCCTGGAGCCGGCGGCCGTCGAAGGGCGAGTTCTTGGACTTCGACATCAGGCGGGCGGCGTCGACCACCAGCGGCGCGTCGATGTCGCACAGCACCAGATCGGCGGGGGCGCCGGCGGCCAGGCGGCCGGCCTGCAGGCCCAGCAGCTGGGCCGGCGCCAGGGTCACGGCGCGGATCAGGTCGACCAGCGGCGCGCGCTCCTCGTGGTGCAGCGTCAACAGGCCGGGCAGCAGGGTCTCCAGCCCGACGGCGCCGGGCGCGGCCTCGTCATAGGGTAGGCGCTTGTCCTCGGCCGGCGCCGGCGCGTGGGCCGAGACCACGATGTCCACCAGCCCGTCGGCCAGCGCCTCGATCAGCGCCTGGCGGTCGTCCTCGGCCCGCAGCGGCGGGGTCAGCTTGCAGAAGGTGCGATAGTCGCCGATGTCGAGCTCGTTGAAGCTCAGATGGTTGATCGAGGCCGTGGCCGCGACCTTCAGGCCCCTGTCCTTGGCCCGGCGCAGGGTGGCCAGGGCATCGGCGCAGGTGATCTGGTCGACCAGCAGCTGGGCGCCGGTCAGTTCGGCCAGCGCCATGTCGCGTTCGAGCATGATGCGTTCGGCGACCACCGGCGCGGCGGGCAGGCCCATGCGGCCGGCGAATTCGCCCTCGGTCGCGGCGGCGCCGGCGCTGAGATAGGGATCGGCCGGGCGGTGCGAGATGATCGCGCCGAAGCCCGAGGCGTAGCTCAGGATGCGCCGCATCACCTTGGAATCGACGATCGGCCGGTCGGCGTCGGTGAAATAGACCGCGCCCGCCTCGCGCATCAGGCCGATCTCGGCCATGCGCTCGCCGGCCAGGCCTTTGGTCGCCGCGCCGGCGACGTGGACGTGCACCAGTTCGACGTCGCGGGCCCGGCGCAGGATGAAATCGACCACCGACGGCTCGTCGACGGTCGGATCGGTGTCCGGCTGCACGACGATGGAGGTGACGCCGCCGCCCGCCGCGGCCCGCGCCGCCGATTCCAGCGTCTCCTTGGTTTCCGAGCCGGGCTCGCCGGTCTTGACCCGCAGGTCGATCAGGCCGGGGGCCAGCATGGCGCCGTTGCAGTCGATCACCCGCACGTCCGGGGACAGCGCCTCGAAGCCGGGGCGGCGGGCGACGTCGGCGATGACGCCCTCGGCCACCACCAGGGCGCCGGGGCCGTCGTAGCGGCTCTCGGGATCGACGAGGCGGGCGTTGACGAAGGCCGTGGGGGCCGATTTGCCGGCGTTGCGGGGCATCAGGCGTTGTCCAGTCGCGCGGCCAGCGAGGCCAGCACCGCCATGCGCACCGCCACCCCCATCTCGACCTGATTCTGGATCAGACTGACGTCCAGGTCGTCGGCGATCTCGGAATCGATCTCGACGCCGCGGTTCATCGGCCCCGGGTGCATGACCCGGACGTGCGGCGCGGCGCGGGAAAGCTTTTCACGATCAAGGCCGTAGAAGCGGAAATATTCGCGCATCGACGGCACCAGCGCGCCCTGCATCCGCTCCAGCTGCAGACGCAGCATCATCACCACGTCGACGCCGGCCAGGCCGGCGCGCATGTCGTGGAACACCTCGACGCCCCAACGGTCGGCGCCGGCGGGCATCAGGGTCCTGGGGCCGACCAGCCGCACGCGCGCGCCGAGCAGTTGCAGCAGGCCGACATTCGAGCGGGCGACCCGGCTGTGCAGCACGTCGCCGCAGATGGCCACGGTCAGGCCCTCCACGCGGCCGAACGCCCGGCGCATGGACAGGGCGTCGAGCAGGGCCTGGGTCGGGTGCTCGTGCTGGCCGTCGCCGGCGTTGATGACGCTGCAGTCGACCTTCTGGGAAAGCAGGTTGCCGGCGCCGGACGAGGCGTGGCGGACCACCAGCAGGTCGGGCTGCATGGCGTTCAGCGTCACCGCCGTGTCGAGCAGGGTCTCGCCCTTGGCGATCGACGAGGTGCGCGGGCTCATATTGACCACGTCCGCGCCCAGCCGCTTGCCCGCCAATTCGAACGAACTCTGCGTCCGCGTCGAGTTCTCGAAGAACAGGTTGACCAGGGTGCGGCCGCGCAGGAGCGCCGACTTCTTGTCGCGCTGCCGGTTCAGTCCGACGAAGGCGTCGCCGAGGTCCAGCAACGCCGTCGCCTCCAGCCGATTCAGGCCGGCGACGGAAAGCAAATGCTTGTGGGGAAAAGGGAAGGCGCGCTGTCGGATCAGATCTTCGATGTCGGCCGCGCCCTGCATGGGGGGCACCCTATACGGAGGATTCCGACCGCGCTCAAGGCCGTGCGGGCGGGACCAGTTGGTTCAGCCAGTCGACCAGGGCGCCGGCCAGGGCGACGCGGTGGGCGTCGAAGGCGTGGTCGTCGGCGAAGTGGATCTGCGTCACCCGCCTGTTACCCAGCTTCCGGGTCCGTTCGGCGAGACCGTCGGCGAAGCCGCGGAACCCGTCGTCGGCCGTGACCAGCAACAGCGGGCGGTCGGCCAGGGCCGGGGTGAAGGCGACGAAGTTCTCGGTCTTCGCATGGGCGAGCAGGTCGTCCGCCAGGGCCTCGGCCGTGGTGTTCAGTCCTTGCAGGCCGTTGTCGTTCAACGCCTTGGCGCCGATGGCGCGGGGATCGGGCGCGCCGGAGGCGATCACCTGAAGGCCCATCGCGCCGATGTCGCCCGGCGCGAACAGGGCGCCGCCCAGCACCTTCTTGTCGGCGGCGAGCGTCGCGGCGGTCATGTAGCCGCCCATGCTGTGCCCCGCGACCGCGATGCGGCCGGCGTCGATCCGGTATTTGGCCGCGACCGCCGGGTCGCGCAGCCAGGCGAGGGCGGCCAGGCAGTCTTCGGCCGAACTGGTGAAGCTGAACGTCCCCGGGCTGCCCCAGGCGCCGCGATAGTGCAGGGTCAGCACGTTCCAGCCGGCGCGGCGGGCGGCCTGGGCGAGGTCGAGGTTCTGCTCCAGTCCGGGCAGGCCGTGCAGCAGCAGCAGGGTCGGGTGGGGCCCGGCCCCGGCGGCCAGATAGATGACGCCGTTGATGACGACGCCGTGGCTGGGAACGCCGGCGTACTGCATGTCGGCGGGATGGGCCTTGTCCGGCGCCGGGTCGGCGATGACGGCGGCCGGGATCGCGGCGAGAGCCGCCGAAGCGGTCAGCGGCGCGAACCCGACGGCGGCGGCGAACATGGCTGCGGCGAGGCGCATCGGCTTCATCCCTGGAGTCTTCTTCTTGTCCAGGGACGGAGTTCGCCGGGATTCGCCGAACGCGGCTATCCCTCGGCTTGCCGCAGGCGGTCCAGGGCGCCTTGCAAGATGTAGGTCGCGGCCATCTTGTCGACCAGTTCGGCGCGGCGGGCGCGGGTGACGTCGAACTCGCCGACCAGCATGCGGTTGACGGCGGCGCTGGACCAGCGTTCGTCCCAAAAGGCGATGGGAATGTCGCGCAGGCGCAAGAGGTTGCGGGCGAAAGCCCGGCTGGACTGGCAACGCGGTCCCTCGGTGCCGTCCATATTGACCGGCAGGCCGATGACGATCCCGCCCGCCTGTCGGCTCTCCATCAGCTTGAAGAGCGCCGCCGCGTCCTCGGTGAACTTGGACTTGCGGATCAGCTCCAGGGGGCTGGCGATCATCCGCGTAGCGTCGGAGACCGCGACGCCGATGGTTTTTTCGCCCAGGTCGAGGCCGACGACGGGCGAGCGGGCCGGCAGGACGGCGAAGAGGTCGAGAAGATCGAGGACGGCCATGCGTCTCCCATAGCCGCGATCCCGGCCGAAGCGAAGCGGGCGACGAAAACTCACCCAGGCCCTGCGCCGCGCCTCGGCGGGATGACGATTCTGGGGGCGTAGGCGCAACGAACCTTGTCAAAGAGAGCCTGGGGCGAGTAACCCCTGCGACTACGCATTACCTGCGAAGACGCAACTATCGAGGAAGGCCCCATGGCCATCGACGCGGCGACCGTGCGCAAGGTCGCCAGACTAGCCCGCATCCAGGAGCCCGAGGAACGGCTGGAGCCGCTGGCCCAGGAGCTGTCCGGCATCCTGCAGTGGATCGAGCAGCTGAACGAGGTCGATACCGACGGCGTCGAGCCGATGACCTCGGCGGTGGCGGTGTCGCTGCCGATGCGCGACGACGTCGTCACCGACGGCGGCGATCCGTCCCGCGTCCTGGCCAACGCGCCCAAGAGCGTCAGCAACTTCTTCGTCGTGCCCAAGGTGGTTGAATAATGGCGTCCCTGACCTCGCTCACCCTCAAGGGGGCGCTGGACGGTCTGGCGTCCGGCGCGTTCTCGGCCGTCGAGCTGACCCAGGCCCATGTCGAGGCCGTCGAGGCGGCTCGGCCGCTGAACGCCTTCGTGCTGGAGACGCCGGAGAAGGCGCTGGAGATGGCCCGCGCCTCCGATTCCCGCCGCGCCCGGGGCGAGGCCGGGCGGCTGGACGGCGCGCCGCTGGGGATCAAGGACCTGTTCTGCACCGAGGGCGTGCGTTCGACCGCCTGTTCCAAGATCCTCGGCGACTTCGTCCCGACCTATGAATCCACCGTCTCGGCCAACCTGTTCCGCGACGGCGCCGTCATGCTGGGCAAGCTCAACATGGACGAGTTCGCTATGGGCTCGTCCAACGAGACCTCGGCGTTCGGCGCGGTGGTCAATCCCTGGCGTGCGGCCGGGTCGAACCAGGCCCTGACCCCCGGCGGCTCGTCGGGCGGTTCGGCGGCGGCCGTCGCCGCCGACCTCTGCCTCGGCGCGACCGCCACGGACACCGGCGGCTCGATCCGCCAGCCGGCCGCCTTCACCGGCACGGTCGGCATCAAGCCGACCTATGGCCGCTGCTCGCGCTGGGGCGTCGTGGCTTTCGCCAGTTCGCTCGACCAGGCCGGCCCGATCGCCAAGACCGTCGAGGACGCGGCGATCCTGCTGACCTCGATGGCCGGCCACGATCCCAAGGACTCGACCAGCCTGCCGGTCGAGACGCCGGACTTCGCCGCCTTCGTCGGCAAGTCGGTCAAGGGCCTGCGGGTCGGCGTGCCGAAGGAGTATCGCGTCGACGGCATGCCGCCCGAGATCGAACAGCTGTGGGCCAAGGGCGTCGAGTGGCTGCGCGACGCCGGCTGCGAGATCGTCGAGGTGTCGCTGCCGCACACCAAGTACGCCCTGCCGGCCTATTACATCGTCGCCCCGGCCGAGGCTTCGTCGAACCTCGCCCGCTATGACGGCATGCGCTACGGCCTGCGCGCCGACGGCGCCAACCTGACCGAGGTCTACGAGAACACCCGCGCCGCCGGCTTCGGCGACGAGGTCAAGCGCCGCATCCTGATCGGCACCTACGTGCTGTCGGCCGGCTATTACGACGCCTACTACCTCAAGGCTCAGAAGGTCCGCCGCCGCATCGCCGACGACTTCGACCGGGCCTGGGAGAGCTGCGACGCGCTGCTGACCCCGACCGCGCCATCGGCGGCGTTCGGCCTCGGCGAGCGCCAGGCCGACCCGATCGCCATGTACCTGAACGACGTCTTCACGGTGACGACCAACCTCGCCGGCCTGCCGTCGATGAGCGTGCCGGCCGGGCTGGACGCGGGCGGGTTGCCGCTCGGCCTGCAACTGATCGGCAAGGCCCTGGACGAGGGCACGCTGTTCTCGCTGGCGGGCGCCGTCGAGCGGGCGGCGGGTTTCCGCGCCAAGGCTCAGCGGTGGTGGTGAGCCGCCTTCCAGGCGCGTGAGAACGAGGACGGCCGCCGGATCGCTCCGGCGGCCGTTTTTCGTGGCGGCGCGCCCATCGGCCGAGGCTGGCGGGCGCGGATGATCAGCTCGCCTTGTCGAGGTCGGCCTGGATGGCCTTGAGCTTGGCGTCGTCGAGCTGGGCCTGGGGAAACTGCGCCAGGGCGCGCAGGCTCATGCCCTTGACCATTTCCAGGTGAGGCGAGGTCAGCAGGCCCGGCATGTCCTTTTCCAGCACGGCCTTGGTCGCCGGGTTGGCGATCAGGTCGGCGATGCTGGTGGTCTCGACCGACGGCTTGGCGGCGGCGGTCGGCGCGGCCTTGGCTTGGGCGTCGGCGGCGAGCGCGCCGGAAGCGCCGGCGAGGCTCAGGACGAGCCCGGCGAGGGCGGCAGTCTTCATCATGGAGGTACATCCCCGGTTCGCGGCCGGATTGGCGCGCGGCGGCGCAGAAAACAGTGTTCCGCGCCCGGGCGCAAGAACGCGGGCTCTCCCTTTGCCTCGCGTGGGCGTGTAAGACGCGGGGCATGACCGACTCTGCTTCTTCCAAACTCATCCAGGGCCGCACCGGCCCTTGGGAAATCGTCCTGGGCCTGGAGGTCCACGCCCAGGTCGCCTCCAACGCCAAGCTGTTCTCCGGCGCGGCGGTGGGTTTCGGCGCGGGACCGAACGAACAGGTCAGCCTGGTGGACGCGGCCATGCCCGGCATGCTGCCGGTGATCAACCGCCACTGCGTCGAGCAGGCGGTGCGCACGGGCCTGGGCCTGAAGGCGCAGATCAACCTGAAGAGCCGTTTCGACCGGAAGAACTATTTCTATCCCGATCTGCCGCAAGGCTATCAGATCAGCCAGTTCAAGGACCCGATCGTCGGCGAGGGCGAGATCGAGGTGGAACGCGACGACGGCACGACCTTCACCGTCCGCATCGAGCGCCTGCACCTGGAGCAGGACGCCGGCAAGTCGCTGCACGACCAGGACCCCAACTTCACCTATGTCGACCTCAACCGGGCCGGCACGGCGCTGATGGAGATCGTCTCGCGACCGGACATGCGTTCGTCGGACGAAGCGGCGGCCTATGTGAAGAAGCTGCGCACCATCCTGCTCTATCTGGGCACCTGCGACGGCGACATGGAGAAGGGCAACCTGCGCGCCGACGTCAACGTCTCGGTGCGGCGGCCCGGCGGCGAGCTCGGCACGCGTTGCGAGATCAAGAACGTCAATTCCTACCGCTACATCCAGCAGGCCATCGAGTACGAGGCCCGGCGCCAGATCGAGATCCTCGAGGACGGCGGCAAGATCGACCAGGAGACCCGCCTGTTCGATCCTGGCAAGGGCGAGACCCGTTCGATGCGCTCGAAGGAGGAAGCGCACGACTATCGCTATTTCCCCGATCCCGACCTGCTGCCGCTGGAGCTCGATCCGGCCTGGGTCAAGGCGATCCAGGACAGCTTGCCCGAACTGCCCGACGCCAAGAAGGCGCGTTTGCAGAGCCAGTACGGCCTGTCGGCCTATGACGCCGGGGTGCTGGTCACCGAGGCCGCCCGGGCCGATCTCTACGAGGCGGCGGTGGTCGGCCACGATCCCAAGCTGATGGCCAACACCGTCACCCAGTCGGTGCTGACCTTCGCCAACGCCACCGGGGCCGAGGTGACGGCCGCCGGCGCCGGCCACATCACCGTGGCCATGCTGTCCGAGTACGCCCAACTGATCGAGGACGGGGTGATCTCGTCGAAGATCGCTAAGGAGGTGTTCGAGCGCATGGCGGCGGGCGAGGGCGATCCCAAGGCCATCGTCGAAAAGCACGGCCTGGTCCAGGTCACCGACACCGGCGCCATCGAGGCCGCGGTCGACAAGATCATCGCCGCCAACCCGGACAAGGCGGCGGCGGTCAAGGACAAGCCCCAGGCGATCGGCTGGTTCGTCGGGCAGGTGATGCGCGAAACCGGCGGCAAAGCCAACCCGGCGGCGGTCAACGACATCCTCAAGGCCAAGCTCGGCGTCGCCGAGTGACCTGAAACACAGCCCGCCGTCCCGCGTTCGGCGGGGCGGCGGGCCTGAGGTCAGGGGCTGCTTATTGCGGCGTCGTGGACTGCGCCGCGTTTGAAGGCTCGGCCTTGGTCTTGGGGGCCTTGTGCTTGTGCTGGCCGGACTTGGCGTCGGCGGCCGACATCGCCGCGCCCGACTTCTCGTCCGGGGCCATGGTCGAGGCGGGCGCCCCGCGCGCGGTCGCCGGATCGGCGGCGGGCTGGGCCGGCTCGGCCGGCGCTTGCTGGGATTGCATGGCGGGGGCGGGCTGGGCGGCCGGCTCCTGCGGGGCGGGCTGGCTCTGGGCGAAGGCCGCGGAGGCGGCGCCGAGGACGGCCAGGCCGGCCATCAGGCTGAGGGTCTTCATGGGAGGCCTCGTTGCTTGCGACGTCTTGCTGACGACGCTGAAACGCTGGCCGTTGAATGGGGCCTAAATGGCGCTCGGGAAAGGTTATTTCGCCCGATGCGTGACCAATATTAGGCGCCGGGCGTCGCCCGGAATTAGTTCCCGGGCGACGTTCCGATTTTTTCTACTGTCTAGTTGTTGGCTATCACGTCGAAGATCAGGCCCGTCGCTATGGCGGCGAGCAGATATTCATTGCCCACCCGATACCAATAGTAGCCATGGGGCGGCGGCCGCAAGTGATAGCGGTAATAGTCGTTGACCACATAGCCGCGATAGGACGGCGGCAGATAGGCGCCGCGCCGCCAGGCGATGTAGCCCGGGCGGTAGCCGGGCTGGCCGTAATAGGCCTGAGGCGGCGGGCCGTAGTGCCAGCGGTTCTGATAGTAATAGCCGTTGTGGCGGCGGTCGTCCCAGTCGCGTCGGCGGCGGTCGTCCCAGTCTCGCCGGTCGTCCCGGCGATCCCAGCCGCCGCGATCCCAACGCCCCTGGTCGCGATGGTCCCGTTCCCAGCGGTCGCGGTCCCAGCCGTCGCGCGGATCGGCCGACGCGACCCCGGCCATCGGGCCGAGGACCGCCGCGGCGGTCGCCAGGGTGAGGATAAGGCGCTTCATATCGTCCTCCTTCCAGTTCCGACGCCGTTGCCCCCGGCGCTGGAACTTGTTTCAAGCCTTGAGGTGGAGAGTGACGGCCTGCGCGTGAACTGACGCTGAACACGATCGTCAGTCCCCGGCCGGCTCGGCCGACGGCGACGGCCCCCTGGCGCCGGACGGGGAACCGTCCCATGTTTGCGGCGCCGGAAATCCAGCGTGAGGGACGCCCCATGAGCCAGCCGATCGAACTGCACTATTGGCCGACGCCGAACGGGTGGAAGATATCCATCGCCCTGGAGGAGATGGGGCTGCCCTATGTGATGATCCCGGTGAACATCGGCGCCGGCGACCAGTTCGCCCCGGAATTCCTGGCCATCAGCCCGAACAACCGCATGCCGGCCATCGTCGACCCGGACGGCCCGGACGGGCGGCCGATCTCGGTGTTCGAATCCGGCGCCATCCTCCAGTATCTGGGCCGCAAGTCCGGCAAGTTCTATCCGGCCGACGAGCGCGCCCGCGTTGAGGTCGACCAGTGGCTGTTCTGGCAGATGGGCGGGCTGGGCCCGATGGCCGGACAGACCCATCACTTCCGCCAGTACGCGCCGAGCTTCATCTTCGACCAGCGCCAGGTCGCCTACGGCGCGATCCGCTACACCAACGAGACCAATCGCCTCTATGGGGTGCTGAACAAGCGCCTGGCTGACCGCGACTTCATCGCCGGCGCGTTCTCGATCGCCGACATGGCCTGCTGGCCCTGGGTCGTGCCGTGGCGCAACCAGGGCGTCCAGATCGAGGCCTTTCCGCATCTCAAGGCGTGGTTCGACCGTGTCGGCGAGCGCGCCGGCGTGCAGGCCGGCTTCAAGGTGGGCAACGAACTGCGCAACAACACCCTGGCCGCCAGCGGCAAGGACGCGGAGAAGGCGCGGGCGGTGCTGTTCGGCCAGCGGGCGCGGTAGGCGGCCCGTCCGGCGCCGGTTGTCCGGGCCTAACCCTTGAATTCCTTAATGTAAGGTGATTTCGCGCTTAACCTTATTTTCAAGGCCCTCAGGCTTTTCTCATCCCCGGACATCGCAGAGGGCCGGCAGAAGCCGGCCCGCGACTTCGCAGGGAGTGTGGAAGATGCACACTTGTATCGAGACGCCGGCCGCCGACATGCCGTTGCCGCAGACGGATTCCACCGGCGACGAGCTGTTCCGCATGGGGCTGCTCTATTCGACCGGGCAGGGCGGCGCGCCGCTGGACTACGTGTCGGCGCACATGCTGTTCAATCTGGCCGCCATGCGCGGCTCGATCGAGGCCAAGGTCTATCGCAAGGAACTGAGCCAGGAGATGGACCCGGCCGACGTCGCCGAGGCCCAGCGCGCCGCGCGCGAATGGCTGGCCCACGGCTGAGCCGGGGCCGGCGGCGCGCTAGTACACGGTCGAGCCGTTGAGCGCGTAGCTGAAGCCGATCTGCACCGGCAGCAGGTCGCGGAAGTATTGCTGGACGAACTGCCCCGCCTCCGAGACGCCGGTGCGGGGCACGTAGACGATGTCGAACCGCCGCAGCGGCGCCTGATCGGCGCGGCCCGGATCCGAAATCCCCCTCGCCAGGTCTATGGTGCGCATCATCGCCCGCCCGTCGCGGCCGCGGCGGATGATCACCACCTGGCTACGCTTGGCCGAGGTCTTGAAACCGCCGGCCTGGAAGACGGCGCGCAGGGCGTCGATGTCGCCGGGCATGTCGTAGACGCCGGGCTTGTCGACCTCGCCGCCCACGAAGATCTTCAAAGGCTGCGCCGTCTTGACGGCCACGTGCACGTCCGGCCGGATCAGCTGGCGGGCGTAGGCGTGGCTGAGCGCCGCCTGGGCGTCGACGACCGACAGGTCGGCCACCATGACCGGATCGATCAGCGGCAGGCTCACGCGGCCGTCCGGCTGGACGAGGGCGATCTTGTTCAATTCCGGCGCGCTGGCGATCGAGACGTCGAGTTCGTCGCCGGGATAGAGCCGATAGGACGGCTCGTCGTCGCTCCAGGTGGCGTAGCCGATATTGGCGAAGTCGGCGGTCGGCCGCGGCGTCGGCGAAAAGGTGTCCGACACGCAGCCGGCGAGCCCCGCGGACAAGGCGAGCGGCAAGGCGAAACCGAGACGCCGGATGCTGGACATGGCCGATGAACGCTCCCTCAAGTGCTATGGGGGAAGGTTAAAGAAAATGGGTAACCATTGGTTAATCGCCTTGCTGCGAGGTTCCGAAAGGGAACGGAACGGTTGCGGATTCGCATGGGCGGCGCTCAAGCCTCGACACAGAGATCGCAGACCGCTTCGCGCAGCGACGGCGGCGAGCCGTGGGGTTTCCACGTCCGCTATGCGCCTTCGGATTTCGTGACGCTGCTATGGCGCGAGCGGTTCCTGATGCTGTGGACCTTCGCGATCCTGTTTCTCGTCGGCCTGATCGTCGCGCTCACCCTGCGGACGACCTATCCGGCCCGCGCCAGCGTGCTGATCAGCCTTGGCCAGGAATATGTCTACGAGCCGCGAGCCGGCGACGCGGCCCGGGGGGCCATTCCCGAACTGGATCAGGTGACCCAGTCCGAGGCCGAGATCCTGGGCAGCGATTCGGTGCGGCTGCGGGTGGTCGAGCGGCTCGGCGTGCCGGTGATGGCCCCGTCGCAGGCCGCGCGCTACGCCAGGGCCCTGCCGGCCGAAAAGGCCGAGATGGCCAGCAAGCTCGCGCAGTCGGTCAGCCGCGGCCTGAAGATCGAGACCGCGCCCGGCAACCCGGTGGTCCGCCTGACCTACGAGAACCGCGATCCCCAGCTGGCGGCGCGGGTGCTCAACGCCCTTGTCGAGGAATACCTGATCCAGCGGCGCACGGTGCTGATCGACCGCACCACGCCGGTCCTGGCCGAACAGCGCAAGAGCTTCGAGGAACGGCTCGCCGACGTCGACGCCGCCTACGAGACCTTCCTGACCACCAACAACATCGGCGACTTCGAGGCCGAGCGCGCCGCCCTCAACCAGCTTCAGCAGTCCCTGCAACAGCAGAAGTACGCCAACGAGGCGTCGCTGCGGCAGAAGCAGGGACAGCTCGCCGGCCTGTCGGCCCAGCTGGGGCAGATCAATCCCGAGGTCGGCCTCTATCGCGACATCAACAACAAGGCCGCCGACCAGCTGGTCGAGGCGAAGGCGAGGCGGGAGGACCTTTTGTCGCGCTATCGTCCCGACTCCCAGCCCGTCCAGGCCGTCAACGCCCAGATCGCGCAGCTCGAACAGGCGGTGGCCGGCGGCCGCGCCCAGGGCGAGGGGACCAAGCGCCTGGGCGTGAACCCGGTGTTCCAGACCCTGCAGACCGAGAGCATCCAGGCCCGCGCCGAGGTCGAGGCGCTGCAGCAGGCCACGGCCACGGTCGACGCCCAGATCGCCCAGGTGACCCAGAGGCAGCTGCGCCTGGCGGCGCTGGAGCCGCAGTTCCAGAACCTCTCCCGCGAGCGCGACGTCTTGCAGAGCAACGTCCGCGACTTCACGGTCAAGGAGGAGGAGAGCCAGGCGGCCCAGGCCATGGCCCAGAAGAGCAACGACAATATCCGCATCGCCCAGCGGGCCGTGACGCCGACCGAGGGCAAGAGCCTGAAGAAGCCGGTGTTCGTGCTGGCGGTGCTGTTCGCCGCCTTCACCGCCCTGTGCGTCGGCCTGCTGCGGATGTTCCTGCGGCCGGGCGTGCCGACGCCGGCGGCGGCGGCGCGGACCCTGGACCTTCCGGTGCTGGCCATGGCGCGGCTGAAGGCCTGACGGCCAGATCGCGCACGCCTTGGGCGAGTCGTGTTAAGCGTTTCGAACGTTGCGCACACGGCGATTCGACGATGGTGGATCTCAAGGCGGAAATGGCGCAGCTGTGGGCGTCCCTGGGTGGAGCCTGGAGCCCGCCGTCGCCCGGCCATGGCCGCATGATCCAGTTCATCGGCGGCCGGCGCGGCGAGGGCACCTCCACCGTCGCTCGTGAATTCGCCCGCTACGCCGTCGAGCGGGTCCGCCGCGCGGTATGGCTCGTCGATCTCGATCTGCTGAACAACGCCCAGCACGCCGCCCTGGCGGCCGATCCGGCGCGGTTCGGCGCCCTTGGCCGCCCGGCGGCGGCGTCGCCCGACGGCTCGGCCTTCTTCACCGTCCAGCCGGCCGTGCGCGGCCAGGACGGGCGAACCTGGCCCGACGCCGGCTATCTGGTCGCGCATCCGGTCGGCCACACCCGCCTTTGGGCGACGCGGTTCCGACGGGAATCGATGCGGCCCGACCAGACCGTGCACATCCTCGGCTCGGGCGCCTATTGGGGCGCGCTCAGGCGCTACGCCGACCTGATCGTGGTGGACGCGCCGTCGCTGGACCGTTCTCCGGCCGGGTTGGCCGTGGCCCCGTTCGCCGACGTCAACGTCATGGTGATGTCGGCCGACACCGGCGACGTGCGCGCCTCCAGCCAGCTCAAGGAAGCCCTGACGGCGGCCGGGGCCCGGTGCGGCGGCATCTTCTTCAACCGCGTGACGGTCGAACCGCCTAAGTTCCTCAAGGCGCGGTCATGACCATCTCGTCGGCCGCGTGGCTTCCCCCGCGCGAGCAGACGGCCCGCCCCACGGTGGTGGACGTGATCGCCTTCGTGCTGGCCGTGATCATGTTGCTGGTCTTCAGCCAGGCGTGGGTGCTGCCGGTGGCGGGCGAGAAGGCCGATCCCGCCGCCTCGGGCCTGTTGCGCGCCCTGTTCTTCCCCGCCTACGCGGCCGGCCTGATCCTGCTGGTCCTCAGTCCCGGCAGGATGCTGCAAGGATTGGCCCGCCAGCCGTTCCTCTGTCTGCTGATGCTGATCGTCTGCACGTCCATCGTCTGGTCGATAGCGCCCGACCAGACCCTGCGCCGCTCTTTCGCCATCGGCTTCACCACCCTGTGCGGCGCGGTGCTGGCCACGCGCTATCGGTGGGCGACCCTGGTCGAGGTGCTGGCCGCCGCCTTCGCCACCCTGGTGGTCGCCTCCTATGTCGCCGGCGTGGCCATCCCTTCGATCGGGCGCATGCACGACCTGTTCCCAGGGGCCTGGCGCGGCCTGTGGACCGAGAAGAACGCCATGGGCGGCAACATGGCTCAGTTCTTCCCGGTGCTCTGCGCCGCGGCCCTGCTCAATCCGTCCCGGCGGGCGCTGTGGTGGACGGCGGCGGGACTGGCGGCCGGACTGGTGCTGCTGTCGACCTCGAAGACGGCGCTGATGGCCCTGCTGCTGGGGGCGGGCGGACTGGTCTTCGTCGGTCTCGTCCGTCGCGGGCGGGTGACCGGCGTCGCGGCCACCTGGATCGGCGTGGTCGGGCTGCTGGTCATCGTCTCCGCGGGGATTTTCGCGGCCGATGCGGTGTTCGCTCTGCTGGGCAAGGACGCCACCCTGACCGGGCGGACCAAGATCTGGGCCGGCGTACTGCGTCAGATCGACGCGCGGCCGTGGCTCGGCTACGGCTACGGGGCGGTGTGGAACGATCCGTCCGGCCGGGGGCCGCTGGCCTGGATCACCCATGACGCGGGTTTCCGGCCGCAGCACGCCCACAACGCCTGGCTGGAGCAATGGCTGGGGCTGGGCGTGGTCGGACTGGCCGCCTGGGTGCTGTTCTACCTGCAGACCATCACCGCCGCCCTGGTGGCGGTCTATCGCGAGAAAGGAGCCTACGCCGCCTTTCCGTTCCTGCTGATCTTCAGTCTGCTCAGCCTCACCGAGAGCATCGCCGTCACCTACAACGACCTGCGGTGGGTGGTGTTCGTGATGTTCGCCGTCAAGCTGGCCTATCCGGATCGGCTCGTGCTCCGTTGAACGGGTCGATCCTTGCGCCTCGCCGCTAGGCGGCGATGCGGCGCAGGCCCTCGGCGGCGGTGACGATGTCCAGGCCGCGGGCGCTGGCCGCCGCGATCAGCCGGGCCAGGGCGGCCGGCGTGCAGCCCCAGGCCGAGGGCGTTTCGCAGACGTCGTGGGTGTAGAGGATCAGCCAGCCCCGGCGCGCGGCGGCCGTCTCGATCCAGCGCGCCGCGACCGCCTCGCCATCCGCGCCCTCGACGCCGACGGCGGGCGCCTGGTTCAGATCGACGCCGTCCTCGATCAGGCCGTGGTGCAGTCCGCGCAGCAGGCCGTAGCGGCCGGCCAGGACGCGCTTGGCTCGCGGCGAGACGTCGCCATAGGGATAGGCGAAGGTCGCCGCCGCCGGCGCGCCCCATTCGACCAGGGTCGCGCGGCTGCGGCCCGCATCGTCGGCGATCTCGGCCGCCGTCGCCCGACCGCAGTCGAGGTGCGAGAAGGTGTGGCAGGCGATGTCGTGCCCGGCCGCCATCGCCCGCTCGACGGCCTCGCGCCGGGCGATCGGCCCCATCGGGCCGTCGGTTCCGGCCAGGCCGGCGGAGACGTAGAAGGTGCCTCGCGCGCCGACGGCCTCCAGCAGGGCCGCGCCGGTCTCGAAGGCGGTGGCGGGCGCGTCGTCGAAGGTGAACGAGACCATCGGCCGCTCCAGCCGCACACGGGCGGGCCGGCGCGCGATCCAGCGCGACAGCCGGCGGCGCAGCTTGCCCTTCAACGAGCGGTCGGCGCTGTAGGCCTGGCCAGCGTCCATCAGATCGCCTCCGCATAGAGCGCGGCGCGGTACAGCCGCATCGAGAAGGCCCGCACGCCCAGCGGCGCGCCCTCGGCCAGGGCCAGACGCTTGAGCAGGGGCCGCCACAGGCCGCGCAGCGGCGCGCGCTTCAGGGCCCGGGCGGCGCGATAGCTGGGATAGCCGGACAGGATGTCGGGGTGGGCTGAGGCGACGCGGGCGAAATTGGCGGCCGATTGCTCGTACTTGGCGGCGATGACGCCGGCCGGGTCGAGGCCCAGGTGGGTGGCGGTGTTGTCCAGATGCAGGATGTCGTGGCGGCGCGAGACCCGCATCGCCCATTCGACGTCCTCCCAGCCCCAGCCCGAGAAGCCCTCGTCGAAGGCCTCGCCGTCGAAGACGTCGCGGCGTACCAGCAGGTTCGAGGTGAAGACATATTTTTCGGGCGTCAGCCGACGCACGCGGCTGGGGGCGCAATCGGATTTCAGGGCCATGGCCCGATGCAGGGCGTGCTCCGGCCGGCGCGGGGCCTGGTCTAGCGAGAAGCCGCCGAACGCCACCGCCGGGGCGGCCTCGGCGATGAGGTCGAGATAGGCGCCCAGGAACCGGCCGTCGTCCGGCAGCATGTCGCTGTCCAGGAACAGCAGCCAGCGGCCGCGCGCCTGGGCGGCGAGGCGGTTGCGTCCCTTGGCGCGGCCCTCGTTGCCGTCGAGGCGGATGAAGCGGCAGGGGAGCGAGAGGCCGGCGGCGACGGCCTCGACCCGCGCGGCCAGACCCGCATCGCCGCCGCCGTCGTCCAGCGTGACGATCTCGACCCGGCCGTCCGCCGCGCCGGCTTCGCGGTCGAGCGCCGCCAGCAGCGTGCAGGGATCGTCGCGGAAGAACGGGATCAGCACCGACAGGGTCGGGGCCGCGTCCGGCCAGGCGGCGTTGTCGCGGACGGCGGCCTCGCTCATGCCGCCCTCCGGGCCTGGAGGGCGCGCAGCAGGCGCAGCGAGCGGCTGCGCGCCTCGCCGGCGTCGAGGGCGAAGGCGGCCAGTCCGTAGACCGCCACGCCTAGAGCGGCCTTGGCCAGCAGTTCTACGAGACCGCCCCAGGCCGGAACCACCCAAACCGCCGCCGCCATCGCCGCCGCCGCCGCTCCGGCGCGGACGAGCACGCCCCAGGGCACCGGCAGGACCAGAGCCCGGCGGCCGAGCAGGGACGAGGCGGCCAGGCCGAGCGCGTAGCTGGCCGTCGTCGCCCACAGCGCGCCTTGCAGTCCGAAACGCGGGATCATCACCAGATTGAGCACGAGGTTCAGTCCCGCCGGGATGGCCATGGCCAGCAACAGCAGGTGCGTGCGCCGCGCCAGGGTGAAGGCGGTGTGGAAATAGTAGGTGGTGAAGCCGGCGAACAGGGCGCTGGCGGCGATCCAGGGCGTCACCTGGGCGGCGCCGGCCCGCAGGCCTTCGCCGACCATCACATCGGCGAGGGGGCGCGCGACCAGGGCCAGGCCGACGGCGGCGGGAATAGCGATCAGCGCCATGAACGAGGCCTGGTCGCGGGCGGTCGCGGCCAGGGCCCGGGGCCCGCCCTGTTCCAGCGCGGCGACGGCCGCCGGGCCGCCGGCCATGCCCAGCCAGATGAACAGCACGTCGAGCGTGCGGTTCGCCAGGCTGTAGCCGGCGTGATAGACGCCGACGCTGGTCTCGTCGAGGAACGCCGCCAGCAGCAGGCGGTCCGTCGTGGCCAGGATCAGGGCGAAGATCAGCGACAGCGACACCGGCACGCCGTAGACGGCGTAGACGCGAAGCTGGGCGCGGTCGAGCCGGCCGCCGCGCGTCCGCTTCAGCTCGGTCGGCAGGGCCCACAGCAGGCAGACCGCCGCCGCCGCGCCGACGCCGGCCAGGGGCGCCGCGCCGCCCCAGCCCAGCAGGGCCAGGGCCGCGCCGATCAGGAAGCCGCCCGCCGTCTGCGCCATGTCGAGCAGGGCCGCCCCGCGCACGTCGCCGGCGGCGCGGCGGCGCTCCTGGGCCAGCTTGGCGAGGCTGCGGAACAGGATGGTGGCCAGCCCGGCGGCGATGGCCAGCTTCAGCGACGCGCCGAGGGGCCACAGCCAAAGGATCGCCCCGGCGATCAACGGGAAGACCGCCGCCAGCACCGCCCAGGCGCGGTAGAGGGTGGCGAAATGATCCGGCAGCCGGCCGGCCTGGGCTTCGGCGGCGTAGAAGCGGGCCATGGCCGCTTCGAGCCAGGTGAAGACGCCGGTATGGACGAGGGTCATCACCGAGAAGGCGAGGGCGTAGGCCCCATAGTCGGCAGGCGCCAGCACCCGGGTGAAGACCACGATGGTCAGAAGACCGGTCAGGCCTTGGACGATGTTGACCGGCAGGTAGCCGAGCACGCCGCGCCAGAACATCGCGTTGCCGTCCTAACGGGGGGCCAGTCGGTCCCCGAGCAGGCAGGGGATGGTCATGGCCAGGATTTGCATGTCGAACCAGAAGGATTGCCGCTCGATGTACTCGATGTCGAGCGCGACGCGGCGGCGGACCAGTTCAGGCGTGTCGACCGGGCCGCGCGAGCCGTTGACGGCCGCCCAGCCGGTCATTCCCGGCTTCATGCGATGGCGATGGGCGTATTCGGCGACGAGCCGGGCCGACTCGGCGTCGCCGGTCATCATGCCGATGGCGTGCGGGCGCGGCCCGACCAGCGACATCTCGCCCGTCAGCACGTTGAGGATCTGCGGCAGCTCGTCGAGGCTGGTGCGCCGGATGAAGCGGCCGACGCGGGTGACGCGGTCGTCGCCGATCCGCACCTGGCGGCGGGCGCGGGGGTCGCTGTCCTCGGCCCGCATCGAGCGGAACTTCCAGACGACGATTTCCTCGTTGTTGAAGCCGTGGCGGCGCTGGCGGAACAGGATCGGGCCGGGGCTGTCGAGGCGGATGGCCAGGGCGACCAGCGCCATCACCGGCGCCGACAGGACCAGGGCCAGGGCGCCGATCACCAGATCCTGCGCGCGCTTGACGGCGGCGCGGCGCTCCTGCTGCGGCGCGCCGGAGATATGGGCCACCGGCGTGTCGGCGAGCCGGGAGACGGCGGCGGCGCGGGCGCTGTCGTCCTCGACGTCGACGAAGAGCGTGATCTCGTTGGGCAGCACCCGCAGCTTCTCGACCAGCTGGCGCACGCGGGCCTGGGCGGTCGAGGTCACGGCGATGACGATCTTGTCGACGTACGGCACGATCTTGTGGTCGAGCAGGGCGTTGATGTCGCCCAGCACGGGCACGCCGGCGATCGAGGACGGAGCGCGGCCGATGCGGTCGTCGAAGATGCCGAGCACCGCCACCTCCTTGGTGGCCAGGGCGGCGGCGATGAACTTCTCGGCGTTCTCGGTGGCCCCGACCACGACGATGTTGGGGGTCAGGCGGCCCGAACGGCGCCAGCGCGCCATGCTGGTCCACCACCACACGTGCAGCAGATAGAGGCTGGCGAACGCCAGCAGGTACCACAGGGTCACGCCCTGGGGCGCGGTCGAGCCGCGGTCCAGCAGCGTCACGCCCGCCAGGGCGGTCAGGCCGGTGAGGGCGAACACGGCGCTGAGGCGCAGCAGGTGGCGGGTCAGGTTCTCGGCGTGGCCGAAACGATAGAGGTCGAGCGCGCGCAACGCCCACAGCAGCACGCCGGCGGCCATGACGAACGGCAGCACGGCGCCGACGGGCGCCTGTAGAGGATCGACGGGCGAGGTCACGGTCCAGGCCAGCCCGGCCAGGGCGACGGCGACGGCGGCGTCGGTCAGTTGGAACGCCCAGATCGGCGCCCGCATGGTGGCCCGCGCCCGGGCCGGCACCAGCTTGCGCGGCCGGAAGGGCCCCCGCCGGCGGCGCGCCTCGGTCGCCTGATCGTCGGCGGCTTCAAGCGCGTCGACGGCGGCGACGTCCGACGCCACGCGCCCGGCCGCCGCGCCGTCCGGCGTGCGCTCTGGGTCTGAACCCGGCTTGAAGGCTGGCGCGAGCATCAGGGCCTATCGAAGGTCGAACAGGAGGGCAGAGTGCCAGCCCCGAGTGTGCTTGCCGTTAATACACAAGGTGAAGAGAAGTTTATCAAATGCGCCGATCCGGCAGGTCGAAAGACTGGTCGGAATAGGTGAAGGCGCCCCGTCAAGCGAGTTGGTCAATGCATTTCGCCCCCCACGCGACCATTTTTCCCTGAGGGGCGAGTTTCCAACTCTTCCATTTTAATCCTGTTTCAGGGAACGGGCGGCGGGCATGGTCAGGTTTTCGGCATGGGGCGCCGCGGGCTGCGCGGGCGTCGGTCTCGGGGCGATGGTTTCGGCGGGGGCCTGGGGCCAGACGCCGCCGAACAATACCCAGAGTTCGACGAATATGACCATCTCGCCTTTGCTCAATCAGAGCCAGACCCAGTCGCAGTCCCAAGGGGCCAGCGAGTTCATGACCACGGGACTGGGCTACGCCGTCCCACCCGTGACCGAGCCGAGGACAGCCGCCGCGACCCCAGGCGACGTCGAGAAATCCAGCCTTGGCTGGGCTCCGGTCGACGCCGGGCACGGGTTCGGCGGCATGGCGCTCGCGCGCAACGACGAGATCGGCGCCGCGTCGGGGCGCTGGCGGATGGGCAAGCGCGGCGCATGGTCGCGTTGCGCGCTCTACCTGTTCGGCGACCAGACGGGCGCGGTCCAGCGCGCCGCCGTCGGGCGCGGCTGTCCAGCCGGCCTGGGCGAGGTGGCGGGCTGGGAGCTGATCTCGGGCGAGATCAGGCTGTTCACCGTCGCCGGCGCGACGGCGGCGCGCCTGCGCCCGACCGATCCCGACCGTTGGCAGGGCGCCCGCACGATGGACGGCGCGGCGGTGGACATCATCCGCTGACGGCGGCCGTGGACGAAAGCGTCAGATAAGCGTCACGCCATTGCGCCCGCCGCGCGAAGCAGCTAAGCAGCCCTTCGCCGGAGACGTGGCCGAGTGGCTGAAGGCAACGGTTTGCTAAATCGTCATACCTCTAAAGGGTATCGAGGGTTCGAATCCCTCCGTCTCCGCCAACAATCCCGAATGATATAAGGCGCTTTGTCTTCCAGAACATTCAGCGCGTCGAGGCTGTCCTCGGGCCGTAGATGGGCGTAGCGGCTGACTGTGATGCTTATGTCGCTGTGTCCAGCCCAGACCATGACCTTGTGGATCGACATGGCCGGATCACGAGCGAGCTTCGTCAGGCAGGTGTGGCGGTCACCGCCTTATTGCGACGCTTCTGGACCAACACACCGAGGACCTCATCTTGGTCCAGCGGCGTCCACCGCCGCGTCTCCTAACCTTTAGTCGCTCCGGCTTGCCCGCCGCCGCTCCAGCCGCCGCCCAGCGCCAGGAACAGGTTGACCTGATCCAGCGACAGACGGGCGTCCGACGCCGCCAGGGCGCTTTCGGCGGCGGCGAGGGACCGCTCGGCGTCCAGGCCGCTGAGATAGGGGCTGCGCCCGGCCGTGTAGAGCCGCCGGGCCTGATCGGCCGCCTGGGCCGCTTCGTCGCGCGCGGCCTTGAGCGCGGCGTGACGGTCGAGGTCGTGCGCATAGAGGGTCAGGCCGGTCTCGGTTTCGCGCAGGGCGTTGAGCACGACGCCGTCGAAGCGGGCGAGGGCGGCCTTCTGGCCGGCCTCGGCCTCGGCGATCCGCGCCCGCTCGCCGCCGCCGGGGAAGGTCCACGAGATCAACGGCCCGAAGCTCCAGCGCTGGGTGGCGGGTTGGCCGATGTCGGCCAGCAGGCCGGTGGCCCCAGCCGACAGGCCGAGGCTGACGCTGGGATAGAGGGCGGCCACCGCGACGCCGATGCGGGCCGTGGAGCCGGCGAGGACGCGTTCGGCCTGCCGCACGTCGGGGCGGCGCTTCAACAGGCCGGCGCCGTCGCCGACGGGGATCGGGCCGCTCGGGGCGGGCGGGCGCGAGCAGGCCGCCACGCTCTTGGGAAACTCGGCCGGCGGCTTGCCGGTGAGAACGGCCAGCTTGTAGAGGGCGGCGCGGCGCTGGGCTTCGAAGACCGGCGGCTCGGCGCGCAGCTGGTCGGCCTGGGCCTTGGCCCGGAGCACGTCGATGGGCGCGCCCCGTCCGGCCCGCTCCATCCGTTCGGCGACCGAGACGGCGCGTTGCTGCAGGTCGAGCAGGCGCCCGGCGGCGGCGGCCTGTTCGCCGGCCGAGCAGGCCTCGACATAGGCGCGAGCCGTCTCGGCGGCGGTCGTCACGCGAGCCGCCTCCAGCGCGGCCTGGCTGGCGTCGGCGTCGGCCTTCGCCGCCTCGGCCGCGCGGCGCAACCGGCCGAACAGGTCGATCTGGTAGGAGACCTTGAAGCCCGCGTCGGCCAGGTTTTCGGCGGGAAGCGCGTGCGGCAGCAGGAACGACTCGCCCGACGCCTGGTCGCGGGCCGCCGTGGCGGATAGGCCGCCCTGCGGCTCGCCGGCCGCGACGGTCTCCCTGACGGCGGCCTGCGCCCGCTCCAGGTTGGCCGCGGCGACGCGCAGGTCGGCGTTGGCGGCCAGGGCCTGCTCGACCAGGCCGTCGAGGACCGGGTCGTCGTAGAGCCGCCACCAGTCGTCGGGAACCGGAGCCTGGTTGACCGCGGCGAAATCGGCGCCGACGAAGGCCGCCTTGGCGGCCGGCGCGTTGACCACGGCCCCTTCGGGCAGGCGATAGTTCGGACCGACCGCGGTGCAGGCGGCGGTGAGGGCGCCCGCGCCCGCGACGGCCAGCAGGCGGCGAAGGGCGCTCATCGGCCGATGCCCCCGGCCTGGGCGGCCTCGGCGGCGCGCCGGCCGTCGCCCGGGCCCCCGACGATCGCGACCGTGGCCGTGCGCCCGGCGATCATGCGCAGGTCGTTCGGCGTCTCGTCGAGGGCGATGCGCACCGGGACGCGCTGGGCCAGCCGCACCCAGCTGAAGGTCGGGTTGACGTTGGGCAGCAGGTTGGCGCCGCTGGTGCGTTCGCGGTCCTCGATGCCGGCGCTGATGCTCTGGACGTGGCCGCGAAGGGGACGCCCGTCGCCCATGATCCGTATGCTGACTTGTTGGCCTATGGCCACGCCCTTCAGCTTGGTCTCCTCGAAATAGCCTTCGACGTGGAACGAGGCGACGTCGACCAGGGCCATCACCGGCTTGCCCGCCGTGACATAGTCGCCGGCCCGCAGCGGCAGGTCGCTGAGATAGCCGTCCATCGGCGCGACGACGACAGTGCGTTGCAGGTTCAGCGCGGCGAGGTCGCGGCTGGTTTCGGCTTGGGCGAGGGCGGCGGCGGCCTGTTCGACCCGGGCGCGGCTCTGTTCGGCGGTCTCTTGGGCGATGAGGTCGCCGAGGGCGCGGTTGCGGGCGGCCTCGCGGCGCGCCTGGTCGAGCGCCGCGCCCTGGGCGGCGACGGCGGCCTGGGCCTGCCGCAGGGCGATGGCGTAGCGGGCGCGGTCGACATGGAACAGCACCTGGCCACGCTTGACCGGCTGGTTGTCGGCCACCGCCACGTCGGTGACCAGGCCCGAGACGTCCGGGGCGATCTGCACGACGTCGGCGCGGACGCGGCCGTCGCGGGTCCACGGCTCGACCTGATAGCGCCGCCACAGCTTGCTTCCCGCGAAGACGGCGGCGGCGACGAAGGCCAGGGTGACGGCGATGCGCAGGGCGTTGGTGAGATAGGTCTTCATGGCGATCGATCAGGAAAGGAGGGGCAGGGGGAGGCAGACCACGAGGCCCCAGAGGATGACGAACAGCGCCACGTCGAAGAGGGCGGGGTGCCAGACGAAGCGATAGGCGCCCAGGCGCGAGAGCGCCTTGCGCAGCAGGAAGGAGCCGGCGAAGGCGATCAGGGCCGAGACCAGCACGGATGAGAGCAGCACGCCCTGGACGTCGAATTCTCGGATCATGGGGTCGGCTCCGGGGCGTCGGCCCGATAGGCCGGGGCGTCGGGGAACAGGTTGCGGCGCAGGCCGATCAGGCCGCTGACGCCGCCGAGCCTTTCCGGGGAGGGCGGCCGCCGGACGGCCTGCCGCAGGGTCTCGTCGAGGGCGTCGAGCGTCGGCGGCGGGGGCTGGCGTCGTCCGGGCCGGGCCGCCAGGCCGGCGAAATGGTCGCCGACGGCGGCGAGCAGGCGGCCGGCGGGATCGGCGGCCGCGCCCAGGCTTGGGCGGGCCCGCTGGATGGCCATCAGGTTCATGCCGATGCGCAGGTCGCGCAGGGCGTCGACGCCGACGAGGTCGCCCCGGCCGCCGCCGGCGGCGAGCTTTGGCGTCAGCAGGCCGAGACGGTCGACCAGGATGTCGGCGAACGCCGCCGGCGTCGGCACGTCGTTGCGCCGCATCTGCCTGGCCAGGTTGCGCCAGGTCTGGCGCAGCAGGCGGCGGGCCGAGGCGTCGACGCTCATCGAGCGCATCAGCCGGGTGACGCCGATGGCGGCGAACAGGCCGACGAACTGCGCGAGGTTGGCGTTGAGGAAGCCGGCGAAATCGGCGTTGAACGTCTCCTGCAGGGCCAAGGCGTTGCAGAAGCCCATCAGCACCGCCATGGCCGAACCGGCGTGGCGCGGGCTGGCGACGAACACGCCCAGGGCCAGCAAGGTGGGGGCCAGCACCATGGCCAGCATGGGAAAGCCGTCGATCCGGGGCAGGACGGCGAACTGGTAGGCGGCGGCTATCGGCAACGACACCAGGGTGAACAGGCCGAAATTGGCGATGGCCGGGGCCGGATCGTCCTGGGAGGCGAAGAAGCAGCAGAACACCGCCGCCATCACCGCCGCCGCCGCGCCGTCGGGCCAGCCGGTCCCGATCCAGGCGGCGCAGACGCCGAACACCGCCACGGCGGCGGCGAGGCCGGACAGGGCGGCCAGGCCGTAGTCGCGGTGCAGGCGGCGCTTGGCCGCGACGTCCGGCGCGGCGGCCAGGGGCGCCGGAAGGGGGGAGCGTTCGCGGATGTGGCCCAGCGCCGCGCGGGCGTCGCGCAGGCGCTCGACGACGTCGTGGAGCCGGGCGGTCAGGCTGACCTCGAGCAGGGCGGGCCAGGCCGCGTCGGGGGAGAGCGCGTCGGCCCGAGCCCGCAGCCGCGCCAGCAGGGGAGCGGCTTCGTCCCAGCCGGAACCGGCGCCGATCCAGGCGGCGGCCTCGTCGATCAGGGCTGCGGTCTCCGGCCCCGGCTCGCGGCCCTCGGCCCGCAAGGCGGCCAGCCGGTCGGAAAGGCCCGACAGGGCCGGCACCAGCAGCAGCATGCGTTCGTGCAGGACGCGGACGGCGGCCGTGGTCTCGCGCAGGCGCGAGGTGTCGAAGGGCAGGTGCGTCGACAGCAGGTGGATGTCGGTGGCGGCGCCCGCCAGCTGGCGGCGATCGCGATCGACCTCGCCGTCGGGACGCCGCGTCAGCAGGTCGAGCGCCCAGCGGTCGGCGTCGTCGAGCCATGTCCCGATCCGCGCCGACAGCACCGCGCCGACCGGGCGCGGAAACACCAGGCTGTGGATCAGGCCGGCGCAGAGAATGCCCAGGGTGATCTCCACCGTCCGGGCCACGGCGGCGTCGAACACGCCGGCCGGCGCGCCGACGCTGGGAAAGCCGATGATCGCCGCGGTGTAGCCGGCCAGCATCAGCACGTAGCTGCGCGGCGTGCGGTCCAGCAGCGACACCGCCAGGCAGCCGCCGACCCAGATCGCCAGCGCCAGGCTGAGCAGGAGCGGGGAGTTGACCAGGTTGGGGACCAGGGCCACCGTCGCCGCGGCGCCGAGCAGGGTGCCGGCCACCCGGTAGACGGCCTTGGAGCGGACCGCGCCGGACAGGGGCTGGCTGACGATATAAGCCGTGGTCATCGCCCAGTAGGGACGCGGCAGGCCCAGGCTGAAGCCGATGAACAGGGCCAGCATGGCGGCGGCGAAGCTGTTGGCCGAGAACAGCGCCGCCGCGCGGTCGATCTTGATCTTCATGGGCGGGTCAGGCGGGGCCTGCTCCCGTGGCCGTCTCCAGCGCGTCGAACACCCTGATCGCGGCCTCGAGGTCGGCGTCGGAGACCTCCCTCAGCAGCCGGCTACGCAATTGTTGCAGGGCGTCCTCGATGATCGCGACCATGGCGCGGCCGTCGTCGGTGAGGTGGAGAAGCTTGGCGCGGCCGTCGGCGGGATCGTCGCGGCGCTCCATCAGGCCGACGGCGCAGAGCTGGTCGAGCAGCCGGACAAGCGAGGGGCCTTCCAGGCCCATGTCCTCGGCCAGCACGCCCTGGCGCACGCCTTCGCCCAGACGGCTGACGTGCAGGACCGGCATGGCCTTGGCGTCGGACAGGCCATGCTCGGCCAGGGCGTGGTTGATCTCACGCCGGTAGATCCGCGCCAGGCGCGTAAAACCGCGCGTCACGCCGGCCTCGCGAAGAATCCGATCCTCATCCATAAAAGATAGGTAGCAAACTATCTAAAATGTGCAAGGCCTCCCATCGACGAATTTCGAGGTCGCGGGGTCAGGTGAGGGCGAGCAGCGCGAAACTGGCCAGCCAGTGCTCGCCCATATAGTCGCCGGCGACGTGGGGCAGGCTGGCGTCGAGGTGGACCCTGGCCGCCTCGAAGCCGATCCCTCGCAAGGCCGATCCGGCGGGCGCGGCCTCGGCCAGACCGCGCCAGCACCAGGCCCGGCTGAGGTTGAGGCCGTCGAGATGGGCGATCTTGCCGTCCGAACGGTCGCTGACCGTGGCGGGCTGGAACAGGGTCTGCGGCTGCCTGGCCTCAAGGCGCGGCAAGAAGCGGCCGAACCACTCGGCGAAGTCGTCGGCGGGAAGGGCCGCGCGCATGCACTCGGCCTCGACCAGCGCCGGCGAGAGGAAGTCGTCGCCGCTCGGCTCCCAGGCCTGGCAATCGACGTCGGCGGCGTACCATTCCCGGGCCTTGGCGCTCAGCAGGGCGTCCAGGTCGGCGTCTCCGGCGGCGCGGGCGTATTCCATGCCCAGGCGCAGGCCGAAGGCGGTGTTGGTGTGGGCGCCGGCCCGCACGGGATAGGTCGCCTTGGGCAGGAACGCCTTGAACCGGTCGGCGAAGGCTTCGGCCAGCGGGGCCAGGGTCTCCGACCAGCCGGCGAATTCGGGCGCGTCGCCACGCCGCAGTTCGGCCGCCAGCATCAGCAGCCAGGCCCAGCCGTACGGGCGCTCGAAGCCCCGGCTGGCGGGCCGATCGAGATAGGCGGTCTCGACCGCCACCTTGGCGGGGGTGAAGGCCTCGTCGAACAAGGCGCGGACGGCGCCGGCCTCGGCCATGTCCGGCCGCAGCCGCAGCAGGCGGGCCAGCAGCCAGTAGCCGTGCACGCACGAGTGCCAGTCGTAGCTGCCGAAGAAGACCGGATGCAGGGCGCGGGGCGTCAGGGCGTCCTGCGGGCCGTCCATGACGTGATCCAGCTTGTTCGGGAACTCCCGCCCGACGTGGCCCAGCGCGATGGCGGCGAACCGTCCGGCGGTCTCGACGGTGAGGACGGGAAAACGCTCAGTGGAAGGCGAGGACATACATCAATCCGATATTGACGAGCAGGAGCAGCAACGCGGTCGGCGTCTGGACCCGGATGACTGCGTTGCGGTCTTTCAGCTCCAGCAGCGCGGCGGGCACGATGTTGAAATTGGCGGCCATCGGCGTCATCAGCGTTCCGCAAAATCCCGACAACATGCCGATCGCGCCCATGACGGCGGGGTCGCCGCCGAACTTGCCGACGATCAGCGGCAGGCCGATGGCCGCCGTCATCACCGGGAAGGCCGCGAAGCCGTTGCCCATGATCACGGTGAACAGGGCCATGCCGACGGCGTAGGCGCAGACGGCGGCGAGGCGGGTGTCCAGCGGCAGCCACTGCACGGTGAGGTCGCCGACGATGCGGCCGACGCCGGCCATGGCGAACACCGCGCCCAGGGCGGCCAGCATCTGCGGCAGCATGGCCGCCCAGCCCACGGCGTCCATCAGCCGGGCCGCCTCGCGAACCGGCGCGGCGGGCGGGGCCTTGAGCATCGGCAGGGCGACGGCGAGCGCCAGCAGCACGCCGAGGGCCAGCGAGATCAGCGTCGCCTGCTTGGGCTCTAGCAGCGGGGTCCCGCCCCACTGAACCTGCTTGAGGAACAGCGAGCCGAGCAGGGCGACGACGGGGATGATCACCGCCGGGATGAACAGCCGGTCGCCATGGCGGCGCGCGCCTTCGCGGCGCTCTTCCGGCGAGGTGGTGGCGATGCGGCCGCGCCCCAGGCCGCCGAAGCCGGCCAGCGCGGCGAGGGTCAGGGCGACCAGGCCGTTGGCGAAGTCGCCGAGGCGGGCGCCGAACAGGAAGCTGGCCGCCACCAGGGCCCAGAACAGGGCGGTCTTGAACCGCTTGGGGTTCGACCGGTCGCGCAGGTTCAGGATCGAGATGGCTGCGAACATCAGCCCGGCCAGGGCGTAGACATGCTCCAGGCGGATCATTCGGCGTCCTCCGCCGGACCCTGCGCCGCCAGCGTCCGCGCCAGCCGGCGATCGAGCAGCAGCAGCCGCGCGCCGTGGATGGCCAGGGCGGCGACGGCGGTGGGTATGGCCCAGACCGACAGGTGCAGGGGCTCGACCATGACGCCGCTGTGCTCGAGCACGCCGCGGATCAGCAGGATCGAGGACATGGCGATGAAGATGTCCTCGCCGAAGAACACGCCGATGTTGTCGGCCGCCGCGGCGTTGGCCCTGATCAGTTCGCGGGCTCTCGCGGGCAGGGGGCCGTGACGGTTCTCGGCGGCGGCCTCGGCCATCGGCGCGATCAAGGGGCGCACCATCTGGGCGTGCCCGCCCAGGGAGTTGAGCCCGAAGGCGGCGGTGACCTGCCGCAGGAACAGATAGAGCAGCAGCAGGCGGCCCGTGGTCGCGGCCTGCACCTTGCCGATCAGGTGCTTGGCCCGTTCCTGCAGGCCGGCGCGCTCCAGCAGGCCGATGACCGGGACGACCAGCCAGACCAGGCCGACATAGCGGTTCTCGTTGAAGGCCTTGCCGAAGGCCGAGACCACCTCCACCGGCGTCATCCCGGCGGCCAGGCCGGTGGCCAGCACGGCGGCGGCGACCACCAGCAACGGATTGACGCGGGCCACGAAGCCCGCGACCACGACGGCGACGCCGATCAGCGGCCACATCCCAGAATCCCCTCGCCCTGTTTTGCTGGAAGGCTAGGCCAAGCGGCGGGCCGACGCCAACGCCTTGAAACCTCGTCCGCGGTTTCGACGTCGCCCGCCGCGCGAACCGGCTTGCAAACCTCGATGGAGGCGCGACAGTGAGCGCAAGGACTCACGGGCTTGGGCATGGCCAAGGGCGCACGCGGGATCGGTAGTTCCAGGGACAGGGGCGCCAGGGCCGACCGGCGTCTGAAGGCGATGTTCGATACTGTCGCCGAAACGCCGGCTCCCGATCACCTCATAGACCTGGCCGACCAGTTGGAGGACGCCTATCGCCGCGAACGGGCGGGCGACGAGCCGGCCTCGGAATCCTGAGAAGACACGGCCGGTTCCTCCAGGGCCTGTTTCAACCGGTTGCGGGCGCGGTTGACCCGGCTCTTGATCGTGCCGAGGGCGCAGCCGCAGACCTCCGCCGCTTCCTCGTAGGTCAGGCCGGCGCCGCCGACCAGCACCAGCGCCTCGCGGTGCTCGTCGGGCAGCCGGGCCAGGGCCTCGCGCAGGTCCTGCAGCTCCAGCCGCCATTCCTGGCCCGGTTCGGCGCTCAGGCCGGCGGCGTGCAGGCCGTCGTGGTCGCCCACCTCCCGCCGCCGCCGCGCCGCCGAGGTGTAGAAGGTGTTGCGCAGGATGGTGAACAGCCAGGCGCGCAGGTTGCTGCCATCCTCGAACCGGTCGCGGTTGATCCAGGCCTTGGCCAGGGTCTCCTGCACCAGGTCGTCGGCGTCGGCGGCGTTGTGCGACAACGACCAGGCGAAGGCCCGCAGGGTGGGGATCAGGGCTACAACGTCGTCGCGCCATCGTCGGCCGGAGGCGTCCATCCGTCTGCTCCTAGCGTGCGGACCGGGCGCGGCGGTCGTGGGGCCGGTCGTCGCCTGGCTCGCCCGGAAACGGCGCCGGCGGTGGAATCTCCTCGGGCTCGGGCGGGGCTTCGGGCGGCGTTTCGGGCGCGGGCGGATCCGGCGGTTCGGGATCGGGCATGGCGACGCCTATGAGGTGAGGACGAAGAGTCAAACCCGCGCGGCGGCGAACTGGTTTCCTTGAAAACCTGGAATCGGGAATCGGCGTTAGATGGCCGGGCAAATCGGAGGCCGAGACATGCGCATGCTCACGCCGGTCAAGCTGCACTGGCGGCTGATCGTCGGCCTCGCGGCCGGGGTGGCGATCTGGGGCGCGGCGCCCCTGTTCGGCGCGCCGCCCGCGGCGCGGTTCCTGATCGGCTGGATCGGGGGCGCCTTGATCTACCTCGCGGTCTGCTGGCGGCTGTTCCTGACCGACGACGGCCAGGTCCTGCGACGAAGGGCGGCGGCCGAGGATGAGCCGCCCCTGGCCCTGCTCGGCATCGTGCTGGCGGCGGTCGCGGCCGGTCTGGTCGGCATCGTGCTGCTGCTGGGCGCGGCCCACAGGGCGGGCGAGGCGGCGCGGGCGCCGGCGGCGGGCCTGGCAGGGGCGGCCCTAGTGGTGTCATGGCTGGTGCTGCAGACGGTGTTCGTCCTGCACTACGCCCACCGGCACTTCGGCGACCGCAACCGGGACGGCGCGATCAACGGCGGGTTCGAGTTTCCCGGCGAGCCGGCGCGCACCTATATGGACTTCGTCTATCTGTCGATCTGCATCGGGGCGACCTTCCAGGTGTCGGACACCAATGTCCTGACCGCGCGGCTGCGCAACCTGATCACCGCCCACGCCGCCGTGGCCTACATCTACAACACCGCCGTGCTGGCCCTGGGGATCAACATCATCGCCGGCCTGATCGGCGGCGGGTGAGGCGCCATCGGAGCGGGGAGGCTAGAGCACGCCCCGCGCCGTCAGGTCCTCGATCACCGCCGCCGCCGCCTCGGCCGGCGTCGCTTCGGCGGTGGACAGGGTCAGCTCGGCCGCGTCCGGCGCCTCGTACGGCGAGTTGACGCCGGTGAAGTGGGCGATCTGCCCGGCCTTGGCCTTGGCGTACAGCCCCTTGGGATCGCGCGCCATGCAGGTCTCCAGCGGGGTGTCGACAAAGACCTCGATGAACTCGTCCTGGCCGAACAGCTCGCGCACCATGCGGCGCTCAGCCCGGAACGGCGAGATGAACGAGCACAGCACCACCAGGCCCGCCTCGACGAACAGCTTGGCCACCTCGCCGACGCGGCGGATGTTCTCGACCCGGTCCTCGTCGGTGAAGCCCAGGTCGCGGTTCAGTCCGTGGCGGACATTGTCGCCGTCGAGCAGGAAGGTGCGCACGCCGCGGTCGTGCAGTTCGCGCTCGACCAGGTTGGCGATGGTCGACTTGCCCGAGCCCGACAGGCCAGTGAACCACAACACCGCCGGCTTGTGGCCGTTCAGAGCCTCGCGTTCGGGGCGGCTGACCATCAGGTCCTGGCGGTGGATGTTGGCGGCCCGGCGCAGGCCGAAGCTGATCATCCCCGCGCCGACCGTGGCGTTGGTGTAGCGGTCGATCAGGATGAAGGCGCCGGTCTCGCGGTTGTCGGCATAGGCGTCGAACGCCACCGGCGCCGCCGTCGACAGGTTGCAGAAGCCGATCTCGTTCAGGGCCAGGGTCTTGCCGGCCAGATGCTCGAGCGTGTCGACGTCGACCTTGTGCTTGAGCGCGGTGATCTTGACCGGCGTATAGCTCGTGCCGATCCGCATCAGATAGGGGCGGCCGGGCAGCAGGGCCTCCTCGGCCATCCACAGCACGTGGGCGGCGAACTGGTCGGCGACCTCGGGCCGCTCGGTCGGCGGGACCAGCACGTCGCCGCGCGCCACGTCGACCTCGTCGGCCAGGGTCAGGGTCACGGCGTCGCCGGCGCGGGCCTCGGCAAGGTCGCCGTCGGCGGTGACGATGCGTTCGACGCGGGTCTGCTTGCCGGAGGCGGCGACGACGATGGGATCGCCGGCCTTGACCACGCCCGAGGCGATGGTGCCCGCAAAGCCCCGGAAGTCGAGGTTGGGCCGGTTGACCCATTGCACGGGGAAGCGGAACGGCTTGGCGGCCGCGTCGCTCTCGACGTCGATGGTCTCCAGATGCTCGACCAGGGTCGGGCCCTGATACCAGCCGGTCTGGGGCGAGCGGACGGTGACGTTGTCGCCGAATCGGGCCGACAGCGGGATCGGCGTGATCGACGCAAAGCCGAGCTTGTCGGCGAAGGCCTGGTACTCGGCGACGATGCGGTCGAAGGCGGCCTGGTCGTAGTCCAGCAGGTCGATCTTGTTCACCGCCACGACCACGTGGCGCACGCCCAGCAGCGAGCAGATGTAGCTGTGCCGCTTGGTCTGGGTCAGCACGCCCTTGCGCGCGTCGATCAGGATGATGGCCAGGTCGGCGTTCGAGGCGCCGGTGGCCATGTTGCGGGTGTACTGCTCGTGGCCCGGGGTGTCGGCGACGATGAACGAGCGGCGCGCCGTGGCGAAGAAGCGGTAGGCGACGTCGATGGTGATGCCTTGCTGGCGCTCGGCCTCCAGGCCGTCGACGAGCAGGGCCAGGTCGATGTCCTCGCCCGTGGTGCCGTGCTTCTTGGAGTCGCGCTCCAGGGCGGCGAGGTGGTCGTCGAAGATCTGCTTCGATTCGTAGAGCAGCCGGCCGATCAGGGTCGACTTGCCGTCGTCGACCGAGCCGCAGGTCAGGAAGCGCAGCAGGCTCTTGCCGTCGGCGTCAGCCTGGAAGTCGGAGGCGCGGGGCGCGTCGTCCATCAGAAATAGCCCTCGCGCTTCTTCTTCTCCATCGAGGCGGACTCGTCGCTGTCGATCAGGCGGCCCTGGCGCTCGGAGGTGCGGCTGGCGCGCATCTCGGCGATGATGTCGTCCAGGGTGGCGGCCTGGGATTCCACGGCGGCGCTGAGCGGGTAGCAGCCCAGCGAGCGGAACCGCACCCAGCGGGTCTCCTCGACCTCGCCCGGCAGCAGCGGCATGCGGTCGTCGTCGCGCAGGATCAAAAGGCCGTCACGCTCCACGACGGGGCGCGGCGCGGCCAGGTACAGCGGCACGATCGGAATGGCCTCGGCGCGGGTGTATTCCCAGATATCGAGCTCGGTCCAGTTGGACAGCGGGAAGACGCGGATGGTCTCGCCCTTGTTGACGCGGGTGTTGTACAGCCGCCAGAGCTCGGGCCGCTGGTTGCGCGGGTCCCAGACGTGGCCGGCCGAGCGGAACGAGAAGATGCGTTCCTTGGCGCGGCTCTTTTCCTCGTCGCGGCGGGCGCCGCCGAAGGCCGCGTCGAAGCCGTAGCGGTCGAGGGCCTGTTTCAGCCCTTCGGTCTTCATCACCTGGGTGTGCAGCGAGGAGCCGGAGGCGATCGGGTTGACGCCCCGCGCCAGGCCTTCCTCGTTGATGTGGACCAGCAGTTTGATCCCGTAGCGCTCGGCCACCGTGTCGCGGTGGCGGATCATGTCGGCGAACTTCCAGGTGGTGTCGACGTGCAGCAGCGGGAAGGGCGGCTTGCCCGGATAGAACGCCTTGGCGGCGAGGTGCAGCATGACGCCGGAATCCTTGCCGATCGAATAGAGCATCACCGGGTTGTCGAAGGCGGCGGCGACCTCGCGGATGATCTCGATCGATTCCGCTTCCAACCGTTTCAGGTGCGCTGAAAGCGGCCGCCGGTCGGCGTCCGGCGAAAGGGTTTGGAACGTGGTTCTGTTCACTGGCGCGGTCATGCCCAACGGCCTATGCGAAACGGCCTCGCGCCATTCCGGTCAGGCTGTCGCAATACATACACAGGCCGGCCGGCGCAGCGCATCTTATCTTACGCGGTTGATAGAGAACCTTATCGGCCGCCGTCGCTCCGCCTGTCCCGTCCGGCTTTGTCGCGTCCGTCCCTGGCGCGCTCGGCCAGCTGCTGCGCCGGCGTCTTCGGCAGGTCGGCCAGGGTTACGCGGCCGTCGCCTTTCTTGTCGAGAAGCTGGAAGCGTTGCCGGGTGGCGGCCAGCCATTCGGCCCGGGTGATCCTCTGGTCGAAATTGGCGTCCGCCGCCCGCACCGGCTCGGGCTCGTTGAGCAGGCTGTAGGGCGCAGCGCCCTGCAGCCGTCCGAGGCCGCCGGCCAGGGCGCGGTCGCCGCCGCCCTTCCAGAAGCCGCCCCGGGCGCTGCGGCCGCGTTCGGCCTTGGGCGGGGCGTCCTCCTCGTCGTCGCGGGCGATGCGCGGAATGATCTCCGGCGCGACCTTCTGCTCGTAGTCGGACGTCTCGAAGCCGTCGATGACGCCGTCGTGGTCGGTGTCCAGCTTGTCGAAAAAGGCCATGGCGTCGGCCTTGAACTCCTCGAAGGTCAGCACGCCGTCATGGTCGGCGTCGGCGCGCTGGAACCACTGGACCACGGGATAGGGCTGGTCCATGGGCGCGCGGAAGGGCTCGCCGCTGGGGCTGATGAACACCTGTTCGCGCGCCGGGCGACGGCGATCGCCCTGATGGCCGGCGTCGCGGCCGTCTTCGCCGGGCGCCGGCGCGGGCTGGGCCGACGCCGCGCCGCCGCAGGCCAGGGCGGCGCAGACGCCGGCGAGCATCAAAGGGCGGATCATGGGCGCGCCGTCTCCAGCAGGTCGGTCGTCATAGGGGCAGGTGGACGCGGGCGGTCAAGCCGCCCCCGGCGCGGTTGCGCAGCTCGGCGTCGCCGCCATGGGCCCGGGCGATGGAGCGGACCACCGCCAGGCCGAGGCCGATCCCCCCGGTCTCGCGCGAACGGGAGGGCTCGCGACGGTAGAACGGCTCGAAGACGCGCTCCAGCTGCTCGTCCGGCACGCCCGGACCATGGTCGTCGATCTCGACGACGGCCGAGCCGTCCTCGACGAACACCCGCGCCCGCGCCGATCCGCCGAACTTGACGGCGTTGTCGAGCAGGTTCGAGAACAGCCGGCGCAGGCCGAGCGGATCGCCCTCGATCACCACCTTCTCGGCGCTGTCCATGGCCGCGTCGGCCCCGGTCTCGGCCATTTCGTCGGTCAGGCTCTCCAGCAGGGACGAAAGCTCCAGGCGGGTGCGCTCGCCCGGCCGGGTGGCGTCGCGGACGAAGGACAGGGTGGCGGCGACCATCGCCTCCATCTGGTCGATGTCCTCGCTCATCTTGGCCCGCACCTCTTCGGGAACGGCCTCGATGCGGAAGCGCAGGCGGGTCAGCGGGGTGCGCAGGTCGTGGGCGATGGCCCCGATCATGGCCGTGCGGTCCTCGACGTAGCGGCGCAGCCGCTCCTGCATGTCGTTGAAGGCGCTGACCGCCACGCCGACCTCGGCCGGCCCGCGGATGGACAACGGCGGCGAGCGCGGGTCGCGGCCCAGGCGCTCGGCGGCCTCGGCGAACAGGGCGATCGGCGCGGTCAGGCGGCGGACGAAGAGATAGACCACCGGCGCCAGTGCGACGACGGCCAAGGCCAGCCACAGCAACGTCCGCAGCTGCCAGGGGTCCGGCGCCAGCGACGGCTTGGGCTCGACGATGGTCCAGCGGCCGTCGTCGCGTCGGACGCCGACCTTGAAGGGGGAGACCAGGATGCGCTCGCCGCGAAACTCGGCCGGCCGGCGGGCGCGCTGGGCGTGGGACCAGCCGCGATCGCCGGGCGGCGACGCGGCGGCGGGCCCGGCCGGGCGGTCGC
>Ga0209244_100037_pt1 | contig 104122 bp, 88 predicted proteins | sample UppTromicrDC3104_FD_185839 | JGI IMG/M metagenome (GOLD analysis project Ga0209244, IMG submission 185839) | Upper troposphere microbial communities from Midwestern USA - DC3-104 (SPAdes) (version 2) | ecosystem: Environmental > Air > Outdoor Air > Unclassified | place: Midwestern USA... | reverse complement strand
AGCACGCCCGCATCGCCATCCACCACTACCACTGCGACCACCTGGGCACACCCATGGCGCTGACGGACCAGACAGGCCAAGTGGCCTGGGCCGCAAAGCTGGACCCCTGGGGCAATGTGCTGCAGGAATACAACCCGCAAGGCATCCACCAGGCAATCCGGCTGCCGGGGCAGCACCATGACAGGGAAACTGGGCTGTATTACAACCGGCATCGGTATTACGATCCGGTGGTGGGGAGTTATATCAATCAGGATCCGATTGGTTTGATGGGTGGATGGAACTTATCTGGATATTCAGAAGGTTCTCCCTTGAATTATTTCGATCCAGTCGGACTCGCCACAAAGGAGCAAGTTGATACAGCGGTTAACGTGCTGAAGGGGCAATTCCCCGAAATACTAAAAACACCGAAATCAGTTACTGGCGTTGTAGGTTTATCTGGAACGCTTGGGCAAGTTCTTGCCGGCAGAACAGATCTTAGTGGGAATATTCAATACAACGCAGATATTTATGGCGAAGACGGCGTTTCCATGTGTGATAGTAAATTAGATGATTTTCTTCAAACAATGGCGCATGAAATGCAGCATTTAAACGAGAGTGTTTTTGATAGAATTGGATTAAGTACGGGTCAGCTACTAAACAGAATTTCGCCAAAATTTTCTAGCATCGAAGATATTATTGATCATAATGCAGATATTATGTATCAATCCACCATAAATAAATACAAAAGCATTATAAATGGTGAAAAATAAATTGATTATTAGAGTAATAATATATATAGCTCTAGCATTGTGTATATTATTATTATTGATACTTGGAGATTTTAGCCGTGGAATATAAATAAACTTCGTGATCAATGATATTGCAGATGGAACAAAATAAATTACGTTTTCCTAAAGAATAGGGCATGCCTACTGGAAAAATTTGCATTTCCCCTAGGACATAGAAATGAATATGCAAAAAAAAGGGGCAAGCAATTTTACTTCAGGCTTTGTTGGATGAAATAAGAGGCAGTGGCATTATTTACATCAACAGCAAAGACAAGTCAGTTAGAAGAAAAATTTCCGAGGATTTGAAAAATATCCAGATTCATCTGCTACTGAGTAAAAAATCCTTTACTCCAGGAGCGAGCAGGGGAAAGATGTTCTTTTTTCGAACATGCCCACGCATGGCAGGATGACCATGCAAACTCCGGATGAATCGCAGTCATACAGTTGCTTTGAGAAAATTTATTATCAGAATAATGCTCAATAAATTTCCCAAATAATCTCATTGCAGCGTTATTATAAAGATTTTTTATGTATTTCAACATTTACTATGTAATGATGAACTTTTATTGAAAGGAGTTTTCTGGAAATAATCAAATATATTTGTCAATTTATTCTGGCAATTCTGAATAACACATTCCATTTCCAAGAGGGACGCATGACCGCCAAACCCACCCAAACCCTGATCCGCATCCTGCTCGCCACCCTGTCTCTCTCCGCAGCCACTGCCACCTATGCCGCGCAGTGCCCGCTGATTCCCGATGGCAATGCCACTCTGGAAGATTCCGAGAGGGCTGCACTGCTCAGCGAGTTCAAGTTCGAGGCGCTGGACAAGGAACTGGCCCGCAAGCACAAGAAGAATCTTTCTTCCTCGGGCGGGGACTTGTTGACCATGCGGGATCTGCTGGGACTGCAGCAACTGAGCCTGCAGGAAGAGAACGTGATACGCATGTGGGCGGATCAGCAGCCCAAGTCGTTCTTTGCCCAGCTCAATGCGGGCCTCTATTACGGCAACAAGGCATTTGGCGCCCGTGGCGAGGCGCCGGCCTCCAGGGTGACGGGCAGCCAGTGGAACAGTGTCAAGCAGCTCAGCGCGAAGGCCCAGCCGTATCTGCAAAAGGCCATGGCGCTGGATGCCCGCTCGGCCTTGCCGCAGACGATGCTGATTGGATTGGCCGCGATGGAAAACCAGGTGGGCGGACGTACTGCGGCGCAGTGGCTGCAGGCGGCCGATCAGGCCGATCCCAAGAACCTGGCGGCCCGCGTCAATGCCCTCAATTACCTGAGCCCGCGCTGGGGCGGGTCCTTGGAGGGCCTGGACCAAATGGTGTCACAGGCCGTGAAGTCGCTGCCATCGGCCAGCGCCGGCTATCTCCAATACAACCTGGTGCTTGCCAAGGCCAGCCATTACGAAGTCGTCGACAAGGACAAGAGCAAGGCCCAGGCACTCTACAAACAGGCCAAGGACATGTGCGACAACTCGGAGGCCGCACGGGCGGGCATGGTCAGGACATACCAGTAATCAGGAAACAAGGCAGGCCCAAAGGCCTGCCTTGTTTTCTCGCCCGCGAGCTGCGGGCACACACACCCTCAAAACGTTGCCGAAGGCAGATCCTGCCGGCTGAATACCAGCGACACCTTGGCTTCTTCCGGAATGGGCGGCAGTGACGCATCCCATTGCTGCCAAGCCTGGCGCAGCTCAACCAGGCGCTGGGGCTCGCGGTCGCGCAGGTTGGCGCGTTCGCGCGGGTCCTGGGCGACGTTGAAGAGGTATTCCACGCCTTCGATCTGCAGGTATTTCCAGTCGCCGCGCACCAGGGCGCGCTGGGCGCGGTGCTTCATGCGCCAGCACAGGTCGCGCTCGGGGTTCCAGGTACCGTCTTCCATCAGGGGCAGCAGGCTGACGCCGTCCAGCGGGTAGTCGGCGTGGCCGTCCACGCCCGCGGCGGCCAGGAAGGTGGCCGACCAGTCCATGGTCAGGTTGGGGGTGTCGCTGACGGCGCCTGCCGGCATGCGGTCAGGCCAGCGAGCCAGCAGGGGCACGCGGATGCCGCCTTCGAGCAGGTCCATCTTCTGGCCGATGAAGGGCCAGTTGTTGGAGAAGCGTTCGCCGCCGTTGTCGCTGGTGAAGACGATGAGCGTGTTCTCGGCCATGCCCTTTTTCTCGAGCGCATCCAGCACCCAACCAATGCCTTCGTCCATGTGGTGGATCATGCGCTGGTAGGTCTCGATGGTGCCGCCGTCGGTGTGCTTGCCGAAGCCGCCGATGCGCCGCGACTCCTCCAGGTCGTCGCGCGTGAGCCAGGGCCAGTGCGGGGCGCTGTAGTGCAGGGACAGGTAGAAGGGCTTGTCGGCCGTCTGGCGCTCGACGAAGTCCACGGCGCGGCGGCTCAGCAGGTCGGTGAGATAGCCCTCCTCCTCGTGCGGCTCCTCGTTGATCCAGAAATCGGGGCGGCCACGCGGGTCGCAGTGGGCGAAGTAGTCGGCGCCGCCTGCGTGAAAGCCGTAGAACTCCTCGTAGCCCGACATGCGCGGGCCGAAATGCGGCGGGTAGCCCAGGTGCCATTTGCCGACCAGGGCGGTGGCGTAGCCGGCGTCGCGCAGCAGGGAGGCCACGGTGGGATGGTCGGGCGGCAGGCCCAGCACCTTGTCGCCGTGGACGCTGGCGATCGGCTCCTCGGCCGCGCCGCGCAGGCGGTACTGCCAGCGGCCCGTGGCCAGGGCAAAGCGTGTGGGCGAGCACACGGCCGAGTTGGAATAGCCGCGCGTGAAGCGCATGCCCTGCGCGGCCATGGCGTCCAGGCGGGGCGAGACATCGGTGGCGCGGCTGTGCGCATCGCGCGCGCCCGTGCAGCCGAGGTCGGCATAGCCGAGGTCATCGGCCAGGATGAAGATCAGATTGGGGCGCTGGGTTGCCATGGGAGCCAGGAGACAGTGGATGCGTTGGGAAAGGGAGTATCGCCAAAACGGCGGTGCCTCAGGGCCACAGGCCCTGGTGGCGGCTTCAGTCGTTGGTCAGGTGGATGCGCTTGACCAGGGCGGCCCACTGCGCGGACTGTCCCTTGGCACGCGCCTGGGCCTCGGCCACGGTGGAGCCGACCATCTCGATGTCCAGGGCCTTGGCGCGTTCCTTTTGCTCGGGTGCGCGGATGGCCTCGTTCATGGCGTCGACAAAGCGCTTTTGCACGGCAGGCGGCACGCCCTTGGGTGCGGCCAGCAGAATCCAGAAGGTGCCGTCGAACTCGGGAAAGCCCGACTCGGCAATGGTCGGCAGCTCGGGCGCCAGCGCCGAGCGCGTCTTGCCCGAGGTGGCCAGGGCGATCAGCTTGCCGCTCTGGACCTGGGGCAAGACCGTGGGGCCGGCCAGGAAGCCGCAGTCCACCTGGCCGCCCAGCAGGTCCTGCATGGCCGGCGCGGGGCCCTTGTAGGGCACATGGACCATCTTGGCGCCCGAGGTGGCCAGCAGCGATTCCATGACCAGGTGGCCCGGCGAGCCCGCGCCGCCCGAGGCATAGGTCAGCTCGCGCGTCTTGCTGGCGGCCACCATGTCCTTGACGGACTTGAAGCCCGTGCCCGGGCCGCAGACCAGGGTTTGCGAGAAGCGCGCGGCCACGACCAGGGTTTCCAGCGCGTCGGCCTTGTAGCCCATGTTCTTGTAGACATGGGGGTTGACGGTGAGCACGGGGTCCATGGCCCACAGCCAGGTGTAGCCATCGGGCGCGGAGCGCGCGACCTCGGCCGCGCCGATGTTGCCGTTGGCGCCCGGCTTGTTGTCCACGACCACGGCCTGGCCCAGCGCCGCCTGCATGGCGGCGGCCACGGGGCGCAGCGAGATGTCGGACGGGCCGGCCGGCGGATTGGGCACGACGATGCGGATGGGCTTGGCCTTGGGCCATTCCTGGGCCAGGGCGGGCGCCGCGCACAGGCCGGCGGCGACCAAAGCCAGGGCGGCACGCGCCAGGGCTGCGAGGGGGCTGGGCATACTTGTCTCCTTGTCGTTGTCTTGTGGCCAATGTACGCAGGCCGCCGACAATGCATCTAATCCATCATCCCTAGCGTAAACCCGAAACCGGCCCGCGAGTCCATGACCGACCTCCACCGCTGGCGCCACCCCGCCGTGCTCGACGACATGTTCCTCTACCACCTGGCGCGGCTGCAGGCGGCCGCTGGCAGCCGCGTGGTGCGCCTGTGCGAGGGCCGCTACGGCATCACGCGGCGCGAATGGCGCATGCTCTGCCTGCTGGCCGAGGCCGGGCAGCTGCAGCCCTCGCAGCTGGCCGAGCAGGCGCAGCTGGACCGCACGCGCACCTCGCGCGCGGTCACGGCGCTGCTGGCCAAGGGCCTGGTGTGGAAAGAGAGCCAGGTGGGCGATGCGCGCCGCGCACTGCTGCGCCTGAGCGACACGGGCCGCGCCCTGCATGCCGAGCTGTTCCCGCAGGTGCAGGCCATCAACCGCGAGCTCATGGACGCCGTGCCCGAGCCCGAGCTGCAGGCCATGGCCAGCGCCTTTGCGCGCATCCGCGCCCGGGCGCGGGAGCTGGAGGCCAGCAGCCCGCCGCCCAAGGCGCCGCGCAACCGCAAGCGCGCGGCCTCGACCTGACAGGGCCGACAGACAAGCATGCTCCAATGGCACGCAGATCAACTCTGCGGCCTTTCCCATGAAAGCTCTACTCCTCGGCCTGGCGGCCGCCATCTGCGCAAGCACCACCATGGCCGCACCGGCCACGGCCGTCCTTGGCGAAAAGCCGCTGCAGGCAACGGGGCCACTTGACCCACTGCGGGGTGTTCTGCTGACGCCGAGCCAAAGCGCGCCGCCGGTCGTACTGATCGTCCCCGGCTCAGGCCCCACCGACCGCAACGGCAACAGCCCGTTCGGCCTCAAAGCCTCGACCTACCAACTGCTCGCACAGGAACTGGCCACCCAGGGCATTGCCACCGTACGCATCGACAAACGTGGCATGTTCGAAAGCTACAAGGCCGTGGAGGACCCCAATGCCGTGACCATCCAGGCCTATGCCGAAGATGTGCACCACTGGGTGGACGCCATCCGCAGCGAGACCGGTGCCCAATGCGTCTGGGTGCTGGGACACAGTGAAGGTGGACTGGTCGCTCTGGAGGCTGGTCAGGGCCGCTCCGATATCTGCGGACTGATATTGGTAGCAGCTCCTGGTCGCCCAATGGGGCAGACGCTTCGGGAACAGCTCAAGGAAGACCCCGCCAATGCACCGATCCTGGACCAGGCGTTACCGGTCATCGATGCTCTGGAAGCAGGCAGGCGCGTGGATACCCGCCAGATGGACAGGCCGCTCAACACCATGTTCCATGCCAGCGTACAAGGCTTTCTCATCAACACCTTCGCGCTGGACCCCGCTCGCCTGATAGCGGGCTATTCCAAACCCGTGCTCATCATTCAAGGTGAGCGCGACCTGCAGATCAAGCCAAAGGATGCTCAGCGTCTGGCCAAGGCTGCACCGAACGCCAAGCTTGTGCTGTTGCCCGCCACCAACCATGTGCTCAAGAAGGTGGAGACCAACGATCGCGCTGCCAATCTTGCAACCTATGACAAGGAGGGGCTGCCGCTAGTGCCCGGGGTTTCCAGCACCATTGCCCGGTTCATAACGTCAGCCACCGTGAAGCGATAGGCGAGCCGTTGGCTCACCCCTGCAGGTACACCACATGCGTGTGCGTGTACTCGTACAGGCCGTGCTTGCCATCAGCACCGCCCACGCCGGACTTGCGCACGCCCGCGTGGAAGCCCTGCATGGCCTCGAAGTTCTCGCGGTTGATGTAGGTCTCGCCGAAGTCGATCTCGCGCATGGCCTGCATGGCCTTGGACAGATCGCGCGTGTACAGCGACGAGGTCAGGCCGTACTCGCAATCATTGGCCAGGGCGATGGCCTCGTCCAGGTCTTCCACCACCTGGATGGGCAGCACGGGGCCGAAGATTTCCTTGCGCATGATCTCCATGCCGGCATGGCAGCCGGCCAGTACCGTGGGCTGGAAGTGAAAGCCCGCGCCCAGGTCTGCGACCTGCCCGCCCGTGACCAGTTGCGCGCCGTCGGCGATGGCCTGGCGCACCTTGGCCTGCACGCTGTCCAGGCCCTTTTGGTTGATCAGCGGGCCCATTTCCACGTCGGGCCGCGCAATCGGGTCGCCGTAGCGCGTGGCTGCCATGGCCTGGGCGATGCGGGCCGTGAACTCGTCGGCCACCTGGCGCTGCACGTAGACGCGTTCGGCGCAGTTGCAGACCTGCCCGGTGTTGATGATGCGCGAGTCGCGGATGGCGCGCACGGCCAGGTCCAGGTCGGCATCGGCCAGCACGATGGCCGGGGCCTTGCCGCCCAGCTCCAGGTTGAGCTTGGTGATGTGGGGCGCGGAGGCTGCGGCGATGCGCTCGCCCGTGGCCACGCTGCCCGTGAAGCTGACCATGTCCACGCCCGCATGCCCGGCCAGCGCAGCGCCCGTGCCGCCCTGGCCATAGACCACGTTGAACACGCCGGCCGGCAGCTCGCACTGGGCCAGCAGCTCGGTGAAGGCATGGCAGTTGATGGGCGTTTCCTCGCTGGGCTTGATGACGATGGTGTTGCCCGTGAGCAGGGCCGGCGCCATCTTGCGGGCAATCAGGAAGAAGGGGAAGTTCCAGGGCAGGATGCCCGCGACCACGCCCAGCGGCTTGCGCAGCAAAAAGATCTGCTCGTTGGCCCGGTCGCTGGTGATGACTTCGCCCTCGATGCGGCGCGCCCATTCGGCCATGTAGTCCAGATAGTCGGCGGTGAAGTTCACCTCCACCTCGGCCAGGCCCAGGACCTTGCCCTGCTCCTCGGTGATGGTGCGCGCAATGCGCGCGGCGTTGTCGCGGATGCGGGCCGCCACGCGGCGCAGGTACTGCGCGCGCTCCACGGCCGGGCGGCGTGCCCAGGCCTTGTGGGCGCCGCGCGCGGCGGCGATGGCGCGGTCCACATCGGCCTGGCTGGACAGGGGCGAGCGCGCCAGCACCGCGCCCGTGGCGGGGTTGGTCACCTCATGCAGTTCGGCGCTGTCGGTGAAGCTGCCGGCGATGAAATTGCGCAGCACGGTAGGGGATGCCATGGAGTTCTCCTTGGGTTCAGTAGGTGCGGAATGCAGGGGCCGCCTGGTCCGTGGCTTGGGTGGCGCGATAGCGCCCCAGGTTGGCCAGCGCGGCCTGGCGCAGCAGGCTGATGTCTATGCCCACGGCGATGAAGCGGCAGCCCCAGTCCGCATAGCGGCGCGCATCCTCCTCGCGCGGCGCGAGGATGCCGCAGGCCTTGCCGGCGGCCAGCGTGGCCTGGACGGTGCGGCGTATGGCGTCCTGCACCTCGCCCTGGCTGGCGTCGCCCGCATGGCCCATGCCCGTGGACAGGTCGGCGGGGCCGATGAAGACGGCGTCCACGCCATCGACGGCCGCAATCTCGGCGGCATTGGCCACGCCCCGGGGCGACTCGATCTGCACGATCAGGCACAGCTGTTCATGCGCCGTGCGGATGTAGTCGGGCACGGCATCCCAGCGCGTGGCCCGCGTCAGGCCGCCGCCCACCCCGCGCACGCCATGGGGCGGGTAGCGCATGGCGTGCACGAGTTCGCGCGCCTGCTCAGCCGTCTCCACCATGGGCACCATCAGCGTCTGCACGCCCACGTCCAGCAGTTGCTTGATGAGCACGGTGTCGCCCTGCACGGCGCGCACCACCGGGTGCGTGGCGTAGGGCGCCACGGCCTGCAGCTGGCCCAGCAGCGTGGGCACGGTGTTGGGGGCATGCTCGCCATCGACCAGCATCCAGTCGTAGCCCGTGGTGGCGATGATCTCGGCCGCATAGGGCGTGGCAAAGCCGGCCCAGATGCCGTACAGCGGCTCGGCGCGCCGCAGCGCGGCCTTGAAGGGGTTGTCAGGCAGTTGCATGGCGGACTCCTTCAGTGCGTGTACGGGCGGTGCAGGGCGCACTCGGGATTGAGCTCCACGCCGAAGCCAGGCCTGTCCAGCGCCGACAGGCGCATGCGGCCGTTGACGGGCACGGGCTCGCCCAGCAGCTGCGGATGGAACATGGGCACGACCTCGTCGGCCTTGGGGGCCATCATCAGGAACTCGGCAAACGGGCTGTTGTGGCGCGTGGCCACGAAGTGGTAGCTGTAGACGCTGGAGCCATGCGGGATGACCAGGGCCTGGTGGGCATCGGCCAGGGCCGAGATCTTGAGCAGCTCGGTGATGCCGCCGCACCAGCCCACGTCGGGCTGGATGATGTCGCAGCAGCCCATCTCCAGCAGCTGGCGAAAGCCCCAGCGCGTGGCCTCGTGCTCGCCCGTGGTCACCAGCATGCCGGTGGGCACGTTCTTGCGCAGGGCCGCGTAGCCCCAGTAATCGTCGGGCGGCAGGGCCTCCTCGATCCACTTGAGGCCATGGGCCTGCGCACCCTGGGCCAGGCGCGTGGCGTAGTTCACATCCAGGCTCATCCAGCAGTCCAGCATGAGCCAGAAGTCCGGGCCCACGCGCTCGCGCATGGTGGCCAGCTCCTGCAGGTTGCGGCGCAGCCCTTCCTCGCCCTCGGCCGGGCCGTGGTGCAGCGGCATCTTGCCGCCGATGAAGCCCATCTTCTGTGCCAGGTCGGGCCGCGCGCCCGTGGCGTAGAACTGCAGCTCGTCGCGCACGGCGCCGCCCAGCAGCTGGTGCACGGGCTCGCCGCGCACCTTGCCCAGCAGGTCCCACAGCGCCAGGTCCACGCCCGAGATGGTGTTGATGACGATGCCCTTGCGGCCGTAGTACAGGGTGGACAGGTACATCTGGTCCCAGATGCGCTCGATGTCGGTGACCCGGGCGCCTTCGAGGAAACGCGCCAGGTGCTTTTCGACGATGTAGGCCGCAGGCTCGCCGCCCGTGGTCACGGCAAAGCCCACGCGTCCGGCGCTGTCCTCGATCTCCACCACCAGCGTGCCCAGCACGTTGATGCCGAAGCTGCGGCGGCTTTGCCGGTACTCGGGGTACTTGGCCATGGGCGTGGCGATGTGGTCGTCGATCCAGTGGCCGTCGGACTGGTCGTGGTAGTCGGCGCCGCCGCCCTTGAGCGTGAAGGCGCGCACCTGCTTGATGGTGGGGATCTGTGTCATGGGATGGTTGTGCTCCGTGTGCAAGTGGTTCAGGCGGCCGACGGTGCGGCCAGGGCCGGCGCCAGGCGTGCACGCACGCCCAGCACCAGGGCCGCAGCCAGCAGCGTGGTGCCGGCCAGCAGGTACAGGCCGGCCGCCGGGGAGTGGAAAAAGCCCTCGGCCCAGTTCTTGACGATGGGGGCGATGAAGCCGCCCACGGCGCCGAGGGAGTTGATGAAGGCGATGCCGCCAGCGGCCGCAGCGCCGGCCAGCGTGTTGGCGGGAAAGGTCCAGAACACGGGCTGCACGGCGATGAAACCGGCCGCCGCCAGGCACAGCGCGGCCACACCCAGCAGGGGGCTGGAGAAACTCACCGATGCAGCCATGCCCACGGCAGCCATCACCAGCGTCAGGCTGGCGATGCCGCGCGGCTGGCCTGTTCGCTCGGCATGGCCCGGAATCCACCAGGCGGCCAGCAGCGCGCACAGCCAGGGAATGGCCGAGACCACGCCCACCAGCAGGCCCACCTTGGTGCCCAGCAGGCCCGCCACCTGGCTGGGCAGGTAGAACACCACGCCATAGACGCTGGCCTGGATCAGCAGGTAGATCAGCGCCAGGTAGAGCACGCGCGGCTGGCACAGCGCGGCCAGCAGGCTGTGGCCGTGGCCGCCCTTGGCGCGCTCTTCGCTGTCGAGGATGTCCTGCAGCAGCGCCTTGTCCTCGCGGCTGAGCCAGGTGGCGTCGGCGGGGCGGTTGTCCAGGTGGAAATACGCCCAGATGCCCACGGCCACGGCCATCAGCCCCTCCACCGCGAACAGCCACTGCCAGCCGTGCCAGCCGCCGATGCCGTCCAGCTCCAGCAGCAGGCCCGAGAGCGGGCTGCCGAAGATGAAGGCCAGCGGCGCGCCGAAGTAGAAAAAGCCCATGGCCTGCGCGCGGTGCGCTGCCGGGAACCAGTAGGTCAGGTACAGGATGACGCCGGGGAAGAACCCCGCCTCGGCCACGCCCAGCAAAAAGCGCAGCACGTAGAACGTGGTCTGGTCGTGGGCGAACATCATGGCCGCCGACACCAGGCCCCAGGTGACCATGATCCGGCACATCCACATGCGGGCGCCCACGCGGTGCATGATCAGGTTGCTGGGCACCTCCAGCAGCGCATAGCCCGCGAAGAACACACCCGCGCCAAAGGCGAAGGCCGCATCGCTGATGCCGGTATCGGCCTGGAAGGCCACCTTGGCAAAGCCCACGTTGGCCCGGTCCAGGAAGGCCATGATGTACATGAGCAGCAAAAAGGGCAGCAGGCGCCAGGAGATCCTGGCGAGCAGGGGAGCGGGGAGTTTTTTCATGACTTTCCTTGCAGGCAATGAGAGGCCGTCACGCCCGGTCGTCCGGAGCGCTGAAGGCGTGCTTTGTGAAGGTGCGAGCGCGGCCGCGGCGTTGGTGCCGGCCGCGTCGGCGCGTCATGAAACAGGCGATGGGCTGTGCATGTCTTGTCTCCTGGATTGGGTCTGTTTTTTCTTGTCGCAGGGCCAATGTACGGCGCATGATCGATGCTCAACAAATCGAATTTCGGTCACATCCGATACCTTGCGCTTATGCCTGACAAGCCGCCCGAATCCGCCCCGCCCGTGCTGCACCGCAGCCTGCTCAACCGTCTGCGCTACAAGCACCTGCACATGCTGGTGGCGCTGGGATCGAGCCTGAACCTGCACCGCGCATCGCTGAGCCTGGCCATGTCCCAGCCTGCAGCCACGCGCATGCTGCGCGAGATCGAGGACATGTTCGGCTGCCAGCTCTTCGAGCGCCTGCCGCGCGGCATGCGGCCCACAGCCCTGGGCGCGCAGCTGGTGCGCTTTGCCGAGGCCTCGCTCAACAGCCTGGACCGCTGCGCCGAGGACCTGGCCGCGCGCCGCCAGGGCGGCTACGGCTACCTGTCCATCGGCACCATCATGGGCGCAGCACCCGACCTGGTGATGACGGCCGTGGCCCGCATGAAGGCGCAAAGCCCGCAGCTGCGCCTGCGCATCATGGGCGACACCAGCGACCAGATCCTGCGCCTGCTGGACCAGCGGCGCATCGACCTGGCCATTGCACGGCGCAGCCCCACGGCAGACAGCAGCGGCTACGGCTTCGAGGAACTGGGCAACGAGCGGCTGCTGCTCGTCGTGCGCAGCGGCCATGCGCTGGCGCGCCGGCGCAAGCTCGACTGGGAGGAACTGGTGCGCGACTGGCCCTGGATCCTGCAGCCGGCCACCAGCCCTGCGCGCATCGCGCTCGACCAGCTGCTGCAGCGCCTGGAGCTGCCCGCGCCGGCCGACATCATCGAATGCAGCTCGGTGTACTCCATGCAGCAACTGGTGCAGCTGACCGATGCCGTGATGCTGCTGTCCGAATCCGCGCTCAAGGACTATCTGCGCATGGGCCTGGTCAGGGCGCTGCCGGTCTGCATCGACGTGCCCATGGCGCCCTTCGGCATCCTCACCCGCACCGATGACGCGCCCACGCAGGAGCAGCAGCGCTTTATCGCGCTGCTGCGTGCGCAGGCCCGGGGGCTGGCTCGGGCCGGCTGAGCCAGCACCGCTCGCGTTTCGACCTGCAATCTCGCATGGCGCAGGGGAACGGCCGTTGCCGGGCCTGCTCGGCGGCCTGCCGTCACGCGGCCTGGGCTTCAACACCGGCGTGCAGTTCATGGGCTACTACACGGCCGTGCTGAGCGTGCCGGCGCTGGTGAAGCTGTTCTGATTTTTGCGCCGCAAGGGTCAGAACATTCTGAGATTTGGGGGCAGCGCCGCACCCGCCGCCCACAAGGCCCAAGGCCGTTGCCATACTGGGTCACCGAGGCCGCCGCACCGCTGGCGGCCTCTTCCTTTGTGTGGCTTTGTGTCTGTCGTTCCTGCGAGGTGCCCATGGGTCTGGCCCTGGTTCAAAGTCGTGCGCTGCTGGGGCTGGCCGCCCCGCGTGTCACCGTGGAAGTGCATCTGGCCAACGGCCTGCCGTCGTTCACGCTGGTGGGTCTGGCCGATGTCGAGGTCAAGGAAGCGCGTGAACGCGTGCGCTCGGCGCTGCTGAACTCCGGGCTGGAGTTCCCGAGCAACAAACGCATCATCGTCAACCTGGCGCCCGCCGACCTGCCCAAGGATTCGGGGCGCTTCGACCTGCCCATTGCGCTGGGCATTCTCGCGGCCAGCGGCCAGATCAATGGCGATGCGCTGGCCGACTACGAATTCGCGGGCGAGCTGTCGCTGTCGGGCGCGCTGCGGCCCGTGCGCGGCGCGCTGGCCACGGCCCTGGCCCTGCACCGCCAGCAGGACGGCGCCCGCCTGGTGCTGCCGCCGGGCAGCGCGCAGGAGGCGGCCTTCGTGCCGTCGGCCCAGGTGTTCTGCGCGCACCACCTGCTGGACGTGGTGCGCCGCTTCATCACACGCTCGGCCAATGCCCTGGTGCAGGCGGAGCAGGACACGGACGATGCCTGCTGCAGCGACGAAAGCGAGGACACCGAAGAGACCGACGAAACCGACGCCTTGCCGGCAGCAGGCGACACCCAGACATGCTCCGGCCCGGGCTGGCATGCGGTGCAGCCGCAGCCCGCCGTCGCCGTGCGCAGCAGCCTGGACCTGGCCGAGGTGCGTGGCCAGGCACAGGCGCGGCGCGCGCTGGAGATTGCGGCGGCCGGAGGCCACGGCCTGCTGCTGGTGGGGCCGCCGGGTTCGGGCAAGTCCATGCTGGCCCAGCGCTTTGCCGACCTGCTGCCGCCCATGAGCGACGACGAGGCGCTGGAAGCCGCCGCCATCGCCAGCCTGGCCGGCCGCTTCACGCCCGAGCGCTGGCGCCAGCGCCCCACGGCCAGTCCGCATCACACGGCCAGCGCCGTGGCCCTGGTCGGAGGAGGCTGTGGATTCCACAAAAAGACTGAACTACACAATAAAATTCTTAACTCGGGCGGAAGCCCACAGCACATTAGTTTTCCACACTGACCTGCTGTTTTTGCGGGGCGCAGCCGCGATGGACTGCGGCGAAGCGTTGCCTGCAGGCACATAGAACTCGTGGCGGTAGGGCTGAGCTGGGTCACCAGGGGCTGCCTGGCGTGAGTGGGTCCCACGCATCGAGACCACCCGAGGCCTCGGCGTCGAAGGCATCCACGCTGAGCTGGCCGTACAGGGCGAATGCGCTGGGTCGGGCGCGAACGAGGATCGAAGGCTCGGACGTTGACCTATGCGGAGTGGGTTCGAGTGCTCCGCCAGCCCTACCGCACTGGCGCACCGGCGCGATGAAGGGTGTGCATCGTTTGAATGCCTAGAATTCGGGCGCGGGTGAAGCGCCCTGGGCCTTAGCGGCGGCCACACCACCCCTACAGTGCATTTTTATGCGAGCCATCTACGGCGCTCGGCAGGATGACGGTACGGCCCTGAAAAGTCTGGTCCTCAAGTAGAGGCTGCTGTCGGCCAGGAGTAGTCAGCAGCGACGCCCGTCTGGCCGGCTGCTTCAGGCTGTTAGCGGTCTGTCGACGGACAGCCGACTTGATGCGGCGGTACGACAAGCCTGAGGTACCCATCAGCCGTCGTTCGGGTCGGCCAGCATCGACCCAAAGCTGACGTTTACGCATGTGACTTATCGGCCTCCGCAGTGCGCCGAGCTACCTAGTTGGCCCATGAACCCGCATCGTCCACAAGACCATGAACGCGCTCAGTCCGAGCAACGAAGACATCCACAGAGCGCCAACACCCCAATGTGTGATTGCTATGACGAAAATGAACGGGGATCCTGCTTGCACAATGTGGGCGGGTATCGTCAGCCACCCTGCCGTTGCCCATATCCCCGCGCCCCAAACACCATCAGCGGCAGGGTTCCCACAGCGATTGTCAAGATGCCGTTCCCGCCGCGAAGGCCGCCCTCCTTGTACGGAGATTTACACAAAATAACGTACTCACAGTCAAAATTTCGAACCAATAGTGCGTAATATGCATCTCGGCGGCGCGTGATCGCGCTGCTGCGGTTGAAGAGATTTGTTATTCCTAACCCAAAAGGCAAAAGCTCAGTGATCAGGGCTTCACTTCGTGAAGTCCCGCTACGCAGACAGTGAGCGTAGCTTGCAACGCGGCGCAGTTGGCTCAGCCTATTGCGACCAGCCGGACGCCCAGATCCTCTGGTGCGCGAAGTCCTGTGTGTCTTCGTGCTCTGAGAGGGGACGGATGAGCCAGCAGCGGGCAACTGTGGTGGGCTTGGTTGGTGTCGAGTTGGCTCCTTTACGGCGCTGCCTTGAAAGGGGAAGCAGGGCATGGTGCCTTGTAGAAGGAGTCCTAATGGACAAGCAAATCTTGGAAAACAACATCAAGGGCTTAAAGAAAGCCCGCGATGCATGCAGAAGCCAACTCGACATTGGTGCTATGAAGGAACTGGACGATGCAATTTCGAAGCTTGAACAGCTGAGAGACCATCATCCAAGCGCGGCAGAAGCTCAACAGCACAAGCTGCGCATTCTCCAGGCCATCGCGGCGGTCGTCGTTATCGTGACGAACATCCGAGATTGGCTATGAGACCGTCATGGGCACCCCAAGCCCATTCTTAGTTCTGAGATTCACATATGAACATCGGACAGGCCATGCAGCTCGCTCGCAAAAAGCGCAGGCTTTCACAAGCCGCGTTGGCGGAGCGGGCAGACATTTCGGTCTCCTACCTGTCGTTGCTTGAACGCGGCCGACGAGACCCGCCGTTGTCCACCATCAAGCGAATCGCTGCAGCCCTCGTCATGCCCGTGGAAATCCTGTTTTTCCTGGGAGCAGAGGACGGAGAGCTTGGGCAGCTGAATCGGGATCTAGCCGGCCAGTTGGCGATCACCGCCTTGGAGCTTCTGAATGAGCCTCTGCCTGAGCAAACCGAGCTACCAAGCTAAGCCGATTCGGTCCATTGCCGCGCTGGCCCGAGCCTTGCGCTGGAGCGAACAAGCGCTTGTGCAGTTGGCGGACCGCTCTGAAAGCATGTGGCGAACGGTCAAGCCCCAGCCGGGATCCACTAGGCAGACCTTCGATGCGATGGGGCAGCTCAAAGAATTACATACACGCTTGAAGCTGCATATTTTTTCGAAAGTTGTGTTCCCAGACTACCTGCAAGGCAGCCTCGCGGGACGCGATTACGTCACCAATGCCTCGCTTCATGCAAAGAAAAAAATACTCATCTGCGAGGACGTAAAGCGTTTTTTTCCTTCTGTGGGGGCGATTTACGTCGAGCAGGTCTGGCGCGATTGCTTGGGCTTTGCTCCGGATGTCGCCCGGCTGTTAACCAAGCTGACTACCAAAGGGGGCTACCTTCCACAAGGGGCCATCACCAGCTCGTTCTTGGCCAATCTGGTGCTGTGGCGCCATGAGCCCCTGCTGCATGCCAAGCTCAAGCAACGTGGCATCACCTACTCACGCTATGTGGATGACATGGCCTTGTCTTCTGCCAGTCATTTGGACAAGGACACACAAACCTGGGCCATTGCCCAGGTGTATGGGATGCTTGCTCGCCACGACTTGAAGGCCAGCCGGGACAAGCATGATGTGTTCGCAGCGTCCCGCCCGATGATCGCCACGAAGCTCATCGTGAATCACAGCCCGTCCTTGGGCGCAAAGAAGCGGTCACAGGTGCGAGCTCAAGTCCTGCAGTTGGAGATGGCTGCAGCCAGTGTCGCAGATGCCGATCAGATCCGAGGCCTTGCGAACAAGGCAGCTCAACGGGTCGGCCAATTGGGGCGATTCCACAAGACAGCTGCAGCACACCTTAAAAGCCGCATCGCCACTGTCCGGGATACTTTGACTGCAGAAAGCAGAGTTGCCATAACAGGGGAGCGGGCCGCTCACTGGGAGCATTTAGAAGGAGAGAATCCCTGGTCATACTAGGTGGTCTACACCACCAGTAAGCTACTGCAAGCCGGTCATTTTCAACCGGCACAGCTGGTCAATCAGACTGGCATCCGCGGTCATCGCGCTGAGGCACCGAATCTTGCGCCAGGGAACGACCGCTCACGTTGGCAGCAGTCATTGGGTGCAGAGGCGCGAACGACAGCAATGGGGGTCGAAAGCAGTCACGCGCGTTGCCAGACACGAACGGCTGCTACCAGCCTAAAGCCGACGTGCTTCGCAGGTGGTCCCCGATCCAACGCCCTCACGGCCCACGCCTCCCTATGTTCCAGCGAGTATTTTTATGGCACTGTCGACTGACTGCCGCTTCTTCCAGAATTCCCTCCAGGGATCTTCCTGCTGAAAACTCAAATACTCCCGCGCCGTCGCAATCGTCCACTGCGCGCCGCCCTTGAGCTCCTTGAGCTGCTCCCAACCCACCGGCATCGAAACCCCCATCCCAGGCCGCGAGCGCGCTGAGAAGGCGCACGCGGTGGTCTGCCCATGGCCGTTGCGAAGGTAGTCGATGAAGATTCTCCCGACGCGGTTTTTGCCGCCCATCACAGAAGCGAACCGGCTTGGGATCACCCGCGCCATGTGCTTCACCACGCCTTGCGAGAACGCTTTCACCTCGGTGTAGTTGCGCTTGGGCGTGATCGGCACCACTACGTGCAGTCCCTTTCCACCGCTGGTCTTGAGCCAGCACTCCAGCCCCAGCTCGGCGAGCATCACGCGGGTGAGCTGCGCGGCCTCCTGAAGCATCGGCCAGGTGACACCCTCTCCAGGATCAAGGTCGAGCACGAACCGGTCCGGCTGGTCGATGCGGGCGACCTTGGAGTTCCACGTGTGGAACTCAACCACGTTCATCTGCGCTGCAGCAGTCAGCGCGTAGGCGGAGTTCACAGCCAACAGCGCCTCGTGTCCGGGCCACAGGGCGGGGTCCAGCTCCTTGAGCCCCGGCATCTTGCTTTCTGGGTGCTTCTGAAAAAACAACTGCCCCGTAATCCCCGTTGGCGCTCGGACCAGCGATGCCGGCCGATCCTTGAGATGGGGCAGCATCCACTCGGCAACGCTCTCGTAGTAGTGCACAAGATCAATCTTGCGCAATCCCGTGGTGGGGTCAATCACCCGGTCGGGATGGGTGATCTTGACCTTGGAGATCGTCCGCGCTGCCTTGGACTCTGTCGCAACGGGGGCAAGCGCTGAAGCGGCTGGGTTCTTCACGCGCTCGCGGACGATCATCTTCGCCGGCTTGTCCGTGCGGACACCTCGGAACACCGCGTGCCGAATGCGTTTGTCGGGGGTCCATTCCCCAAACGCCACCTCCACCACCAGGGAGGGACGGACCCACCGCTCGGCGCCGACCTTGCGCTTGGACCACCGGCCCGGCTTGAACTCGGCCGCGTCCAGTGGCGGGTCCGGAACTTCGAGCTTCACCAATCGGGCATGCAGTTTGGCCCCCGTCGAGGAACCCCATCCCGTTCCGACGGATCCGGCCGCCACAAGCTTCCCCTCCTCGTGATAACCCAGCAGCAGACTCCCGACCTCTTTGGTAGCGCCAGTGCGGTCGGTGAAGCCCAGAACCACGAACTCCTGCCTGTGCTGGCACTTGAGCTTCATCCAGCTGTCGGTCCTCCCGGATACATACGTTGCATCCGCCCGCTTGAGGATCAGGCCCTCCAGCCCCATGTCGCAGGCGGAGCCCAAAAGCTGGGAGGGCGCGACCTCGAAAGCCTGGCTGAACCGGACGGTGCTGCTCTCGCGATTGTCGAACAGCTCCTGGAGCAGCTGCCGCCGCGCTACCAGCGGTACGCTGCGAAGGTCCTGATCGCCCAGGTAGGGCACATCGAACACGAACATCACGATGTCCCGCGTGCGAGCGTTGTCGATCGCGTTCTGAAGGCGGTTGAAATCCGGGATACCGGCGTCATCCAGCACCACGATTTCCCCATCAAGCCAAGCGCGCGTCAGGCCAAGCTCGGCGATGCCATCGGCCACCTGCTGCAGCTTCTCTGTCCAGTCATTACCGTTGCGCGTATAGAGGCGAACCTTGTCTCCCTCCACGCGCGCAAGAATGCGATAGCCGTCGAACTTGGTCTCGATGATCCAGTCGCCATCAGGGACCGACGACACCAGCGTGGCGAGTTGCGGCTCCAGCTTGGCAGGAAGGCGGGATTTTCTGGCGTTCGCCAGCGGTTGAGATGTGGCGCCAAGTGCGGATCTCGTCGTGCCAACGACCGGCTCACGTTTCTCCGCGAGTCCCAGCGGCGTCTCGACCACGCTGTCGGGCAGCGCGGCGATGACGTCGTACTCCGTGCTCGGCCGTGCCCAGGCGTCGCCGCGTTTCTTGAACAGCATCCACTGATCCTGCTTTTTCTCGCCAGGCTTCGAGATGCGCACAAGTTCCCAAAGACCCGCAAGCTTTTGGCCGTGGAGGTGGAACATGATTTTGCCCTTGGCCAGCCCGTCGCGAGGATCGCCCACGGGCTCCCACGTTCCGCGGTCCCAGATGATGACCTTGCCGGCGCCGTACTCGCCTTTCGGAATGGTCCCCTCGAAGGTGTTGTAGTCGGTGGGGTGGTCCTCGACATGAATGGCCATGGACTTGACCTTGGGGTCGAACGATGGACCTTTTGGCACCGCCCAGCTCACCATGACGCCGTCCATCTCCAGCCGGAAGTCGTAGTGCAGACGGGACGCCCAGTGTTTCTGGATCACAAACTGCAATGGATCCGCCGCGCCCTTTGCGCGACGAGGCAGCTTCGCAGCAGCGCTGGCGGGTTCGGAAGTCTTCGTGAAATCGCGCTTGGCCTTGTACTGTGCGAGCGGTTCAGGAGTGGATGGGGGTTTGGCTTTCGCCGTCCTCTCGGCCTTCTTCGTGGCAAGCGATTTCTTGGCAGCTATGGTCGGTTTGCGCACCGCTCGTGCTTTCTCGACAGTGAGCTCCGCCCACACCGGGGCATGGTCGCTCGGACTCTCCTTGCCGCGCTCCTCGCGTTCCACTCCCGCGTCCAGCAGCTTCAGCGAGTGTCCAACGAGGATGTGGTCGATGCGCAGCCCGGCGTCTCGTTCCCACCGCTTGCGCCGGTAATCCCAGAACGTGAAGGGCACCTTGCGATGGATCTTGCCGATGGCATCCGTCCAACCTTGCGCCAGGATGCTGGCAAAGGCGGCACGCGCCTCCGGCTGCAACAGCGCGTCATCGCGCCAAGTATCGGGTTTGTAGATATCTGCGTCCGTGGGCACAACGTTCCAGTCCCCCAACAGCACCACAGGGTGCCCGGAATGCCAGAGCTCCTCGGTCCGCCGCCGCAGGCGCTCGAACCAGCGAAGCTTGTAGTCGAACTTGGGACCCGGCTGGGGATTGCCGTTGGGCAAATACAGGCAGGCAAACAAGATGCCAGTGATGGCCGCCTCCAGGTAGCGCGCCTCCTTGTCTGCCGAGTCACCAGGCAACGCCGTGACGATGGGCAGAGGGTCCGCATTGCGGCTCAGTATGGCAACCCCGTTCCAGGTGCGCTGTCCCACCACCAGGCTGCTGTACCCGGCCTCCTGCAGCGCGGCGGTCGGAAAATCAGCCGTCGGGCATTTGATTTCCTGCAGCGCGACCACATCGGGCTGGGTGCGTAGCAGCCAGTCCACCAGCAGCGCTACACGCTTGTTGACGTTGTTGATGTTCCACGTCGCGACGCGCACAGGCTCACCGGACGCCCTTCAGGTGTTCTTCGACAGCCACAGCATCGTTGCCCACGGCGCGGACAGCGGCTTCGAGCTGCTCCGGCGTCACGTTGAACTTCTTCGCCCAGTCGCGAACCTCGTACTCTTGGGAGAGGCTGATGCGTTTGCGGTCCTGGCCGCCGGATTGGGATTTGTCGTCGGGCATGTCGACTCCTGGGGTGGAAACTGCAGATCAAGCGGCTTTGCGTTCAGTATCGGACTTTCGCGCGGCAGACTTGGCCGGTGCCTTCTTGGTGGCAGCCTTGGTGGAGGCCTTGCTCGTCTTCTTGGCCGGGGCTTTGGTAGCCGACTTGTCGCTGGGCTTTCCGCCGCCTTTGAGGCTGCGCTGCAGCAAGGCGGTGAGATCGATGACATCGGCGGACTGAGGTGCTTCCTCCTCAGGTTCGAGCACCGTCTTTCCTTCCCCGGCCTTGGCTTTCTTCTCGACGAGTTTCATGACCTGAATGCGGAACTCATCCTTGAAGTCGGCGGGGTTCCACTTTCCGGACATTTCTTCGACCAGCTGGGTGGCCATCTTGAGTTCGGCTGCGCTCACGGACTTGCGGCCCTCCGCAGGGAGATCGAGGCTGTCCAGAGTTTTGACTTCGTCGCCCCAGCGCAGCAAAGACAGCACCAGCGCTGGTCCGGAAGGTACGAGTGCCGCGAGGTGCTGCTTTGTCGCAATCACCACTTTGGCCAATCCGATTTTTCCGGTGGAGATCAATGCTTCCCTCAGGAGGGTATAGACCTTGTCACTCTTGTTGATCGGCGCGACGTAGTAGGGGCGCTCTAAGAAGACAAACGGCAGTTCGTTGGCTTCGATGAACCGCTCGATGGTGATGGTTTGTGTGGTCTTGGGAAAGACTGCTTCTATCTCTTCGGGGCTGATGATCACGTACTTGTCATCTTCGTACTCGACGCCCTTGACGATGTTCTCTTTGGTGATTTCGCGGCCGGTGCGCTTGTTCACGCGCTTGTAGCCCACCGGGTCCATGCTGCGCTTGTCCAGCCAGTCAAAGTCCACGCCTTCCTCTGTAGCCGCTGTGTGGAGGCCAACAGGGATGTGAACCAATCCGAACGTGATGGCACCCTTCCAGAGGGTGCGGCTGCCAGTGGCCATGGAGCTCTCCGCAGTTTGACTGCAGAAAGTTTGCTCGGCTGCCTTGTTGACGGATGTAGGCAGCGACTTAACGTTTCCGTAGGTTCGGGCACATTCCAGCACCAGTTGTCCGTGTCTATACTTCGGCATGGCCGATGTACTACGCCTCCTCGCCGTTCATGTTGCGGAGCCTGGCCCCGGGATGTTTGAATGGCTCATCACTGAACGCGTGAACGAGGATCAATGGAAGGAAATCGATCGCGCCAAGGAAGGATACAAAACCTACAAAACCGCCATGGCCAGCGGACTGATGGCATTGGAAGAGATGATCGCCGACCTGGATGTGGGGCCGCGAAGAGACGCTGAGCAGACCGACCGACCGCACATCCCACCTGAAGGAAGGGCTCAGCCAGCGACATCAGATGGGAAGGATGCTGCCGCCTCGCCCAAGGGGCCAAGGAACGCTGCCTACTTTGGATTCGGCCCCATCCGGTAGCTCCGAAATCCCATTCAAACGATGCTCACCCCTTATCGCGCCAGTGTGGCAGGGCGGCCGAGCACTCGAACCCGCCCCGCATAGATGTACGTCCGAGGCTTCGTTCCTCAACGGCTTCCTGTCTAGGCAAGCCACTCTTTCCATCGCGTCACGACGATGGATCCCTGGTCACCTATAGATCAGCGGCCTGGACTTCGAACCTCGTTCGCGCCCGCTGTAGTGCAACAAGCCGGCACCGGTGGCAGCGCGGCCCGCAAGTTCTGTATGCTCCTGCAGGCCGCACTTCGCCGCCGACCAGTGCAGTTGCGCACCGAAAAAACTAAAGATCAGTGGCGGAATAACCAATCTGTAATGGCGTTCAGTAGTCGCGATTCAGGCTTGCGCCGCTCATAGCTGGAGCGTACTCTCGACCCTTGGGTTAGGCCGCAACTGTCATAGAGATGGCCCATCATATCCTCTGGTCCTGTTGTGCTCCTGTTGAAGTTCTAACCCAAGCTGCCGCTGAAATTCACTGAGGCTTAGGCACTCGACAACATGGTTGTCGGCATTCACTCCGGCCACTAAAGAATAATCTTCGATCGTCATTCTGCTTCCACTGCCGCCTGCTTGGCACTTTTTGAGTTTTATGTATTGCTCAATGTATCGACTAAAATCTGGGAACTGCTTTCCACTACTCAGCATGTCATTTAAGTTGCGCGCTACGCGGGAAAAATAGGTATGTGCGTAAAGTTCCAGCTTGGCAGGCACAGATGAACTTGCCTTGCCATAGACTATGTAATGGTGAGCGTCGTAGGATGATAGTATTTTCCTCGCCTTGTCATACTGTATGAACTTTTCCATCTCAGATCGTATCGCCGTGGAGTCTTTTTTGAACTCGATAAGAAGCCAGCGATTATTGGCAGAAAAAATAGCATCACCAGCCTGCTCGTGCTCACCATCAAGGGGTGCAAGGAATAATTTCTTTTGACTTGCAACCGACATCAAGAATTTATATTCGACGGTCTTTTCCCACCACCTGACGCTCATGCCTATCCTTTCGTTGGTATTTAGTCTGACGTGTTCTCTGGAGTCTTAAGCGCCAGGTTGGCCCACTCAAGCTCCAGCAGCCGACTGACCAGAAATTGAGTTTACTCGGCTAACTCCGTGCGGTACGCAACTGAACACGCAGCACGTCATAGAGATAACTCGTTGATTTCTCCCATCATTGCAAGCGATGCCCCATCGATCTTTAGAGAGATGCGCCATCTGTACTTTAGATTTTTTGGCCAGCAAGGCCGAGGCGCAAGCGCTCAGGGCCGATGTGTGGCGGCGTCGCGGGTTGACAAAGGCTCTCGTGTGGCAGCTAGCGACCCAAAGTAGCCGCTCACAGTTGTCTTACAGGAGGCTGGTAGGCAGGGAGGCCTGTAGATTGCGGCCGAGCTAGGTCAGTCATGTTCTATGCGTGTTGGACTCTCAACCTTGATGGTTTTTCGTCTGTGCCGTACGTGCCAATCCGGGCCCCAATCCTTCTGCGCATCCCCAGTGACGGCAGCGATGTGAAGTGGCAAGAGACGGACTGAGGGGCGCGCAAGTAGCTCCACTTCATCGCCAAGTACAAGAATTACTTCCTCTGGAATCATCTCTAGGTAAAGGATAAAGCGGCGCTGGTGTGATCCACGAACTGACCAACCACTGAGCTGGGCCCTGGAGAGATGGCCAGAGGAAGGACAGTTTCACTCACTACTTTTTCTGAACGCTAAGGGCCCCGTCAGCCTCAAAGAACATGCAGCGGATCTCAGACTCTTCGCAGTCCGCTTCGCGCAGCGTCTTCTCGATATCGTTGCGCGACACCCGATGGCTCTCACGAGCGCACTCAAAGATCTTTCCGTGGTGCCGCAGTAGCACGAACCACGGCGCGATAGTTGTGCAATCATTCGGTGCCTGTAGAGACGTCCGATCTTCTTGGTGAAACCATGATCACGAAGCGCGATCCCTGGGCTGATAGTCCAAAAACTAGCATCACCTCGACACCGCGCCCGCCCCTTCAAGGAATGCGCATCCTGGTCGTGGACGATGACTGCGACACTGCCGAGACGCTGGCCATGCTCTTGGAGATGGACGGAGCGCAGGCCTCAGCTTGCACAAGTGCACAATCAGCGTTGCAAACGCTCGGCGAAGGACACTGGGACGCTGTTCTTTTGGACATCGGCATGCCAGTAATGGATGGAGTTGAGGTCGCTCAAGCAATTCGAGACCGCACGGTGGGTTCGCGTCTCTTTGTCGCAGCCGTTACCGGGCATGTACAGGGCGGGATCTACGATCGCATTGCTGAAGCCGAGTTCGATTTGGTCTTTACCAAGCCCGCTGATCCTGAGCATCTATGTCGCGCACTTGCAGCTTGGTGGAAAGCACCCTCCAAGAAGGTCCTGTAGCAAGCGCTCCCGGCAGTTGAGGATTTTGAGCAGAGGCCCACGAAGACAGCCTTGTACTGGAGACCGACATGAATAATTCTCCGACACGCGTCACGAAAAATGACAGCTTGGCAACCACGCTCGAAGCCCTATCCCTCCACCCTGCAGGGGACGGGCACCCAGCTCGCGACTATGTGGAAGGAGTACCTACTCGCGGCTGCGTGATGGAAGTTTTTTTGCGCAATGCTCCTGACCTGGGAGCGCAGGACCTCGCCTCAGCTCAACAAAGATTCAAAGCCGACATGTTGACGATTTTTGGAAGCGTGTACTGCATTCACGCTGGCTATGCTGCGAGCCTGGGAAGTACCGAAAGCGCCAAAGACTGGCGCGCCAAGACTGCGCTTGCCCATGCGAAAGTCCGAGAAGCCATCTCGCACAAAGCGGCCGAAACACTGAGGCTTGGTCAAGCTGGAGGCGCGTTTTTTCAGATATCGATTACACAGAAGGCTTGATCAGCTTTTCCTCTAGGGCGTCCGCGCTACCTCAAGGACTGACTACACGCCGAACTGGGAATGCAGACTCATCAGCCGCTGCGCCACCGTCTCGGCATCGTGGCGCATGGCATCGATGGAAGTCGTGCCAACGCATATATGGCCATACCAGATGTGGAAACCATCCAACCCGGGAAGCGTCCCGAGGGCGCAATCGCGGATGGCGCCCGAGATGGTGGCCGTCTGGAACTCTGCGATCTCGGCGCGACCATCGAGCACGCGGGCCCTGTCCACACCCGGCTCCTCCTTGTCGATGTGCAGGGTGTAGATCATGGCTTACGTCCTGGCACCAGTTGAATTGATCCCGTGCCCTGTTCTCGCCGTGGCGAGATCCAGTAGATCCACAGCCCTCGGGCCCAGGCACAGGCATAGACGATCGACACGGCGAAGATGCCCCACTGCTCGGCCTGCCAGCTGGCATAGAACCAGAAGGGCTGCCCCAGCATGCCGAACACAGGGGCCCACTTGCGTGAGCCTTCGCCCCGGGCCTGGGAGAGCCAGGCCGCCAGCGCGCCCAAAAGAGCAATTGCGATCTGATCGAAGGTCATGACGCATCGTAAGGGCTGCGCAGGGCCCCGTCGCGGGACGCGAAAGAACCTTCTTTCGCAGAGCGAATTCCGATAGAAAGATTGTTTTGTAGGGCATTTCCACTTGCCATCGTCCTATCGCACTATGCGCGATTCTAAAAACAGGCGGCAGAGTCAAGTGCAGGTCATCGAGGACTTCGAGGCGTTTTGGTGTGTGTTGCCGCTGGGCAAGGAATTGGTCACGCCAGACAAAGGGCGGGCGACTCACTTTGTGGTTGCTGAGACAAGCCAAGACTGGGTCCGTGTTCGCCCACGGGGCGGCGCGTCCATCACCATCAGCAAAGCCGCCTTCATCGCAACTCTACGATTCCTGGTCGATGGGCTCCACTATTCAGATAGGCCTTGTCTGGTAGCTTCCAGCATCGGTCTCCCAGGAACGTTGGGCTATGAGGCGAAAAAGGCCAACGCTAGCAAGGTTGTCGTCATCCCCTACGTGCTGCCGATATTGAAGGATGCTGGGCTCGTGGAAATAGACTCACGTCGCCCCAATCAAGTCTGGTTGCTATGAGGCGCTACCGGCGCAGGAGCAAGAGAACGACACCGACAACGATCCCCAGCAGCACGATCGCAAGCGCAGCCAGGACGACGGTCACGGCCGGGTTGTTGGCCGCGCCCTCATAGTCGTGATCCGGGTCCGTCTCGCCGTCTTCCATACCGCTCCCATGTACATGGCAATCCGGCGATCCTATGCACCGAAACGGGGCCACGCATTGGGGGCAGCCCTGGGACTGCCTATTGCGCCGCCTGGCTCATGGCTTGGCTAGAGTCGTAGGCTCGCTCGCATGCGCTGCCACGCCTCCGGGCGTCGTCAGCAATGCGCGCCAGCGCTCCCGCTCGCGAGTCAGCGCGGCGCTGCAGCTCGGCAAGCAGATTGAGGGCACCGGTGTCGGGCGCGCACTGTTCGGCAGCGGCGCGAGCGTTGGTGTACACGAATCTCTCGGCCATTCCGTTGCTCTGTGGACTGCAGAAGGGCGTATTGATGGGCTTCAGGCCCAGCGCGTGCCAGAGCGTTCGTTGCGAAGGCGATGTAGGCACCCTGGTCCTTGCGCAGGGCAAGCCTTTCTACTGAACGCTCAGCGCCCTTGGTGTCTCGCATAAGCCTCCTTGGAGCGGGGGGGGCATGGTGGCCGCGAAGTCCCCGGAAGCGCATCACTCAGGTTCGATTTGAGCCCTCCAATCGATGCTCACCCCTCATCGCGCCAGTGCGGTAGGCGGCAGAGCACTCGAACCCAGTCCGTCTAGATCAACGTCCGAGACTTCGCTCCTGAAGGTCTTCCGACTTGGCCAAGCCACTCTTTCCAACGCGCCAAGACGGTGAATTCCTGACCACCTAGAGATCGTCGGCCTAGGCCTCGATCCTTGATCGCGCCGGCTGTCACGCGAAAAAAGCGTGCACCGGTGGCTCAGCGCGGTTGCGCTCGATCCCAACGCGCGGCATGGCCTTGGTGCGACGAGATCAACCAGGCCGGACGGCGGCCTAGTAGTTCAGCTGCGACCTTTCGCCACAGGTTCTGTGTGGACCTGTAGGCCGCGCTTCGCCGCTGGCCAGCGCGGGCGCGCCCCGAAAAAACTAAAGATCAGTGGCGGAAAAACTAATGTGTAGTGGCGTTCCGCAATTACACGTAGGCCTGCTCGATGCGCAGACTATAGTGTTTGTAACGAATTCGCTCAGGGAGCTGATTCAGCAACCGTGTGGCGCGTAACATAGGAGGGGAGGCGGGTTTCATGGCTGAATCTGAATCTGAAACTGTATGTCCATATGACATGCGCACCGTCAAGCTAGGCTACAAGCCCCTTTCCGCGTTTTTTTTCGTGCGAATTTAGACCGCAAGCGCCAGATATGGCCTGCGGCTTGGTGCAGTCCACATTACGTGATGCATATTCATTAAGGAAAAATTGGTAATCTATGGTGTTCGAAAGCAATTTCCCACGAAGGCATGAAAATCATGTCTTAGAGACAATGTCCTACAAGGTATTTAATAACTCGATTCCAGATCACTGGATTGTTAGGGAGATGACGGAAAGAGACTATGGATTTGATGCAATGCTAGAGATTGCAGCAAATCCAAATAAATTATGCGCTAAATTGGCTGCCGTACAGCTGAAAGCTAGCAAAAAAATTATATTTGCAAGCTCAGGTTTTCACTCCCATTATGGCGTCGACAAAAGAACAACAAATTATTGGCTGCACTCAAACATACCGACTTTTTTGTTTTTTACTGATGAAGAAACCCGCGTCCTTTACTACATTTCAGTGCAAAAATATGCAAGAGAAAATTTCGATCAATATGAATCAGGCAATGGCTTTTCTTACAGGATATCCAATGAAAATATATTTTCAGAGGAGCGATTTTTAGATGATTTTTATCAGTGCGAAAATTTAAATGAACTGGAGTTATGCATAAGTCACGCTCAGACATTTCACAATGTTTTCTCTAGATTTTTCGATGAAAATCATGGCCGTGATTTTCATATGGGCGTTGATGACGAGGAAAGAGTAAGTATGCTGAGTCGCATTTATTCTAAAATCAAATCGTTTTGTGATATAACTCATATTCCATGGGGCTTAGAGTCCATTGACGTATTCGCATCTCAGAAGCGAGTTGGTTCAGCCTATGATCTATATGAATATCATTTCACAGAAATTCTAAAGCTACTTGATGAAAAGCTACTTGCTTATTTTATAAAAATAAAAGAAATTGTCCTCAATAGACAGTCTTATTATTGGCAAAAAAAGGATGCTTCAACTTTTAATTTCCTGAAGTCTTTTGATGGAAAAACTCGATATCAGATATACAGAGCTTGGGTTGACAGTAGTCGAGGACGTGTATAACAAGTCAATCCAGCGGGCCCGCTAACGCGGGTCGCTGATTTCCAACGTTGAGCGTCTGCTTTGCCTAAGAGTGGCTAACACCACTTCGTCACAGGCCCCCGCAGAGCAGTTACGCTCGCTGCCCTCATGGCAAGACGACCCGTTAGCAAAGAACTGTGGCGACAGCTGCAACCCCTGATCCCAGCCTTCGTGCCTTCTGCCAAAGGCGGTGCGCGCAAGCTCGCAGTCAGCGATGAGGCCGCCCTCAACGGCATCTTGTTCGTGCTGCAAACAGGCATTCCATGGGAAGACCTTCCCCAATCCCTGGGCTACGGCAGCGGCATGACTTGCTGGCGGCGCCTACGCGACTGGAACGCCGCTGGTGTCTGGGAGCAGCTGCACCAGGCCATGCTGACTCGCTTGCGTGAACATGACCAAATCGATTGGAGCCGGGCCAGCATTGATGGCTCCTCGGTACCAAGCCCCCGGGGGGCCAGGAAACGGGCCCAAACCCCACGGACAGAGGCAAGCTCGGCTCCAAGCGGCACATCGTCGTAGATGCCAGAGGCATCCCGCTGGTGATCTTGGTCAGCGGCGCGAACCGGCACGACTCCAAGATGTTCGAGAGGTGCGTGGACGCGATTCCTGCGATTGCTGGCCTGCCAGGACGTCCCCGTAGAAGACCGGCAAAGCTGCACGCCGACAAAGGCTACGACTTCAAGCGATGCCGAGCCCACCTGAGGCAGCGGGGCATCATTGGCCGAATTGCCAGACGAGGCATTGAGAGCAGCGAGCGGCTGGGCAAACACCGGTGTGTGGTGGAGAGGACGCACAGCTGGTTTGCAGGCTTTGGCAAGCTGCGAATCCGCTTTGAACGACGGCTGGATATCCACGAAGCGCTGCTGAAATTGGCGGCAGCGATCATCTGCGCGCGCTTCGTGGATCGGTGGTGTTAGCCAGTCTAAATGCCACTGGCAGCTTATGGCCGAGAGCGGACTTCCGCTCGATCTTGGCAGAAGGCAGCAACCGCTGCGCAGCAGACAGAGGTTACGTCATGCAGCTTTGGTTCTCCGGGTTGTCGGCATGGAAGATATGCGCAGAACCAGCCAAAGCGCCACAGCAATCAGGCCACCGCCAACCCCATGGGCCCAGCCTACCGGCTCGTCAAGCACCAGCCATCCCCAAAAAAGGCCGAAGAGAGGGATCACGAAGGTCACTGTGAGCGCCTTCAATGCGCCCACATCCGCAATGAGCCGGAAATACAGAACGTAGCCCAAGGAGGTGCAAAGCATCCCCAGCGCAAGAAGTGACCACCACACGCCGGCCGGTACCCGTTGTAGCGCAATCGGCTCCTGCGCGAGTTGCCAGGCGGCGAAGGGTAAAAGCAGCAACATCGCGCCGGCCTGACTCCCCAGGGCGACCAGGCGACTGTCCAGTCCGCCCCGTTGCGCAATCCAACGTGTAGTGAGGAAGCCCGCAAGCGCATAGCAAGCTGTGGCCAGCAGACATGCGGTTATGCCCCCTGCCGCCTGAACAGGGGCGCTCAATGGAGCGGCACCGGTGAGCACCGCCACGCCCGCGACTCCCAGCAAGACGCCCAGGATCTTCGCGCCAGTGACGCGCTCCCCAAAAACCAGTGAGCCGACGGCTACCGCCATCAACGGTGTGGTGGCGTTGAGGATCGCGCTGTATCCAGTGGGCAAACTGCGCGAAGCCCAAGCGAACAGTAGGAACGGCAACCCGGAATTGATGGCACCCAGTGCCAGCGTTGCCAAAAATCGCCCCTTGAACCGCATCGGCACCCGCATGATTGCAACTAATGCAATCAAGCCAAAAGCGCCCAGCGCCGCCCGACCGAAAGCCGTCGCACTTGCTCCGAGCTCCGGTGAAATGATGCGCATGAAGAGGAAACTGCCGCCCCATAAGGCAGCGAGGATCAAGAGACGAGTCAGACTGGCGAAAGACATGGCTGGGGGGGAGGCTGTTGAGCTCTGCTATTGCATGATTTGCCATCTTCCAGCAAACATCCGTAGCAAACAACGCAGCATTTTTCAAGCAGCGTTGAGTGCAACTAAACTCGATATGGCACCTGACCCCCTTCCACCCCTGCCTGCACTGCGTTTCTTCGAGGCCACCGCGCACCATGGCAGCGTGACCCGTGCCGCCGCTGAACTGCATGTCACGCCAGGCGCGGTCACGCTGCAGATCCGCAAGCTAGAGACGTTCCTTGGCTGCTCACTTTTTGAGCGTCAAGCCCGTGGCATGGCGCTCACAGCCGAAGGCAGCGCTTATGTGGCCGCTTGCCAGGAGGCGTTGGCGCTCATCAGACAGGCCTCCAGTCGCCTGCGCAAGGGTCAGCAAGTGCGCATATTGCTGAGCTGCACGCCAGGTTTCGCAGTGCAGTGGTTGGTGCCTCGCCTGCAGAGCTTTCAAGACGAAGCACCCACGGTGGATGTGCAGATCTCGACCACGAATCGAAAAGTCGATCTTTGGCACGAGGACGTGCATTTCGCGGTACGACACGGTTTGGGCGAAACACCCCAGGGGGCGTACTCGGTGCCGCTGCTGACCGAAGAACTGGTTCCCGTATGCAGCCCTCGCTTGATTGCTCCACGCCGTCGCGCCGTCCTGACGGACATTACCTCCAGCCGCTTGCTGCACGACGAACACCGCGAAGACTGGCGCTTGTGGTGCCTATCCGCAAATGTGCAGGACATCGACACGCAGCGCGGCATGGTGTTTGCTGGCTCCAACGGCGTGGTCGAAGCGGCCCTGGCGGGACGCGGTGTGGCATTGGTTCGTCGATCCCTCATCGAACCCGAATTGGTCGCCCGGCGTTTGGTGGAGGTGCAGGTGCCGGCCCTCCGCACCCCGTTGGGCTATCACCTGCTCTACCGTGAGGCCACGTTGAGGGCTAGCCCTATGCGTGCGTTCTTCGATTGGCTTGTGAAGCAAGCACGCATTTCTCAATAGGCATCCGACAAGCTTGGAGCGGTCGGCGGCGGGGAAGAAGGCCATCCAGCCGCGTCGTCAACCTCGAGGCGGTCAAACTGGGAGTAGCTCTCCTCTCCCCTTGCCTGAGCGTAGTCTTCAAAAGATGTAGGCAGGGATGAGGAAAGATTCCTACTTGCCTAGACTTTTCTGCAGGTCCTGGGCATGCTCACGATGGTTGACAAGGGCAGGCAGCGTTTTGGCAGCAAAAGCCTTGATCTGCGGATCGTCAGCGTTCTTGCTGGCCTTCTCAAAAAGTTTGATGTCCTTGCGGTGGTCATCAATGCCCACTTCCCGGATGAACTCCTTGTCGAAATGCTTGGCCTCGGCGACCTTGGCCAAGCGGTTTTTCTTTTCTGCAGGCAACTCAGAAGGCAGGACCGCGCTCTTGCTGGTAGCCAAAGCCTTCAGTTCATCGTTCGCTGAGGAATGGTCCTTGACCAACATTTCGCCAAAGGCCTTGACATCAGATGAGTTCGCCTTTTCTTGGGCTAAACGTCCTGCCTCCACTTCATAAAGACCACCAACTGCAGCCTTGTTCAGGAACTCTTGGTCCTTCTTGCTGACTTGGGCGTTCGCACCGACGGAAAGGGCCAGACCAAGAATTGCGGCCACCATCACAGATACCTTTTTCATACTCACTCCTTTCAATACATGTATGGCAAAGAAGTTCTGCCACTCTCACTGATAAACGGATCCTTAACCAACATTACCGTTTTTCGACATTCTTTTCTTTGCGCCAACTGGCGGAATCTTCGTTTTTATCCTCCGACGTGTCTTCCCGCGTCCGTTGGTGCTGCGCGGGTTCTTCGCCGTGAGAAGGGTCAATTTTTCCTGCTTGCTTACTCAGAGAAGCATTCCTGGCGCCCCCAAAGCTACTGGGGCTGCCCGAAAAATAATCCCCACCTCTATTTTTCGGATCCGGCTCGTTTCTGACGTTTCTGGGCTCACCAATATTTCCGACAGAAGCTTTGTAGTTCGTCCTGCCATCGGACCCTTCTTTCATATATCTAGCATGCTCTTCGGCAGACGGGGGAGTTTTCATTTTGGTCATATCAAATTCCAATCCAACTTTGTAAAAAATCAATAGGCACAATTTTTTGCACTATAAGATATTTCCCTGTATGGTTGTCATTCGTTCGAGACGCTTATTTACTGCGCACAGTCCATAAGCCCTGGAAAAATCGCCAATACTGATATAATGCTCCTTTCTTATCTGGGCGTCTCTGATTCGCCCAATATTTACACTCCCATCGAGGCTCTGAAAAATCTTCAGATCCCCATCAGAAATATTCAGCTGAAATTGTCCGAATATCGAAGTCGAATCAATTGCAATACGCTTTATCGTCTCGGCTTGCTTGCGATTCAATATTCCGTCAGGGCGGCTGCCCATAGATCGCATATGACCTCCTTTCACGGACCTCATAAGAATCTCAACTCCTATTTTCTATACAACTTTCAAGCCATTCACATATTCTTTGAAGCGCGTCAACGCGATGCGAGGGCCGTCCTGAGACAGAAAATGAATGATCAGCTCCAGGGTAGAGAACCATTTACGTCTTAACGTTTCCAGCACAGGCCAGTTTCACATAAAGCTCTTCCGTCTGTGACTTTGGGCAGCGCTCGTCTTCCATACCCTGTATGAATAGCGTCGGAGTTCTCACGTTATCCATAAGGAAAGTTGGCGACAATCGATACGCAAGCTGGTGGAATTCACTCTTTTTGGCATCTATGGAGTAAGTGTCAGAATAATACCCACCATCGGAAGTACCAAAATGAGACTCAATATTTCCGACTGGGGCGCACACAACGGCAGCGCTAATCCATTCAGACTTTCCAATGCTATAGGCTGCCATGAAACCTCCATAGGAGGTTCCACTGACCGCGATGCTGTCGCCAACAACCCCCTCAATCTGCAGCTGCTTCACGATGGCCATATGCTGCGGCAAATCAAGTTCACCCCATTTTCCGCGCAGCCTATCCGAGAACTTTCGGCCATAACTGCATGATCCAACCGTGTTGGCTGACAATATCGTCCAACCGGCGCAGGCTAATATCTGCCAATAGGAATGGGCGGAAAACCTCAAATCTACGTAGCTTGCCGGCCCGCCATGGAAGTCAACAAGCAGCGGCCCCTTCGTTTTTCTTTTTCTCTCGATACCGCCTTGCAGTTGCAACACCCAGCTGTCTATATCCTCCGTTCCGCCATCGCCGTCAGGCGCGCAAAAGCTCCTATACATCACAGCCAGCTTGTCTCTTTCATTCCACCAAGCATTGAAGCTGCTGATTTTCTGCTCTTGCTCCCCGCCGATTGCCTTGTAGTAGACTTCCTGCGGGCTTGTCGGATCTTCTGCCGTGTACACAAACCCATCCCCTAGGGCCAATGAATCCAGATGACGGTTGCCTTTGGCAATCACTTTGCATTGCCCCTCCGGCACCGAGATCAAAGCGGCGGACTGCACACCCTCGCGCGCCTGTATGAAACCGACCGAATCGCCGCTTCGGGTCCAGCACAGGTCTCCGGGCACCACCTCCAAGGATTCGGAGCCCAGCCCTTTGACCTCTTTGGTTTCCAGATCTATCAACCAGAGCCTACACTGGGGATCACCTGAATTCAGGGAGCCCGTAAAGACTATCCATCGGCCATCGGGCGACCAGCTGGGTGATGAACTGTTGGCCTGGTCAAAGGACATGCGCTCAGCCCTGCGCACGTTGTCGTTCTCGACATCCAGCACCCAAATATCCGTACAGTGATATTCATTGGGTTTCTCTCGGGTTCTGGAAATGCATATTTTCTTTCCATCCGGGCTCCACGCCGCACTGCGGACCTCGTAATCTCCGGAAGTGATCTGGGTCGTCTGCCCATCGTTCACATCCACGACGAACAGGTGACTGCGGGTGTCGAGGATGTAGCCTGTTCCGTTGAGCTTGTAAGGAAGCCTCCAGCACAGCTTCGGAGAATCTGGATCAGGCGCCTTGGCCTTGGCCCCGTCGTCCCTGACGCATCCTTCTTGACGCTGGTTGGGGTCAACGGTGACATCGCCTATCACCAGCAGCCTGTCCCCGGTGGGGCTCCAGCGCGTATCCGAAGCGCCACGCGCAAGGCTAGTGAGTTGGCGAGGCTCTCCACCATTGCAAGGCAGGAGATAGACCTGGGACGAACCTTGGTTCCGGTTGGACAGATAAGCGATCTGGGAAGCATCGGGGGACCATCGAGGCCCGCTGTCAAGACTCGATCCCCAGGTAAGCTGTCTGGGCTCGTCGCCCACCGGGGAAATCAACCATAGACACGAGAAATACTCATCCTTTTCCCGGTCTGCTCCTTTCACGGAGCAGACAACTTGGTTCTTCGCGGAAACATCAAGTCCGGAAACAACTCTTTCAAGATACACATCTTCCGGAGTAAAGGACTGGGTCATAAAGGCTCCTACTACGTTGAAAAGTGCTTGGCATATCACAAGCCCCGCAAGGCATTAAAGCCACTCATTGCCTACGATGGACTTGTCGTGTATTTCTCGGAGTTGCCGGCTACGCCCCGGAATAAAAACCCAGGACATGACTCATGTTCTTGCGGTTTTGCTTTGACATAATCCACTCCTAGAGATTTCGGAAAATCAAAAAGCGAGATGCACTCACATCCTTTGCGAATAATCTGCATAGGCAGAGTGACCCTGTCCGGCGAACTCTGTATTTCATTCGTGTTGTCATTGAACAGACTAAGGAGTTAGTACAACCTTGCGACAAGATTCTTCCTGCTTTTCGAATATTTCATATCCTTTGACAATCTCGCTCAAGTCCATGCGATGCGAGATAATGACTTCAGGCTTCATCAATCCGTTAGCAATGTGATCAAGCAGATCGGGGAGGTATTTCTGAACATGCGTCTGCCCCATCTCAAAGCACAGCCCCTTGTCAAAGGCATCTCCAAAAAGAAAGCCGTGGATGAAACCCGCATAAACGCCGGGAACGCTGACCACACCGCCGCGTCGGGTAGCCGCAATGCACTGGCGCAGTGCCTTCCCGCTGGAGCCCTCGATTTTCAGAGTGGTGAGTACGGTCTCCACGGCGCTTCCTTTGGCCTCAAAGCCCACAGCGTCAATCGTGGCATCCACACCTCGGTGGTGGGTATTTTCAAGAATAAATTCGGCAGGATCATCAATGGCCGAGAAATTGATAGGTATCACGCCATATGTTTGTTTTGCAAATTCCAGCCGGTCAACGTTATCGTCCACCATGAAAATCGTTTCAGCCCCCAGGAAGCGCGCACACAGTGCGCTCATCAACCCTACAGGTCCCGCACCAAATATAGCTAATGTGGACCCCTTGGAGATACGGGCATTGAGTGCCGCCTGATAACCGGTAGGCAGAATATCCGACAGAAAAAGCACCTGATCATCACCCAAAAAATCCGGTATCAGAATTGGCCCAGCGTTGGCCCGAGGAACTCGAGCATATTCCGCCTGTCCACCCGAGTACCCGCCGTACAGGTGGCTGTAGCCAAACAGCCCAGCTCCAGGCCTTACAGACTTTTTGTTGATAATGGCCCCGCGCCCCGAATTGGTTTCTTCGCAAGCAGCAAAAAGTGATCTATTACAGAAAAAACATTCGCCACAAGCAATGACGAACGGCACGACTACTCTATCTCCCTTTTTCAGGTGCTTTACACCTCTTCCTGCTTCCTCGACCACCCCCATGAATTCATGTCCCAGAATATCACCGGTCTCCATTTCAGGAATCTTTCCACGATAGATATGAAGGTCCGAGCCGCATATAGCAGTAGCAGTTACCTTGATGATGATGTCCTCCTCATCTTGCAGTTGAGGATCTGCCACCGTTTCATAACGAACATCCTTGGAACCGTGGTAGGTAAGTGCCTTCATCAGAATCTCCGTCGTTAGATTCGCTGCCACTGAAATTGAGTTTCAACCTCAAGTGGTGGAGCAATTTTTGTGCCCATAATCTCGCGCGTAGAACCCTACTGCCGAGCTTGCAGCACGACTCGCGCGCCAGAAGAAAGGCTGCGGAACTGTAGGCATTTGCCGCACGACCCCCGATTCAGACGTTCCCCTGCATTTATTGGGATAGTGCCTAAGCAGCTACAGTCCAACAATTACAGAAAGATGTACAAAGTGCATCCTCAGCGGCAGAATCCAGCAGCGACAATTGGAAATCCCATGGTCTATCACTTGAGCCGTTGACAGCCATCCCGTGACGTCTTGCCGAGGCACTGAGGAACATTTTGGAGCTTTGACAGAATTGAACAATTTCTCTGAAATCTTAGAATTTCTCTATCAACTCGATGTCGTAGGCAGGTCTTGAGCTTGCACCCGTTTGTTAATAATGGCAACAGTTGAAATAAATTGGGCATCGGCGAAACTTTCTCACCCGAATGAATGAGAATTTTTATTCTCGATACCTTAAGGGGGCAGTGTGCAAAATCAACGCGACACGAATGCTACGGATGAGGATGTAGGTGCGCTACCCCTTTATGGCATGCGCATCTTGGTTGTGGATGATGACTCCGATATCGCTGAGACGATGGCAGCACTGTTGGAAATGGACGGCGCCGAGGCTTCTCCATGCACCAGTGCAAGAGAAGCCTTGAAAAAACTGGCGCAGGGTTCCTGGAACGTTGTCCTCTTGGACATTGGGATGCCTGAAATGGACGGAGTGGAGGTGGCCCAGGTAATTCGGGACTCCGCGCTAGGCGCGCGCCTTTTCATCGTGGCCATTACGGGACATAGCCAGGCACAGATGCGGTCCCGCATAGCTGAGACAGAGTTCGATCTGATTTTTACCAAGCCAGCTGATCCAGAACATCTATGTCGAGCACTTGGAGCTTGGTGGAACGCTCCTGCAAAGGTAAGCATGTAATGGATGCTGGACCGATTCGATAATATTTCGCATGCACAGGAGCGAAAGTTACGGTTAACGGAGAGCAATATGAATGTTTACCAAACCCACGCCAAGAAAAATGACAGCTTGGCTGCTGCCCTTGAAGGGATGTCTTATCTTCCGCCCGGGGATGCACGTCCATCTCGTGACTATGTTGAGGGTATCCCGAGTCCCGACTGCGAGATCGAAGTGGTCTTGCGAAATGCTCATAGCCTAGGCTCTGAGGAACTCAAAGCTGCTGAGCATGCTTTCAAGACAGCCATGTTGATCATCTTTGGCGGTATCTATGGGCTCTATGAAGGGTATGTCGCCAGTTTGGGATGTACAGAAAGCGCCAAGGATTGGCGTGCCAAGACTGCGCTTGCACACGCAAAGGTCCAAGAGGTCATCGCGCATGAATCTGGTGAGGCATTGAGGCTCGGTCAAGCTGGAGGCGCATTTTTCCAAATATCAATCACGCACAAGAGGTAGCTGACTTCTACACCGGTATGGCAAGGTTTTCCGCTGCTTCACCCGCGTATGTACATACCATCGCTTGCCGCGGTTCAGCGTGAGATATGGCAAACTTCGCTATTGCATTAAGGACCAGGTCCTTAATCATCGCTCACCATCCGACCAGTTGATGCTCTCACTGAACACTTGAATGACTGGCGAAGATGCCGCAAAGCAAATGCTTTTCTTGAAGGATTTTCAGCTGCCGTACAATCGCTCGGCACCCACACGCTATATCCTGACATCCGTGCATCAGTGGCAGAAAGCATGACGCACATATCAGTGGCAAAACCCACGATGATCAATTTCTCCGCTTCCATGCGATCGAGGAGATGCTGAAGCGGAGTGGAATGAAATGCCGAATGCTGGGGTTTCAATATCACGAGATCTTTCTCACTGGGGGCGAGGGTCCGCGCTATTTCTCCACGAGGTCCAGATAACCCCATGCATTCGACAAGAATATCAGAAAACTCGCTTTGCCAAGTTCCATAGTTGTCATTGGCATAAATTGCCGGAATATTACGACTTTTAAGCTTGGCTTTAAGCTTCGAGATCTTGGCTGCCGCTCGTACTGCCTCACGAACCAAACCGCCGGCATTCGGGAACTGCAATGGGTTGATTACATCAACCAGCAACAGAACCACCGGACTACGAGGCACATCGGTAGGCTTTAAAACCTGACTACGCGGCATTTTGGTCGTCAGAGCATGGATTTGCGCTGCTGCTCGGCACGCGATGCACCAATGGCCGTCTCCACTTGCTTGATCTCTTCAGGCGGTGGCAGGACGGCCGGCAGACCGAGGCTCTGAATGGCGAGTTCACGGCACCAGCCCTTTGTGTGATAGAGATGATGATCTTCATCCTTCTCCACCCGCGCATGCGCTTCCTTGAGCGCTTTACCTGTCTCACCGGTGGCCACTTCCGCCACCATGCCCAGCAGCTCCCAATTTGCGTGGTCCTTGGTTTCCGCATGCACCACACATTCGCAAGCAACGAGCTGCGCTGCACTGCGATCACCTGCACTGAGCGCCAGTTCCATGGCCTTTACCATCGACAATCCAATGTGCTTGACCACCTGGCGCGAAGGCGTCACTTCGTCCGCATTAATGCCCAGGAACTCACATGTCGTGCGGACAACGTTCTGGTGGCTTAACGTCTCTTCCAGATATTTTTCCCATTCCTCTTTTAGGTCTTCGTTGATGGCACATTGCAAAGCCGTCCGATAAACCTGTTCTCCGCCGAGCTCCGTTTCCATCATTTGCAACAGCAAATCCTTGAGCTGGACTTCGTCATAGCGTGTCTTGGGCATCATCGTTCTCCAGGGCGAGTGATAGGAATATTGATATTCCTACCGATAGCCATTAATTTCTGTAGGCCTGCACGGACGATGCTGTAGTATTTTTCAGAGAATTTCTGTATGAAGAGCTTGCAGAATTGGCGCGATCGGAATCTACTGGTCTCCCCCTGCACGGCCAGATGCGCTCAGGATGCACATGTTTCTACCCAAACGCTTCGCGGCATACAGAGCTTGGTCTGACAGGTCAATAAGCTTCTCGGCGGTCAAATTTGTGTCATTCCAGTCTGCCGTTGCCACGCCACAGGAAACGGTAACTTTTCCAATATCGCTGCCTTCATGGACAAGCATCAGACTTTCGATCCTTTCTCTCGCACTATTTGCCACTTCCAGGGCACCTTGCCCATCAGTATCCGGAAGAATTGCAACAAACTCCTCGCCTCCGTAGCGTGCCAAGATGTCTCCAGGTCGACGCATAGCTCCTGCAAGGGCTGATGCCACCTGTCTTAGACAATCGTCACCGGCCAAGTGACCATAAATATCGTTGTAATTCTTAAAATGATCTACATCGAAGATTATTGTTGATAGTTTGCGCTGATATCGACGACTTTGTCCGAAAATTTCTGCGAGCCGTAGGTCGAACGCTCGCCGATTGAATATACCCGTCAGACCATCTTGATCCGCGAGTTCGGCAAGCTGCTGGTTCTTCCGCATAATTTGCTCATGAGCATTATGCAGCGCACGGTCAGCATCTCTACGGACCTTCATGCTACGGAAAACATAGCTTCCAGATAGCGCGATAACTGTAATAAGTATTAGTAAACAAATGGCTTGCACTTGGGTAGCGCTACGCCAGTGAGACAGAATTTCCTCCTCTGAGAGCGCTACTGTCACAAAGAGAGGATTATTTCCCAGATGCTCGAAGATGACGAGTCGCCTTATTCCATCGAAAGGGGACGCAAGCAATAGCATTCCGGCCCGTTCATTCTTTGCAATATCCAAGAGTGGATTATTTGGAATGGTTCTACCCAAGTCTTCAACGGAATATGGTCGTCGTACAACGAGAATACCATCGGCAAGACTCAGTGAGATGGCGCCCTGTTCCCCGATATCAAATCCATCCAAAAGATTCAATAGATATCTAACTCTAATCGTAGCAAGAACAACACCCGCAAATCTTCCGTTAGCATCATTGAGACGCTTGGAAACCGGAATAATCCATTCACCCGTGGAACGACTCTGCAACGGCTTACTGAGAAGCACTTTTTTACTCGGGCTTTCGCGATGGCTTATAAAGTACTCGCGGTCTGAATTGTTTGCGTTCGGGGGTTGAGTCGCCTGTGTGTGTACGAGCCAATTTCCATTGGCATCATATACAAATATTCCATGCAAATAATCGGCGTTTCCTAGATGGTTGACCATCAATGGCTGAAGCGACTCAAGGGCCGCTGGCTCCATATCTGCTTGCTCAATTATATATTCTATGGTGTTCAGTACCCGTCCGACCTCGCTGAACACACTGTCTAATTGATGTGCAACAGAATGCCCAAGATTCCGAGAAGTTTTTGCGGCCTGAGACCAGGCGTCTGCATGTGCACGCCATGCTAGCCATGCGTTGGTGGCGACCAACAGGAAAGTCAAAAGTCCGAGGGATAGTGCAGCGGCTAAAAAAGGGCGTCCAATCAAGCGCTGTAGTGGGCGCTGATGTCTCTCATCTTGAAAAGGAGGCGTCATACTGCTGATTTTAACGACGTATCAGCCTAGTAAGATGGGCGCACAGACCATCATCTGATCAAAATACCTTGGCTTGCACAGTCGAGCATCCTAGGTATAGCGGGAAAACCCGGCAATGGTATTTTGACATATCAATTCAAGACAAGAGCTTTTCGCGCACACGGTCCATCTCCGCTTGGAGCGTGCGAAAAAAGAATCTCAGATGCACGAGCCGTTGATTAACTGTGACGGGAAACCAAGTCAAACTCGTGTTGAACCATGGATGCTGCGTGCCTGATAGCTGCCCGAAGCTCGGGGTCACCTGATTCAATGTTGACGACCCAATTGGACGCACAAGCATCTTGTTGCAAAGGTAGGGCCATTATCGAGATGCCAGGTAAATTCTTCACATGAAAATGGACCGAATACTGACTGCTGAATAGTGCTTGGTATATCGCCGAGATCAACTCCTCATGCGTCTTTTCCTTCCTAGCCATAAAATCACCTCATGAAAGATAAGCGAAAAACTTTAGCCCCACTATGGTGCAAAAGACTCGCCACGTCGTATAGTTCAAAGACTATCTATGCATTTATTGTTAAATCATTCTCCAAAATTAATTATTCCAAAGCCAACATTTATTCGTTTCCTGAAAATCAATTTCCAATGGGGCAACGACAACCCGAAGCTCCCGAAGACCATTCCCACTCTTCAAAACTACCTGCCACCATATTTTCAATTTTTGAACACAATATTGCAATGGTTGGCGATTTTTACGTCGGACAAATAAAGATCCTCAATCAAATCCAACAGATTTTTGCCTCTTACTATGACTACCAACATTGGCGCGAGAAGACGATGCAATTTTACGCACCTATCCTGCGGTAGGAAAGGATTTTGTAAATAAACGATAGGGCCTATTGACAGGTCGCCACTGATAGCGCCCGCCAATTTGTGTTGAAATGGTTCACTTACAATAGTGTCATTAAAATCGAAGTTCGGCAGGATGGCGGGCACCAGAATATATTGAAAGCTGTTTGCAATTCAGATCACCCGTGGACGGGGTTTTGCCCAGCTGTGTCAAATTACTTGAGTCTCTTTCCATCGACACTGTGGGCTGCATCGATATCACCGCACCGAAAATAGTGGCATATGCGGTATCCGCCGCATCACGTCCTCTGCCGATCCTTATGAAATTCTTCGTATCTCCTGCGCTTATCAGATCTAACAACACCCACCCACCGCTCAGAAAAGCCTCTACGCAGGCGTGGAAAGTTGGCATAGGTTGGGTTTCACCTTCTGTAAAACTAATGCCCGTGACCAAACGGGAAGGTATGTTAAGAGCCCTCAGAAAACTAATAGTGAGGTGAGCAATCTCGCGCCCTCCGCCTGCCCGGTCAATCATGGTGTCGAGAGCGGATGTTGTTGTGGCCCCGGCTGCGGGGTAATAGGCTATATAGTTCCTTACCCAAGCCCTGACTGCGGCGATTCGCTGGAGTCCAGCTTCAGATTTGCCAAAGTTTCTATAAGCTATTGCAGCTAGCTTATCTGACTGACAGTATCTGCTAGGATATAAATATGGCAGAACACTTGACGGTAGCACACCAATAGGGACCTCGTTATATTCGCGAGATTGGAAAACACGCTGTGTTAGTGAAAAAGTAGAGCTATAGAGCAGTTCAAAATTCCCTTGCTCTGCATGGAGATGAAATACACGATTTCCACGTCGTAGCCGGGCTGGCAATTTGCACTCAACGGGTTGATTAATCTTCATGGCCTCGTCAAGAATGACTTGCTGTTTGTCGGCCGCGACAGGGAAGCCAAATATAAAATCAGCGCCACTTGCATCACGAACATCGTAGACGAACCGCATTTCGACACTGTATATTTGCATGATATTAAACACTTGGGATTTGAAAACTCGCTCCCCAGTGTCTGCCAAATTTTGGCAACTAGGCAAGTAGGCGGAAGCCGCAAACGAGCCAATCCGTCGAAGGTAAAAATTGCGGTTTCAGTATTAATTGCAGAAAATATTACGCCATTCAATATTCGCCCAGACGCCATCTCTAGAACTTATCAACCTCCTCCTACATTCTTATTACGAGCTCACCTTATCCTCTGATTTTCTTAACCCAGGAGATCACGATGAAAAAGACGGGCAAGGTATCCGGGGACAGCGTCAAGGCGGCCCCAGCACGAAATACAGACAGTGGTCCTGCTTCTATACAGGCAGTGGACCAACTGTCGGAAAAATCTCTTCAGACTGAGACGCTTGCTGCCGGCCGCCCTTACAACCCGACCAAGGCTGGCGAGCATGGCTTTGACAGCGGGACACGACCTGCTCCTGGCGCTGTGAGTGCTTCTGCGTCGCGCCTAGCAACCGCCAGCACCCTGTCCGAGCAAAATTCCTCAGCCAAAACGGGTACGGAGGCTGTGCAAGGCAACAATGCCACCGTAGACACGCTGGACCGAGTGCGTGTGGATGCGGCGGGTCAGGTGCTGACCACCAACCAAGGCGTGGCTATTGCGGACAACCAGAACTCGTTGAAGTACGGCGAGCGTGGGCCCGTTTTGCTTGAGGACTTCATCCTCCGCGAAAAGATCACCCATTTCGATCATGAGCGCATCCCCGAACGCATCGTTCATGCGCGCGGCTCCGGTGCCCACGGCTTCTTCGAGTGCTATGAGCCGCTTACTGAGCTGACACGTGCCGCGCCCTTCCAAGAGGCAGGCAAGATCACGCCGGTGTTTGTGCGCTTTTCGACGGTGGCTGGAGAGCGCGGCTCCAAAGACACGGCACGTGACGTGCGCGGGTTCGCAGTGAAGTTCTATACCGACGAAGGCAACTGGGATCTGGTTGGCAACAACATGCCGGTTTTTTTCATCCAGGACGCCATGAAGTTCCCCGACCTGGTGCATGCCGTCAAGCCTGAGCCACATCACCAGATGCCGCAGGCCGCGAGCGCCCATGACACGTTCTGGGATTTCGTCTCGCTCATGCCCGAGTCCACCCACATGCTGATGTGGCTGATGTCGGATCGCGCCATCCCCCGCAGCTTCGCCACGATGCAGGGTTTTGGCGTGCACACCTTCCGCTTCGTCAATGCAGAGGGACAGTCGGTCTTCGTCAAGTTCCACTGGAACCCCAAGGCGGGCACGCATTCGCTGGTCTGGGACGAGGCGGTCAAGATCTCGGGCGCGGACCCGGATTACAACCGGCGCGACCTATGGGAACGCATCGAGGCCGGAGCCTATCCTGAATACGAACTTGGCGTGCAGGTCTTCACCGAGCAAGAGGCCGATGCGTTCAGTTTTGACATCCTCGACGCCACCAAGCTCATCCCCGAGGAACTGGTTCCCGTGCGCCCGATAGGCCGCATGGTCTTGAACCGTAACCCCGATAACTTCTTCGCCGAGACGGAGCAAGTGGCGTTCTGTGCTGCGCATGTAGTTCCAGGCATCGACTTTTCCAACGATCCCCTGCTTGCCGGCCGCATCCACTCCTATGTGGACACCCAGATCTCGCGGCTTGGGGGCCCAAATTTCCATGAGATCCCAATAAACACCCCTTTGACACAGGTACATAACAACCAACGTGACGGTATGCATCGGCAGGCCATTCACCGTGGCAAGGTAGCCTACGAGCCCAATTCTCTGGGCGGCGGTTGCCCATTTCAGGCAGGTGCTGCCCAAGGATTTGTGTCCGTTCCTGCACGGATCGAAGCCAGAGCGGCCCAAGGAAAAGTGCGTGCGAAACCCGAGAAATTCGCAGACCACTACACACAGGCCAAACTATTCTTCGATAGCCAAAGCCCGATTGAGCAAGCCCACATCGCGGCAGCCTTCCGTTTCGAGCTGAGCAAGGTCACGGTTCCTGCCATCCGTGAACGAATGGTGTCTTCCTTACGCAATGTCTCTGAAGAGCTAGCAAACCAGGTAGCCGTTAAGCTGGGCATCACGGAAATGCCCGAGCCGATGCCCAAGGCGCTGACCAGCGCTCCTGCAGCTGAGGTGAACATGTCGTCCTCGTTGTCGCTCCTCGCGCGACCTGGAGAAACAGGAATCCAGGGGCGCAAGGTTGCAATTTTGGTTGCCAATGGCGTTGAAGCCGAGAGCCTGATCAAGCTGCATAGCAAGCTCTTCGAACTGGGAGCGGTGCCACGTTTCGTTGCCCCTCACATTGGCCCGTTAAGCACCAGTAAGGGTGCGGTCATTGATGCCGATGCATCACTGGAAAACGAACCAGGATTCCTCTTCGATGCTTTGGTCTTGCCTGATGGGGAAATGGGCGTCAAGGAACTGGCTAAGGCTGGTCACACACTTGAATTTATCAAAGATCAATATCGCCATTGCAAACCCATAATGGTCATGACCGCTTCCACGGTTCTTATGCACATGGCACAAATCCCGCCGCTCCTGCCTTCAGGCAATGAAGATCCCGGGATCGTGGTGGGGATTGACGATTCAGCAATCGCACAGTTTGTATCTGCAATTGCGCGACATCGACATCCCGAACGCGAAACCGATCCCCCTGCTGTGTAGCGGATTCATTGTTTTACATATGCCTGGAGACCGTACGGTCTCCAGCATTACCCGAGCACATCATGTCTAAAACGAATACTCCAAATAGCTCGGCCAAAGACGTGCTGGGTTCAATGCCGGACACGTCCAGTGCCTCTTACGCTGACAGGTCCCCCATACTGACGGCATTCGACCATTTTGCAAGCAAAGTGACACGGTGGGCTGGTTCCCCAGTTGCTTTCTGTTTAGCGTTAGCTTGCGTGCTTGTCTGGGCTGCCGCAGGACCAGTATTCTCTTTCTCAGAGTACTGGCAACTGGTGATTAACACCGGCACGACCATTGTCACATTTCTTATGGTTTTTTTGATCCAGCAAAGCCAAAATAAGGACAGCGTCGCACTACATCTTAAGCTTAACGAGTTATTGGCAGCGAGTAAATCTGCCAGCAATCGTATGATTGGGATTGAGGACCTCGATGAAGAGCAGCTTCGTGAAGTCGCAAATTTCTATGATCAACTGGCAACTCAGGCTCGCGCTCAAAAAGCATGCAAAGAAATTCATTCTATTGACGAAGAAGTGACACAAGCCTTGAACAGAGAATAGCGACAGAAACCAGTCGACGTGCACCCACGCAAAAGCTGTTGTCGAGCGCGTATTGCGGTTTTTCCAAGGTAGCGGATCGCAAGCGAGCCATTCAGTTTGTGGTGGTGTTGTTCAATGCTGCCGCCAGATACCGTGCCGTGCGCGAGGCGGTGCAACGTGCCACCTGATGCGGCGTCCCAGTCGCTACGATGCGTCCACCTTGTGCGCCCGCACCAGGACCGATATCGATCACCCAATCGCTGGAGGCAACGAAGTGCATGTCATGTTCGACCACCACGACGGTATTGCCAGCCTGGACCAGTGCGTCCAGCTGCAGCAACAGGCGGTCCACGTCGGCCGGATGCAGGCCTGTCGTAGGTTCGTCCAGTACGTACAGGGTATGGCCGCGCTGGGTACGCTGCAGCTCGGTGGCAAGTTTGATGCGCTGAGCTTCACCCCCTGACAGCTCTGTCGCGGGCTGGCCCAGACGCAAATAGCCCAGCCCGATGTCGCGCAGCGCATGCAGCGGCCTCAGCACGGCTGGCTCGGCGGCAAACGCCTCGCAGGCAGCGTCCACCGTGAGGCCAAGTACATCGGCGATGCTGAGCCCGTTCCATGTGATGGACAGTGTGTCGGAGTTGTAGCGCGCGCCGTGGCAGGTGGGACACGGCGCGTACACGCTGGGCAGAAAAAGCAGTTCGACGCTCACGAAGCCTTCGCCCTCGCAGGTGGAACAGCGGCCTTTGGCGACGTTGAACGAAAAGCGGCCTGCGTCATAGCGTCTTTTGCGCGCTGCCGGTGTAGCTGCGAAGAGCTTGCGCACGGCATCAAACAGGCCGGTGTAGGTGGCAAGGTTGGAGCGGGGCGTACGGCCGATCGGTTGCTGGTCCACGCGCACAAGCCGGCGAACGTGGTCGGTGGCCCCGCCAAGTCGGCCTGAAGTAGTGGCGCCTTCATCTGTCATCATGATGGAGCCCGGGTCATCGCCGTCCGCTGTGGCATCAGGCGGCCCGTCGGCCAGGCTTTCACCTTCACTCGACGCAAGGGGCTGCCCCAAGTGGGCAGTGACCAACGCCAGCAGTACTTGACTAACCAGGCTCGATTTGCCCGAGCCGGAGACGCCGGTCACGGCAGTCAGGCACGCTGTGGGAAAGGCCACGTCGACGCCACGCAGATTGTGGCGGTGTACACCTTGCAGCGTCAGCCAACCCTGAGTTCGATTTTCGGGGTTGGGGGTGCGCCGCTCGCGGCGTGAACGCGTGCCGTCCTCGAACAGGTAGCGACGCGTCTGCGACTCGGATATCTCTGCGAGGCCTTCGGGCGGGCCGCTGTACAGGACGCGTCCCCCACGCTCGCCGGCCTCGGGGCCTACATCCACCAGCCAGTCTGCGCGCTGCATGGTGGTCACGTCATGTTCGACCACGAAGATGGAATTGCCAGCGTCCTTCAAGCGTTGCAGCGCAGTCAGCAGCGAAGCGGTGTCGGCCGGGTGCAGTCCGGCAGACGGCTCGTCCAACACATACACCACGCCGAAGAGTTGCGATGCCAACTGCGTGGCCAGCCGCAGGCGCTGCAGCTCGCCGGGTGACAGCGTGGGCGTCGCCCGGTCGAGCGAGAGGTAACCCAGCCCCAGTCCGGTCAGGGCCTGCACGCGGACCAGCAGTTCCTGAGCGATACGCTGTGCAGCCAGCTGCTTTTCGGGCGAGAGGTGGGGCGTGCGGCGCACATCGGGTGCGGCAGCATGGGCGCAGGCGCCGTCCGCCTTCCGTTGAAGTGCGGCGCGCTTGCGTGCAGCAGCAGTCATGGCAGCACCGGCATCGCCCGTCACGGTTGGAGTGGTCGCGCCCTCGGCCACAGGTCGGAGCACATCGGCCAAGGCGTCAAGGGGCAAGCGAGCCAGATCGCCAATGTCCAGACCGCAAAAGGTGACCGAAAGCGACTCGGGCTTCAGCCGCTTGCCATGGCAGACTGGGCAGCGCGTCCCCACCATGAACTTGGACACCTTGCGCTTCATCATTGCGCTCTGGCTGGTGGCAAATGTCTGCATCACATAGCGGCGTGCGCCGGTGAACGTGCCCATGTAGCTGGGCGGCTGGCCCGCTTGGCGCGCGCGTCGAACCTCGTCAACCGTGAGTCCCGGGTACACCGGCACGGTGGGCTGCTCGTCGGTGAAAAGGATCCATTCGCGCGTCTTGCGCGGCAAATTGCGCCAAGGCACGTCGATGTCGTGGCCCAGCGTTGTGAGAATGTCGCGCAGATTTTGGCCCTGCCAGGCGCTTGGCCAGGCGGCAACGGCCCGCTCACGCACGGTGAGCGAATCATCCGGCACCATGGACGCCTCTGTCACGTCGTAAAGACGGCCCAGTCCATGGCAATGCGGGCAGGCGCCCTGCGGGGTGTTGGGTGAAAAATCCTCCGCATACAGCATGGGTTGGTGCGCGGGGTACGCTCCAGCACGCGAGTAGAGCATGCGCACCAGGTTGGAAAGAGTGGTGACGCTGCCTACCGACGACCGCGCCGTGGGTGCGCCACGATGCTGCTGCAGAGCCACTGCAGGGGGCAGTCCATCGATGCCATCAACCTGCGGAACGCCCACCTGGTCGATGAGTCTGCGCGCATAGGGCGCGACCGATTCGAAGTATCGGCGCTGCGCCTCGGCATTCAAGGTGCCGAAGGCGAGCGACGACTTGCCCGAGCCGGACACCCCGGTGAAGACCACAAGGCAGTTGCGTGGAATCACCACATCCACGTTCTTCAGGTTGTGCTCGCGCGCGCCACGAACACGAATGCAGCCATCGGTGGGGTGGGACACTGCCGTGGGATCGTTGTGCGCAGGAGCTGCTGCGGGAGTCTTCGCAGATTCTGAAAAGGGGGATGGAAGAGGCATGGGCGAGTGGTCGGGTTGTCACAAGGACCGCTGGCGGGCTGGGCTACTGGCATCAGTGTCGTGGTGCAGGCAGTGGCACGCCGTAGGCGGATGCCCCTTGCCCCCTATGGTCACCGACCACGATCACATCGCATGGCGTGAAAATGCCGACATGACAAGCATGTCCGCAGGCAGCTCGACTCCCTACATCCCTGCGTCTTCGCCTCGCAGCGCTGACGTGGTTTTGTATCTTGATCTTGACGGCGTGGTTCACCATGAAGCTGTGCTTTGGCATCCCCGACGTGGCATCTACATGAGCCCATACCAAGCCTCTGAGCACTCCTTGTTCGAGTGGCTGCCCCTTTTGCAAGAAGAACTCGCCCTCTACCCCCAAGTAGCCATCGTGCTCAGCAGTACATGGTGCATACGCCCCGGCTATGCCAAGACGCTGCAGCTGTTGCCCAAGGAGCTGCGCGCCCGCTTCATCGGTGGCACTTTTCACAAACGTGTCCACGGAGCTGATCCCTGGCTTCTGGCGAGCTTTCGGGACACTTCGCGTGGCCAGCAAATCTTGGAAGACGTGACGCGCAGGCAGCCCAGGCAATGGCTGGCCTTGGACGATGACATCGAGGACTGGCCCCCCGCTATCTTGGATCGCTTGGTGGCGTGTGATGGCAAGACAGGACTTTCTGATCCGCAGACGCTCATGGCGCTTAGAGACATGCTTCAGAAATGTGATGCAGCGCTAGTCGGCAACCATTGAAAGTCACCGGGTCTTCTTCAAACGCATTGACCCAGAACTTCCAAAAATCAACGTCCACTGGTACCTCGCGGCGTGGCAAAAGCCGCTGTGCAGCTGCGCAAGGCGCCTCGCCGGCCTTAGTCCGCGCGCACTCAAAAAATCGGGCTGCCGCCTCACCATTGAGCGAGCTAAGGGGGGTAAAGCTCACATTTCTATCATCACAACCCGGGAGGTGTATGTCCTAAGCGGATGGCGATGTCGCGTTGGGTGGACGTCAATGCTGGCCATATTAAATGGACCCTACTCTCGTCCATTGATAGCAAATCCGATCTTTGCTTGGCAGTCTTTAGAGTAACCTTAAAAAATCCGGGATTATGTTCTATTTGATTAATCTTGAGCCGCCATAAAACGACGAATGCATATTTCGGCGTTAGATTTTTATTCTTCCTGAGATAGGTAAGTGCATTTTTTAAAATTTCGTTGTTCTCAGTCGCTGCCACCCTCTCCAGCGCATTGATACAAGATTCCATGCGCATTTGTTCTTCGAGACGATTCAGTCTACGTTTGGCTTCCTCTGGTGAAAGCCTGCGTCCTTGTTCGAAAACAGAGACGTTGAATCGCAAGATACAATGTGATCCGACCCATAAATGGTGATGCGTTAGCTGATTCTTTATGCGGAAATGATAGCGAAGGCCGTCTTGCTCGCACAGTTCACAGATCTCATCTTTATGATCATGATCAATTACTTCATCGGTGAATAACCATTCTTCAAATGCTTCGGGAAGGGTTGAACCCACAGATAAGGGAAGGATATTATCTCTAACGCGTTGCGGGTAACTCTGCATAACTGGTTAACTCCTTGGATCGTTAAAGGGCTCGACTAGACCATGACGATGATGGGTGTAAGCCTTTGGGCACCCGCCAACACTACAATTGCAGCGTGAACACAATATTCTTGGACTTTGATGGAGTGATCCATCCCGAGTTCTGCCACGAGTCAAAGCACTTGTGTTGCTTGCCTGTGTTCGAGAACGTGCTGCGACGTTGCACGGATTGGGACGTGGTCATCACAAGTACCTGGCGCCTTCAACGCTCGCTTGAGAGCCTGCGCTCACTTTTTTCCGATGATGTTGCTTCACGCGTTCTTGATGTGACACCTCGCTTTGCGGAACTGCATGACGTTCCAAATTCACTTCTTGCCTATGAACGTGAGGCCGAGTGCAATGCTTGGCTTCGGGACAACGATCGTATGGTGTTCCCCTGGCTTGCGATCGACGACAGATCCTGGCTCTTTCGTCCCTTCAATAGATCCGTATTCCTTGTGGATGGAACGACTGGTTTGACTGCTGTCACAGCGGAAGAACTTACAGAGCGGTTATTAAGCCTGTAGAGATAATGCGCAATTCACAGTAGTTTTCTTCTGACGTAGTCAGCGCTAAGCACACCATTTTCGAACTTGTGTTTAATAAGCCCCCTTATTATTGAATTTTCCAGATTTCTCCAGTCCCCATTATTCCAACGACCCTTTGTCGAAACGGCAAGCTTCAGGATTTCGACCAGGGTTTCTTCTGCAAGCCTCGCATCGTTTTCAATTGGCTTGACTATGAGAGCATAGAAGGCTTCTTCATCCAGAACTTCTAGTTCAAAGAAATACTGTAATGAGCCATCAGGCAGCTCAATTTCACTCACCCAGCACAGCCGTCCTCTGGCATCGTCTCCTCTACCCACAATGGCCCAGGGAATATCTGTCGTTCCAAGTTGAGTAGGGAGCATGCAATATACCGCACTCCCAACAGCGACAGGATTTATTAATCCATAGTCCAATCTCTGTTTAATGACTCTTTCTTTCTCAAGCTGCATGAAACAGGCGGCCAGAGCGCTGAATCTGTTCTTTATCCCGCTTTGTGCGTGGGCGCTAAGGGAAGCGCTGCTGAGACTTCCCGACGAGGATTTATGCCCGGTACCATGGTTTTTTTTGCGTTTGTTTGATTTTTCATCAGATTTTAGGGCCTGATCTGTAAAAGTAATCTTTTTATACTCAATCCTCATGTCAGGTAAATCAGACCACATCTCGTTGATCGCAAGATGAGATACATAATTTCCCAGCCTGGTATCTGCTGGCGGATGGATAACCACAGGGTCTCCGTTTAAGCCTTTGGGTTGTCCTTCAGGCCCAGAAAATGCTTGTGAAGATTGCTGCGAATTTATCGGTATTTTTTGGTTGGCCAGAACACGAACGAGAGGCACGGGAGGAGGCGGAAATTCAGAGTTATAAATCCACATCACTAGAATTGCGCCGCTTGAAAGCTGTTGACCGAGGAATGACAGTGTCATATCGTCTTTTTCCTTGTCTGCAGTCCAGTGCGGATGAGCTTGAATCCACGGATGGGGTATTCCCGCCCTCCGGGAGTTTTGTATTCCCAAAAATATGCCCTGCGCCTGCATGCTGGCATATTCAGAAGTCTCAAAATGTGCAATGGCACGGCAGCTAAGGGAAGATAATTTATGCTTGGTTAGGATCCTAAAGGCATCGCCCTCCGGCGTGAACCCCGTTTCACTTTCTACAATCAAATTCCGCAACTCTTTGCTCCAATGATTGGAAAGTAATGCATTTGCAAGAAAGGAACATACGCCGTAAAATCTCCTGAATACCTCGTACGCTGGGATAATGAGCTCCAGCCCCGTGTCGCTATAGCATCGATAATAGGGTGCATCCCTAAAGTCGTGGAGTTGCCCAGCAATGTCTTCGCCGCCCAGGGGAAATTCTTGCATACCGTAATTCCCGTGGGTACGGATGTAGTCTTTTGGAGGAACAAGTATCCAACTCTGTGGGGGAATACGTAGGTTTTCAATCTTGATTTGATCACCCATGATCAACCCATGTTGCATGGTCTTATCGTGCCAAAATGAGCCCAAGGGGAATGTTGGCAAAGAACCTGCTGCCTCAATCACCGACAACAGACTACAAGCTCCGCTGGCCCTTCTGGCATAGGCGAGACGTTCAGGAACCCGGTTATCAATCTCCGCAAACCACAGCTGCACACGTGGCGTCTCCATTTCATCTTTTTTGGGGAGTATCTTGGCGGCACCGACTAAACGATACAAGGTGTCATTCAGAGGCAGTTGGGAGAATTGGAGATCTGAAACGGAGGACATGCTGGGCTGAGGAGGTGCACGACAGACTACGCGCAAGACTAGTGCTTGGCTTTGACAGCCAAGTACAGCTAGTGCATAACGTTCTTCTGATCTGCCTAAGTAGTAATGTCAACAGCGTTGACAATTGCGATTTCCGTAGCGATCGGCGTGTAGAGATCTATTGGCACGTCAACCTCTTGGATGGGGCGCAATGAAACGACCAACGAATACCTGGTGGACTTGCCAGCGCGCTCGGCTCCTGGCCAGTCCTTCCACCAGCCACCTATGGGGAACACTGCGATGTGCGACTTCTCACGCAGCTGTGCCGCAGTCCCCCTCCAGACATCGCTATGCACAGAGCCTCTAGCGCGTAGCACTGCCCCGATTTGCCACTCGTTCTTATCGGGGTCCGACAGGCTTTCGTCTTCGTCAAAATCTTCAAGGCGATCGAGCTTGTTGATTCGCTGATTGAAGCGCACCTCATCTTCGCTGGCGCCTTTGACAGCAAATCGAAGCCCATGAGACTGATATCGGAATTTGCTCTGCCACCCTCTGCGGCTGGGATTCGGCTCTACAAAGAAGGATAGAGTTACCCTCATTTCCACAGCAACTTCACCTAAGGCCTCTAGCTCATCGGCTGGCCAAGGTAATTTGTGCAATTTCAGCTCTTTGAGTTTGACCTTGCTCTTTTCAAGCTGATACGGAACGATTGTGTCCTGAACGATGAGAGTGGGAGCGTCTTCAGCCGAAGCCAAGGAATTTTGCAGAGAGACTTTGCCGAAGCCATAGGTGCGCAAGAGTTCCCTCATGTCCCTTTTCTTCGCGCCTCTCGGCAGCTGAGCCAGCATTTGGGGCGTGAAGCGCGCGCCGTGAATCACCAGGGCACGAACGGTTTCTTCCCAATAGTGTGGATACCTAGCTCTTATGTGGGCGCAAATTCGCGCCACTTCTGCGGCTGCTGCACTGGTGTCCCCTGTTTCCGCAAAAGGCCCCTGGTGCATTCTGTGGGATGTCGTCAATATTCGTAAGCTGCTAGGCCCCACTGCAGGAACATTGGTGTCATCAATCGTCGCATTTCCCCCTTCCGCTACAACGTCTGGCTTCAATGGCCATGAGTTTCGCCACAAGCGCGATGTAGTCGATGCCGGGGAGAGTGCACCCCCCTGTGCGATGAGGGCGTACGTCGGCCAGCGCTGAATGTCCAAATAGGTCAGGTCAGTGCAGGCACCTACGGTGAGGCCATTCCAAGACTGGCCAGGGTCCTCGATGGAAGTAGAGTGGTTGATATCGGGGTACTGAGTCCAACCCTGCCAGGGTACGTTTCCTGCGGCCATCACGAACAGCCGCTGTTTGAGCGCAAAGTCCGTACCCCAGCTGATGCCCTGGGTGTAAGGGTCAAGTCCGTTCAAGCCAAAAGCCAATTGATCCACGCACGCCGACCATTCCGTAGGCATCCCTGCTCCGGGACCGATCGCTGTAGTCATGGTCACAAAGATGCGTGAGCGTCCCGGATTCTTCTGTTCGACCTTGTCCACTGCTTTTGCCATGATCCAGCCGTACAGATGTGGTGGATTAGCTCCTGCAGGCGGGAAGATTTTCACTGACTCCATTCGATGAGGCACATCGAGCTTCTGATCATGCGCCAAAGGTGCCACCAGGTCGCCGTGACAGATGACGCCTGCCATCTCGGTTCCATGTCCATCTACATCCGTACCTGGACCCCACTCTGAATCCACCGCCATTACGTCCTCATGGGCGACAGCCTTCTCCAGCAGAGGATGGGCTCGGTTCACCCCTGTGTCGAGCAAGGTGACATAGGGGCTTGTGTCTGACTCGGCGAATGTGCATCGTTGCAACAGCTCTTGCACCCAGGGGGCCTGCTCACGAGGCGCAAGATCTGAAAGAAAGAACTCTGCGTGTGGTTGAACGTACCGTATCTCGGCGATCAGATCCAACAGTCTGAGTGCGCCCTCCAATGCTTTGCGAGTCGTCCATGCTGCAACTACAACGCGACCTGGGAAGCTGAGGTAACTCGTTTCGACCTGAATACCGAACTGCACGGCAGCTGCTTGGAATGCCTTTGCTGTTGCGCTCGCGGTCCGGGCACCGTTGCGCAACCAGATTTGCAGCCAAGTTGCTTTCTCAGGCGCGGGTGGTGCCGTTTCCTCTGTCCACAACTCTGCAAAGGCCGCTCCACGAATTTTCTCTATTGCATTGACGAGCTGTGTATGGGGAGGCTTCCCATGCTTTGTCATAGGGCCGCTCAGGTACTTCCTTACCCGAGTCTCAAGCGCACTCAGCTTGCCTTCCGGAACATGAAGCGCAACGACTTGGGCTCCGCCACCGGACTGGGCAACAGTTAAAACCTCTATTTCGTCTTTGCGCCACTCGAGGGCTTTGACATCAAATTTCGCCTGAGCCGAAAACTCGATCGCAATGATCATTCCAGTGGACGTAGTCAGCCCGCGCTTTGCACGCTCCCAGGAAAGAGCTTCAGCGTCTAACCGTAGTTTCGCGAGTTGACGCAGCAATGCGCTGCCATGCTGCTCCCGGTCCCGCTGAAGCTCCGATGGCTTGGGAAACGAGTGTGTCGACTGGAAGCTTCGGTCGGTAGCGAACCCCGTAACTGACAAATGATCGAGATCTGGCATGGTGAGGGCAACGATGCATTTTGTTACCTCAATGTACCAGACCGGCCGGCCGGACGGCCGGCCGATCAGTTGTGCAGCTGGCTTGCAGCTCGCTCCTGCAGGTGGGTGAGAACGCTTTTTTCTGAAATGCTCGATCGTTCTTCAAGGATGGCGTCCTTGATGGCGTCCTCACAAGCCTTGGTGATCTCGGAGTGGGAAAGCCCCAGTGCACGGGGGACCAGATTTGACCAGTTCAAGTCTGCAGGAGCCATCATCGCCAAACGATTGCGCAGCAGTTCATCGACTTGCGCTTCGTCTGGGGTGGCATATCGAATCACATCATCGAAGCGGCGAAAGAGCGCAGTATCAAGAGAAGCTCCGTGGTTCGTTGCCGCCACGATGATGCTGTCCGAGGTGTCTTGCTCGATCAGCTGCAAGAACATGTTCAACGTGCGGCGCATCTCTGCAACGTCATGCTGCCCCCCCCGCTGCATTCCCAGCGAGTCGAACTCGTCAAAAAAGTACACACCGCGGGTGATCTTGAGAGCTTCGAAGACCAAGCGAAGCTTAGAGGCGCTTTCCCCCATGAACTTGGTGATGAGGCTGTCAAACCGCGCGGTGAAAAGCGGCAGCTTCAGCTCAGTAGCGAGCACGGCAGCCGTCATCGTTTTGCCTGTGCCGGGAGGCCCTACCAACAAGAGCTTGCGGCGAGCCGTCAATCCATGCTCACTGAGGCGCTCATGCTGACGCTGCTCCAGGAGCACGCGTTGCAGCTTCTGCTCCACCTCCCTGGACAGGACCATGTGCTTCAAAGGGTGCTGGGGGTACTGCGCTGTCAGCAGCTCAGCCAGTTCGCCGCGAGGCTGCACAAGAGGCAATGTCCGTGCGCGCGCACGGGGGGCAGCAGGTGCTCGCGCCTTTTCAATGAGCTCTCGCAGCTCCCCTGCAAGTTTTGAGTGACCACGGCGAGCTTCATCCGCAGCGACTTGAAGTGCCACGGAGATGAACTGTGCGTCTTCGTTACCTGCGTAGGCTCTGAAAAGCGCTTTGATTTGGTCTGCTCTTGCCATGTTGTTTCCAATTTTGATTGTAGGTGAGGCTACTATCAAATTGTGCTATTGTTGCACATATGGTGTATCAATAGCACATCGATGAGTATTCAAACGTTCCCTACACGACAAAGTGAACTGATCAGACAGGCACGAGGACAGCGCACCCAAACCGAATTCGCGAAGCTCCTTGGCGTAGATCGTTCTTGTTTGTCGCGGTACGAGCGCGAGCAACTCGGTGCCCCGACATCCGTCATCAACCACTGCCTCGGTGCGATAGCAGCACAGACGCGCTCCCCCGTTGCTGAAGTGGACCCTGTGCGCCGTGCACTGCGTTTGACTATCGACGCTACGAGGGAGTTGCAGATCGCCACGGCTCTGGATGCCCGTGGGCAATGAATCTGACGGCAGCAGGGACGGATGCTCTTTGCCGTTCACCATCCCCACCGACCTGATCTTTACTGGCGGCGAGGCTCAGTCAGTTCCAAGTAAGCCCGATAATTGTTGGCGCCACACGTGATGGCGAACGCCCATGGACCAAGGTATGACTATGAATTTGACCGAACTACTGGCCGCGAAAGCTGCTCTGGATGCAGAAATCGCCAAGGCAAAGAAAACTGAAGCCACAGCCGCACTTCGTCGCGTACAAGAGCTCGTCACCGAGTTTGGCCTCACCTCTCAGCAAGTCTTTCCGTTGCTGCCCGCCAAAAGCAAAAAGCAAGGCGCGGCCAAGTACCAAAATCCAACTACTGGCGCCACATGGACAGGACGGGGCAAGCCTCCTGCGTGGATCGTCGGCCAAGATCGCAACGCCTTTCTCATCGCTCAACCTGCCCAACATGAAGGGCCGTTCCTGGCAGAGATGGCTGCTGCGGCAGATCGCCGTAGAGCCTAATCTCGGTCCCGGCGTTTTCCGAGAACGCCTCACGCCAGTTCCAGCTCTCGCTGCAGGTTGGGCGACTTGTGAGGTCTGCCGTGAAGTGCCTGGCTCATCACGTGCAGCAAAGGCCCATCGCTGGCGACATTGGCGAAGAACTGCGGTGGATGAAAGCCGCCCGCCATGTCGCGCAGCTTGCTCAGCGGTATGGGAGACGCGAGTTGTGTAGGTTCGCTCAGCCCCAGTGCAAAGGCTTTTGGCAGACCCGAAAAATACTCAAAGAACTCGTGGCGCTTGAGCCCGGATACAGTGCCGAATCGCCTCCACAGAGTACTGGGAGCGAGTGTGTGCAGGCCTGTCACCGTGGCGCACCCGACGATGCTGCCCACCGGCATCTTTACATAGATCCAGACCGTCGATCCAAGGGCGACATGCATGGGACGGCGACGAAGCTCGACGGTCTTGGTGCCTTGAAGAATCCTGCTCGCATGCCGTTCTTCAAGAGAGATCAAGAAGTTGTGGGCGGCGTTCATTTGGAAATCCTTCAAGAAGAATATTTTCGATCTGCTCGGATGTAAGCGATCGGCTGGTCAACAGTTGGGTGGGCTCGCCACAACCGAACCTTTTAAGGCTCTCCAGAGGCACAGGTTTCGGCAGGTTCTGCAGGTTGCTGAAGGCCACGACGGTCTTGATGTCGGACTTTCCGATGGCCGCGAGATCGTTGGCCTCAAGTGCAGACCGGTCCAGGTCCCCTTTGTCGACCAGCCCCTGGGCACTCAAGTAGGCATTTGTCACCCTCGCCATGGCCACCACGGCTTTGAGCCCTCTGTTGCGCGTGGACTCGTAGAAGAACATCAGGCTGCCACGCTGGAAGGACTTCAAGGTCCTCGGGGAACTCAGATAGTGGCGTTGCTGGTAAAGCAAGGCTTTGGCACGCGGGAGCAGCTGCATTTGCTCGAGATGACCCAATAAGTGCTCTGCGTAGTCCCGCTGGATGGGCACGAGCACACCTGGTCTGCCAGGCATGCATATCAGCGCTGGCGACAGCAAGGTTTCCAAGGCAAAAGCTGTGAGCTGGGTGCGTTGGCCGTCGGGGCGGGTCAGCTCGATGTATTGGTCGGCATCCCGGAAAACCGGCATCGACAAAGGTAGACCGATTTCGCTCGCGCTTTGTAGTTTTGTGCGATGTGTCGACCAGTTATGGGCGAGGACCACGCTGTAGAGGGATACCTTGTGCAACTCCTGCGCCTTGTCTGTGCCGGTGAAACCGATCTCCAGGGCGACTTCCCGGACCGATGCCTGCTGGGGTGCGAGGTTCAGTCGGACGCGTTGAACGTCTTCCTGTGTCCTTCCCATCAGATGAACGAGCATCAGGCGTGCCGCATCCGGAGCACACGTAACGCGTTCATCGACTGCCAAGTAGGCATCGCAAGTGCCCCCCCTGAGGCCGCTGGGCCACATCAGATATCCGATGACTTCAGAGCCTTGTGCAACGATGTAACGATGGCGAGCGCGGCTGTTGCCATCATCGGCAGCCCACGCAGTGGACTGGTCCACCAGACCAACGCCTAGGCGTGCAAGGAGCTCACGAACCGCCATTTCGTTGCCGCAGGTGAGCTCCTTGAGTTCAAGTGTGTCACGTGTGCTGGCAGTGATGGCTCCAAGCTCAGGATCAATCTCCCCCAGAACCTTGAAAGCAGATGGGGAGAGCACTTCGATGCCGTACCGTGAGCGCAGCATGGCAGCTGCATCACAAATGGCGCCGTCACTGGTCACCAAGCCTGCTAGCTTGTGATGTATCACGGTGCCCAGGTGCCGCAGGTCAGACAGGTCGTTGCTTGTCAGGGCATCTGCTGCGAACCGCTCCCCAAAAATCATAGGAGCGAGTTCGTTGGTGAGTTGCGCCATCACATCGTCAGGAGGGGCCGCGAATTTCGGGAAAACTTGCCCCAGGCCCTGCATGGGGTCGGTCTTTCCTCTCGTCGCAGATCGCTTAAGCTCGACATCAAACTCTGTGCTCAACGCAAGACGGCACACGCCCAAACGTTCGAGAGCAAACAGGTCGACGACATCTTGGTGACGCGCTCTTCGCGGCCCCAGATCGAACATCACATTGAGGTCCAGCAGATAAAGCTTGGTGGCAGCAGGGGGCTCTGCCGCAAGGCCCAGTGGATCTCGGTGATTAAGCCCGCTGGTTGCAAAGAGCTGTCGAGTTGGTAATTCGTGGCTGCGCAGCACCAAGGTGCGACCCCGTGTCTTGCCCCCAGGGGTGGTGCGATAAGCATAGAAGTCCTGGCTTTGCCAAAACTCCTGGGATAAGCGCAGGTCTTCAGCGACTCGAGCACCAATGGCGATGTAGTTCAACGCACTCAGATGTGCCTTGAGCGCGTCGAGCATCGTTTTTGCAACGTTGTGACGGCGCAATTGCGGATCGACATGGATCTGACTCACGTAGCCCCGTGGAAACCGCGTAGCAAACAGCAAGTGGCCTGCATAACAGGCCTGGCCAGCTCGGTGAGCAACTGCAACGATAAGCCGTTCACCGGTTGCAGCCTCGTTGTAAACACTGAAGGGAAACCAGCCCAAGGCATCGCGGTCACTTTCAGCGGCTTGCACAACTTTGGCGACGAATGGCAGGACATCTTGGCGCTTCGAAAGCAACTCGATACTGAGCTTTTTGGTTTCCATGCAGTCAACGCTCCACCTGGTTAAATTGATGGGCAGGACTGTATCAAAGCTGTTACGTATAGCTGCAGCCAATAAAACCATGGGCATCGACTTGCAATGCGTGAAAGATGGGAGGCGAAAGATGTGCGAGCCTTCGCGAACTATGGCCTTGTGTGTACATACACGATTGGACAATGGCCTGAACCCAAGATTGCTCCGCTCCACACACGCAGGCTTCTGTCGCGGTTTAGGGGTGGGTGAGAGGCGCATAGGAATACTGTATATAAATACAGTCCTCCGGTCAAGCCTCAGAAACAATTGACGTATTCCGTAGCGCATCTGATTGCTAAAGCTCGCTACAGCCTGTAGATGCCTTGGGCATCTTCGGTTCAGTGGCGTGCTTGCTTTCGGTTCGTCGGGATTTCGTACTTTCTCAGATGGTAGGAAACAGCAGATGTGCTGAGGCAGTCACTTATCAGTCGGCCCGGGAACACCCAAGGGTTGAAGTCTGACCCACCCAAATGTTCTGGTGACTGCAGCGCTCGGACAAACGCGCCCACTTCTTGCGGCACCTCCATCCAGCGATCCTTCAGGCGCATCTGCAACCCTGTCGCCCAGTCAACGTCCTGGTGTCTCAGCTGAAGTATTTGCGTCAGTGGCACGTTCAGTAGGTGCGCAAGTAACGTAGCGGTCAACGACAACTCAGTTGGGCGAGGAGGTTTGCCCGCAATGGCATCCATCAATAGCCTTGCGTACCGCGCTTGCGGCAGCAGAGATTGTCTGGGTGCCGTGCGCTTGCCGGGCACCTTCAGGCGCATCCCGTGCCGGCTGGCCAAGTGCGACAAGTAGGGGGTCAGTGATGCGCGCAGGCCTGGCTTGCTTCGCAAGAGTGCATCGACTGCTTCCTGCTTGAGTTGCGTTGCGCGTCCCACCTTGGCGGCAGTCAACAGGGCAATGGCAGCAGAAAGATAGGACTTGCGACTTCGTACATTCAGCGGCTTTTGCCGTTGGGCCAACGCCGTATCAAAGGCTTGGAGATCGGCGGCCCAGGGCTTGCCTGTAGCGCCCTTGAGCTTGCTTTGCACCAAGGCCTCATCCGAGTTTTGGCGGCGCGCTGCAGCGTCTTGGAGGAAAGCGCCTTGTTCCACCAAAAACTGCATTAGCAACCCCATTTGCCGCAGCTCCTGCGTTGTGAAGGTCTCCAGCAACACGGCCTGGTCCAACGGGACGGATGCCTGCTGCAGCGCGATGTCTATGCGAGTGATGAACTGCAAGTAGCGCGAAGCATGCGCCGCCAACTTGCTTGCCCGCTGCGATGAATTGCCCCACTGCGTGAAGTCCGCGTACAGCTGCTTCGCCTGTTGAGTCACCAGCATGTGCTGGGCTGACTGCTGCCGTTTCACATTCCCGCGCTTGATGGAACAGCTGAAACAAGGCGAGAAGCCCGTTCCCTGCACGCGCGAGCCGCAATCTGGACAGTCATGGCTGGGACCATCCAGTTCGCAGCACTTGCTGCAAAGATGGCAACCAGCGAGCGTCATAAAGTACTGAGTGCGGTGCTTGTGACAGTGGCTGCAGGTAGCCTGAGTAACTTTGCGCAGACAACGCTCACACATCTGGCCACGCTCAGGAAAGCCGCGCGACCTGCTCAGCCTCGCGCTCGGCGTTCCACACGTATCGCAAGGTCTTGAAGTGCGGTAATAAGGCGCACATGATGCGCATGCAACGCGGTCTCCGACCCGCAAAGCGGCTTGGGGAGTCAAACGGCCGCAACGCAGACATGTGCGGTCCTGCCGTGCACATTTCCCACATACCGACGAGGTTGCATGCTTGTGGGCTCTGGCCGTCTCGCCGCAGATCTGGCAGGTTCGCGGAGGAAAAACTGCTGGGTAGCAATTGCTGCAGTACTTCACTCCATGATGGATGCGGTGGGCCTTGTCCATCGTTCGCCCACAGTTGCCGCACGCTGAACGCAGTGCATGTGCGAAATATTGTCCCGGCGACCCATCAGCTTTGGATTGGGTCATAGCCGTGCCTTCACACGCGATGCAGTGGAGCGCCTGACCGACAAACGCAATGCAATCTGAAGGATCCTGCGGGCCCGCAGCTGAGGATCACGCGGCACTTCCCAGCACGACCTTGGCGTCGTACGTGCCTGCGGCAAAGCACGAACGTAACACTCGTGGACTCCAACTTCTCTTGTGTAGCACTCCATATCCTCGTCAAACCTGGCCAAGGCGTTCTCCAGCAGGTGGCTGCGAGCAAAGATTCGCCAGTAGCTCCACGGTTCTCCTGCGCCTGAAAAATCAGGAGCCTTTTTCGCCCTCTGAGTGATCAACCGATAGGCCAACGCCAAAGGCAGCGGGTGCCCGAGAAACGCCTGCCTCCACAACGCATCGACACGCTCTTGCTGCGCCTGCTGCCGCGCAGAACAGGTAGATGGATGTGCGCTGTACAAAGCAAAGGCGCAACACTCGCACCGCCCCAAAACAAGAGAGTCGTTTCGATATGGAGCGAACGGGGCGCCACAGTGCGGACACGCATCCATGAGACTGACGCCGTGCCTGAGGCAAATCCACGATGAAGCCAAGCGCCAGTGCATATGCAGATGGCGCGGCATATCTTCCCTTAGGCAAGCAGGGCAGAACAGCTGCCCAAAACGAAGCCTGCGCCGATGGTAGATCCCTAAAGGCAGCAGCCAAGGCAGAAAGCCGCTGCGGTGCACAGGTACTGCTGCTGCAGCCAGCTGACTGCAATAGGTCATACAACGAACCTGCTCCAGCCTGCAGCCACTGGCCGCTGCAATGGCTTGCAACATCTCTTCGGACAAGCTGCGGTCCAGATCCCTGGTCCAAACGAAGTAGCCCAGGCCCAGTCGATGAGACAAGACTGCAGGCTGCTCCCCCCGAGCCCATGCCCAGCGCACCAAGAACGAGCCCAGCGTCTCTTGGGAATATGGCTGCATGATTGTTCAGCTCGGCCGCGGTGCCGTGACCAAGCGGCTCCTTGTAAAAGACTGGCAGGCGCCTTGCAGAATCTCGAACGTCACCCGCTCGCCACCATCTTTGAGCACGCGCTCGACAGCTTGGAGCGTGATCTTTCGTACGGACCCGATGGTGCCATCGCAGCTTTTGAACACCTCAAGCGCCATCTTGGGGGCGGTCAGATTTGAGGGCCTGGCGAGCGGCATCAGTCGCTCAAAAGATGCGAGCAGCTTGAGAAAACTCTCATCTGCCTGCCAACGGGGCAACGCCAATCGAGTGAAACGACTGACGAACTGAGTATCGATAGCCAAGGCCCTTGAGACGTCGACAGTCCCGCACGCTACGATGCTTAACTGACGCATGTTAGAGAGCCTCTTGAGCGAGGCCATGAACTGCTTTTGCTGACGCGCGGGGCTGTTGAGCATGGCGTGCAACTCATCGAGGACCAGTACAGAAGTGCGCTGCACGGCCAATTCTTCATGCGCAAGCGCTTCCAGCCGTGCTGGGGGGGCGTCGGGCCGATGCGTCACGTTCAAGGCACTTAGGATCGCGCTGTACAGCCGTCGTTCATCAGCACTCGCAGGTGTCTCGACCCACAACACCTTGGTGATCGGATAACCGGCCTCATCCAGCACGATGGGGTTGTTGGCAATGAACTGCCGCGTCAACGTGGTCTTGCCATTGTCGCTGTCTGCGATGACAGCGCGACACTCAGGTTTAAGCGAACGAGGGAACGCCACCAGATCCTGCAGGTCTCGCAAAATATGGTCGTAGGCGGGGTAGCCGAACAGGTGGTTCGAGCGAACGAACTCCAGCTTTTCGGGCAGTGAAGCCTCCAGCATTTGAGCCGTAGCTTCGTGTAGATGAGGAAATTGGTTCATCGTCACGCTACGCATTGAAGCCCGTAATTTTCTTGCTCAAGAATGCTTCAAAGGGATTGGCCCCCGATCCCACAGGCTCCCGCGCAGGCTGCATTTGCGTCTCGACAACCGACCGGTCTGCGCCACCACTTCGAGGCGACGAGGATGGAGGCTTTCGCCTCACTCTCTTCGTGTCTGCCACAGCATTGGCCTCTCTGTGGGCGCTACGCAAGCGGTAACCTGCCTTGGCCTTCTTGTCCTCCAGCTGGCTTCCTTCGTGCTGCCTGCGGGCCTCAATCGCAATGTGCTCTTCCACGCCCACGTAGCCGTCAACCTCGTCATCTCCGGGAGCTTGAAATGGATAGCGATCGAGCTTCACGTACTGCTTGACCTCGGGGTCGAGAAACCACACCTCACGCCGGCGCCGAGGATGGTACTTGACGGTGAATTTGCGCTTCTCCGAAGGATGGTCGGGATCGCTTGCATTGATCCATCGATTGAGAGCCTCGTGATAGTAGTCAGCCTTGTTCATTCGGACGCCCGAGGGCGACACCACACGCGACTCCAGCGGGAGAAAGTCCAACTTGAGCTTTTCTGGATCCGCAATCTGGATCGGAAGTCCGGCTGCCATGGCGCCATCTGTGCCCAGAATCTTCTCCTCCCAAACGATCAATGGCGGCTTCATCAGGGCACCGTGTTTGTGAACGTGGTAGTGGTTCACAACCCAGTCCGCAATTTCGATCTCCAACTCATGCAAGGTGTATGCAGACTTTTTCTTGGAGTCATAGGTTCCCCGCTGCTGAGGGCTGGAGAACGTCGTGCCAGGCTTCTTGCGCAGCATCATGTTGACATTGCCCACGAGGCGCTCGATGTAGGCCCCGTAGCGTGGCTGCTTGACAGGCCGAAGTTCCAAATCGATAGCGTTCTCCTTGCAGCCGAACTTAAGGGCCTCCCCGCGAAATTCCTTGGCGTTGTCACACAGCACCTTGCGAATCTTGCCGTGCACAGGCCAACGGCCCGGCAAACCGAGGGATGCGAGGTAATCCTGTTTTGGCAGCATGCCCATCGCCAGGGCCATGCCGGCAGCTACTGCTGAAGGGCGGTCCATGCTCAGATAGAAGCCGACGATCACGCGCGTCAGGCAGTCAATGGCCAGGGTCAGCCAAGGCCGCCCCCATGGCATACGTGTGTCAGAAAAGACCACGATCATGTCGAGTTGGACATGGTCGATCTGCACCGGATTGAGAGGATTGACGGGTTCGGGGAACACACCGGGAGTAGGCATGTCCTTGTCTGCCAATGCAACTTGACCGCGCTTGCGCCGAACCCGGTTCAGAGGAAGTGCAGCGATCCTGTTGCGCACGGTGTTTTCGTGGGGAACGGGCTTGCGCTCGAGCTCGCAACGGTCTTTCACGGTCTGATAGATATCCCGAGGCGTCAGTTGTTGCGACGACAGGTAGAGCTGGTCTATCGCCTCCTGGATGAATTGCTCCACCCGCTCATCAAGCTTCTTCACGCTGGGGGCGCCTCGCTTGCCATCCATGAGGCCCACGAGAGAGCCACACCCGTTGTAGTTCTTGATCCACTTGTAGAGCGTGACAGCGGAAACCCCGGACTGCCTGGCATGGTCCTCGACATCTTTGCGAGAGCGCTTGCGCATTGCCAACAACGGGGCGATCACGTCCAGACGCTTTTCAGCCTTCGCAATCTCGGCAGCAGTAAAGGCCAGCAGCGCTGGTGGCAGGGCTGACGGTCCAGCAACCATCTCCCCTGTAGCCCCAGCTTCATGTTCGGGCACGAGCGTGGTGATCGAAGACAGCTGGTTGATGAACGCGACCTCTGAGCGACCGGTATCAATGTCTTCGATGATCACCCGATCGGTGGAGAGAACACGGCGCACGATGCAAGCTCTCTGCTTGAACACCACCGGGGCTCCAGGGCTGACAGCGAAGCCAGAAGCATGCAGTTCATTTGCCATACAGCGTAGGTTCCTCGTACCAAATTTCTGACTTCATCGTTAGCCTTTGCCGGAGATTCGCGCCGATGGAGCCATTCGCCACCATTCGCCACATGGCGCCCACAGCTTGCATGCGGTTGGTCAGGTCCATGAAGGTTGCAGCCAACAGTTCCGAAGGTGTGGAGACTTGAAGCTCTTGCAGAGTCTGTAGGAGCATCACAGCCGACTTGCCATCGGAGGGATACGAGCGGTAGTCACGCAGAAAGGTGACATTTTTCAGATAGTCGTCGCGGATGCAGCGTTCATCGACAACCTGAAACCCCCAACGCCGCTGTGCGCAAACCATACGGGCGGCCCGGAAACCCGCTTCGAGGTCGCTCCATCGATCCCGAAGTTCATCCAGATACTTGACCTCAAAAAGTAGGGGCCGTGCAGGCTTCCTGAGCGGACTGCCCCGAGAAGTAGCCAAGTAGTCAGGCGTGTATGAGCGCTCCTCGCCAGATTCGAGACGGTACCGGATCTTCATCGGTTGGTGGGTGATGCGTGCTATCCGAGGATCGAAGTCCATCAACAAGACCAGGTCACGCTCCAAGGTGCTCTCGAATGACACCGTCTGCCCATCCAAGGTTTGCACCCGCCCGGTGACCGAACGGTAGTTCATGGGGACCTGCCGCACACCAAGATCGCTTTCAGTAACGTCAATTATTGTAATTTTCATATCAGTTAACTAATTCAATGTATTGAATCAACCCATTCGACAGACCTGGTAGACCATTGTGTAGCAAGATGTGACGCCATGGTTAAGCTTTTCGTTGTAATCGACAGAGGCTCGCCACCGCGCCCTGGCGAGATCTCGCAGTCCCATCACGGAGTACTGTTTCTGGACGAATTCCCCGAGTTCGCACGCAGCGCGCTGGAGGCGCTGCGCGAGCCGCTGGAGACCGGCCAGATCACCATCGCCAGAGCCACCCAGCGCTGCGAATTCCCCGCGCGCTTCCAGCTCGTCGCGGCCATGAATCCCTGCCCCTGCGGCCATTGGGGATCGACGGTGCAGCGCTGCCGCTGCACGCCCGACAAGGTGGCGCGCTACCAGGCGCGCATCAGCGGCCCGCTGCTGGATCGCATCGACCTGCATGTGGAAGTCGGTGCCCTGCCCCCGCAGGAGCTGCTGGCCGCGCGCTCTGGCGAGGCCAGCGACACCGTGCGCGAGCGCGTGGTCCAGGCCCGCGCGCTGGCCCTGCAGCGCCAGGGCAGTGCCAACCACCAGCTCCAGGGCCAGGCCCTGGACGACCACCTGGGCCTGTCGCCCGAGGCCCTGGCCTTCGCCCACAAGGCCGCCGCACGCCTGGGCTGGTCGGCCCGCAGCACCCACCGCGCGCTCAAGGTGGCGCGCACCATTGCCGACTTGGCCGGCAGCGCGGCAGTGGAGACGGGGCATGTGGCGGAGGCCATGCAGTATCGGAGGGTGTTGCGGTTGCCGTCATGAGCCGGCATGCACCAGGCCTTGCGCATCGACAGCCGCAACCTCCTGGTCGATCCCCAACACCTCCACGCACGCATGCAGCGCAGGCGACCAGCCCTGGCGCGCGGGCACGACGAACCAGGTTTCCACGCGGGCGACTTCCTGGGCGAGTGCGCCGGGCAGGGCCGTGATGTGCACGCCGAAGCGGTGCTGCTGGGCCTGGACCACGCTGCGCGGCAGCAGGCCGTAGCCCATGCCGGCGGCCACGCAGCCGAGGATGGCGTCCAGCGATCCCATTTCCATGATGCGTGCCGCCACGCCGCGCGCGGCCAGCAGCAGCTCGATGCGCTGGCGGTAGCTGCAGCCCTGGCGGAAGGCCAGGAAGGGCACGGCGCTGAGCTGGGCGGCATCGGGAAAGCGCGGCAGCGCGAAGGCGGTGACCAGCACCAGTTCCTCCTCGAAGACGCGCCAGCCCTGCAGGCGGGACTGGGGCGGCATGCCCGAGACGAAGGCGCAGTCCAGCCGCCCGGCAAGCAGATCGGCCAGCAGCTCGGCCGTGGTGGCCGTGCGCAGCTCCAGGTCCAGGCCGGGCCGGGCCTGGTGCAGGCGCGCCAGCAGCGGCGGCAGGCGCAGCGCGGCCGTGGTTTCCATGGAGCCTATGCGCAGCGCGCCTGCGGCCCGGGCGCTGCCCTGCAGCAGCGCCAGCGCTTCGTCGTGGTCGGCCAGCATGCGCCGCGCGTATTGCTCCAGCAGGCGGCCGGCAGGCGTGGCGTGCACGGGAGCGCTGCGCTCCAGCAACTGCACGCCAGCCTCGTCCTCGAGCTTTTTCACATGGGCCGTCACGTTGGACTGCACGGTGTGCAGTTGCTGCGCGGCGGCGCCGAAGCTGCCGCTGTCGCAGACGGCCAGGAACATGCGCAGGGACTTCAATTGCATCGCGGCTCCAGTGGCATTCATCTTCAATCGAGATCGACGCCATCATTTTGAATCATTGGACATGATGACTCCGGCGGCTTAAGGTATGCCCATCCTCCCCGCATGGCGCCCACTCCCGTGATCCAACGCAACGAAACTTCCCTGCTGCTGACCGGCTTCATGGCCACGCTCAGCGGCGTCGGCCTGGCGCGCTTTGCCTACACGGCGCTGATGCCGCAGATGGTGCATGCCGGCTGGTTCAGCGGCGAGCAGGTGGCCTATCTGGGCGCGGCCAATCTGCTGGGCTATCTGATCGGGGCGCTGGCCGCCGCGCCGCTGGCCGAACGCCTGGGCGCGCTGCGCGTGCTGCTGTGGTGCTGGGTGGCCCTGGCGCTGAGCTTTGCGGCCTGCGCCTGGCCGCTGCCCATGCCCTGGTTCTTTGCCTGGCGCTGCATCTCGGGCATTGGCGGCGCCATCCTGATGGTGCTGGGCCCCTCCGTGGCCCTGGCGGCCACGCCCCTGCAGCGGCGTGCGGCCCTGGGGCCGCTGATGTTCTGCGGCATAGGTGCCGGCGCCCTGCTGTCGGCCACGCTGATACCGCTGCTGGCGCGCCAGAGCCTGGGTGCCGTCTGGTGGGCGCTGGCGGCGGTCTGCGCCTGGGCCGGCTGGCTGGGCTGGCGCCATGTGCGGCGGCTGCCGGTGCCTGCGCCCATCGCCATCACGCCCCATGCCCGGCCCGTGCCCGCCGCGCCCCTGTGGACGCTGCCCGTGGTGCTGGTGATGCTGGCCTATATGACGGACGCCTTCGGCTTTGTGCCGCACACGGTGTTCTGGGTGGACTACCTGGCGCGCGAGTTGCAGTTGGGCGATGCCTATGCCTCCACGCAGTGGGCCGTGTTCGGCCTGGGCGCCATTGCCGGGCCGCTGGTGGCCTCGCTGTGCGCCACGCGCTTTGGCTGGTGGGGCACGACCACGGGCGCCTATGCGGTCAAGACCCTGGCCATTGCCATGCCGCTGTTCTGGGTGGGATTTGCGGGGCATGCGACCTCGTCCTTCCTGGTGGGCGCGCTGTCGCCGGGCATGGCGGCCATCACCTCGGGCTACCTGATGCAGCTGATCGGCCCCGTGCAGCACAAGCGCATGTGGGGCTATGCCACGGCGGCCTTTGCGCTGATGCAGGCCGTGTCGGGGTATTTCATGGCCTGGAGCTATGCGGGCCTGGGCTCGTACCAGCGCCTGTTCGTCATCGGCAGCGTGTCGCTGCTGCTGGGCACGCTCATGATCGCCGCCAGCCGCGCCAGCGCGCGTCGACAGGCCGCCGCATGAGTGCGCGGATTCGTGGCAGGAAACAAGGAGTCGTATGAGCACCGCAAAGACCACGTGGATGGCCCGCCTGGGCATGCGCCATCCCATCATCCAGGCCCCCATGGCCGGAACGTCCACGCCCGCGCTGGCGGCCGCCGTCACCGATGCAGGCGGCCTGGGCTCGCTGGGCATTGGCGCCAGCGGCACGGAGCAGGCGCGCCAGCAGATCGTGCAGGCGCGCGCGCTGACATCGGGCGCCTTCAACGTCAACCTGTTCTGCCACCGGCCGGCCCGGGCCGATGCGCAGCGCGAGGCCGCCTGGCTGGCCCATCTGGCGCCCGAGTTCGCGCGCTTCGGCGCCGCGCCGCCTGCCACGCTCAACGAGATCTACGCCACCGCCGTCGGCAACGCGGCGCTGCAGGCCATGCTGCTGCAGGAGCGGCCCGCCGTGGTGAGCTTTCATTTCGGGCTGCCTGAGCAGGGCTTCATCGACGCGCTGCGCGCGGCCGGCGTCGTGACCCTGGCCAGCGCCACGTCGCTGGACGAGGCGCGCCAGGTGGAGCAGGCCGGTGTCGATGCCATCGTGGCCCAGGGCGTGGAGGCCGGGGGGCACCGCGGAACGTTCGATCCCGCGCAGGACCGCATGATGGGCACCTTCGCCCTGGTGCGCGTGCTGGCCCGCAACACGGCCCTGCCGGTGATCGCGGCCGGCGGCATCATGGATGGCGAAGGCATTGCGGCCGCGCTGGGCCTGGGCGCCTGCGCGGCGCAGCTGGGCACGGCCTTCATCCTCTGCCCTGAATCGTCCGCCAGCCCGGCCTACCGTGCCGAGCTGCGCAGCGAACGCGCCCACCACACAGGCATCACCGCCGCCATCTCGGGCCGGCCGGCGCGCGGCATGGTCAACCGGCTGCATGCGCTGGGCGCCAGCCATGGCCAGCCCCTGCCCGACTATCCGCGCGTCTACGACGCAGGCAAGGCGCTGCACCAGGCGGCCTCGGCGCAGGGCAGCTCCGACTACGCAGCCCACTGGGCCGGCCAGGGTGCGCCGCTGGCGCGCGAGATGCCGGCCGCTGCGCTGGTGCAGACGCTGGCCGGCGAGCTGGCGAGCGCTCAGGCAGGCCGCTAGAGCGTGTTATCCACTAAAGTGCCGCCAGCCCCTGCTCCAGATCGGCGATGAGGTCGCGCGGCGACTCCAGACCGATGTGCAGGCGCACCACGGGCCCGCGCGCACTCCAGTCGGTGACGCTGCGCGCCTGCGCCATGTGCGCGGCCGTCGCCAGGCTCTCGTAGCCGCCCCAGGAGGCGCCGATGCCGAAGAGGCGCAGGCCGTCGATGAAGCGGTCCACGGCGGCCTCGGCGGTGCCGGGCTGCAGCTCCAGCGACACCAGGCCGTTGGTGCCCTGGCAGTCGCGCAGCCACAGCGCATGGCCGGGGTGCGTGGGCAGCGCGGGGCAGAACACGGTGGCCACGGCCGGGTGCTGCTGCAGCCAGTGCGCCACCTCCAGCGCATGCGCCTCGTGCATCTGCAGCCGTGCGGCCAGCGAGCGCATGCCGCGCAGCACCAGCCAGGCATCGTCGGGGCTGACCGCCATGCCGAAGGCATCGCAGCGCGCGGCCAGCGGCTCCCAGGCGGCCTCGGTGGTGGCCACGGTGCCCATCATCACGTCGGAGTGGCCAGCCAGGTACTTGGTGGCTGCCATCACCGAGACATCGGCCCCCAGCGCCAGCGGCCGGTACTGGCAGCCCGATCCCCAGGTGTTGTCGGCCACGACCAGGGCGCCGCGCGCATGGGCCATGGCCGCCAGCGCGGGCAGGTCGCACATCTCGTAGACCAGCGATCCCGGGCATTCGGCATAGACCATGCGGGTGTTGGGACGCATGCGCGCCTGGGCGTCGCTGCCATCGGCCGCGAAGAAGTCGTACTCGATGCCGTAGGGCCGCAGCCATTGCCCGGCCAGGTGGCGCACAGGCTGGTAGGCGCTGTCGGTCAGCAGCACATGGTCGCCGGGGCGCAGGTAGCTGAGCAGGGCCATGCCGATGGCCGCCAGGCCGGTGGGCAGCAGCCGCGTGCGGTGGGCGCCTTCCAGCTCGCTGACGGCGTCTTCCAGCGCAAAGCCGGTGGGCGTGCCGCGCGCGCCGTAGCTGAAGATGCGCTCGCCGGCGCGGCGCTCGCGCATCTCGCGCTGCTGTGCCGTGCTCTCGAACAGCACGGTGCTGGCGCGCACCAGGGGCGGGTTGACGGCCGTGCCGCCCGCATAGGCCGGGCGCTTGCCCGCATGCAGCAGCCGGGTCTGCAGGTCCAGCGCGGGGGCGCCAGGGGCCGATGAGCCAGGCAAGGGAGCGTGTTCGGCAGCCATCAGTCGATCTTCGCGCCCGAGAGCTTGACCACGCGCGACCAGCGCTCCATGTCCTGGCGCAGCTGGGCGGCAAAGGCCTCGGGCGTGCTGGCCACGACTTCGCTGCCGCCATCGACGACCAGCTTGGTCACTTCCGGCAGTTGCAGGGTGCGCACGATGGCGTCGTGCAGATAGGCCACGCGCTCGGGCGGCGTGCCGGCGGGTGCGAAGAAGCCGTACCAGTCCTCGAAGCGCGCATTGCGCAGGCCCAGTTCCTCCAGCGTGGGCACCTTGCCGAACACGCCGATGCGGCGCGGGCTGGTGACGGCCAGCGCGCGCACCTGGCCCGCCTGGATCATGCCGGCCACGGACGAGGTGGAGGTGATCAGCACATCGACCTGCTGGCCCAGCAGATCGTTGATGGCCGGCCCCGCGCCCTTGTAGGGCACATGGGTCATGGGCACGCCGTTTTCCTTGGACAGCACCACGCCCACCAGGTGCGACAGCGTGCCGTTGCCGGGCGTGGCATAGGTGACGCGGCCCGGCTCGCCCTTGCTGCGCGCCACCAGGTCGGCAAAGCTCTTGAGGGGCGAGGCCGAGGCGACCACGATGGCCAGCGGCGCCGCGTTGATCTGCGTGATGGGCACGAAGTTCTTGAGCGGATCGAAGCCCGGCGCGCTGTAGAGCGCGGGGTTCACCGCCATCAGCGAGACCTGGCCTGTGAGCACGGTGTAGCCATCGGGCTTGGCCTCGGCCACGGCCTTGGCGCCGATGTTGCCGCCCGCGCCGCCCCGGTTTTCCACCACGGAGGGCTGGCCCGTGGCCTCGGTCAGGCGCGTGGTGACCCAGCGCGTGCTGGCGTCGTTGCCGCCGCCCGGCGGGAAGGGCGAGATGAAGCGGATCGGCTGGGCCGGATAGCCGTTGCGTGCGGCCAGCGGCTCGGCCGTGGCCTGCGAGAGCATGGCCAGGGCCGCGAGGCTGGCGGCCAGCATCCTGGCCAGGGTGGGGATTGCGAACATGTCTTGTCTCCTGTCGTTATGTGATCTGATTTATGTCGCTCTACGGCAAGTCAGCGATATATGGCGCTGCCTTTGCAACTGACGTGACTTTGGCCAGGGGCACCAAGCAAGGGCCTACGCCGGCCGCGCCGCCCCCGCAGCGAGGGTGCCGTCCCCCTCCCGCGCAGCGAGAGAGGGGGAAGCGGCGAAGCCGCTCAGGGGGAGCTTCATGCACTCGGCAGGCGGAAGGCGGCCAGTTCCTGGGCATCGAGCTGCGGCACCAGGCCCGTCTCCCAGGCCAGGTAGCGGCGTGCCGCTTCCTTGTTGCCGTCGTGGCGGTCGTGCACGAAGAACAGGTAGTCGATGCATTCGGCGTCGGTGGGGCTGTCGGGCGTGGCCTCGACGGGCAGGCCGGCCTGCTGCCATGCGGCCAGGCCGCCTTCGAGCAGCAGCGGCGCGGCGCCCTGCAGCTCCAGCGCGGCCCATTGCGCCATGCCGGGCTCGTCGGCCACCAGCACGATCTGGCGCGTCTCGCCGGCCAGATCGCTGGCAAGGCACGGGCGGATGGACCAGCGGGCCCCGGCGATGTGGCCTGCGCGGTACTTCATGCCCGCGCGCAGATCGACCACGGCCACCTCGCCCTGGCGCATGCGTTCGTGCAGGGCCTGCGCCGTGATGCCTGCCAGTGCGGGGACCTGGGGCGGCTGGGCCGGTGCCAGGTCCAGGCCGCTGTGCAGGCCTCCCCGCAGCACGCAGGCGTCATGGCCGAGCTGGCGCAGCCAGCTGGCCACCACGGGGGCGCGCACGCCATCGCTGTCGAACAGCACCAGGCGCGCACCGCGCACGCCCACGTACTGGTCGCCGGCCTGCATGAGCTGGCCGCCGGGCGTGTGCTGGGCGCCGGGCAGCGAGCCGGCCTTGAATTCCTCGGGCGTGCGCACATCGCACAGGAACAGCGTGCGCGCAGCATCCTGGCTCCAGGCGCGCACGGTGTCGGCATCGACCTCGGGCACGTCGAAGCGTTCGGCCAGGGCGCGGGCCTGTGCTTGCAGCGCGCTGCTGGCCGAGTCGTCGCCATAGCGCTGCGTGCCGCCATGCTCCAGCGGCAGGTCGGCCAGGTACCAGCCCTGGGTGCCGTTTTCCAGCGCGTAGACGGGGTTGGGAATGCCCAGGTTGATCAAGGTCTGCGCGCCGATGATGGAGCGCGTGCGGCCCGCGCAATTGACCACGATGGGCGTGGCCGCATCGGGCACCAGGCGGCTCACGCGCAGCGCCAGCTCGCCATTGGGGCAGCAGATGGCGCCGGGGATGTTCATCTTGTGGAACTCGGAGACGGGCCGGCCGTCCAGCACCACCAGGGGCAGGCCCGCCGCCTGGCGCGCCGCCAGCTGCTGGGCCGTGATGCGCGGCGTGCCGTAGGCGTGCTCGGCCAGTTCGCCAAAGGTCTTGGAGGGCAGGTTCACGCCGGCGAACAGCGTGTAGCCTGCCGCGCTCCAGGCCTGGGTGCCGCCTTCCAGCACAGACACCTGGGTGTAGCCCAGGGCTTCGAGGCGGCGCGCGGCGCGCCCGGCCACGCCCGCGCCGGCATCGCCCTCGCCACCGTCGTAGGTGACGACGCGCACCTGCCTGCGCGGCACCAGGCGGGGCACATCCAGCTCCAGCCGGCTGTAGGGCAGGGGCGTGGCGTAGAACAGGTGCGACTCGCCGTACTGGCCGTGCTCTCGCACGTCGAGCAGCGCGATCTCCTGGCCGTCGTGCAGCCAGGATTTGAGGGTGTGGGCGTCAATGGATGCGGTCATTGCATGCGGTCCGGGAAAAAGATCGGCAAGGAATTTCGGGCAAAGCCCTGCCACGCGCGCCCCGTGGGGCGCGCTGCGGCATGGACAGGGAAAAGGCAGGAAGCGGGAGGTAGCGGCCGGAAGGCCGGGGCTCAGCGGCGCGTCTGCACGCCGATGGCCATGGTCTGGCAGGTGCCGGCGGCCAGGTCGTAGCTGGTGCGCTCGTTGAGCGTCTCCAGCGCGCGGCCGTACATGTGCAGGTGGCGGATAACCTGCTCGCCCTGGATCTCCACGGAGTGGATGTCCTCGGGCATGAGGGCGATGCCCTGGCCTGGCGCCACCACCACGAGATCCGTCTCGCGCAGCGTGCCCTTGCCGGGGACGGAGCCGTCGTCGGTGCGCTCGTAGACGCGGTTGTGCTCCGTGCCTTCCACGGAGGCAATGCAGGCCCAGGTCGTGTGGTTGTGCGGCACGATGCGCTTGCCCGGGCGCATGACGTTGAGGTACAGCGCATAGCTCTGGTCGGCGTCCTCTGCGATCAGGTAGCGCGCCTGGTGCTCGCCCTCTTCGGGCGCGGCGTAGTCGGCCTGCTGCCAGAAGTCTCGGCGCGCGGCCAGGCCCAGCAGCTGCTGGAGCACGGCGTCCAGGCTGGCGCGCGTGGCAGCGCCTTCGCCAATGGCCTGCTTCATGTGGTCGATGGCCGCTGTCACGGCGGCGCTGCGCTGTTCGGTGATGGTGGTGGTGGTGTTCAAAGGGGACTCCTTGTCGTCGTTGAAGCCCACTGTAGTGAGGCGTCCGGCCCGCAACAATCCACGCACCCTCAACAAATACTTCAATAAAATTGAAGTATGAAGACGCTTGACCTGGACCTGCTGCGCACCCTGGCCGCCATTGCCAGCCACGACAGCTTTGCCGCCGCCGCCGTGCAGATGGGGCGCACGCAATCGGCCATCACCCAGCAGATGCAGCGGCTGGAGGAGAAGATCGGCCACGCGCTGTTCGAGAAGCAGGGCCGGCAAAAACGCCTCACCGACCACGGCCAGCGCCTGCTGGGCTATGCGCGCCACATGCTGGCCATCCATGACGAGGCGCTGCGCAACCTGCAGCACCGCCAGGTGCAGGGCCTGGTGCGCATTGGCGCACCCCACGACGCGGCCGACAACATGCTGCCGCCCGTGCTGCAGGAGATCGCGCTGAACTTTCCGGGCATGCAGATCGACATCCATGTGGGGCGCAGCCCGTTCCTGATGGAGTCGCTCAAGCAGGGCGAGCTGGACCTGGCCATCTCCAACCGCGAGGACGAAGGCTTCGAGGGCTTTGCCCTGCGCTCCACACCCACGGTCTGGCTGTGCGGCGCGGGCTATGCCCATGACCCGGGCAAGCCCGTGCCCCTGGTCATGGCCGACGGGCCCAGCATCTTCCGCCGCCTGGGCTGCGACGCGCTGGATGCGGCAGGCATCGCCTGGACACCGCGCCACACCTGCACCAGCCTGGTGGGCATACGCGCGGCCCTGCGCGCGGGCCTGGGCGTGACGGCGCGCGGCGTGGAGCAACTGGACCCGGGTCTGCGCGTGCTGGGCGCGGGCGACGGCATGCCGCCGCTGCCGGACCTGGCCTACCGCCTGTACATCCGCAGCCATGTGATCAGCCCCGTCACGCGCCAGATCTTCGAGAACCTGCAGGCCCGCATGCGCCAGCCGGCGAGCTGAGTGCCGGGGTGCTTGGCGCGCGGCAGCGCTGGATGTGGCGGCGCACTTGACTGCACCGCTTGTAATGGGACTTATTCTCAAATAACATCCGCGCCACCGCCGCCTCCTCTGCCGGTGTTTTTCGAGCCTTTCCAGGCACTGCGCCATGCCATCTCCCACTCTTGCCCGCACCCATGACTGGTTCCGTGACTGGTTCCGTGACTACGGGCCGCTGATCTCCCGCATCCTCGCTGCGCTGTTCGGCGGCTATGCCGTGGCCGCCCTGGCCAGCGTGGCCGTTGTGGCCCTGCCCGCAGACCGCACGCAGGCGGCGATCTCGGGCACCTTGCTGAGCTTTGCCGTCTACGCGGGCGCGGTGATCTGGGTGTTTGCCGTGCGCAGCGCCACGCGCGCCTGGGCCGGCCTGCTGGTCGCCGCCCTGATGCTGGCGCCTGCCGCGTGGTGGACCTGGGGCAAGGGGCTGGGCGCATGAACACGAACACCACGGACACCACGAACACGGCCGGCAAGTCTGCCAAGCCCGCGAAAGCCGCCAAGGCACCCGGCATCCGCCAGACCATGTCCGACCTGCACACCTGGGTCGGCCTGCTGCTGGGCTGGTTCCTCTACGCCATGTTCCTCACGGGCACGGTGAGCTATTTCAGGAACGAGATCACGCAGTGGATGCAGCCCGAGCAGCCGCACCAGAGCCAGGCGAGCGAGCCCGCGCTCGTGGCCCAGCGGATCGGCGACGCCATGGCGCATGTGGCGCCGCAAAGCCCGCAATGGCTGATCAACCTGCCCGATGCGCGCAGCACGGTGGCCACGGTGTTCTGGAGCCCGCCGCAGACCGAAAAGGGCGCCAGGCGCCGCTTCGAGAACGGCCGCTTCGACCCGGCCACCGGCACGCGCCTCGAAGGCCCGGTGCGCGAGACGCGCGGCGGCGAGTTCTTCTACCGCTTCCACTTCCAGTTCCACTACATGCCCGTGCTCTGGGGCCGCTATCTGGCGGGGCTGTGCGCCATGTTCATGCTGGTGGCCATCGTCAGCGGGGTGATCACGCACAAGAAGATCTTTGCCGACTTCTTCACCTTCCGCTGGGGCAAGGGCCAGCGCTCCTGGCTGGACGCGCACAACGCGCTGTCCGTGCTGGGCCTGCCCTTCCACCTGATGATCACGTACACCGGCCTGGTGACGCTGGCCCTGATGTACATGCCCTGGGCCAGCCTGGCCACGACCATGACGCCCGAGCAGCGCGTGGTGGCAGGCCAGCAGCTCAGCGCCTTCGTTCCGGCTGGCAAGCCCTCGGGGCAGGCCGCGCCCCTGGCACCGCTGGCCGACATGGTGCGCCAGGCCGAGCAGCGCTGGGGCGCGGGCCAGGTGGAGCGCCTGAACGTCAACCTGCCCGGCGATGCCAAGGCCAGCGTGGTCGTGGTGCGCGGCGACAACGGCCGCGTCTCCATCAGCCCGCAGTTCATGACGTTCGACGGCGTCAGCGGCCAGCTGCTGCAGGCCCAGGACAGCGTGGGCGCCGCCGCCGAGACGCGCGGCGTGCTCTATGCGCTGCACATGGGCCGCTTCGGCGACCTGCCCACGCGCTGGCTGTACTTCATCGTCAGCCTTGCGGGCACGGCCATGGTGGGAACAGGACTGGTGCTGTGGAACGTGAAGCGGCGCAGCAAGCTGCCCGACCCGGACAGGCCGCATTTCGGCTTCCGGCTCGTGGAACGGCTGAACATCGCCACCATCGCCGGCCTGTCCATCGGCATGGCCGGCATGCTCTGGGCCAACCGCCTGCTGCCGGTGGAGATGGCGCAGCGCGCCGAGTGGGAGGTGCACGCCATGTTCATCGCCTGGGGGGCCACCCTGTTCTGGGCGATGGGCCGGCCCGCCAGGCGGGCCTGGATCGAGTTGCTGTGGGCCGGCGCCGCCGTTCTGGCCCTGCTGCCCGTGGTCAACGCGCTGACCACGGATCGCGGCCTCTTGGCCAGCCTGCGCGCGGGCGACTGGGTATTCGCGGGCATGGACCTCATGCTGCTGGCCCTGGCCGCACTGCATGCCCATCTGGCCCTGCGCACCCAGCGCCACCAGCCCAAGGCCAAACCGGTGCGCGCCGCCCGGCCCGCGCCTACGGCAGCCGCCACTGCAGCAGCCGCCACGGCAGTGGCCGCCACGGCAGTGGCCGCCACGGCAGCGGCCGCCGCAGCGGAGACCAGCGCATGAGCATGGCCCATCTGTTCTGTCAGCTGCTGGCCCTGGGCGCCTTCGCCTGCCTGGCCCTGGCCATGGACCGCCACCAGAGCGACCTGTTCGGCAAGGAACTGCCACCCGCCCGCACACGGCGCCTGCGCGCGGCCGGCTGGGTGCTGCTGGCGCTGTCGCTGTGGGCGGCGCTGCAGGTGGAGCCCTGGTCGCTGGGGCTGGTGGCCTGGTTCGGCCACATCGCCGCAGCAGCCGCCATCGTGCTGCTGTCCATGGTGGCGCGCGAGCGCCTGCGCTGACGGCCCTCCTGGCGCCTTCAGAGAAACATGCCGCCCGAGGCCTCGATGCGCTGGCCCTGCACCCAGCCCATGCCGGGCTGCAGCAGGGCGGCCATCACGGGGCCGATGTCGTCGGGCTGGCCCACGCGGCCCAGCGCCGTCTGGCTGGCCAGGGCGGCGCCCATCTGCGCATCGTCGCGCACACGGCCGCCGCCAAAATCCGTGGCAATCGCCCCCGGCGCCACCGTGTTGACGCGAATGCCGCGCGCCCCCAGCTCGCGCGCCAGGTAGCGCGTCAGCACCTCCACGCCGCCCTTCATGGCCGCATAGGCCGCATAACCGGGCTGGGTGAAGCGCGTGAGGCCGCTGGACAGGTGGATGATGCTGCCGCCGTCGCGCAGCAGGGGCAGCAGGTGCTGGCTCAGGAAGAACGGCGCCTTCAGGTGGATGGCGACCAATTCATCGAACTGCGCCTCGGTGGTAGCCGCGAAGGGTGCATTGATGCCGATGCCGGCGTTGTGCACCAGCGCATCGAGGCGGTCGGCCTGCCAGGTCTCGGCCAGGACCCTGCGCACGCGGGCCGCAAAGTCCGCAAAGCCCGCGCTGCGCGCCACGTCCAGCTGCAGGGCGGCGGCTCGCCCGCCCAGCGCCTCGATGGCGGCCACGGCGGCCTGGGCCTGGTCGGCACGCTCGCGGTAAGTCAGCAACACGTCCAGGCCCTGGCGCGCCAGATGCTCGGCCGTATTGCGGCCCAGGCCGCGGCTGCCGCCCGTGACGAGGACGATGCGGCGGGCGGCAGAGGAAGAAGTGTTCGAAAGAGACGCAGTCATGGCGGACCTCGTTAGGTGGTTTGCAATGACAGCGACTGTATTGAAGGTCTATTTTTGGATAAATTGGCTGTTTCTGATTTATTTGTTCGCATCATGCAAACAATCAAGCTTCTGGAGCAGATGCAGATCTTCAGCCGCGTGGCCGAGATGGCCAGCTTCACGCGTGCGGCCGACAGCATGGGTTTGCCCAAGGCCAGCGTCTCCCAGGCCGTGCAGCAGCTGGAGGCGCGGCTGGGCACGCGGCTGCTGCACCGGACCACGCGGCGCGTGCAGCTCACCCAGGACGGCCAGGCCTGCTACGAACGCTGCCAGGACCTGCTGGCCGACGTGGACGAGTTCCAGGGCCAGTTCCAGCAGGCCGGCGACGCACCGCTGCAGGGCAAGGTGCGGCTGGACATGACCACGGGCCTGGCGCGCCACGTCGTCATGCCCTTGCTGCCGCAACTGCTGCAAAGCCATCCGGCGCTGGAGCTGGAACTGAGCTGCACCGAGCGCCGCGTGGACCTGGTGCGCGAAGGCTTCGACTGCGTGCTGCGCCTGGGCCCCGTGGACGAGCCCGGACTGGTCGCCCGCCCTCTGGGCCTGGTGGCGCTGGCCACCTGCGCCAGCCCCGGCTATATCCAGGCCCACGGGCTGCCCGCCACGCTGCAGGATCTGGGCGGTCACCGGCTGGTGCACTACCAGCGCACGCTGGGCGCGCGGCCGCTGGGCTTCGAGTACGAGGAGGACGGCCAGGCACTCAGCCTGCCCATGGCGGGCGCGCTCACCGTGAACAACGCCGAGGCCTATCTCTCGGCCTGCCAGGCCGGCCTGGGCCTGATCCAGGTCCCGCGCCTGGCCGTGCAGCCGCTGCTGGATGCCGGGGAGCTGATCGAGGTGTTGCCCCGCCATCCGCCCCCGCCCATGCCCTTGCACCTGGTCTATGCCCACCGCCGCCAATTGCCACGCCGCGTGCGCGTGCTCATGGACTGGCTGGCACAGGCCATACAGCCCTGGACACTCGACGCTGGCCTGCCCGAAAAGCAATAGGCGATGGCCCGCCGGACTCGGCCAGCGTCATTTTGCTTATCACTAATCCGTATCAAGACAAAGGTTCGCGCCTGCCCCTTTTGACGCCATTTACCGGACAATAGCGACCTTGCCCCGGTCACCGGCCGCCACGAAGCAGCGGCAACGCGCACACCGCGCCTGCCCCCTGTGCTTCCCGCCACCGCGTGCCTGAATGGCACTGACCTCTCATTGCAACGTCCCGGCGGGCACTGTCCGCCCCGAATTCACCGTATTGCCAACATGAGTGCTTTTCTTGAAGAACGCGTGCTGTCCGTCCACCACTGGACCGACCGCCTTTTCTCCTTCACCACCACCCGTGACACTGCGCTGCGCTTTTCCAACGGCCATTTCACGATGATCGGCCTGAAGGTCGACGGCAAGAACCTGCTGCGCGCCTACTCCATTGCCAGCCCCAATTACGAGGAGCACCTGGAGTTCCTGTCCATCAAGGTGCCCGACGGCCCGCTGACCTCGCGCCTGCAGAACATCAAGGTGGGCGACACCATCATCGTCGGCAAGAAGCCCACGGGCACGCTGCTGATCGACTACCTGCTGCCCGGCAAGAACCTGTACCTGATCGGCACCGGCACGGGCCTGGCCCCCTGGCTGGCCGTGGCGCGCGACCCCGAGACCTACGAGCGCTACGAGAAGGTGGTCGTGGTGCACGGCGTGCGCCATGCCAACGAGCTGGCCTACCAGGAGCTGTTCGAGAAGGAACTGCCCGAGCACGAGTTCCTCGGCGAGATCGTCAAGGACAAGCTCATCTACTACCCCACGGTGACGCGCGAGCCCTTCCGCAACCAGGGCCGCATCTCCAACCAGATCACGGCCGGAACCTTCCCGCAGAACATCGGCCTGCCCGAGCTCAACCCCGAGACCGACCGCGTCATGCTGTGCGGCAGCCCCGCCATGCTGAACGAACTCAAGGAGCTGCTGGAGCACCGCGGCTTCAAGGAAGGCAACACCACCACGCCCGGCGACTTCGTGGTCGAGCGCGCCTTCGTCGAGAAGTAAAGCCCACGACACCCCGTGGCGGGGCGGCTGCCGATAATCGGCGCATGCCGCCCTCCTCCCTTCCTTCAGCCCCGCCAGGCGACGAAGACCGCAACTTCATCGTCGCACTGGCGCGCGGGCTGGACGTGCTGTCGTGCTTTCGCTCCGGCGAGAAGCTGCTGGGCAACCAGGACATCGCCAGGCGCTGCGGACTGCCCAAGTCCACGGTCTCGCGCCTGACGCACACGCTGACCACGCTGGGTTACCTCATCCATGTGCCCGAAGAGGGCAAATACCGCCTGGGCACGGCCACGCTGGCGCTGGGCAGCGCCATGCTCTCGCGCCTGGACGTGCGCCAGATCGCGCGCCCGCTGATGCGCAAGCTGGCGGCCGCCACCGATGCCGAGGTGGCCCTGGCCACGCGCGACCGGCACAACATGGTCTACATCGAGCACTGCCCCAGCGCGCGCTTCATGCACCGCGACCTGGACATGGGTTCGCGCATTCCCCTGGCCACCACGGCCGTGGGCCGTGCCTGGCTGGCCGCCAGCCCCGCATCCGAGCGCCAGCGCGCGCTGGACTATCTGCAGTCTCACGCGCCCGAGCAATGGGCCGCCGCACAGGCCCAGCTGCCGCTGTGGCCGGAGGCAGGCAACCAGCCCCAGCCCTGGCTGTCGCGTTCGTTCGGCGACTGGCAGCCCGAGGTCAACGCCATTGCCCTGGCCTTCTCGCCGGGGCGCGGCCTGCCGCTGATGGCCGTCAGCCTGGGCGGGCCCTCGCGCTTCGTCACGGCCGACGCGCTGCGCCAGGACGGCGTGCCCGCGCTGCAGCGCATGGTGCGTCGGCTGCAGCAGGACATCGACAGGGCCTGAACGCCTGTCCCGCAGGTGCCCGCGCGGTACCGCTCAGCACGGCGCAGCACGGCAAAGTAGCCAAGACGACAGCGTGCACGGTGCCGGCGCCCTAGCATGCAGGTGTTGCTCAACCACCAGAAACCCAAGCCAGGAGACATACAGCATGAGCGTGAAAGCATTGTTCGACCTCACGGGCAAGACCGCCCTGATCACCGGAGGCTCGCGCGGCCTGGGCCTGCAGATGGCCGAGGCGCTGGGCGAGATGGGCGCCCGGCTCGCCATCACGGCGCGCAAGTCCGACGAGCTGGCCGAGGCCAAGGCCCACCTGCAGGGCCTTGGCTACCAGGTCGAGACCTTCACCAACGACCTGCAGAAGTTCGACACCATCCCCGCCCTGGTCGAGGACGTGCTGGCGCGCTGCGGCGACATCGACATCCTCGTCAACAACGCGGGCGCCACCTGGGGCGCCAAGGCCGAGGAATACCCGGACGAGGCCTGGAACAAGGTCATGAACCTCAACGTCTCCGCGCCCTTCTTCCTCACCCGCGAAGTGGCCAGGCGCGTGATGATCCCCAAGGGCCGGGGCAACGTGATCATCACGGCCTCGGTCGCGGCCTTCAAGGGCACGCCGCCCGGCATGAACACCGTGGCCTACAACACCTCCAAGGCGGCCGCCGTGCACCTGGCGCGCACCCTGGCCTCGGAATGGGGCCACTACGGCATCCGCGTCAACTCCATCTGCCCGGGCTTTTTCCCCAGCAAGCTGGCCAACGGCCTCATCGACAAACTCGGCGACCAGCTCATCGCCCGCGCCCCGCTGCGACGCATCGGCGGCGAGGAGGACCTCAAGGGCGCCGTGGTCTACCTGGCGTCCGATGCATCGCGGCACATGACGGGGCAGGCGTTGGTGCTGGATGGTGGAGCGAGCTTGTTGTAAACAACGCAGCCCTGCAATGAGAAAGGCCCCTGTACCGCGGTGCAGGGGCCTTTCTTACGTGAGCCGCTGCGCAGCGACTCAGCATGTCTTCTTCAAGCCTGCAGAGCAAAGGGCTCGATGGACTCCAGATCGTCGCCTATGGCCTCGCGCGCGATATCGGCGTCGTACTGGCTTTGCAGATTCATCCAGAACTCCACGGACGTGCCAAAGAAGCGAGCCAGCCGCAGCGCCGTATCCGCCGTGATGGAGCGGCCGTTCTTCACAATGGCCGCGATGCGTGTCTGCGGGACATGGATGGCCTGGGCCAGGCGGTATTGCGTCAGGCCCATGGGCTCCAGAAATTCAGTGGCCAGGATTTCGCCTGGCGTGGGGAGGTTCAAAGGTTTGTTCATGGTCAGCACTCCTGCGCCAGATCCTGGATCAACGCTTTCGCTTCAGTGGTAATCGACGATCTCCAGCTGACTCGGGCCTTCATGGGTCCACACAAAGCACACGCGCCACTGGTCATTGATGCGGATGCTGTGCTGCCCCTTGCGATCCCCCTGTAGCGCCTCCAGCCGGTTTCCGGGCGGGACCCTCAAGTCCTGAAGCACATGAGCGGCATGCAGCATCCGAAGCTTGCGCAGCGCAACCACTTCAATGCTGCTCCACCGACGCACCCGCCTCTGCTGGAACAGTTGCTCGGTGTCGGGGCACTTGAATGACTGGATCGTCATGGAAGCAAATAATAACGCGTCGCGTCAGTAACGTCAAACGCAAGTACCGGACAACTGAGTCCACAAGAAAGCGCCTGGGCCAGATCAAGCTGGCACCAGGCGCTTTCGGTCGAAAAACTGAGCGGCGCTCTACTTGTTCGCCACCGTCATCACCGCCTCGATCTTGCCGTCGCGCACAGCGGCGCCGCGCTCCGTGGTCAACGTGCCGCCACGATCATCCACGCCCTTGACGCCGCCGGGGTTCACGTCGGGGCGCAGGGATTTGTAGGCCTCGTCGAGCTTGGCGTGGATGGCCTTGGTGTCCGAGGCAGAGCCGGCCAGCTGCATGGCCTTGACGGTGGCGTGCACGGCCGTGTAGTTCCACTGCGCCTCCGAGCCCGGGATGCGGCCCGGGTAGACCTTGCCGAAGCGTTCGACGAAGGCCTTGTTCTCGGGCTTGGTGTCCTCGGAGACGGGCATGACGCCGATGGCGCCTTCCAGCGGCGCATAGCCGCCGACCACGCGGGCCATTTCGTCGAGCTTGGCCTGGTCCATGACCACGAAGCCGCCCTTGAAACCCAGCTCGCGCGCCTGCTTGACGACCAGGGCCGTGGGCTCGGAGGCTCCGCCCACGAAGAGCACATCGGGCTTTTCGGCCAGTGCCTTGCTCACGCCGCTGTAGAAATCGGTGGCGCGGTTGTAGCTCATGGCGTTCTCGGCCACCACGGTGCCGCCCAGCTTTTCCCAGCCGGGCTTGAAGGCAGCGACCCAGGCCTTGGCGTAGTCGTGGTCGGCGCCCACCAGGGCCACCTTCTTGCCGAAGCGGCCCATCACGTACTTGGAGAACGGGTCGATGTACGAGGTGAACTCGGGCGGGATGCGCAGGGTCAGCTTGTTGCCCCGGTTGGTGATCTGCGGCACCGAGCTGTAGGCCAGCACGATGAAGTTGCTGCGCTCGTTGGTGGTCTGCAGCGCGAAGATGCCGCCCGAATGCGGCACCAGGATGGCCGCCGTCTTGTGCTGCTGCACCAGGCGCTGGGCGTTGATCGCGGTCTCGGACGGGTTGTACTTGTCGTCCAGCGGAACGATCTCGATCTTGACCTTCTTGCCACCGATCTCGGGCGCTGCGGCATTGATCTCGGAGACGGCCATCTGCATGCCGTCGAGCACGTTCTTGCCGTACTGGGCAGCGCCGCCCGACAGCGGGCCGGAGTAGCCGATCTTGACCACCTCCTGCGCCAGCGCGGGGCCGGCGGCGGCCACGGCGGCGCAGGCCAGGGCCAGCGTGCCCACCCTGCGGCGGGTCAATGGTGCGAATGCTGTCATGTCTGTCTCCTTGGATCGTTGGTGGTGGTGGCTTGGGTAGAGGCAAGAGGCGGCGTCATGCGCCGATGTAGGCCTTGCGGATGGAGTCGTCGGCCAGCAATTCGGCGGGCCTGCCCTCGCGCACGATGCGGCCGCTTTCCATCACATAGGCGCGGTGCGCGATCTTCAGCGCCGCATAGGCGTTCTGCTCGGCCAGCAGCACGGTGGTGCCGGCCGCGTTGATGCGCTGTATGGCCTCGAACATCTGCTTGATGACCAGGGGCGCCAGGCCCAGCGAGGGCTCGTCCAGCAGCAGGGCCTGGGGCCGGCCCATCATGGCGCGGCCGATGGCCACCATCTGCTGCTGGCCGCCAGACAGCGAGCCGGCCGGGTCGTGCTGCTTCTCGCGCAGGATGGGAAACAGCTCCATCACCTCCTGCAGCGTCTTCTGGCTGGGACCGGGGTCGCGGCGGTGCACATAGGCGCCCAGCTGCAGGTTGCGCAGCACCGACATCTGGGGGAACAGCTTGCGTCCTTCGGGGCACTGCACCACGCCGGACTGCACGATGGCCGAAGGCTTGCGCCCGGCCAGCTCCTGCCCGTTCCAGACGATTGAGCCACCCGCGGCCTTGTGGATGCCGCTGGCCGTGAGGAACAGCGAACTCTTGCCCGCGCCGTTGGCGCCCAGCAGCACCACCAGCTCGCCCCGGTCGGCATGCAGGCTCACGCCGTCCAGCGCCAGGAAGCTGCCGTAGCGCAGCGACACGTTCTCAAACTTCAGCATGCTCGCTCCCCAGGTAGGCATCGATGACGGCGGGGTTGCGGCGTATCTCCTCGGGCCTGCCCTCGGCGATCTTCTCGCCGTAGCTGAGCACCAGGATCTTGTCGGCCAGGCTCATGATCATGCCCATCTTGTGCTCGATCAGCGCCACCGTGATGCCGTGGCGCACCAGCTTGCGGATCAGCTCGGCCAGGCCCTCGGTCTCCTCGGGGTTGACGCCGCCGGCGGGCTCGTCGAGCAGCATCAGCTTGGGGTCGGTGGCCAGGGCCAGCGCGAAGGCCACGCGCTTGCGCTCCTCCTGCGTGATGTCGCCCGCAATGCGGCCGGCCACATGCGACAGGCCCACGAAGTCCAGCGCGTCGCGCGCCTTTTCGCGGCACACGCGCTCTTCCTCGCGCAGGCGGCTGGAGCCGCGCAGCACGTCCCACAGGCCTGAGCGCGTGCGCAGCCGGTGGCCCACGATGAGGTTGTCCAGCACCGTGGCGCGGTCGAACAGCGCCGTGGTCTGGAAGGTGCGCGCCACGCCCAGTTTCGCCACCTGGTCGGTGCGCAGCGAGGTAACGTCCTGGCCATTGAAGGTGATGGTGCCCGAGGTGGGCTTGTGCACGCAGCTGATCAGGTTGAAGAACGTGGTCTTGCCGGCGCCGTTGGGGCCGATGATGGCGTTGATGCGGCCTTCCTCGATCACGGTGCTGACATCGCTCACGGCGGCCAGTCCGCCGAACCGCTTGGTCAGGTGGTCAATCTTGAGCATGCGGCTTGCCCTCCTTGGCATTGCGGCGCGCGCGCCAGGCGGTGACGCTGCCCACCACGCCGTAGGGCATGAAGATCACCAGCATCACGAGAATGGGGCCGAAGACGATGAAGCGGTACTCCTGCAGGAACTGCAGGTACTGCGTGATCCAGGGCATGCCGATGGCGCCCAGCAGCGGCCCCAGCACCGTGCCCATGCCGCCGACCATGGCGAAGATCATCATGTCGAAGGTGTGGTGCACGCCCGCCATGTCCGGCCCGATGAAGCGCACGAAGCCGGCGTACAGGCCGCCGGCCACGCCCGCGTAGACCACGCTCAGCATGAAGGCCAGCACCTTGTTGCGCATGAGGTTGATGCCCAGGGCCTCGGCCAGCTCGTCGCTGTTGCGGATGGCCATGAAGGTGCGGCCCAGCAGCGACCGAACGATGCGCCGCATCACCCAGACCGAGGCCACGAGGAAGGCCAGCACCAGGTAGTACAGCGCCAGCGGCGACTCGAAGCTCAGCGCACCCAGGGCCTCGGGCGCGGGGATGCCCATGATGCCCACCGTGCCGTGGGTCAGGCCCTCCCACTTCTCGATGACGAGGAACATGATGTAGCCCACGCACAGCGTGAAGATGGAGAAGTAGTGGCCCTTGAGCCGCAGCGAGACGATGCCGATCAGGTAGCCCAGCACCGCGCACACCACGCCCGACATCACCAGCCCGCCCCAGAACGGCCAGCCATGGTCCACCGTGAGGATGCCCACGGTATAGGCGCCCGCGGCCATGAAGCCCGCATGCGCCAGATTGAGCTGGCCCGTGTAGCCCGTGATCAGGTTCAGGCCCAGCGTGGCGATGGCGAAGATGTAGGCCGTGCTCATCACCGTGAGGTGGTAGTCGTTGCCCGCCAGCCAGGGAAAGGCGATGCCGGCGGCCAGCAGCAGGCCCCAGGCGATGCGGGAGTCGATGAATCCGTTCATTCAATGACTCCTCTTGGCGAACAGGCCCTGAGGGCGCAGCGACAGGATCACCACCAGCAGCACGAAGGCGATGATGTCCTTGTAGTCGGTGGAGATGTAGTAGGCGCCGAAGCTCTCGGCAAAGCCGATGATCAGCCCGCCCAGCACGGCGCCCGGGATGCTGCCCATGCCGCCCAGGATGATGATCACGAAGGCCTTGGTGATGACCAGGTGACCCATGGCCGGATAGACCAGGTTGATGGGCGCATACAGCGTGGCCGCCACGGCCGCGAGCACGCCCGAGATGGCAAAGGTCAGCATGGACACGCGGTTGGCGTCGATGCCCACCATCGATGCGCCCTCGCGGTTCTGGGCCATGGCGATGATGGTCGAGCCCGTGGTGGTGCGCGTCAGGAACAGGTGCAGCGCCACCATCAGCGCAAAGGCCGCGACTATGATCAGCAGGCGCTGCGCAGGCGCCGTGATTCCGCCCATCTCGACGATGGAGGTATAGGGCGTGGGCATGCGCTGGAAGTCCGCGCCCCACAGCGCCTGGGCGCCCGCTTCCAGAAACAGCAGCAGGCCGATGGAGGCGATCTTGGGATGCAGGGGAGAGGCCTTGCGCAGCGGATGGAAGATCAGCCGCTCGCTGACGATGCCCAGCACCGCCACCGCCACCGCCGCCACCAGCATGGCCGCCCAGTAGCCCCAGCTCCAGGCCACCATGGCCTGGAAGGCCACGAAGGCGCCGATCATGTAGAAGCCCCCGTGCGCGAAGTTGGGCACGTGCAGGATGCCGTAGACCAGGGTCAGGCCCAGGGCCACGAGGCCATAGATGCCGCCCAGGGTCAGTCCATTGAGCACTTGCTGCAGGAAGACGTCCATCACCGCCTCCCGCCTGCCGCCGCCGGTGGCCGCCACCGGACCAGGGTCTGTTCTCGCATTGCCTTGCCTCCTTGTTTGCTGTGAACCAGCTTAGGAGGCGGTGCCGTGCACCATCAACCCGAAGATTCCGCACAGCGGAATTCACCTGGGAAACCCCGAGGCGCAAACCGCTGCGGCAGTAACCTAGATGACAGGCGCAGGCCGGCAGGAGCGGGGAACGCTAGATGGACAGCGCCGGCAGGTTCTCGGGCAGGCCCTGCATGGAGCGCTGCGTGTGCTCGGCCACGAAGTCAAGGAAGCTGCGCACGCGCGCCGGCATGAACTTGCGCGTGGGCAGGGTGGCGTAGAGCGTGAATCGGCCCGTGGTCCATTCGGGCAGCACATGGCGCAGCCGGCCCGAGCGCAGGTGGCGCGCGATCAGGTCCAGCGGCTGGGTGCTGATGCCCGCGCCGTCCAGCGTGGCGCGCAGCAGCGTGCCCGTGTGGTTGGCCACCAGCACGGGGCGCACGGCCACCTCGACCTCGCCCGCGTTGCCGTCGAGCCGGCGCATGCGCAGCATGTCGGAGCGGCCCTGGATGCGCCGGCGCAGCAGGCACTGGTGGCCGGCCAGGTCCTCGGGCACGACAGGCACGCCATGGGCGTCCAGGTACTCGGGCGCGGCGCAGGCCAGGCCGCAGGTGGTGACGATGGGCCGGGCCACCACGTTGCCGTCGTAGCCCTCCTCGGCATTGACGAAGGTGATGTCGTATTCGCCCACGGCCGCCTCGCTGGCCGACTCCACGAAGACCTCGATGCAAATGCGCGGGTGCAGGCGGTGGAAGTCCGCCACCAGCGGCGCCAGCACATGCTCGGCGAACACGGGCGGCGTGAGCACGCGCACGGCGCCAGACAGCTCCAGCGTGTGTGCCTGGGCCAGGCTGAAGGCGTCCTCCACATCGGCCAGGATGCCGCGCACGCGCTCCAGGTAGGCCTCGCCAGCCTCGGTCAGCGAGACGCTTCGCGTGGTGCGCTGCAGCAGCCGCGTGCCCAGGTGCTGCTCCAGGTCGGCCACCAGGCGCGTGACCGTGGGCACGGACATGTCCAGGCGCCGCGCCGCCGCCGAAAACCCGGCCTCGTCGGCAACGGTCTGGAATACCCGCATGGTCTGCAATCGGTCCATCTTGTCCTTGGCCCCCGGCCTTGGTGCCAGGGGACTTTGCTGCATTGTTCCATTGCCCAAACGCCTGCGCCGCGGCTTTGCGGGCCGCGGCGCAGGCGTTCATCTTCGTCGAAATGCGGGAACTCAGCCCTTGCCGCCCGGAGTGTCCCCGGCGCTGGCCGCCTCGGCGGGCGGCGCCCAGCGGATGGGGTGGGTGAAGCGCACGCCGGCATCGCTGAAGGCCTTGGCCGTGGCGGCCGACAGCAGCAGGATGGCCGAGGAAAAGTAGATCCACATCAGCAGCACCACCAGCGAGCCCGCCGCGCCATAGGCCGAGACCACGGCCGCCGTGGCCAGGTACCAGGCCAGGGCCTGCTTGCCCAGCGTGAACAGCAGGGCGCCGATGATGGCACCGAAGATCAGATAGCGCAGCCGGGGCTTGGGGCCGCCGCCTATGCGCATCAGCCCCACGAAGAGCAGCACGGTGATGCCGAAGGACACGCACTCGTTGATCAGGCTGACCAGCGGCCCCAGCGGCTGCATCTGCAGCTTGGTGCCGGCCCAGTTGGTGATCAGCTGGATGGCCGTGGACAGGGCCATGGACACCAGCAGCAAGAAGCCCAGCGCCAGCACATAGGTCAGGCCGCGCAGCCGCAGCGCGGCCATGCGCCACCACACGGCCTTGGGCGGCGGCGGCTCGCCGTTCGAGGTCCAGAGCCTTTCCAGCGCGGACTGCAGCTCCACGAAGACACCGGTGGCGCCCGACATCAGCAGGATGAAGCCGAACAGCGAGGCCAGCCGCCCCTCGTCGGGCCGCTGGGCGCTTTCCAGCGCGCCGCGCACCACCTGGGCGCCGCGCTCGCCGATCACGTCCTGCACCTGGTCGATGAGCTGGTGCTCCACATAGCTGCGGTCCACCCACCAGCCCAGCACGCCGACCAGCAGCAGCAGCAGCGGCGCCAGGCTCAGGATGCCGTAGAAGGACATGGCGGCGCTCATGCGCAGGCCATCGGCGTCCAGCCATAGCTGCACGGCGTTCCACATGGCGCGCAGCGGGTTCAGTTCCAGCAGCCGGTCCAGGCGTGCGGACCAGAACGAGGCGGGGGGAGTTTCCGGGGTATCTGAGGGCATGGCCCCCATTGTGCGCAGCGGCGCACCGGCGCCCTGTCAGCCTGTGCCGACAGGGGCCTGTGCGCGCGGCTCAGGTCACGGGCGCTGGATTGAACAGCACCAGGGCGTTGTGCAGCTTCCACTGCTCGGCCCAGGTCTTCCTGCGGCCGCTGGCCACGTCCAGCATCAGGCGGAACATCTCCCAGCCCACGTCCTCGATGCTGGCCTGGCCCTCGGCGATGCGGCCCGCGTTCACGTCCATCAGGTCATGCCAGCGCCGCGCCAGGTCGCTGCGCGTGGCCACCTTGATCACGGGCACCTGGGCCAGGCCGTAGGGCGTGCCCCGGCCCGTGGTGAACACATGCAGGTTCATGCCGGCGGCCAGCTGCAGCGTGCCGCAGATGAAGTCGCTGGCCGGCGTGGCCGCGTAGACCAGGCCGCTTTGGATGCCCCGGTCGGCCAGACGCTGGCCCGGCGACAGCACGCCGGTGATGGGCGCCGTTCCGCTCTTGATGATGGAGCCCATGGCCTTCTCGACGATGTTGGACAGGCCGCCCTTCTTGTTGCCCGGCGTGGTGTTGGCGCTGCGGTCCACGCGGCCCTTGTCCAGGTAGGCGTCGTACCAGGCCATCTCCTCGATCATGGCCTGGGCCACCTCGGGGCTGGAGGCGCGCGAGGTGAGCTGGTCGATGCCGTCGCGCACCTCGGTCACCTCGCTGAACATCACGGTGGCGCCTGCGCGTACCAGCAAATCGGTGCAAAAGCCCACGGCCGGATTGGCCGTGACTCCGCTGAACGCATCGCTGCCGCCGCACTGCACGCCCACCACCAGGGCGCTGGCCGGCACGGTCTCGCGCCGGCGCGCGTTCAGCCGCTCCAGATGCACCCTGGCGCGGCCCATGATGGAGTCCACCATGGACATGAAGCCCACATGCGCCTCGTCCTGCAGGCAGACCACGTCCAGCGCGGGCTCGCGCTCATCGACGATGGGGAAGGACCCCGGCGGCAGCAGCCGCTCGGGCTGCAGCTTCTCGCAGCCCAGGCTCACCACCATCACCTCGCCGCCGAAATTCGGGTTGTGGCTGATGTTGCGCAGCGTGCGCTGCGGAACCTCGGCGCCCACGGCATCGATGGCCACGCCGCAGCCATAGCTGTGCTCCAGGCCCACCACATCGTCCACGTTCGGATAGCGCGGCAGCAGCTCGGCCTTGATGCGGCCCACCGCGAAATCCAGCACCCCGGCCACGCACTGCACCGTGGTGGTGATGGCCAGGATGTTGCGCGTGCCCACCGTGCCATCGGCATTGCGGTAGCCCTCGAAGGTGTAGCCCGTCAGCGGCGGCAGCGCGGGCGGCTGCACCGTAGCAATCGGCAACCCCTCAAGAGACAGCGCCCCCGGCATGCGCAGCAGCCGCTCATGCACCCAGCTGCCCGCGGCAATGGCCTGCAGCGCATAGCCGATCACCACGTTGTAGCGGCGCACCTCGCCGCCCTCGGCAATGTCCACCAGCGCCACCTTGTGCGCCTGCGGCACCTTGTCGACCAGCACCAGCCCCCCGGGCATCACCGTGCCCGCAGGCAAACCCCCGTCATTGGCCACGATGGCCACGTTGTCGGCCGGATGCATGCGGATGGAAAGAGGAAGTGGGGTACTCATGGCAATGTCTCAATTTTCTAGGGGCCTGTCGCAATCGGAGTGGGCCCTCGCAACCGTCACGTCCCAACTCAGGAACGCCGAGCAAGAGCTGCCTCGCGGCGAAGGCGTTGTCCCCCTCCGCGAAGCGAGAAGGGGGAAGGCGCGAAGCGCCTCAGGGGGTCACTCTGCTTTTATTCCAGCAGCCTTGATCACCTTCCCCCACTTGACCACCTCGGCCTTCTGGAACTCGCCCAGCTCGGCCGGTGTCATCTGCGAAGGCAGCATGCCGAAGTTCTTCAGGCGCGCCTGCACCTCGGGCGTGGCGACGATCTTCATGATCTCCGCATGCAGCCGCTCCACGATGGGGCCCGGCGTGCCTGCGGGCGCGAACACGGCCTGCCACGATCCCATGTCGAAGCCCTTCTCGCCGGCCTCGGCAATGGTGGGCACATCGGGCAGGGATTCCAGGCGCTTGGAGCTGGTCACGGCGATGGGGCGCAGCTTGCCGGCCTGCACATGGGGGCCGACGACCAGGGCGGTGTCGAACATCATGTCCACCTGGCCGCCGATCACGTCCTGCACGGCCGGGCCGCTGCCCTTGTAGGGCACATGGGTGAACTTCACGCCCGTCTGGTAGCCCAGCAGCTCCAGCGCCATGTGGTTGGAGGTGCCGCTGCCCGGCGAGGCCGAGGTCAGGCCGCCCGCCGCTGCCTTGGCCTTGCTGGCGGCCAGCACGTCGGCCAGCGTCCTGTAGGGGCTGGAGGCCGGCACCACCAGCACCAGCGGGCCCGAGCCCAGCATGGCCACCGGCGTGAAGGACTTGACCGGGTCGTAGTCCAGCTTGGCGTACAGGCTCACATTGATGGCGTGCGAGCTGATGGTGCCGCCCAGGATGGTGTAGCCATCGGCCGGTGCGCGCGCCGCAATGGCCGAGCCCACGCTGCCGCCCGCGCCGCCCTTGTTCTCGATCACCACGGGCGTGCCCAGGGCCTTGCTCAGCGGCTGGGCGATCACGCGCGCCAGCGTATCGGTATTGCCGCCGGGCGGGAACGGCACCAGGTAGGTGATGGGCTTGCCCGTGGGCCAGTTGCCCTGCGCTGCGGCCGGCATGGCGGCCAGGGCCGTGCCCAGCAGCAGGGCGCTGGCGAGGGAATGTTGGATGAGTGTGCGGCGTTGCATGGTGCTTGTCTCCGGGTTTGTGTCGTTGGAATCGTGTGAAAGCGGGTTCAGAAGCGCGGCTGGTGGCCGGTGAACGCGGGGTCGTACTTGCGCATCTGCCCCAGGTCGTCGCGGTTGCGGATGCCGCAGTGCAGGTAGTTGTCGTGCAGGCGGGCCAGGGCCTCGCGGTCCAGCCGCACACCCAGGCCGGGCGCCGTGGGCACGCGCAGGCTGCCCTGCTCGAACTGCAGCCGGCCGCCCTCGACCACTTCCTCGTCCTGCCAGGGGTAGTGCGTGTCGCAGGCATAGGTCAGCAGGGGCACGCTGGCGCACAGGTGCGTCATGGCCACCAGGCTGATGCCCAGGTGGGAATTGCTGTGCATGGACAGGCCCAGGTCGAAGGTGCGGCACAGCGTGGACAGGCGCTGCGTGGCGCGCAGCCCGCCCCAGTAATGGTGGTCGCTGAGCACGATCTTCACGGGGCAGCCCATGTCGGCGTTGCGGCGGAACTCGGCAAAGTCCGTCACCACCATGTTGGTGGCCAGCGGCACATCGCACTCGCGCGCCACGGCGGCCATGCCGTCCAGGCCCGGCGCCGGGTCCTCGTAGTACTCGAGCACGCCCTGCAGCTGCTGCACGATCTTCAGGCTGGTCTCCACCGTCCAGTTGCCATTGGGATCGATGCGCAGCGGCGTGCCCGGAAAGGCATCGGCCAGCGCCAGGATGCCGGCCGCCTCCTGCCCGGGCGGCAGCGCGCCGGCCTTGAGCTTGATGCTCTGGAAGCCGTACTGCGCAATCATGCGCCGCGCCTGCTCCACCAGCTGCTGCGGCGCCAGGGCCTCGCCCCAGGCGTCGGGCGAAGAATCTGGCCCATAGGGCCTGTCGATGTGCTCGGCGTACTTGTAGAACAGGTAGGCCGAGAACGGCACGCTGTCGCGCGCCGCCCCGCCCAGCAGGTCCACGATGGGCGCCCCGGCCATCTGGCCCTGCAGGTCCAGCATGGCGACCTCGAAGGCGCTGACCACCTTGGCCACGGTCTTGGACACATGCGTGCCCGGCGCCAGCGACACCTGCTGGCCCAGGAACTCCGACGCCGTCAGCGCAGGCGGCGCCACCAGGGCCGCGACGCGGGCCTCCATCTCGTTGAGCGCCCAGGGCGACAGCCCCACCAGCGCGGGCGCGGCCTTGGCCAGCGCATCGAGCATGGGCTGGTCGCCGTAGCTTTCGTTGATGCCGACCAGGCCCGAGGCCGTCTCGATCTCGATGATGGAGCGCAGCGCCCAGGGCTCGTGGATGCCGGCCGCATTGAGCAGCGGCGGATCACGGAAGGCAATGGGCGTGATGCGGACGTGGCGGATCGCGTGGGTCGCTTGGGAGGTGCTCATCTGGACTGCGGACGGGGTCGGAAAATCGGAAAAATCTGCGAAAGCATTGACGTCTTGTGATACGTTGTCGTACAACTTGGAGCGATTATGATCAGCACCATGGAAAGTTCGGCAAAGGGATTTCCCGCATCACCCCCAACGATCGAGCTTCCCCTGCGAGGAAAGTCCGGTCGCAGCGGCCGCAATCTGGCCGCCCTGCTGTTCGACGAGTTCGCGAGCAAGATCCGCAACGGCCTGCTGGCCGAAGGCGAGAAGCTGCCCACGGAATCGTCGCTGGTGCAGACCTACGAAGTCAGCCGCACCGTGGTGCGCGAGGCGCTGTCGCGCCTGCAGGCCTCGGGCCTGGTGGAGACGCGCCATGGCATAGGCACCTTCGTGCGCGCCGCCCAGCCCGCATCCACGCTGATGCTCAATGCCGACGAGCTGACGGCCGCCGTGGACGTGATGGCCGTGCTGGAGCTGCGCATCAGCCTGGAGACCGAAAGCGCCGGCCTGGCCGCGCTGCGCCGCAGCCCCGAGCAGCTGCAGGGCATACGCACGGCGCTGCAGGCCTTCGAGATCGCCTTTGCGCGCGGCGAGGACACGGTGGCCCATGACCTGGCCTTCCACACCCAGATCGCCGAGGCCACGGGCAACCGCTACTTCGGCGACATCCTGCGCCACTTCGGCGCCCAGCTGATTCCGCGCACGCGCATCGCCTCCATCCACCAGCCCCAGCGCGACCCCGACTACCTGCGCCGCGTCAACCGCGAGCATGAGGAAATCCTCGCCGCCATCGAGCGCCAGGACGCCGACTCGGCCCGCGCGGCCATGCGCATCCACCTGACCAACAGCCGCGAACGCCTGCGCCTGGCGCAAAAGACCAGCGCCGCCTGACGTCTTCTGACGCCTTCTGGGCATCCTGGACCGCCCTGCGCCCTGCGCCCTGCGGGACCGATGGCGCCGGCACAGGAATTCAGACAACCAAGGGAAAACCCTTTATCACGGCATGCATGTCTCGGTTGAAAATTCGCTTCAGTTGTACGACAACTGACAACACAAAACCCGGAGACAAGAGCATGACCCTGAGCCGAAAGCAATTCCTGCGCGCCGCTGGCGCCACCGCCCTCGTGGCCACCGGCGCCGGCGCGCTGGCCCAGAGCAACTGGCCCACGCGGCCGCTGCGCCTGGTGGTGCCCTACCCGCCGGGCGGCAGCTCGGACATCATTGCGCGCGCCATCGGCCCGCTGCTGTCGGCGGAACTCAAGCAGCCCGTGGTCATCGAGAACAAGCCTGGCGCCAACGGCAACCTGGGCGCCGACATGGTGGCCAAGGCCCAGCCCGACGGCCACACGCTGATGCTGTGCGACCTGGGTGCGCTGGCCATCTCGCCCTCGCTCTACACCAAGCTGTCCTTCGACCTGTCCCGGGACCTGCGCGGCACCGCCATGCTGGCCTACTCGCCCCACCTGCTGGTGGTCCACCCCTCGGTGCCGGCCAACAACCTGCAGGAGCTGGTGGCCCTGTCCAAGAAGGAAGACCTGAGCTTTGCCGTCACCGCCACGGGCAGCGCCCCGCACCTGGCCGGCGTGGAACTGGCGCGCGCCACGGGCGCCCGCTGGGAATACGTGCCCTACAAGGGCGGCGTGCAGTCCATACAGGACACGGTGGCCGGCCAGACCCAGGTGCTGATGAACGGCATGCTGGCCACCTATCCCCATGTGCAAAGCGGCAAGCTCAAGCTGCTGGGCCTGTCCAAGGGCACGCGCATGCCGCTGGCCGCCAACGTGCCCACCATCGCCGAGCAGGGCGTGCCCGGCTTCGAGACCGGCACCTGGCAAGGCGTGGTCGTTCCGGCCAAGACGCCCGAGGCCGTGGTCCAGCGCCTGCATGAGGCCCTGATCACCGCCATCCGCTCGCCCGAGGTGCGCGCCCGCCTCACGGGCCAGGGCGCCGAGGTCGTGACCATGAACCCCGCCGAGACCGCGCGCTTCCTGGCCACCGAACGCCAGCGCTGGCAAAAAGTGGTTCAGACAGCCGGTTTGAAGCTCGACTGATTCCACCCCTTTTTCTTTCTTCCCTACCCTTGTTCCCGAGAGCACCATGACCCCCCAAGACCTCAAAGACGTGATGAGTTCCGGCCTGCTGTCCTTCCCCGTGACGGACTTCGACAGCAACGGCAACTTCAATGCCAAGGGCTATGCGGCCCGCCTCGAATGGCTGGCCCCCTACGGCGCCAGCGCGCTGTTCGCGGCCGGCGGCACGGGCGAGTACTTCTCGCTGTACGGCGAGGAATACGGCCAGATCATCAAGACCGCCGTGGACACCTGCCGCGGCAAGGTGCCCATCATCGCGGGCGCCGGCGGCCCCACGCGCACGGCCATCGCACACGCCCAGGAGGCCGAGCGCCTGGGCGCCCACGGCGTCCTGCTGCTGCCCCACTACCTGACCGAAGCCGGCCAGGAAGGCCTGATCGCCCATGTGGAGCAGGTCTGCAAGAGCGTGAAGTTCGGTGTCATCGTCTACAACCGCGACCGCACCCGCTTCACGCCCGAATCGCTGGCCATCCTGGCCGAGCGCTGCCCCAACCTGGTGGGCTTCAAGGACGGCATGGGCAACATCGAGACCATGTCCTCCATCTTCATGACGATGGGCGACCGCTTCGCCTACCTGGGCGGCCTGCCCACGGCCGAGGTCTATGCGGCCGCCTACAAGGCCCTGGGCACGCCGGTGTACTCCTCGGCCGTCTTCAACTTCATCCCCAGGACGGCGATGGCGTTCTACGAAGCCGTGCGCACCGACGACATGGCCACGCAGCACAAGCTGCTCAAGGAATTCTTCATGCCCTACCTGAAGATCCGCAACCGCGTCGAAGGCTACGGCGTGAGCATCATCAAGGCCGGCGCCAAGCTGGTGGGCCACGACGCCGGCCCCGTGCGCGCCCCGCTGACGGACCTCAAGCCCTCCGAGCTGGAAGAGCTCAAGGCCCTGATCGACAAGCTCGGCCCCCAATAAGCCACAAGACCGGGCGCAGGGGCCAGTCCGGCCCTTGCGCCCCCCAGGAGACAAGAACATGAAAAAGATTCTGATCGCGCTGGGTGCCGCACTGGCCCTCACGGCGCAGGCGGCCGGCAGCTTCCCGGACAAGGCCGTCAACATCATCGTGCCCTTCCCGGCCGGAGGGTCCACCGACACCGTGGCCCGCGCCATGGCCCTGAGCATGGGCGAGCAGCTGGGCAAGCCCTTCGTGGTGGAAAACCGCCCAGGCGCCACGGGCACCATCGGCGCGGGCGCCGTCAAGCGCGCACCGGCCGATGGCTACACCCTGCTGGTGGCCTCGCTGGGCCCCTTCGTGGTCACGCCGCACCTGGTCAAGAACGTGCCCTATGACGCAGGCAAGGACTTCGACTACATCACCATCCCCGTGCAGGCGCCCAACGTGCTCGTGGCCAGCCCCGCGCAGAAGGCCCGCACCGTGGCCGAGGTCATCGCCGCGCTCAAGGCCAACCCCGGCAAGATCAGTTTCGCGAGCTCGGGCAACGGCTCCTCGGACCATCTGTCGGCCGAGCTGTTCTGGCAGCAAAGCGGCACCGAAGGCATGCACGTCCCCTACAAGGGCGGCGCCCCGGCCATCACCGACCTGATCGGCGGCCAGGTGGACTTCTCGTTCCAGAACGTCAACGCCGTGCTGCCCCATCTGCGCAGCGGCAAGCTGCATGCGATCGCCGTGACCGGCAGCCAGCGCTCCCCCGTGCTGCCCGATGTGCCCACGCTGGCCGAGGCCGGCGTCAAGGGCGCCGAGGTCTATTCCTGGCAAGGCCTGGCCGCGCCCAAGGGCCTGCCCGCCGATGTGAAGGCCAAGCTGGCCAAGGCCGCCATCGCCTCCGTGCAGCAGCCCGACATCCGCAAGCGCTTCGTGGAGCAGGGCCTGGAGATCGTGGGCAACACGCCCGAGGAATTCACGCGCTACCAGGCCCAGGAATCGGAGCGCTGGAGGCAGCTCATCCAGACAAGAAAGATCACCGCTGATTGAGCTGGAAACAACGGGCCGGCCCCGGGGCCTTTGCCCGCCGGCCTTTGCCCGCCGGCCTTTGCCCGCTGGCCTGCGCACCGCAGGCCCTTTTCACCGGGGCTTGCAGCCCCTGCAAGTTCCAAGGATTCCAAGGCATGGCGACCTCCCGTCCACGCGTTCTCCAGTTCGGCAAGATGCCGCTGCCCCAGCTCGATGCCGAGCTGGCCCAGGCCTATGAGGTGACGCTGCTGTCCGAGCAGCCCGACCGCGAGCGCTTTCTCGCCGAGCACGGCGCGCAGTTCGAATACCTGGTCACCTCGGCCGCCATGGGCGTGCCCGCGAGCGTGGTGCAGGCCCTGCCCAGGCTGCGCTTCGTGAGCAGCTTCGGCGTGGGCTTCGACGCGCTGGACCGCGAGTCCCTGCTGCGCCAGGGCGTCCGCGTGGGCTACACGCCCGGCGTGCTGGACGACTGCGTGGCCGACATGGCCTTTGCCCTGCTGCTGGACGCCGCGCGTGGCCTGAGCGAGTCCGACCGCTTCGTGCGCCGGGGCGACTGGAGCCAGGGCCGCTTCGGCATCCGCACGCGTGCCAGCGGCAAGCGCCTGGGCATCTTCGGCATGGGCCGCATCGGCTCCACCGTGGCGCGCCGCGCGGCCGGCTTCGACATGGAGGTGGCCTATCACAACCGCCGCCCGGTCGAGGGATCGCCCCACCTCTACCAGCCCTCGCTGCTGGAGCTGGCGCGCTGGGCCGACTTCCTCGTCATCACGGCCGCAGGCGGCGACGGCACGCAGCACCTGGTCAACGCCGAGGTGCTGGACGCGCTGGGCCCGCAGGGCTTTCTTGTCAACGTGGCGCGCGGCAGCGTGGTCGACGAGGCCGCACTGGTCCAGGCCCTGCAGCAGGGCCGCATCGCGGGCGCGGGCCTGGATGTGTTCGAGGACGAGCCCCGCCCCCATGCCGAGCTGCTGTCGCAGGACAACGTGGTGCTTGCGCCCCACATCGCCAGCGGCACGCATGAAACCCGCCGCGCCATGGCCGACCTCGTGCTGCGCAACCTGGCGCAATTCATCGCCACGGGCCGGCCCGAGGCCGAAGTGCCCTGGTCGGCCGCGCAGCAGCCGGCCACCGCCACCACCGCATAGCCCTTTTTTTCCCAGAGACCGATCCAACGATCCAAGAGCACGCCATGTCCTCCACCCCGACCATCACCGAGATCGAAGTCATTCCCGTCGCCGGCCGCGACGGCATGCTCATGAACCTCAGCGGCGCGCATGCGCCCTACTTCACGCGCAACATCGTGCTCATCCACGACAGCGCGGGCCACACCGGTGTGGGCGAAGTGCCTGGCGGCGAAGGCATACGCCAGGCGCTGGAGGACAGCAAGGCGCTGCTCATCGGCCAGTCCGTGGGCAACCACCTCAAGCTGCTGCAAAACGTGCAGCAGGCCCTGGCCGGCCGCGACACGGGCGGGCGCGGCCTGCAGACCTTCGATCTGCGCATTGCCGTGCATGCCGTCACCGCCGTGGAGTCGGCCCTGCTGGACCTGCTGGGCCAGCACCTGGGCGTGCCCGTGGCGGCCCTGCTGGGCGAAGGCCAGCAGCGCGACCGCGTGGAGATGCTGGGCTACCTGTTCTTCACCGGCCCCACCGACAGGACCGACCTGCCCTACGTCCAGCCCGGCGAAGACCAAAGCGGCAGCGACGACTGGACGCAGGTGCGCCACATGACCGCCATGGACCCGGCCGCCATCGTGCGCCAGGCCGAGGCGGCGCACGCGCGCTACGGCTTCAACGACTTCAAGCTCAAGGGCGGCGTGCTGGCCGGCGAGCAGGAAGTGGAGGCCGTCACCGCGCTGGCCAGGCGCTTCCCGCAGGCGCGCGTCACGCTGGACCCCAACGGCGGCTGGCTGCTCAAGGACGCCATCCGCCTCATGCGCGACATGCACGGCGTGCTCGCCTATGCCGAAGACCCCTGCGGCGCCGAGAACGGCTTCTCGGGCCGCGAAGTCATGGCCGAATTCCGCCGCGCCACCGGCCTGCCCACGGCCACCAACATGATCGCCACCGACTGGCGCCAGATGGTGCATGCGCTGTCGCTGCAGTCCGTGGACATCCCGCTGGCCGACCCGCATTTCTGGACCATGGCGGGCTCCGTGCGCGTGGGCCAGACCTGCCGCGACTGGGGCCTGACCTGGGGCTCGCACTCCAACAACCACTTCGACATCTCGCTGGCCATGTTCACCCACGTGGCCGCCGCCGTGCCCGGCAAGGTCACGGCCATCGACACGCACTGGATCTGGCAGGACGGCCAGTACCTCACCCAGAACCCGCTGCAGATCAAGGGCGGCTTCGTCGAAGTGCCCAAGACCCCGGGCCTGGGCGTCACCGTGGACCGCGCCGCGCTGCAGCGCGCCAACGCCCTGTACCTGGAGCACGGCCTGGGCGCCCGCAATGACGCCATGGCCATGCAGTACCTGATCCCGGGCTGGACCTTCGACAACAAGCGCCCCTGCATGGTCCGCTGACCCCTTCCTTCCGTTACCCCTTTCCCGGAGCACCTCATGTCCCGCTACGACAACCTCATCAACGGCCAATGGAAGGCCGCCGACGGCTACAGCGCCAACACCAACCCCAGCGACCTGTCCGATGTGATCGGCGAGTACGCCCAGGGCAATGCCGCCGATGTGGAAGCCGCCATCGCCGCGGCGGCCGCGGCCTTTCCCGCCTGGAGCACCTCGGGCATCCAGGCCCGCCACGACGCCCTGGACAGGATCGGCAACGAAATCCTGGCCCGCAAGGAAGAGCTGGGCGACCTGCTGGCGCGCGAGGAAGGCAAGACCCGCCCCGAAGCCATTGGCGAAGTCGGCCGCGCAGGCCAGATCTTCAAGTTCTTCGCGGGTGAATGCCTGCGCCTGGCCGGCGAAACCCTGCCCTCCGTGCGCCCCGGCATCGGCGTGGAAATCACGCGCGAGCCCGTCGGCGTGGTGGGCCTGATCACGCCGTGGAACTTCCCCATCGCCATTCCCGCCTGGAAGATCGCCCCGGCCCTGGCCTTCGGCAACTGCGTGGTCCTGAAGCCTGCCGACCTCGTGCCCGGCAGCGCCTGGGCGCTGGCCGACATCATTCACCGCTCGGGCATTCCGGCCGGTGTCTTCAACCTCGTCATGGGCCCGGGCCGCGTCATCGGTGATGCCCTGGTGCGCCACAGCGACGTGGCCGCCATCAGCTTCACCGGCTCCGTCGGCGTGGGCCGCGGCATTGCCCGCGCCTGCGTGGAAAGCGGCAAGAAGGTGCAGCTGGAGATGGGCGGCAAGAACCCGCAGATCGTGCTGGACGACGCCGACCTCACCCAGGCCGTGGAGCTGTCCGCGCAAAGCGGCTTCTACTCCACCGGCCAGCGCTGCACGGCATCGAGCCGCCTCATCGTCACCGACAGGATCTACCCCGCCTTCATCGAGGCCCTGCAGGCCCGCATGGCCAGGATCAAGGTGGGCGACGCCCGCGCCGCAGGCACCGACATGGGCCCCGTGGTCAGCCAGGCCCAGCTGGAGCAGGACCTGAGCTACGTGGAAATCGCCAAGGCCGAAGGCGCCGTGCTGGCTGCGGGCGGCGCAGCCGCCGCCTGCCACACCGGCAGCGGCAACCAGGGCTACTACATGGCGCCCACCCTGTTCGTGGACACCCAGGCCGCCATGCGCATCAACCGCGAGGAAGTCTTCGGCCCCGTGGCCAGCGTCATCCGCGTGAAGGACTACGAGGAAGCCCTGGCCGTGGCCAACGACACGCCCTTCGGCCTGGCCGCAGGCATTGCCACCACCAGCCTCAAGCACGCCACCCACTTCAAGCGCCACAGCCAGGCCGGCATGGTCATGGTCAACCTGCCCACGGCCGGCGTGGACTACCACGTGCCCTTCGGCGGCCGCAAGGGCAGCAGCTACGGCCCGCGCGAACAGGGCCGCTATGCGCAGGAGTTCTATACGACGGTGAAGACCGCCTACACGCTGGCCTGAACAGCATCCGGCTGACGAGAAAAAAGCACCTTTCGAGGTGCTTTTTCATTGGGCGGATTCCGGGAGTCAGCAGCCCGGGGCGCCCTGGCAAGCGGACCAGCGAATCAGCGCTGAAACGCCGCCGCAGCAGCCGCTATCCGCCGCAGATACGCCGGGTCTTCCTGCAGGCAATGCACGTGGTTGACCTCGTCCTCCACCAGCTCCTCCATCCGCTGCGCGGCCCCGCAAATGGCCTGCAGCGCATTGGCCACCACCTCCAGATTGCGATGGCCCTCGGGCCGCTCCAGCCAGGCCAGCGCCAGCTGGCCCAGCGAGTACACCTCGCTGCTGCCCTGCAGCGTCAGCCGGCCGATTTCGGTCACGGCATGGCTCAACTGCTGCGGCGTGGGCTGGGTCAGGGTTGTGGAAGCGGTACTCATGGCGCCACCCTTGCCACGGCAGATGCGCGAGAGTGAGGCGCTTGGGTGGCAGAGGGGAATGCAAAATAAGAAATGCCGTGCATGGTTTCGTACTCCTTCGTGAGAACAAAAACCACCGGCCCGTGTTCTTACGCACAGACAGGTGGACGGGATGTTAAGAACACGAACGAAGCCGTGCGGACGCCCTTGCGGGTAGCCCCATCCCGTCCGTAACCGCAGGAACGCAGGCTTGCGCCCACGCTCCGGAAATCAGACGTGACAAGGCCTCCTTGACGGCGAGGCCGCACCGCTTCGTTTTGGATGTTCTTACGCACCGGCCCCGGAACAGGGGGCTGCCGCGATGATAGAGGCTTTCAAGATGGCAAGCGCCCCAGCACTCCAGGCCGAGCGCAGCGAAGGCCCGGCCCCCCCCCCCGTATGTCAGCGCCTGCGCCGTGGCGGTTGCGGGGTTGCAGTCCTGCCGAAGGACAGGACTGCTTCGTCACCTGACTCGCCGTGATTGTTTGAACGTAGCTCGCAGAGCGAAGTGAGTTTCACGGCGAACCCCGCAACCGCCACGGCGCAGGTTGCCCCGCAGCGAAGCGAAGGGGTCGCGGACATCCGGGTGTACGTGTCAAGGACATGGGTAACAACTCAGCTCACAGACAT
>Ga0209244_100018_pt1 | contig 178811 bp, 194 predicted proteins | sample UppTromicrDC3104_FD_185839 | JGI IMG/M metagenome (GOLD analysis project Ga0209244, IMG submission 185839) | Upper troposphere microbial communities from Midwestern USA - DC3-104 (SPAdes) (version 2) | ecosystem: Environmental > Air > Outdoor Air > Unclassified | place: Midwestern USA... | reverse complement strand
AGCCGGGCGCCTGGCCGGACTGCGCAGCGGCCGACACGGCGCATCCGGTGGCGAAGGCGGCGACCCAGCCGCAGAGAATGTGGAGGCTGCGCTGGGCTCTCATAGGTCTCGGCTCCACTGGAAGGCCGTGATGTAGACGCCGAGGGGATTGGCCCGGACTTCGGCCTCGTTCTTCGGCGGCTGGATCTTGGTCGTGAACAAGCCGGTCCAGTTGGCGGTCGAGGTGGTGGCGCCCTGGTCGTAGGTCGTCTCCCGCCACTGCACCTGGTAGGTGCTGGGGCTGCGCTGGAGCACCGAGATCACCTCGACCGAGATCGCCTGCTGTCCGGCGTTGGCGAAGGGGTCGTGCGTCTTGGCGTAGTCGTTGAGCTGGCCGACCGCCTGGCCGACGACGAAATGGTAGGCCGTCGTCCAGTTGTCGCGGATGACGATCGGATCGATGCTCTTGGACCGCGTGCGTGTAAGCCAGTCGGCCAGGAAGTAGCCCATCTCGGCCGTGGTCGGGCTGTAGGCCCGTCCGGCCAGCTCGATCCGACCCGGCTGGCCGTAGCGGTCGATCGGGACGACGTAGGTGGCCACCTGCTTGGTGGCGCCCTGGTAGATCAGCCCGCCGACCGCCAGCGCCGCCACCGCCCAGCCGGCGAACGCCATCATGCGCCAATTCTTGGCCTGGACGACGGGCTCGCCGATGCGACGATCCCACTCCTGGGCCGCCCGCATGAAGGGGCTGTCGACAGGGGCGGAGGCGCCGTAGCGCTCGCTGGAACGCCGGAAGACATCCATCGATCAGGCTCCTGACCCGTCCGGGTCGTCGCGACGCGGAGTCGCGCTCATGCCAGGACCGCTGGCGTCGCTTTGCAGGGAGTTGGCGGCGGCCCCCCGCGCGACGTCGCCCATGCTGGGCCCGCGAGAATCCGCCCTGGCGACGGTTTCGGCTGGCGGCGGAGGCGGCGGGGGTTCGTCAGAGTCCCCGCCGAAGGCCCGAGCGGCGGCGATGCGGAGGGTCTGCACCGTCGACGACACCGGCGCGCGCGCAAAGTCCCCGGGGCCCGGGCCGCCACCGCTGGGGCCGGAACCTCCGCCGCTGGGCGTATCCCCGCCCGAAGGCGGTGGGCTGCTGCCCGAGGTCAAGGCGCCGGCCGCGCTGCGCGCCGAGGCGACTTGCCCGCCCGCGGCCCAACCTCCGGCGATAGCGCCGCCAAGGGCGCGACCGGCAAGCGCGACGCCGGCCACGGACGCTGCCACGCCTGCGGCGCCCATGATGGCGCCGCCAGCGTTGAGTTGGGGCCCGCCCGCGATCAGCGCACTGGCGATGGCCGGAATCTTCAAGGCCAGCATGACCATCAGGACAGCTGCGAGCAGCAAACCGACGTCCTCGCCAACGCCAGGGTCGGCCGAGACCGTGTAGTTGTCGAATATCGTGGTGCCGAGGCTGACCACGATGGCGAGGGCCATCAGCTTGATGCCCACCGAGACCACATAGCCAATCGCCCGCTCGCTCATGAACGCGGTCTGCGACAGCACCCCGAAGGGCACGACCACAAAGGCCACGAGGGTGACGATATGGAATTCGATGATCGTGACCACGATCTCGACGGCCAGGATCACAAAGGCGACGAGTATCCCGAGAGCTGCGATAAGGGCCATCAGGACCAGATCGAGCCGCGCGAAGAACTCCACCGGCCCCGGCGCGGTCCGATGGACATAGTCCATAAGTCCGTTGATCACCTTGATCGCCGCCATGACGATTTGGGACGGCGAATTGGTGAACGTGGAGACCGACATGGTCCCGCCGCCGGCTTTCAAGCCAAGGGCCGCGAAGCCGTTGACGACGGTTGTCGATAGGCTGTGCCACTCCGCCACAAGCCAAGCGAAGAACCCAACGAGCAGGACCTTCCGGATCAGCGACGCCAAGACGTTCTGGTTTTCGTCGATGGCCCAGAGCACCGCGGTCACGGCGATTGAAATGACCACCAGGGTGCCGAGTACGCCCGACACGTCGCCCTGGATGAGCCCGAACCCGGCGTCGACCTGATTCTTGAACTTCTCCAGAAAATCGTCGAGTGCGGCGGGATCGGCCGTGGCCATGGCGGACCCCTACAGCTTGCCGGGATTGGACACGCGCGACTGCGGCGTCGGCACGGTCCAGAACTTCTTCCGATCAACGTCGGCTTGGGCGGCGTCCGCATTGATGCAGTTGGGATCTTTTGCCGCTTCGCCAGGATCGTTTCGGCAGGCCGCCAGCGTGCTGGTGCGCTCTGCGTCCTGAGCCGCGTAGTAGGCCTTGTCGTGCACGGGCTTGGCCGGTGAGCACGCGGACAACGCCGTGACAGCGCCAACGACAATCAGGAGGAGCTTGCGCATCAGAGCTGCCCGGGATTGGAGATGCGGGAAGGCGGCTGGGAGACCGTCCAGAAGCGCTGACGATCCGCATCCGCAGCAGCCTGCGTCGCTTGGACCTGCGCGGCTAGAAGCTGCTCCGCCCGCGCCTGGGTGATCAGGAGGTTCTGTAGCTGGGTGAGCTGACCGCTGACCGTGGCCAGCAGCTGGTTGGTCGCCTGGATCGCCGCCGTCTGGCCGGCGGCGCCTTGCGAAGCGGCGACGGCGGCCTGCACCTGGGACGTGGTCAGAGGCTGGCCCTGGGCGATCTGGTTCTGCATCTGCAGGGCCTGCTGCAGCGCCAGGCTGTTGTTGTTGCGCCAGGTGGCGAGTGAAGCCTGCGTCGTCGCGAGGGACGCGCCAGGCATGGAATTCGGATAGGCGCCGGAGAACTGAGACGCGATGTTTTGGGCGCCGTAGCCGATGCCCTGGGCCTGTTGCAGGATCTGAGTCGCCTGGCTGGTGATCTGGGCGATCGGACCGGTGATGTCGGTCTGCAGCTTCTGCAGCATCAGCGCCTGGTTCGAGATCTGCGACTCCAGGCGCTGGATCTCAGTGAGCCCCTGCGAGACCTGCTGCTCGGCCCGCAGGATCGCCCTGATATCGACCACGGCGATCTGGGCCCTGGCGGGCGGCGGCGGAGCCGCGAGAGGAACGGCGAGCGCGACCGCCAAAGCAGTGAGCGCGAAGCGTTTACGCATGGCCGGACTCCTTTGGAGAGCTGATGGAAGGCGGCCACAGCTCGGCCGCCTCGGCGCGGACGAAGACGTGCTCGGTCACGCGCCGGAACAGCAAGGCCGCGAGGAACAGGACCAGGCCTGCGGCGAGCACGCTCAAGTTCCGGTGGAGCGGCGTGGTCCACAACAGCAGGAAGCCGGGGGCCGCCAGGGCCACGACGAGCAGCCGTCGGCGTCGCGACGTGGCGGTCCAGGTCAACGGCAGGCGCGCCGACAGCACCGCTAGACGTCGAAACTCCGCTGGCGTCAGCGGCGGGTCCAGGCCCTCGATGTCATGGACGGGCGCCCCGATCATCATGCCACCCTCGCGGGCGCGGCCCGCGCCAGGAAATCCGCAACCTCGGGCAGACCCTGCGCCCGGTAGAAGGCCGCAGCGAAAACCTCTTCGCCGCCGGCGCCGAGCACCTGGTCGATCCGCTGGTGGTCGCCGGGCGACGAGGCGCCGACGGCCGCGAGGGCGATGGGGCCGAGACCGAGCTCGAACAGCCGGTTCCCGTCCGAGGACTGGTAGTAGTATTCCCGCTTGGGGGTGGCGGACGCGACGATCCGCAGCTGCTGCTCGTTCAGCCCGAAGCCGGCATAGAGATCGGCGATTTGGGGCGTGAAGGCATCGGGGTTGGGTAGGAACACCCGCGTCGGGCAGGACTCGATCAGCGCCGGGGCGATCGACGAGCGGGCGATGTCGGCCAGGCTCTGGGTGGCGAACACCACGGCGACATTGAACTTGCGCAGGGTCTTCAGCCACTCGCGGATCTTGGCCGCGAACGAGCCCTGGTCGAGGAACAGCCAGGCCTCATCGAGCACCAGGAGCGTCGGGCGGCCGTCGAAGCGGGCCTCGAGCGTGCGGAAAATGTAGGTGAGCACGGGCTGAAGCGCGGTCTTCGACGCCATCAGCTCGCTCATCTCGAAGGTCTGCCAGCGCGCGGTGATGCGGCTGTTGTCCTGGGCGTCGAGCAGGTGCCCGTGGGGGCCCGACAGAGTGTAGGGCAACAGCGCCGACTTGACGGCCTGGTCCTGGATCGTCGCGGCCAGGAGGGTCAGCGTGCGCTGGTCGCGCGGGCCCGCGGCGAGGTTCTTCAGCCCGCTCCAGATCTCCTCTTTGACAGACGGGGTGACCTCCACGCCCTCGGCGGCGACGATGTCCTGCACCCACTCTTGCGCCCAGGTGCGGTCCTCGCTGCGCTCCAGGTCCGCGAGCGGCTGGAAGGCGAGGTCGGACTGGTCGCCGCCGAGGACGAAGAATTGGCCGCCGGCGAGGAGGGTCGACGCGCGCGACGAGGCGCCCTTGTCGAAGTAGAAGATCTGCGCCTCGGGGTAGCGCAGCCACTGCATGGCCAGGGTGTTGAGCAGCACTGACTTGCCCGAGCCGGTCGGCCCGACCACCATGGCGTGGCCGACGTCGCCGTGGTGCAGGTCGAAGCGGAACGGCGTGGTGCCGGCGGTCCGCGTGACCATCAGCGGCGGTTGGTCGCCCGCATGACCCCATTTGCTGCATTCGGACGTCAGGTGGGTGTTGCGCGACGGCCCGGGCCAGATGGCCGACATCGGGATCATGTCGCAGAGGTTCAGCGAGGAGATCAGCGGCCGACGCAGGTCGGCATAGGCCTGGCCGGGCAGAGAGCCGAGCCAGGCCTCCACCGCGTTCACGTCCTCGACCTTGCAGACGAAGCCGACGCGGTTGATGGCGCTCTCCACCTCGCGGACCCGATCGGCGAGCCGGTCCGGGTCGGGGTCCATCAAGGTGACGGTCGGGGTGAAGTAGCCGATCGAGGCGTAGTCGCCGCCGAGGATGGCCAAGGCGGCGTCGGCGTCGGAGGTCTTGGCGGCCGCGTCCGGGTCCTCGAGCATGGAGGGCTCGCGGGTGATGGCTTCCTTGATCAGGGCCATCACGCCCTTGCGTTTGGCGAACCAGCGCTTGCGCACGGTCGTCACCGCCTTGCGCGCGTCCTCCTTGTCCAAGGGCATGAAGCGGCAAGTCCAGCGGTAGCTGACGCCCAGCTCGTTCAGCCGGTCCAAAAGGCCGGGTGATGACGCCGTGGGATAGGCGCGCACGGAGATCGTCCGGATGAACTGCCCGCCCAGCCGGGGGAACAGGCCGCCCTGGAAGTCGTCGTCGCAGAGGAAGGCGTCGAGATAGGCGGGCGTGTCGGGCGTCTTCACCCAGTGGCGCTTGGTGGAGATGCAGCCGTGCAGGTAGGTCAGGGTCTCGTCGTTATCGAGCTCGCGGACCTCCGGCATGATCGCCAGCAGGATGTCGGCGATCTGCCGCACCGTGGCGAGGAACCCGCCGAGCGCCGCGCGGTACATGCCCTCGGCGCCGCGGCCCGACGGGGCGTTCTCCAGGAGGAGCGATTCGGCGGTCGAGATCGCGTCCTCGGGCGGCAGGTAGGTGAAGGTGATGAAGTAGCGGCTCTCGAAGTGCCGCTCCTGGGCCTCGAAGGCCAGGCGCCGCTCGTCGTCGATCAAGGCCGAGACGGGATCGGGAAACCGCGAGGTCGGATAGTCCTGCGAGCCGGCCCGAAGGGCTTCGATGTGGACGCACCAGCGCGAGCCCAGGCGGCGCAGGGCGTTGTTGAGCTGGGCGCGGACGGCGACCAGGCCTGCGTCCGTAGACGAGGCCAGGTCCGGTCCCCGGAACGCGAGGGTCTTCTGGAAGCCGCCGTCCTTGTTGAGGATCAGGCCGGGCCCGATGAGCGCCACCCAGGGGAGGTGGTCGAACAGGCGGTCGGCCTTGGCGCGGTATTCGCGGAGATAGAGCATGCCGACATCATCCCCCGAGTGCTGCGCCCAGACGGCGGACGAAGAGGAAGACGCACAGGCCCACGGCGACGCTGATGACCAGGGTCGACCCCAGGCGGCCGCGCGCGGCCGCGGGCCAGGTCGGAAAGCCGGTCGCCGGCGCCCAGACGAGCGCGGCGATCCAGCCGGCCAGGGCCGCGGGGGTGTCGATGACCGCCAGCGCCCGCTCCATGTCAGGCGTCCAGATAGGGCCGCTGGCGGATGTGCCGCTTCAGGGCGTCGAAGAAGTAGGGATCGCGCTTGTTCAGCCAGTAGCAGCCGGCGTGGATGGCCAACCCGAGCGGAATGCCGATCACCGGGACCTGCAGCCCGAGGGCCAGGATCGCGGTGAGGGCGCCGTTGAGCACCGCGATCATGCGCGGCACGCCGGCGATGGTCACCGGCTCGGACAGCGAGCTGTGGAAGGCGATCTCGAACCCGTCGATGGCGGAGGCGGCCATCAGAACACCGCCCCGGACGTGATGCTGAAGAACGAGGTGATGAAGGTGGTGGCGGTGAAGGCCACCGCCAGGCCGAAGATGATGCCGATGCCCTTGCGAAGGGCCGAGCCGCCCTCGGAGAAGGCGAAGCCCAGGGCGGTGACGATGATGGCGATGATGCCCACCGCCTTGGCCACGGGCCCGGCGAGGGAGTCCTGCACCGTCTGCAGCGGTGTTTCCCACGGCATGGAGGTCCCGCCGGTCGTGCCGGCGAAGGCGGGGCTGGCCACCGCCAGAGCGACATAGAGCGCCAGGGGCGCCGCCTTCAGACGGACGAGGCCGCGGGCGATAGAGGGGAAGGGGGACAGGAGCATCGGGAACCTCGCCCGGAGGCGCCCGCGAAAGTCGGGCGTAGTCTGAGGAAGCGCCCATACCGACCTCATCGTCAAGCAGTATTTTGTGATATTACTGCGTTACGCGGTGCATCGATCGCATTCCGACGCCGCTGCGGCCGCCGCCCGGAGGGAGAGATCGAAGGCGTGCGCGCGCGCGTCGGGATCCAGCTCCCCGATCTCGAGGGCGGCGTAGTGCAGGAATTGCATGGGACTGCGCAGGAACTCGACCGGCGGCCCCACGTCCCTGGAGAGGCGCGCCAGGGCGTTCAACAGGTCAGCGAGCGTCGGCTCCGGCCCGTTCTGACTGCCAAGATGCAAGGTGATCGCCGTCAGGACGAGACGTGCGTTGCAAGGGTCGGAGGCAAGCGGAACGAAGCTCAGGATGCGGATCGCACAAGCCCGGGCCGAGACGACGTCGCCGCCAGCAGGTAACAGGGAGGGGGGAGGCGCGAAGCCTTCGGCCGCCATACTCAAGGTCACCATCACGCCACCACCACGGCTGTTCCCAGGCGTCGCCAGGCGCTCACTCGGCGGATGTTCAGACCAGGCCCCCCTCGGGCCTAAATATCTCCCGGCTTCGCGCAACACGTCCGACGGGTCAGATGTCATCTTCGAGGAGCGGTCATCCGGAGGCAATCCCGCACAAATACGGGTCTACAGTCACAAAGCTGTGCCTTATCAAGACTGTCGCGGCGCTACAGTGGGAATAAGACCAAGGCGGATGCTCTTGGCGACCGCTTCCGGACGGCGCTTAACGCCGAGCTTTCGGCAAGCATCGCGCACGTGCTCGTCCACAGTCCGCTTCGAGATTCCGAGGTCGGCGGCGATCTGGGCGGAGGTCTTGCCGGCTTCGATGCGCACCAGACACTCGACCTGTCTGGGCGTGAGGTTAGGGATGGACGGCACCCTCGAAGAATCCCCTTCGGACGGCCACCGCGGCTGGTCGCCGGACAAGGCGTCGTCGTCCTCGGTCATCGACCCTCGCCGTAACCGCTCGTCAGGTCTGGACCGCCGGTTAAACCTGGGCGATGTTCGTGCGCGAACCGCTTCCGTGTTGGGGGCGCCGGGTCCGCCGAGTGCAATGTTTCAGGCATGACTCCTACCGCGCTCGGTAGGAGTCATCAGCCTCTCGGCGGTTTTGGGGGACTCCATCCCCACAGCAATGTCAACGTCCTCCCTACACGCAGTAGGCGAGAAAAGTCAACCGTTCTGCAACCACTACGGTAAACGCCGTCGCAACCGTGAAATAATTGAAATGCCCACCGCAGACCGACCCTGCAGGCTGGCGCCGATCACACGTCGCCCGAGCCAGGGCCCAAGGCCGCGAAGCAAGGTTTTTGACCAGACGCGAGAAATTCGCCCCGGGGGCAGGCGAGCCACACGCGGGCGGGTCGACGTGCGGCGCCGTTGGCGCTAGCTGGAAAAGGTCTTGAGGTCCTGTCCGAAGATGGCGGCCGCTCCTAGCTCGCGCTCGATCTCGACCAGCCGATTGTATTTGGCGAGCCGCTCGCCACGGCTGAGGGACCCGGTCTTGATCAGGCCGCCGCCCATGGCCACAGCAAAGTCGGCGATGAACGGATCGGTCGTCTCGCCGGAGCGGTGGGAAATCATATAGCGCCAGCCGGCGAGGCGGCAGAGATCGATAGCCTCGACCGTCTCCGTCACCGTGCCGATCTGGTTCAGCTTGATCAGCACCGCATTGGTGGCGTCGGCGTCGATGCCCTTGCGAATGAACTTTGGGTTCGTGACATAGAGGTCGTCCCCCATCACCTCGATCCGATCGCCCATCCGCCGGGTCTGCTCCTCGAAACCCGCCCAGTCGGTCTCGGCGAGGCCGTCCTCGATCAAGACGATGGGGAAGCGCTTGGTCCAGTCCTCGTAGAGCGCGATCATCTCCTGGCTGGTCAACGGCGTCGCCGAGATCGACGGCAACCGGTAGCCGCCATCTTCGAAAAACGAGCTCGAGGCTGGATCGAGGGCGATGGCGATCTCTTGGCCTGGAACGTAGCCAGCTGCTTCGATGGCCTCGACGATCAAGGCGCAGGCGTCCTCGTCGCGCTCCAGGTCCGGGGCGAAGCCGCCTTCGTCGCCGACCCCGGTAGAGAGGCCGCGCGCCTCGAGCAGCGTCTTCAGGGCGTGGAAGGTCTCCGCCCCGTAGCGCAGCGCCTCGGCGAAGTTGGGCGCCCCATGGGGGACGATCATGAACTCCTGGAACTCTAGCCGATTGGCGGCGTGCTTGCCGCCATTGATCACATTCATCATCGGCACTGGCAGGCGGCGGGCCCCCACACCGCCCAGGTAGGCGTAGAGCGGCAGATTCAGCGAAATGGCCGCCGCCCGGGCGGCGGCCATGGACACCCCGATGATCGCGTTGGCGCCGAGGTTGGATTTGTCCGAGGTCCCGTCAGCCTCGATCATGGCGTCGTCGATGCCGCTCTGGTCGGTGACCAGCTTGCCGAGCAGGGCGTCGCGGATCGGGCCGCGGACATTGGCGGCCGCCTTCTGCACGCCTTTGCCGCCGTAGCGCCGCTCGCCGTCGCGCAGCTCCTTGGCCTCGTATTGGCCGGTCGAGGCCCCTGAGGGGACGCCAGCGCTGGCCTTCAGGTCGCCCTCCAGGGTGACCGAGACCTGCAGGGTGGGGTTGCCCCGCGAGTCGAGGATTTCAAAGGCGTCGACATCAGTAATCGTGTGCGGCACGGCGCGCTCCTAGGATGGGGAAGTCGAGGGTGGCTGCCGTGCGCTGCGGTGCGGATATGATCGCGATCGGGGGCACGCCAGACGGACTCCTACTGTCAAACGACGAGTAGGAGTCATCAGCCTTCCGGCGGTTGCGGGGAACTCCATCCCCTGAGGCTGGCGACGGCGGACGTCGGACCTCGTCAGACGGTAATAGGCGAAGGGCGGTTCGAGTTCTATGGCTTTCCGCGGATCGCCGTTGAGGAGTAGTCGGATGACCCGGATCGTGCTGGTGCGCCATGGCCAGGTTGAGGGGATCGACCCGCCCCGCTTCCGCGGCCGCATGGAGCTGCCGCTCACCGTGCTCGGCCGCCAGCAGGCGGAGCTGACCGCCCGACGCGTGACGCAGCACTGGACGCCGACGGCGATCTATTCGAGCCCGATGCAACGGTGCCTTGAGACAGCGGCGCCGATCTCGGCCGCCACCGGCCTGGAGACCACGCCGATCGCGGACCTGCACGACCTGCACTATGGCGACTGGCAGTGGAAGACTTTCGACGAGGCCAAGGCGCTCGACGCCGAGCTATTCGAGCAGTGGTTCTCGACCCCGCACCTGGTCCGCTTCCCGGCAGGGGACTCGCTGCAGGACCTGGTGCTTCGCACCGCCAATGCGGTGCGAAGCATGACCCAAGCCCATCCGCAGGACACGGTCGTCCTCGTTGGCCATGACAGTGTCAACCGGGCTCTGCTGCTGCAGTTGATGGACCAGCCTTTGTCGAGCTATTGGCGGCTGCCGCAGGCGCCCTGCGCCATCAATGAGGTAGTCGTCGAACGCGGTCGCGTGCAGGTGGTCCGGATCAACGAGACGGCGCACCTGGAAGTGACCGGCGCGCACGGAACTCCCGCGAAAAGGTAGAGTTTTGTCGGAGGGGATGGAGTCCCCCCCCTCCCGAACCGCCGACCCGGCTGATGACTCCTACCGAGACGATGGAGGTAGGACCATGGCCGACGGCGACCTCAACTTTGCGCCCGCGCGCGTCCCAGCGCCGGACCAAGAGGCGGCGCTTCACACCTTGCGGGAACTCGAGGCGCACCGACTGACCGCCATGCGCAACAACGACGCGGGCGCTCTGGACGCCCTGCTCGCGCCGGGCATGGTCTATATCCACGAGAGCGGCCGGCTCTATCATCGCGACGAGTACCTGCGCGCCATCTCCAGCCGCGCCCTCACCTACCAGGAAGACGTCGAGCTCTCGGAGGAGGAGGTGATGACCAGCGGCGCCGGGCTCTATGGCTTTGGCGTCATGCGCGGACATGGACTGTTGGACGGTGAACAGCAGGTTTTCCATCTGCGCTATATGGCGGCTTGGGTGCCGGCGGACGCAGGATGGAAGTTAGCCATCGTGCAGAAGACGCCGATCCTTGCGGGCGTCACCGTCAGTTCGGAGCCCGTGTGATGACCAAGACGCCCGCACGCGAAGATCAGGACGAGAAGCTGGACGAGGCTCTGGACGAGTCGTTTCCGGCCAGCGATCCGCCGGCCATAACCGAGCCAAAACCCGCCAAATCGTCCACCCCGCCAAAGCCGGCGGATAGTGAGCGCCGCCGCCGTCGTTAAGCGGTTAGCCGTCAGAGCGGCAGGACGGCCTTGCCGAGGACCCGGCCGCTTGCGCTGAGTTGGTAGGAAACGCCCTGGCCGGTCTGGAATTCGAGCTCGGCGATCTTCTGCTCGCCGATCTCCTCCAGACCGAAAGCGATGGCCCGAAGGGCATTGCCGTGGCCGACCACCACCGTGACGTTTCGCTCCAGCGTGCGAGGCAGGATCTCGCGGACGACATAGGGCAGGACCCGCGCCACCGTGTCCTGCAGGCTTTCCCCGCCAGGCGGCGCCTCCCGGTAGGCGCGACGCCAACGATGCACCTGGTCCTCGCCCCAGCGGCGGGCCGCCTCGGCCTTGTTGAGGCCTGTCAGGTCGCCGTAGTCGCGTTCGTTCAGAGCAGCGTCACAGAGGAGATCGGCCTCACCGCCGGTCGCGGCCTTGATCAGCAACCCCGACTGCGCGGTACGGCGCAGCTCGGAGGTGAAGATGGTTCCGGGGATGAGCCCTTCGGCGGCAAGACGCGCGCCGACGTGTTCGGCTTCGGCCACCCCTTTCGGGGTCAGTCCGACGTCGGTGAGGCCGGTGAAGCGGTTCTGCGCATTGAACTCGCTTTCGCCGTGCCGAACCAGGATTAGGGTGCGGATCATGACGCGGCCGCCGTCGCGGCGCGCCGCTCAGCGGCGCGCGCTGCCGCCTCGCCCCTGGGCCCGGCAAAGTAGGTCTTGATCCAGGGGTGGTCGGATTTGCGCAGCTCGGCGACCGGCCCGACGGCGGCGACCTTCTTGTCGGCGAGCACCGCGACGCGGTCGCAGATGGAATAGAGGCTGTCGAGGTCGTGGGTGATCAATAACACGCTCACGCCCAGGGTCTTGGCGAGATCGGCCACCAGTTGATCGATCTGGGCCGCCACCACCGGATCGAGACCCGACGTGGGTTCGTCCATCATCAGCAGCTCAGGATCGGTGGCCAGGGCGCGCGCCACGCCGGCCCGCTTTTGCATGCCGCCGGACAGTTCCGCTGGCCTCAGTTCCGAGGCGTCTGCCGGCAGGCCCGACATGACGATCTTGATGCGGGCCAGGTCATCGACAGTTTCGGGTGGCAGGGTGGTGTGTTCGAACAGCGGAGCCGCGACGTTCTCGCGGACATTCAGGTTCGAGAACAGGGCGTTGCCTTGAAACAGGACGCCCCAGCGGCTTTTCAGCGCCTGTACCTCGTCCGGGGCGTCCTTGTAGATGTCGACCCCGAAAATGCGCACCTCGCCGGCATCTGGCTTCTTAAGGCCGATCAGCGTGCTGAGGAGCACCGATTTGCCCGATCCTGAGCCACCGACCAAGCCCAGGATTTCGCCGTGGTTCATGGTGAGATCGAGGTGATCGTGGATGACCCGGTCGCCGAAACTGGTGACCAGGCCGCGGACCTCGATCGGCGGCGGCCCATGCGCGGTTAGGTCCTCGGATGTGTTCAACGCAGACTCCTACCGTGCATCGGACGGTAGGAGTCATCAGCCGGGTCGGCGGTTACGGGGGACTCCATCCCCTGGAGGGACGCTACGCGCGTTGCTCCCCAGACGCAACGCGGGGGCCGCGACAGGGTTCAGCTCACAAGGCGTCGAACAAGCGGGAGAAGTCGGCCAAGGCCTTGATCCGGTCACCCTTGATTAAGTGCGCCCACTGCCGCGTCTTGATCGGATCGTTGCCGTCCTCAACCCACCAACCTTCACGCACCATCATCAGGGTCCAGCCCTTGGCCCCAGCAGACGAAACTCGAACGATGTCGAGGGTGACGCTGTAGTCGCCACTGTAAAAGGCGTGCCGGTCCCGGCTCCAGTTCAGGCCATCCGCGGTCCATCGCTTCTGGCCGGGAACCGCATCGCCGGCGCGCTGAAGCCGATCAAACGAGGTGAGGAAGGTGTTGGTGCTGAACCCCTTGAGCCGCATCACAGCGCCCGCCCGCGTTCTAGACGGCCATCGCGAAGCTGCAGCGTCCGGTCCATACGCCGCGCCAGGTCCTGATCGTGGGTGGCGATCAATCCGGCCGCCTGGTGGTGGCGGATGAGAGTGAGGAAACTTTCGAGCACCACGAGGGAGGTCGCTGGGTCCAGATTGCCGGTCGGTTCATCGGCGAGGATGACCGAGGGGTCGTTGACCAGCGCCCGGGCGATGGCCACCCGCTGCTGCTCGCCGCCGGAGAGCTGGGCGGGCTGGTGGGCCTTTCGCGCGCCGAGGCCGAGCTCATCAAGGAGCGCCGCCGCGCGAGCCTCTGCCTCCGGCCGGCGGGCGCCGGCGATGCGACGGGGGAGGGCGACATTTTCCAGCGCCGTCAGCTCGGGCAGGAGGTGCGGCATCTGGTAGACGAAGCCGATGTGGTGCAGGCGCAGTCGCGTGCGCTCCGCTTCGGTCTGCCCCGCGCACTCGCGGCCATCGATTTCGACGACGCCCGCCGATGGCCGTTCGAGCAGGCCGGCGGCGTGCAGCAACGACGATTTGCCAGAGCCGGATGGTCCAAGCAGGCCGACAATCTCCCCGGGACGCAGTTCCAGGTCGACGCCGCGCAGGACCGCCAACTCCTCCGGGCCCCGGCGATACGTTCGGCTGAGGCCGCGCAAGGCGAGCGCCGGCGGAGCCCGGCTCAAAACCAAGTCCGCACGACGGGCAATGCGGCGATCACGCCGGCGACGGCGGCGACGGTGGCGACGATCAGGATCGCCACCCGCCAGCGTCGCTGAATCTCGCGATCGCGGCGGTCGAGATAGTCCAGCCAATCGCGCACGAAGCCGAGCGGGGCGCACAAGGGCTCAACGTCGGCAAACCCGGAGAGGGCCTCCTGCTGCGCCAAGCGCGTGCGCACATAGCTGGGGCCGAGGCGTTTGAGCTCGACGTACCACTGCCAGCCGGTGGCGCCGTCGGTCCACCGGTTCTCGAAGGGCGGCCGTAGCAGCTTACGCGACCTTGTTCGTCCGGGTCTGGCCATGACCTCGTTTCCCTGCCGGCATCAAATGTTCTTCCTTGGCGCTGAGGGCCGCCTCCGCCTCCTCGATATAACGACGGGTGATCGGCGCGGCCGCTGGGGTGCGGGTGATCTGCGCTTCGAAGGTGAAGAGGTCGCCGTAGCGGAACGCCATCTCGGCCGCCGCCAGGAACAGCTCCCAGCTGCGATGACGCTTGTCGTCCTCGCCACGGGCCAGCCAACTGCGCTCGGCGAAATTCTCGCGCCAGAGCCGCACGGTCTCCGCCCCATGCAGGCGCAGGATCTCCAGGTCGCTGATCCACATCCCGGCATGCTCGACAGCCTGGACGACGGCATCCAGTGCCGGGACGTGGCTGCCGGGGAACATCCGCTGGCGCACCCATGGGTTCATCGATCGGGGCGGACCGCCATGGCCGGTCGAATGCAGCAGGGCGACGCCGTCCGGGGCCAGCGCCGCCTTCAAGGTGGCGAAGTAGTCGCCGTACTGCGGCATGCCGACATGCTCGAAGGCGCCGGTGACGACGATCCGGTCGTAGGTCTCGCCCACGGCGCGGAAATCGCCGAATTCGATGCGGACCTTATCGCTGAGCGCGGCGCGACGCACCGCCTCTCGCGCCTTCAGCAGCTGGTCGGCCGAGAGCGTGTAGCCGGTGACCCTGACGTCGAAGGTGCGCGCCAGCCAGATCGCCAGGCTGCCCCAGCCGCAACCGGGATCCAGGACCGTCATGCCGGGCCGCAGCTGCAGCTTGGCGGCGAGATGGCGACGGCCGGCAGCCTGGGCTCGGTCGAGGCTGGTGTAGGGATGATCGAAATAGGCAACCGAGAACTGCGGGTCGTCGTCGCCGAGGAAGGCGCGATAGAGATCGTTCTTGCCGTAATGGCGCATGATCGCCGCGCCGCGGTCCCCGCCGGGGGTCTTGCTCTCCTCAAAGTGCGCGACGATGACCTGGCGGATCCGCGCCATCAGCCCATGGGACTGCGGCTGTAGCTGCAGGTTCATAAAGATCAGCGCCATCAGATCGGCTATCGAGCCGCGGCGCATTACCAGGCGGCCGGCGCTGTAAGCCTCGCCCAGTTCGCGCTCCGGCCACCATCCGAGCTTGAACGGCGTCAATCGCCCATAGAGCTGGACAACCAGGTCGTGCTCTGGCGCCGGCGAGGTCTCGCCGAAGGTCAAGGCCTGGTCATCCGGGGTGATGACCGTAAGACGGCCCAGCTTGATTAGCTCTGTCAGACGGTGCTCGAGGCGCATGGTTCCGCTTCCCAGCGGCGCGGACCGGCGCACCTGGGCGCGCGCTCCCGCCGCGATTTCTCGCCAGCAGGAGTCATCAGCCACGGTCGGCGGTTGACGGGAGACCCCATTCCCGAAAGGGGAACCGGCCATTCCGGCCGAGGTTCCCGGACGAAGGGAGCCCTGTGATGCACGTCGATTCCGATCAGCCATGGCCGACGCCCAGGCCGATGATGAGGATGATGACCAGCAGCAGCCCGATCAGCAGCAGGTAGAGATTGAGCCGGCCCGACTGGATCACTTTGATGCGCCTAGCGGCGGCATTGACCAGTCCTTCGATGGGCTTGAACAGCAGCGGGCCGAAGATCGGCGCGACGTCGTGGGCGAAGCTGAGCCGACGGATGAAATAGGGGTGGCCATTGGTCTCCACCCGCTGCTCGCGCGTGGTCTGCTCGGTCGGCCGGTAGACGAAGCTGTAGAAGGTGCGCAGGGCGTTGGAAAAGGCCAGCGAGGTGGTCTCGGCCTGCTCCCGATCCTCGTTACGGCCGCCATACCAGACCGGCGCGACGCGCGCCCGCCCGAAGTGGCGCGCAAGCAAAAGGAGGGGAATGATCGCCAGGAGGGGCAGGGCGATCACCAACTTGCTCGGCGAGATGAACGCGAACTTCGCCGTGAGCGGCACGAGCAGGAGACCGTCGCGCATGTGGGCCGGCGCGGCCGAGCCTAGCGCAGCGTCCACGGCGGGCTGCAAGGTCTGAAGCCACCACGGCATGCCTGCTGCAAATGCCAGGACGCCCAGGCCCAGAAGTCCGACGGCGGCGCGGTTCCAGAGCGAGATCGGCCGCGGACCAACTTCGACTCCGCCCAGCAGGCCAAGGCCGAACGCCTTGACGAAGGTGGCGAGGGCTATGGCAGCCGTCAGCGCCAAGCCGGCCCCGGCGAGGGCGGCGACCAGGCGGCCGGTCAAGGTGGCGAGGTGGAAGCCCTGGAACAGGGTCTGGAAGGTGAACCACTCGCTGACGAAGCCCGCCTGGGGCGGCATGGCCGCCAGACTCATGGCGGCGAACAGGGCTCCCAGCCCGAACACCCAGCCGTTCTGGCGCAGGACGCCGCGCTGCGTCAGGCGATAGTCGCCCTCTGACCGCCGGCAGCCGTCGGCGCAGAGGAAGAGGCCGCCCTTGGCCAGGGCGTGACCGCCGAGATGCAGCAGCGACACCGTCCAGGCCAGCCCGGCGAGGTCGACGAGGTTGTCGTGACGGAACATGAGGGCGACGCCCAGCAGGCAGACCGAGATCGAGGCGTTCTCCGCCGACGAGAGGCTGAGCAGGTCGCGCCAGTCCTCCTGCTGGAAGGCGTAGAAGGCGGCGAGAATCGCGCTGGGGACGGCGACCGCGACCACCAGGACGCCGAGCGGGGATATGCCGGCGAGGGGATCGACCGGTGTCCATTGCAGCAACGCCCGGCCGAGGCCGAAGAAGGCGGCGTTCAGCACGACGCCGGACATCACGGCTCCGCTTGCGCCGCTGCCCGCGCCGTAGGCGCCGGGGAACCACTCGTAGAAAGGGAGAAGCCCAAGCTTGGCGCCGAAGCCGACCAGGAAGAGGACCCCGACCAGCGCCTGCTCCCAGCCGGGCATCGCCCGGGCGGCGGCGGCGAACGCTGCGAAGTCCGTGGTTCCCGCCTGGACCGTCAGTAGCAGCATGGCGCCGACCAAGGCGACGGCGCCGACCTCGAGCAGGGCCAGCATGAACAGGGTGGGACGGCCGACGTCGTCGGCGGCGCGGTCGCCCAAGATCATCAGCGCGCCGCCGAGGCTCATCAGTTCCCACGCGATGAGGAAGACCAAGGCGTCCTGGAAGCCGAAAACGCCGAGCGCGCCTAGCAGGCTCGCCGCCGCGCCCGCGCCCCAGAGGCGACCGCGCTGCTGCGGATGGCCGAGGATGCAGGCCAGGACCGCGGGCGCGAGGCCGAAACCGAGCAACCACAGACCATCGCCGCTGAGCTGGAACCGCGCGCCGCCAAGGCCGAACGGCGTCTGGATCGCCGCGACGCCGAAGGGCGAGGCAGACAAGACGCCGGCGATGACGAGGACGCCGCCCAGCGCCAGCAGGGCGCGTCGCAGGCCCTCCAAGCGCAGCCACGAGCTGAGGACGAAGGCCAACACCCAGGCGGCGCCGCCGGCGGCGATGAGCTCAGCGGTCAAGGCGGCCTCCCTCGACGCGCTGCGGCAACCGGCCCTGGAACATTAGCAGGGCCTCGATCATGGCGGCCGGGTTGGGAGGACAGCCGGGCAGGTAGAGGTCCACCGGCAGGATGCCTTCCAGGCCGTTGGCGCAGACGCCGCCGCCGGCGACCCCGCCGGACACGGCGCAGGTCCCCATCGCCATCACCCAGCGCGGCTCGGGCATGGCCTCATAGGCGCGCTGCAGCGGCTCGCGCATGGCGTCCGTGATTGGGCCGGTGACCAGCAGCAGGTCAGCGAAGCGGGGGGAGGGGGTGAAGAAGATGCCGAAGCGATGCAGGTTGTAGAACGGGTTGTTGAGCGCCTGCAGTTCGGACTCGCAGCCGTTACACGATCCGGCGTCCACATGGCGGATGTGCAGGCTGCGGCGAAACTCCCGGCCTGGCCCATTTGCCGGCGGCGAGGCGGCTTCGCCGTCGAGCATCAGATCGGCGCGATCGCGGACGCCGAACGCCCAGTCTTCGCTGGGCTGGACCGCCTCGCCCGGGCAGGCCTCGACGCACAGTTGGCAAGCGACGCAGCGGCCGTAGTCGACGGTCAAGCGCTCGGGCCCGACCTCGCTTTGCACCACGCCGATCGCCTGGGTCGGGCAGACGGCGGCACAGGCGTCGCAATCCGCGGCGCAGGCCTCCGGCGTGAAGCGCGGCATGCCGAGCACGCCCTCCTGACCGTCGTCCTCGCCACGCGGCCAGGCAGGGGTCGCCTTGCCTTTCTCCAAGCCGAACAGGGTCCAGAGGGGCATGGGCGGTCCCCTACCTATCGCAACCGGCGACGGTCACGCCGAAGCTGGCCTCGTTGATGGCGTAGTCCATCATGTTGGTCTCGTGGACGGTGAACGGGAAAGCGCGCCAGTTGGAGAAGGACGGCGACTTGATCTTCACCCGCGACAGGCGCGCCTGGTCGTCGAAGTGCACGGCGTAGTAGAGCGAGCCGCGCGGTCCTTCCGCCCACCCCAGGCCTTCAGAGCCGCCCTGCAGGCGATAGGGCTCGCGGATCGGACCGTCCTGAAGCGCCTCGACCGCGCGGCGGATCAGCTCGAAGCTGGCTTCCAGCTCCTCGACCCGCACTTGGGCCCGGGCGTGGGCGTCGCCGGCCGTGCGGGTCGCCGGCTTCACGGCGAGGCGGTCGTAGGCGGCATAGGGATGGTCGCGCCGCAGGTCGCGGTCGAGGCCTGAGGCGCGTTCGACCGGGCCGGTGGCGCCCTGATCGAAGGCGGCCTGGCGGTCGAGCAGGCCCGTGGTCAGCAGGCGGTCGAGATAGCTACTGTCGGCCTCCAGCATGGCCGTGTAGGTCCGCGTGCGCTCGTCGAGCTTGTCGATCGCGGCGAGGAATTCGCTGTCGGGCGCAATGTCGCGGCGCAAGCCGCCTGGAGTCAGGAGGCTGCGCAGGAAGCGGCTCCCAGTGAGGCGGCCATTGATCTGCTTGGCCTGCTCTTCGAGGAGCCGACCCTCGGCCTGACCAACCTTGAGCGTGGTGGTGTCGGCCAGATGGCCGAGGTAGTGCAGGTGGTTGTAGAGGCGCTCCAACTCGGCCAGCAGGACACGCAGGACCTTGGCCCGCGGCGGGACGGTACAGCCTGCCGCCTGTTCGATGGCTTGGCAGTAGGCGAGGGCGTGGCAGAAGCTGCCGACCCCGGAGACCCGCTCGGCGAGGATCGCGCCGTGCTCGGGTGAGCGGCCCTCGAACCGCTGCTCCATCGCCCGGTACTTGAAGAACAGCTGGGGATGCAGATGCAGGATATGTTCGCCGACGTAGAGGAACAGCAGTTCCACGGACTCGACGACATCGGCGCGCACAGGCCCGAACGGCAGACGCTGGATATCCGGGCTGTCCGCCTCCGGCGTGGTGGCGCGCCAGCCGGCGACCACCCCCTTGACCAGCGGGGTTTCGTCGGGACTGCCGGTGAAGCGCACGCCGTAGAGATCGGCGATTTCGCGTTCGTACCAGCTCATCAGCGGCGAGAGAACCGCCAGGCTCGGCGCCTCGCTCGTGGTCGGCAACGCCCACACCTTGAAGCCCGCCTGCGGATCGGTCGCCACATAGCGCAGCTCCAGCTGATCGGGCGCAGGCGACCAGGCGTAGGCCATCTGCAGCCGGCCGCCGGCGTCGAGCAAGGCCTTCGTTTGATCGAGCAGGGCGCCGGCCTCCACCGGCTGGACGGGCAGGCGGCTCATGGAGTCGCCCCCCATAGCGTCTGTCCGATCGAGGCCAGATAGGTCCAGACCGGCTGCGGCCACCACAGGCCGAACAGGAGCAGCGGCGCGAGGGCGAGGATCATGGGCGCCACGAACCAGGCGCCGAGCGCGACCTGCGGCCGCTGCGGCTCGGGCTCGGGCTCGGTGTGGTGCACGCCCCAGAACATGGCGCGGAAGTGGTTCAGAAAGCCGATGAAGATGACGATCAGCAGGATGCCCATGGCGATCACCGCCCAGGCGAAACGGCCGGAGAGCCCGGCGCGCATGACGGTGAACTCGCTCATGAACAGGCCGAAGGGCGGCGCGCCGGTGATCGCCACCGCCCCGGCGAGCCAGAGCCCGCCGATCAGCGGGAAGCGGCGGGGGACGCCGCGGATCGCGTCCATGTCCTTGGTGTCGTAGGCGCGCATCACCGAGCCCGCGCCGAAGAACATCAGCGACTTGTTCAAGGCGTGATTGAGCATGTGGTAGAGGGCGCCGGCCACCCCCAACACGCCGCCGAACCCGAAGCCCAGGGCCAGAACGCCCATGTGCTCGATGCTGGAATAGGCCATCAGCCGCTTCACGCCGCTCTGGCGCACGATGAACAGGGCGCCGACCAGAAGGGACAGGACCCCAAAGGCGACCAACACCACCTGCGGCAGGGGGCCAAGGCCTCCGACGTGCAGGATGCGCAAGAAGCGGACGATGCCCAGCATGGCGGTGTTCAGAAGGGCGCCGGAGAGCATGGCCGAGACCGGCGCGGGGCTCTCGCTGTGGGCGTCGGGGAGCCAGCTGTGCATGGGGGCGAGGCCCACCTTGGTGCCGTAGCCGACCAGGACGAGCAGGAAGGAGAGGATGAGCAGGGTGGGGTTCATGCGCGCCGCCGCGCCGCCCAGAGCCGCCCAGGTCATCTCGTAGCTTGGGCCGAGGACGAAGGTCCCGGCCCAATAGAACAGGATGGTGCCGAGCAGGGCCAGGCTGATGCCGGCCGAAACCACCATGATGTATTTCCAGGCCGCCTCCATGCTCTCGGCTTCGCGTTCGAAGGCCACGAGGAAGGTGGAGACCAGGGTGGTGAGCTCGATGGCGATCCAATAGATGCCGATGTTGTTCATCAGCGGGCCGCCGAGGATGGTGAAGGCGAACCCGGCGAACAGCGCATAGTACTCGAAGAGGCGGTCGTCTTCGCGCAGCAGGCGCATGTAGCCGATCGAATAGATCGAGGCGAGCAGGTAGACGATCGCCGTGCACACCAAGACCCAAGCTGCCAACGGATCGAGGATGACGTAGTCGCGCCAGAAATGCAGGGTGCGGCCCTGGATCAGGAAGGGCAGGGGGATCGCGCAGGCGAAGACGATGAGCGCGGCGATGAGGTTGGCCGCTTCGCAGATCCGCGGCCGCCGCGCCGTCAGCGAGACGAGGACCGCCACGAGGGGGGCGCAGAGGCCCAGGAGCAGGGGCTCGATCCTCATCCGACCAGCTTCCTGAGTTCGAGGCTGCTGGTGGTGCCGGCGTGGGTCGCCAGGTAGCGGACCAGGATTCCGAAGCACACCACCACCACCAGGAGGTCGAACAGGATCACCAGCTCGATCAGCATCGGCATGCCCGGCACGAGGATCTGCGAGCCGAGGAAGATGCCGTTCTCCAGCACCAGGAGGCCGAGGACCTGGCTGATCGCCTCGAAGCGGACGGCCAGCATGAGGAAGCCGATCAGCTTCATCGACAGCATGACCGTCAGCGCCAGCACCGCAACGGTCAGCTGTAGGCGCAGGCCGCCGGCGACGTGGAAGGCCACCGTCAAGGCGAACATCACCAGCAGCGCGCCGATCACCAGGCAGGACGACGGCTGCAGGGCCAGGTGCGCCTCGCGATCGACGTCCAGTCGGCGCACCACCCGCCATAGGAGGTAGGGCAGCAGGAGACCGCGAAACAGGAAGGTCAGAAGGGCGATCCCGTAGAGCTCGGGATAGTGGCCGTAGTAGCCGACGGCGGCGGAGAGAGCGGCGATCACCGTGGATTCGGCGCCGAAGGCGAACAGGTAGTTCTTCAGCCAGCGCGAGCCGAGCATGACGAACGACAGCAAGAGGCTGGCGATCGCCAGCGAACTGAAGATGGAGGAGGCCAGGGGATCGAGGTGGGCGAGCAGCATGGCCTAGCTCACCTGATTGCCGATGATGGACAGGACCGCGAGGAGGAACGAGGCGGCGAGCGGTTCCTGGTAGCGGTAGAAGCGCAGGCGCGACTGCGCGGTCTCGACGAAGACCACGGCGGCCGCCACCAGGCAGAACTTGAGGATCAGGGCGATCGCGGCGCCGAGCGCGCCGGCCGCGGCGCCCTTGATCGACAGGCCCCAGGGCAGGATCAGCACGTTGCAGAAGATGGTGTAGAGGATGAACTGCTTCATCATCGACGCCCACTTCAGGAGGCCCAGCAGAGGCCCTGAGTATTCGAGGATGCGCGCCTCCTCGATCATATAGACCTCGATGTGGGTGCTCGAGTGGATTGGCATGCGGTCGGTCTCTACGAGCAGCAGCACGAAGAAGGCGGCCATCAGGAACAGGTGCGCCGGGCTGAAGTAGGCCGCCCAGCTGCCGACCAGCAGGTGGTTGACCACGAACGGCAGCATGGCCCGCGCCAGCAGGGTCACGCCGACGAACACCAGGATGAGGGTCGGCTCGGCCAGGATGGCGATCATCACCGAGCGGCTCGAGCCGATCCCGCCGTAGGCGCTGCCGGTGTCCAGGCCCGCCAGGGTGACCATGAACGAGCCCAGGGTCAGGATCAGGCCGCCGCCCAGGATGTCCCCCATGTCGGATTCGGGCAGGGGGAAGTTGGTCAGGACCGGGATCAGGATCGGCACGGTCAGGACGCAGGTGAAGGCGACGACGGGCGCGGCCCAGAACAGCCAACTGGCGGTGCGCGGCACGACGATCTGCTTGTGGAACAACTTCCACAGGTCGCGATAGGGCTGCAGAATCCCCGGTCCCTGGGCGCGCTGCACCCGCTCCTCCCATTGCAAGATAATGCCCTGCAACAGCGGCGAGAGCGCCAGGACGGTGACGACCTGCGCGATCTGGAGGGCGACCTCGCGCAGCGTCATGGCTGCGCTCCGATCCGGCCTGGGCGGCGGTGACGCATGGCGTCCGACCCTCGTTCGGGCGCGGTCAGCCCCCGATGGCGCGTGTCAGGATCGGAAAGCTGGGCCTTCCGCGCGGTGAGGGCACGCTCCCACCGCTTGTCGCGGTAGGAGTCATCAGCCTCGCGGCGGTTTCGGGGGACCCCATCCCCATCAGCAATGAACGATGCTTCAACGGCGGCGTCGGCGGATCGTTCCTGCGATCTGCGCTGACGACGACCTTGAAGACAGCCTGGCGACCTTATCACAACCAGCCGCCGGCGAAATGGCGACTTGGCGGCACCTCAGCACGACCTGCCTCACCCGGCGATATTCAGCTGAACGCCGATCCAGGTCAGCACGGCGCCGCCGGCGGCGATCACCGCGGCCCAGACCAGCTTGGACCCATGGAAGCTGCGCGCCAGCAGTGCGCCCAGCACCGCAAGGAGCGCCAGGACGGCAACGAGTCCTGCCCCTCGCGGGCTGGGTAAGGCCATGCAGAGGACGAGGGAGCCCACAGCCCCCGCGACCCCGCACGCGGCGGCAAGCGCTGCGCCCGCCGCCGCCGAGGAAAGCGCCCGGCGGCCAAGCTGGGAGGCCGCCAAACGGCCATGCTGGCTGAGGTTGAGCTCTCGCTCGGCCTCGGCGAGTTCTGCCCGCTGCTCGGCATAATGGGCAACGAAAAAGACGAAGATCGTGGTCAGGCCGGTCGCGGCCGCGACGCGGACGATCAGCATGGGGTCGGGTCCGGAGGATTTCAGCATCCGCCCTGCCGCCAGGATCAGGGCGTTGAGGATGCCGTCGACCAGGCCGGCGGCGATGTCGAGCCGGGTTCTCGGATCGCTGAGCCAACGGCGCAGTTTCATCGGACCCGCGGAACGTACTCGAGCACACGATCGCCGCAAACGATTTGGTCGAGACTATGGACGACCGCGCCGCTGTGTTCGATCGCCTGGACGATCTCGTCGTAGTCCATGTCGTCGCCCTCGATGGTGATGTTGGTGCCGACCGTCTCCTGGTCGACCTCCAGCACGGTGATGTTGGAGGCGGCCACACCCTTGCAGGTCGAGATCTGTTGGGCGATCTCGATCAGGCTGGGCGTTCTTAGCGCCTTGTCGACGTCGAGAACGAGACGGCGGACGTTGAGGGGCGTGGCGGCCATGGGGGCCCTTTCTGGTTCAGTCAGGATGGTCTTCCAAAGCGGCGAGCACCTCGCGGAGGCGCGCCCGATGGCGGAGCCGGTCTTCCAGAGCCTGATCGATGGCCCCTGAGCCTTGGGCGCGCAGTTCGGCGGCGGCCAGTAAGCCGTCCGTCACGCCGCCGGCGCCGGCGACGAGGGCGCGATCCAACTCCGACGCATATCGCCTCAGAGCGTCTTCCAGGTTTTGGCGGCAGGCCCAGCGCATGTGTTCGATGTTCGTCGCAGCGAGTTGCGCCAGCTCGCCGGCCACGCGCTTTTCGGCCAGCCGCCGCCCCCATGAGCCAGGAAGCATGCCCTCCAAAAGGCTGACCGGTCCGTCGGCGAGGCTCTCGCGCGGCCGATCGACGGGCGCGGGCTCGAAGCGGGCGATGAAGGCCCCTTCGGCCGCCGGCGCCTGGTAGGGAACGTCCATCAGCTGGGCCGCAGTGCGTCGCAAGTCGTCCAGCAGTCGGTCGGCACGGCGCTGATGTTCGCCAAGGGTGGCTTCAAACGCCACGCGGTGCCGCTCGAGGAACGGCCCGCGAAGGGCGGCGAACCGCGACGGGATAGTGGCGCGCACTGCCGTCCAGGCTGGGCCCGGCCCCTTATTCACACTCGCGCTATCTACCGCCTCCGACAGGGATTTGCGCAGGACGTGCGTCTCCCGATCGGCGTCTTCGTCCAACTGGCGCAGCAGCCGGCCTCTGTCGCCCTCCAGGCGGTCGGCGGCGGCCAGACGCTCACGATCGAAGGCGACGCGCGCCTCGCCCAGGGCCTCGACGCACCGGTCCAAATCCTCGGCCGGCGCGGTCAAGGCGGCGAGCGCCAGATCGGTCTCGAACAGCAGCTCGCGGACTGCCGTCTCCGCCTTGCGCCGGACGGCTTCGCCCAGGAGCCGCTCGCCTTGGGTGTCAGCCAAGGTCCGCAGGTAGTCGCGCAGGGCCGGGACCCCGCTGTCGACCATTGCCCCTGCGTCGCCCTCTGCGGCCGCGGCCGCGCGGGCGGAAACGAGGAAGACCGGCGCATCGACAAGGCTCGCTGCGTCAAGCACGCCGCGCAGATGGCCAACCAGGAGCTGGACGTCCGCGGCCGACGCGGTGTCGATCTTGTTGAAGGCGACCACGATCGAGCTGGCGTTGTCGCGGACCTTGCCGAGATAGGCGAGCTCGGCCTCGGTGATGGGCGGGTCGGGCGAGAGCACCATCAGCGCCGCGTCACATTCCGGCAGGGCCGCTTCGGCCGCCTCGGTGTTGTGGGTCACCGTCGAGCCGACGCCAGGGGTGTCGATAAGCACCAAGCCGCCTGCGAGCAGCGGCGCCGGCGTGAAGAGTTCGACGCGCCGCACGCCTTTGATGTTGGCCGGATTGGCCAACTCGGCGACGAACTCCGCCGCTTTCTCCTGCAAGGCTGCGGCAGAGGGCTCGTCAAAGCGTTCGCTGCGCCCGTCGTTCGTTGCCACCTCGAGGGCAAAGCCCGTGTGCGAGCGAATGAAGGTCGGCAGGGCCGTCAGCGGAAGGACGCCAGTCGGCACGACCTCGTCCTCCAGCAGAGCGTTCAGTAGCGAACTCTTGCCGCGCTTGAACTGGCCAACGACGGCAAGCTGAAAGCGCTGGCTTGCCAATCGGTCGGCGAAGCCTTGCAGGCGAGCGGCGAGGTCACGCTCATGGGCCGTGGCCGAGGGCGGGAAGATAGAGGCCTCCGCCACTAGCTCGGCGATCGGCCGCGGCGTGGCCGTGATCGAGCCGGGCGCCACAGCGGCGTCGTTGGCCGCACCGTGGCGCCGGGCGGTCACCCACGCACCTGATTGAAGACCTGACCAAGCACCGCGCCCAGCCAAACGGCGACCATGCAGGCGACGAAGCTGATCAAGCTATTGCCGGCCGCGCCCATCAAATCGCCGGTGCGAACCAGGTTCAGGTTCTGGAGGCCAAACGACGAGAAGGTCGTGTAACCGCCACAGATGCCAATCAGCAGGAACTGGCGGAAGTCCGGGGGCACGACCAGTCGCCCGTCCGGTCCGGTGATCGTGGCGAGGACGCCGATCAGCAGGCAGCCGGAGATGTTGACGATGATCGTCCCCCACGGGAACACCTCGCCCAGGATGCGGGCGAAGGAACTCGACACAAAGAACCGCGCCATGGAGCCCAAGGCCCCCCCAACGGCAATCCAAAGATAGGTGCTCACCTAGGCTCTCCAGTCGACGGCAACGGCGGACGAAGTTCGTAGGGCGCGCGCAGCTCGATCTGTTGCTGCTCGACCCGAAAGCTCGGGGTCGCGCCAAACTCGATGACCCAAACGGTCTCGTAATCGGTGCGCGGCCAATGCGGCGCCGGCGCCCCAAGGGCCCGGGCCAGAGCCGGCAGGGTTTCGTGCCGCCAGCAGACCAGCACCCGCCGATCGCTGAAGGCGCGCGAGGTCAGGAGGTTCTGCGCCAGCGCTTCGTAATCCTGGGTGTTCCACCGATCCTCGATGGGCAGCCGCAACCGGTCGGCCAGAGGGCGAATAGTGTCCACCGGCCGGGTGCTCTTGGGGACATTGGCGCAGGCGACGATGACGTCAGGATCGCCATATTGGGCTGGCAGCGCATTCACCAGGGCCAGCGCCCGGGCGCGACCGCGGCGGGAGAGCCCGCTGTCACCCGCGCTCCCGGTTTTTTCGGCATGGCGGATGAGCAGGACTTGCTTGGGGAGGAAGGTCGTCATGCTCTGCTCAGATCGGATGACGATGAGTGGCTTTGCCGTAGTGCAGGACATCGACCTTCTCGAGGGTGATCAGGCCAACGTCCTTTATCTCGCCCAGGGTCTGCACGAAGGCGCGGATCTTGTCCTCGGCGTCGACGATCTCGATCACCAGCGGCAGATTGGCCGACAGGTCGAGGATATTGGCGTTGTGGATATGCTGGGATTCGCCGTAACCCATCGGCCCGCGCAGGACAGTGGCGCCCGCAAGGCCGGCGTCGCGCGCCTTCAACACAATGGACTCATAGAGCGGACGATGGCCGTCTTTCGATCGCTCTTCCGTATAGATTCTCAGTAGTGCGGCCTTTTCTGGCACAGTCATTCTCGTTTCCTCCTTATTTGACAACCAGCACTGTGCACGGCGCAAGGTGCACAATATGCCCCGTGCGACTCCCGAGAAGAACTTCGCGCAGGTCCGAATAGACCGCGTCGAGTAGATTGCCGTGCTTGGCGCCGTTGACCACTAGAAGATCGACCCCGTTGTCGCGAGCGAAGTCGACGATGGTCTGGACCGAGTGGGCGCTCAGGACATGGATTTCCGGCTGTACCTGGTGCGCCATGGCCGCATCGATGATCCAGTGCGAATGGGCGTCGCGCTGGCGGTCGGCGACCGCCTCAAGGGTCAGGGCCTCGGCCGGGAGTTCCGGGTCCGTCGGCGGAGGGATCTCGACCACCAGCATGACATGCAGGGCAGCGCCGTAACGGGCCGCCATCTCCGCCGCGACGTCGATAGCGCGCAGCGACGGCTCGGAGCCGTCGGCTGCGACCAGCAGTTTGCGGAAGCCTTCGGCATGCGCCGAAGCGGGCTTGCGCGGAGAGGAGGGCATCGACCGCCTTTCAACCAACGGACAGCGCCGGAGCGCCGCCACTTCCACAGACGTTGGTGAGAGTTTAATCGCCGGCGGCTGAAGGCCGCACGCTCCCACCGCGAGCTACGCAGTAGGAGTCATCAGCCTCGCGGCGGTTACGGGGGACCCCATCCCCTAAGCCATGTTAACGCCCAAGGCGTCCGGCTTCAACGGGCCCATGTGCAGACCGTTCCGAGGCCCTTTGGTAGCTTATGCTCAGTGGGCCATGAAGAGCGGCATCCGTGCGTGGTCGAGGACGTAGCGGGTGGTGCTCGGCAGGAGCCATTCCACGACATCGGAATGGCGGTAGGCTCCCACCACAGCGCAATCGGGCTGCAGTTGATGGATGGCCGACACCAGGACCTCCGCCTCTCGGCGGCGATCCGGCGGGATCAGCACAGGCTGGGCGGTCACCCCAAGTTGCCTGGCCAAGCGGTCGAACTCCGCCCAGCCGCCGCGGTCGGCGTCCGGTGCGACCATGACGGCGCTGACCCGCGCGGCGGCGCGCAGCCAGACGGCCGCGCCTTCCACGGCGCGCTGGGTGTGGGCGCCGGGCTTCCAGGCGACGGCCATATGTCGGCCAAGTCCGCCGGAGGCCGCCGAGCCTCGGTCCGGCGCCACCAGCAGCGGGCGGTGGGTTTTACGAAAGGCCGCATGATGCGCGTCGCCGCCATCTAGATTGTGCGGCCGCGGCAGCACCAGCAGATCAAAGCCGCGCGCTTCGGCGGCGACAGCAGCTTCCTCGGCGCCCACCACCTCGCGCCACGTCACCCGGTCGCTGGTCTCAGCGGGCAGGTGATTGCGCCAGACGTCGTAGACGGCCCTCACCGCGTCGGCGCGCGCCTTAGCCGTGCCTTCGCGGTGGATCCGCAAGTGCTGAAGGGCGATCTCTTCATCCGCCGTTCGCAGATGGTCGGGATCGACCATAACGTGGAAGACCTCGATCTCGGCTTGGGCGATTTCCGCCGCGCTGAGCGCCGTCTCCAAGCATCGGTGCGCCGTCACCGCCTCTGGGACCAAAGCCAGGATCTTCATCGCCATGGCGAAGCTCCTCCTGATCCGTCAGAGCGAATCCAATAGGTCGACGTTGCGGACCGCGCCCTTGTCGGCGCTGGTGGTGAGGGCGGCGTAGGCTTTTAAGGCCGGGGAGACGGTCCGTTGGCGATCGCGGGGCGTCCAAGCCGCTTTGCCGCGCGTGAGCGCGTGGTCCCGGCGCTGCTGCAGCGTGTCGGCGGCCACCGCCAGGTGAAGACGCCGGCCGGGAATATCGATCTCGATGCGGTCGCCATCCTCCACCAGAGCGATCAGGCCGCCCTCCGCCGCTTCCGGGCTGACGTGGCAGATCGACAAGCCCGCTGTGCCGCCCGAAAAGCGGCCGTCGGTGATCAGGGCGCAAACCTTCCCGAGGCCCTTCGATTTCAGATAGCTGGTGGGATACAGCATCTCCTGCATGCCGGGCCCGCCCTTGGGGCCTTCGTAGCGGATCACAACCACGTCGCCGGCGACCACCTTCCCGGTGAGGATGCCGGAGACGGCGTCATCCTGGCTCTCGAACACCCGGGCCGTGCCGGCGAAGACTAGGATCGACGGATCGACGCCCGCGGTCTTCACGATGCACCCGCGCTCGGCCAGATTGCCGGTCAGGACAGCCAGGCCGCCATCGGCGGAATAGGCGTGGTCGACCTCGCGGATGACGCCGCCTTCGCGGTCGAGGTCCAGCTCATCCCAGCGGCGATCCTGGCTAAAGGCGACCTGGGTCGGCACGCCCCCCGGCGCCGCGCGGTAGAAGTCCTTCACGTAGGGCGATCCCGTCGTTCGCGCGTCCCAGTGCTCGAGCGCCGCCTCCAGGCTCGAGCTATGCACGGTCGGCTGGTCGAGGTTGAGCAAGCCGCCACGCGCCAGTTCGCCCAGGATGCCCATCACGCCGCCAGCGCGGTGCACATCTTCAAGATGCACGTCCGCCTTGGACGGAGCGACCTTGCAGAGACAAGGCGTGGTGCGCGACAGCCGGTCGATGTCGGCCATGGTGAAGGGGACCTGGCCCTCATGGGCGGCGGCGAGGAGGTGCAGCACGGTATTGGTCGAGCCGCCCATGGCGATGTCCAGCCGCATGGCGTTCTCGAAGGCGGCGAAGTTGGCGATGGTGCGGGGTAGGGCGGTGTCGTCGTCGAGCTCATACCAGCGCTGGGCCAGGTCTACGATGAGCTGGCCGGCCTCCTTGAACAGGCGCTCCCGGTCGGCGTGGGTCGCGAGCATAGAGCCGTTGCCGGGCAGGGAGAGCCCAAGCGCCTCGGTCAGGCAGTTCATGGAGTTCGCGGTGAACATGCCCGAGCAGGAGCCGCAGGTGGGGCAGGCCGAACGCTCGATCGTCTTGACGTCCTCGTCGCTCACCGTGTCATCGGCGGCGGCGACCATGGCGTCCACGAGATCCAGCGCCACCTCCTTGCCCTTCAGCACCACCTTGCCGGCCTCCATCGGGCCGCCGGAGACGAAGATGGCGGGGATGTTCAGGCGAAGCGCCGCCATCAGCATGCCAGGGGTGATCTTGTCGCAATTGGAGATGCACACCAGGGCATCGGCGCAGTGGGCGTTGACCATGTACTCGACGGAGTCCGCGATCAGCTCACGCGACGGCAGCGAGTAGAGCATCCCGTCGTGGCCCATGGCGATGCCGTCGTCGATGGCGATGGTGTTGAACTCCTTGGCGACCCCGCCGGCGGCTTCGATCTCGCGCGCCACCAACTGGCCGAGGTCCTTCAGGTGGACATGGCCCGGCACGAACTGGGTGAAGGAATTGGCGACGGCGATGATCGGCTTGCCGAAATCGGCTTCCTTCATGCCGGTGGCGCGCCAGAGGCCGCGCGCGCCGGCCATGTTGCGGCCGTGGGTGGAGGTGCGAGAGCGAAGGGCGGGCATCAGTTGTCCTTATCGTGACTGGTGACGCTCAGATGAAGAGCGCCGTTGAACTGGAACTTTCGGCTGCGAAGACCTATTATCGAACTGACGGCTTGAGCCTCAGACCCGCCGGCCGTCGAGGGGATGGAGTCCCCCTTCGCCCGCTGGCCCGGTTTATCCGCCCGCCAGCTGATGACTCCTACCGACGAGACCGCGGTAGGAGATGGCGTCATGACGATCAGCGTCGCCGTCGCGTCCTGTCCTGTCAGGCTGAGCCTGGCGGGGGCCATGGCAGGCGATCTTCTAGCGCTCAATCCCGGGACGGGCCGCGTCAGACGGGCCGCAGGGAGGAGACGCCCGATGCGAGACCAGCGCCCGTGCGAGGAATTCCGCTCCTGGCGGGAAGTCGTCGACGATCCGCTCATCCGATTGGTGATGAAGGCCGACCACGTGTCGGCCGCGCACCTGGAGCGACTGTGCGCCAAGCTCGAACGACGGGCGCTGGCCCGCCGCCGCGAGGCGGCGGCGCTGGGCGTCGCCACAAGCTGATGCTTGATCTTCAACCACGGAAGGAAACGACCCATGAAACAGCTCAAGGACAAGTTGGCGGCGATCGGCCGAGCGATCGGGACCTGGTACAATCGCCACATTCGCGTCGAACCCGGCGTGCTGGTGTGGCCGGAACCCAGCCGTCCGCGCGTCGCGCGGGCCCGCGCTCGGGCGCCTCGACGGTCTTGATACGGCGTCATTCAGGAAGCGGCGGCGGCTCATCGGCCTTCTTAGGCGCATAGAGTTCCGTCCAAAGACTGGCGAGCTTCGGCGCATCCTCCATAAAGGCGGTCGTCCGCTGCGTCAGCCATTTGGTGTAGAGGATGAAGGCGTCTGCCGGCGTCGGGCACTGCAACAGGGCCAGGCCCAGCTGCACCTCGGCCGCGCGCTCTTCCTGGATGCGGGCGAGGACGGCTTTGGAGATCGCGTCCATCTGTTCGACGCGCTTCCAGCCCGCGCCCATCAACTGGGCGAACTCGGTTTCCACGACGGCGGCCGCCTCGGTGGCGACGTCCGCGGCTTTCTTCTCGGTCATGACGCACTCCTGTCGACGGGCCAAGGCCCAGGTTCGATTGAGCGCCATCATGGAAGGTGAGTTCAGGCACACTCCCACCATGGCAAAGCCTGGTAGGAGTCATCAGCCGGCAAGCTCGGCGGTTAAGGGGGACTCCATCCCCTCGACTTTCATTTACCGGTCCGAGGCGGCCGGAACAAGTCATCGTTCCGCGCAGATCAATATTCCTCAGCGCCTTCACTGCGCCGCTTGACGTCGTCGCAAGCTGGGCGGCTACTGCACGTGGGATGGAGTCCCCGTAAAAACGCCGCCTGGGCTAATGACTCCTGCCAAACCGCAGCCTTTCGAGGCCGCTTGCCGGCAGGTGTCGTCATGCCCAGTGAAGTTGTGGATTTTCCGCGTCGGTCCGCGGAGCGCGAACCGGTCTCTCCTCTGCTCATCGAATTTGAGCGCTCCGAGCTGGACACGCGTCAAGTTGTGCTGACCGCGGCCTGCGCCGCGCTCGCCCTGGCGGTCGTGCGCATGGCCCAGGAGCCGGTGACGATCAGCCTGTCGCCGAATGAGGATCGGGACCTCAGATCGGGGATCGGCGTCGGCTTGCTCGACCGGTACGGGCGGGTCCTGGTCCTGCAGCGCGCCAATGACGCTTTCACCGCTTGGCAGCTGCCCCAGGGCCAGCTCATCGCGAGGGAGTCTCCGCTCGAGGCGGCGGAACGCACGATGGGTGAACAGTGCGGCCTGGACGGGATCGACCCGATCGCCCAATCCTTCGGCTGGCTAAGCTATCGGTTCCCCGAGACCAGCGCCGGCCAGGTGTTTCCGGGGCCCTGGCGCGGCCAACAGCAGAAATGGATCGTCGCCCGCTACCGCGGCGCTCCTGAGGCGTTTGACCGGGCCGCCGAAAGCGTCGGTCTACGCGCCTGGCGCTGGGCCCCGATCGACGAGCTGGCGGCGCTGATCCGCCCGCTGAAGCCGATCCCCTTGACGGCGCTCGTGCGGCTCTTCGGGTGAGGCGCTTTCGGCGATCCTGGACATCGCTTCGGCGGTCCGCCACAGTAGGTTGTCGCCCGGCTCGCACCAAAGCTCGGCGTCACGGGGATGGAGTTCCCCCTTGATCGCCTTCGGGCTGATGACTCCTGCCAGCAACCAAACGCGCGTCGCCGCTCGCCAAGCATGACGGCAGCGCGCAAGCGACTTGAATGAGGTGGCCGATGGCCGGAACCGACGAGATGGCGTTGCTTCGGATCTACGCGAGTGAGCGTGCCCGAGGACGTGACCATCCGCTGTACGAAGAGGTGGTGCTGAGAGCCCGCCAAGCTGGGCTGGCCGGAGCCACTGTCTTGAGGGGACCTCTGGGCTACGGACGCTCTCGCGCGGTGCAAGACGACGCTTTGGTCGATACCGGCGCGGACTTGCCGACGATCGTCGAGATCGCCGACCAGGAGACGCGCCTGCGGGCCTTCGTCGCTGACTATCCCGAGCTGGAGAACGCCGGCCTGATCACCCTCGAACGGATCGAGGTGGCGCACCGGGCGCCGCTCGATCAGCCCGTTGCGCTCGATAGCGCCTCCTAGGCCGTTGGAACCGACACCGAAGGCGACCGAGGCCAACCTCTCGTCGGGCGAGGGCGTTGTCCGCCACGTGGACTTTCTGCTGATCGGCGGCGGGCCGGCAGTGGCGACGGCCGCATGGGCGCTGCGCCTGGAAGGCGCGGCGGGTTCGATCCGGATCCTCTCGGCCGAGGATGCGCTGCCCTATGATCGCTCGCCGGTGTCCAAGGAGTATCTGCTCGGGCGCCTGACGCCGAGCCAGGTGACGCTGTATCCGGCCTCGTTCTACCGCTCGCAGGATATCGACGTTCAACTGAACGCCGAGGTGACGGCCGTCGACGTCGCTGCTCACCGGGTTGAGTTGAAGGACGGCTCGCGCGTCGGCTACGACCGCCTGCTCATCGCCACCGGCGCCCGTCCCCGCCCGCTTTCCATTCCGGGCGCTCACCTTGAGGGCGTCCACTACCTGCGCAGCCTAGCTGACGCCGAGGCGCTGCGCGCGGCAGCCGCGACGCAGAGGAGAGCGGTCGTCATCGGCGCGAGCCTTCTCGGGGTCGAGGTCGCCACCAGCCTGCTCGAACTCGGCCTCGCGGTCACCGTGATCGAGGAGCGGCCGGAAATCCTGGCGGACCTCAATGCCCCGCCCGTCTCTCAGGCCTTGCGACGCCGATTGGAAAAGCTCGGCGCCTCGGTTCGGTTGGGCGACGAGGCGGCTAAGATCTCCGGTCGACTGCGCGCAGCTTCGGTCGTGACCGCGTCCGGCGATCGGATTCCTTGCGGCCTCGTGGTCGCCTGTGTCGGCGCCGAGCCCAATACGGCCTTCCTCACTGGCGGCCCGATCACCCTCGAGGACGGCCACGTCGTCGTCGACGATCGGCTGCGCACCAACGTCCGGGGGGTTTATGCGGCCGGCGACGTGACCTGCTTCTTCGATCCGGTGTTCCGACGTAGGCGCACCTTCTCTCACTGGGACAGCGCGGTGAAACAAGCCCGCATCGCCGCCAAGAACATGATGGGTCGGCGGGTGCGGCAGGACGACGTCGCCTACTACTTCTTCGACGTGGGCGACATGAGCTTGACGGTCCTCGGCGACACCCAGGGCGCGGACGAGCAGGTCGTCCGCGGCTCGTGGGACGACGGCGCAGTCGGCCAATTCTACCTGAAGCAAGGCGTCCCCCAGGGTCTGCTCACCACCGGCCGGCCCGCTGAAGAGACCCGCGCGGTCGAGGGTCTGATCCGTCAGCGGGTCGATCTCACGGCGATCAAGGACCGGCTGGGCGATCCCGACTTCCCGCTCGGCGACATCCCGTCCCAGACGGTGCTCATCCTCCAGGGCGGCGGCGCCCTCGGGGCGTTCGAATGCGGGGTCATCAAGGGCCTCGAGGAGACTGGCGTCTTCCCCGACGTCGTCGCCGGCGTTTCCATCGGCGCCATCAACGGCGCCATCGTCGCCTCCAATCCACGGCGCGCCACGGCGGCCCTGGAGGCGTTCTGGAGCGACATCACCGTCGGCGGCTCGTTCATGCCTGAGGGCGAGACCGGCCGCGCGCTGACGGCCCTGCAGGTGCTCCTCTACGGAATTCCCCATTTCTTCACGCCGAGATGGCTCGAGCCCTGGAGCCTGACCAACCCGCTGCCATCGGATTGGACGAGCTTCTACGATCCCGAGCCGCTGAAGAGCCTGATCGCCAAGTACGTCGATTTCGACGCCCTAAAGACCAGTCCGGTGCGGCTCCTGGTGGGCGCGGTGAACGTCAAGACGGCCGAGTTCGAGATCTTCGACAGCCAGATCGACCAGCTAACGCCCGACCACATCCTGGCCAGCGGCAGCCTGCCGCCGGGCTTCCCCTGGACCGAGGTCGACGGCAAGCCCTATTGGGACGGGGGCATCGTCAGCAATTCGCCCCTGGACTTCGCGATCGAGCGCTGCGGCCCGGGCGGCAAGCGGGTCTATGTGGTCGACCTCTTCCCCGGCGAAAGCCCGCTTCCCACCAACATGATGGAGGTGATGGCCCGGCGCGACGAGATCGTCTATGCTGAGCGGGTCCGCTCCGACCTTCGCTACCGCGAGATGGTCGATTCCTATCGGCGATTGATTGGTTGGATGATGGCCCAGGTGGACCAGGCCCACCTGGCGAAGATCGTGCACCTGCCGCTGTTCGTCCAGCTGATGGGAGACGGCGCGCCGACGACCATCACGCGCTTTGTGCGCGCGGCCTCTTCGGGTCCGGCGTCGAGGGACTACGACTTTTCGGCGGAATCGATCCGCACCAGCCGAGCGGCTGGCTATCGCATGGTGAAGGAGAAACTCGCGCCGAGCGCGCGCCGTTGAACAGTCGTATCGCAACGGCATCGGCAGCGTTGCAATTGACGACTTTCCGGCTCTAGGTCACTTTCAGTCTTGGGAATGGGGTCTCCCAAAAACCGTCCATGAGGACTGATGACTCCTACCGGCGTTTTCACGCGGTAGGCGGTCGTGTCCTGTCAAGGCGAGCGAGCGTCACCGCACCGAAGGGAGGTGCGAGGTGCTCGAAACCTTGCTGCGTTCGACTATCCAACGCGGTCGCCTGACCGTTCATGGCGGCGGCGCCCGTCCGATCGTGGTCGGCGACCCCGCCACCGGCCCGGATATCGCCGTCCAGATCGCCGGCCCAAAGGTGGCCACGCGCGTCGCGCTGAACCCGGATCTGGCGCTTGGCGAGGCCTATATGGACGGGACCTTGACCGTCGAGAGTGACGACCTGGACGGCCTGTTCGAACTGATCGGCTTGAACCTGCACAACCGCCCGCGGTCCTCGCCTCTTGTCGAGGCCTGGTCGCGCCGGCGGGATCGCCGCGCCGCCGATCAGAAGCCTGAGGCGGCCGCCCGAAACGTCGCTCACCATTACGATCTGTGTGAAGCGCTCTACCGGCTGTTCCTCGATCCGCAGATGCAATACTCCTGCGCCTACTTCGAGCGCCCAGAGGCTGACCTCGCCGAGGCGCAGCAGGCGAAGATGGCTCACATCATCGCCAAGCTCGACGTGCAGCCCAATCACAGGGTGCTGGACATTGGCTGCGGGTGGGGTGGTTTGGCCCTAGAAATCGCGCGCACCTGCCAGGCGCGTGTCACCGGCATCACCCTGTCGCGCCAGCAGCTCGAGGTGGCGCGCCAACGGGCTGTCCACGAAGGGCTGGCCGATCGCGTCAACTTCGAACTCGTCGACTATCGCGACGTCGCCGGGAGTTTCGAGCGGATCGTCTCGGTGGGCATGTTTGAGCACGTGGGCCCAAAGCACTACCGGGCCTTCTTCGATGCGGTCTCCGACCGGTTGACGCCGGACGGGGCGGCCTTGATCCACTCGATCGGCGCCCGGTCGGATGGCGGCGGCAGCAACGCCTGGATGCGCAAGTATATCTTCCCGGGGGGCTACATCCCCACCTTGTCGGAGACCTTGGCGGCGGTGGAGCAGACCCGGCTTTGGGTGACCGATGTCGAGGTGCTGCGTCTGCACTATGCACACACGCTCGATCGATGGCTGGACCGCGTTCGCGCCGAGCGGGCGGCGGTGGCCGCGATGTACGACGAACGCTTCTTCCGGATGTGGGAGTTCTATCTCGCCAGCTGCGCCATGTCGTTCCGCCATGGCGACCTGATGGTGATGCAGGTGCAGCTCGCCAAGCGCGTCGACACCCTACCGATCACACGCAGCTATATGGGCGAGGCGGAGCGGCGACTGAGATCGCCCGCCATCGCGATTCCGGTGGAGGCCGCATCGCCAAGGCGTCGGGCCCGGGCTTGATGCGCGATACGAGCGCGCCTTCGCCCCCGCCACGGCCCGGCGGGCTAGGTCGCGCGGCGGCCATCCGCTTCGTACTGCTGATTGGCGTCCTCAGCTTCTTCGCCGACATGACCTATGAGGGGGGGCGAAGCATCGTAGGCCCCTATCTAGCCGGCTTGGGCGCTACCGCCGCCGCCGTCGCGATCATCACCGGCGCCGGCGAATGCCTAGGCTACGGCCTGCGCTGGGCCTCCGGGCGCTGGGCGGACGTCACCCAGCGATTCTGGCCGATCACGATCTTCGGTTATGCGGTCCAGATGGCGGCCGTGCCGGCCCTGGCCCTGACCCACACGTGGCCGCAAGCCGCGGCGCTGGTCATCCTCGAGCGGATCGGCAAGGCCATCCGCAATCCACCGCGCGACGTCATGCTATCGCACGCCGGCCAGGGGATCACCGGGCTGGGCACGGTGTTCGGCATCCACGAGGCGATGGACCAGGCGGGCGCCTTGGTCGGGCCTCTTGCGGTGGCGGCTGTCCTTGCCTGCCGCCATGACCTGCGTCTGGCCTTCGCGGTGCTGCTGGCGCCAGCGATGCTCAACTGGATCGTCCTGACGATCGCGCGCCGGGTCTATTCTCGGCCGCAGGATTTCGCCGGGCCTACACCGGCCGGCGCCGCCCCGGGACGCTTCTCACCGGTGTTCTGGGTCTATCTCGGCGGCGCGGCGCTGGTGGCCGCCGGCTTTGCCGACTACCCGCTCATCGCCTTTCATTTCCAGCGCGCGCATCTGGTGGACGGGGAGGGGGCCGCGATCTTCTATGCCGTTGCCATGGCGGTAAGCGGCTCGGGCTCGCTGCTGTTCGGCCGCCTGTTCGACCGGTTCGGCTTCAAGGTTCTGCTCGCCCTGACCGTATTCAGCGCCGCCTACGCCCCTCTCGTGTTCCTCGGCGGCCGCACCGCGGCTCTTGTGGGCGCGGCGGTGTGGGGACTGGGGATCGGCGTGCACGAGTCAATCATCCCGGCGGCCGTCGCGCCTCTGGCGCCCGACGCCCGACGGGCCTCGGCGTTCGGACTGTTCACGGCGGTCTACGGCCTGGCGTGGTTCGCCGGCAGCATCGCGATCGGCTTGCTCTACGGCCGCTCGCTCTGGGGCGTCGTCGCCTTCTGCATCCTCGCCAACCTGGCGGCGCTGCCGCTGTTCGCCTGGGTGGCCTCGCGCCGAGGCCGGAGGCCTGCCGATCGCGGCTGATCCTCAGGGGGATGCTGCAGAGACCACGTCGCAGAAGGCGGCGGTGACGTCGCGATAGACCTGGCGCTTGAAGGCGATGATCAGCTCGGGCAGCCGTTCGGGGGCCGCCCATTGCCAGTCGCTGAATTCGGGGTGGTCGACTCCGAGATTGATGTCGGCGTCCTCGCCCAGGAACAGCATCGCGAACCACTTCTGCTGTTGGCCCTTGTAGCCCTGGAAGCCGACGATATCGGGCGGATAGTCGTAGCGAAGCCAACCGGGCGTTTCGGCCAGGACCTGGACCTTGTCGATCCCGGTCTCCTCTTTCAGCTCGCGCAATGCTGCTTGCTTCGCCGTCTCGCCTTCGTCGATGCCGCCTTGCGGCATCTGCCAAGCGGCCACGGCCTGGTCGATGCGGCGGCCGACGAACACGCGGCCGGCGCTGTTCAGCAGCATGATCCCGACGCCGCTGCGATAGTCCGGGTTCTCCGGGAAGTAGCCGCCGGTCGCCACTGTCTCGGCGGGTTCGACAATGGACACGCTCGCGGAGGCTTTGCGCAGCATCGTGACCATGCTGTCGCGATCAACCTTGTCCGCCTGCATCAGCAATTGGATCAGGGGATCGTCCAGCATCCGATGAATGAAATCGTCTTCAGGTCGGGGTCCACCCATGCCGCTGCCTCGCGTTCGCGTCTAAGGCAGGGGTCATCAGCCGATCGGCGGTTTAGAGGGGAACCCCATCCCCTTACGAGAACAATGATCCGCCCCCAGGCGGGTTCCGTCAACGTCGGCGAGGCGATGAACGCGCCGGTTCGGCGGTTAAGGCCGGGGCGGTAGGCAAATGCCGATCGAGGAATCGACGCAGCGAGCGCTGGGACGTGCGCACGTGGTGGTCCTTGGCGATCCGAGCGACGAGCTCGGCCATGGAAAGACCGGGCTCCTGCTCCAATAGTTCCAGCACCGCTGTCGTATGCGCCTCGAGTGGTGACCGGGTGCGAGCGGCCGCGGGATCGCCGAGCGCGCGGGCCATGAGATGAACCAGTCCCGACAAACGCACCGGACCCGGCAGGAAGGCCGTGGCGACGCTGGCGCCATAAAGGCCAAGCGCCTCAGCGGTGCTGATCAAGCGCGGCTCGCCTTCCATGGCGAAGCTGCGGCCGTGCTGAACGATCTTGAGGTCGAGGAAGGGGCCTGACGGCACCTGGGACGCCCCCTCAACGCCTCGCACCGTCACATAGGGCCGGCGCATCCGCGCCGTTCGCCGCCAAGCTTCGACATAGAGGGGACCGAGGTCAGGACGGCGCGCAATCAGGTGCTCCACGAGCGAGTCCGGCAAGATGTTGTATGACCGCAAGCTCAGCGCGACCGCGAGCTCCATCAGGTTCTCGTAGGTGTAATGGGCGAGCCAGGATCGAGGCCGATGGCTACCGGGCGCGAAGGGGACGCCAAGCTTTCTCAGACCCTTGACGTAGCCCTTGAAGGTCTCATCCGAGACATTCCCTTGGAAGCCCATGCGGGCCAGCACCGCGACAGCGGCGCTATGTTGCAGCGCTAGGGACGGGGGATCTTGGGAAAGTCGGACACTCGCAGGACGCCCCATCAGCTTACCTCCGCGCCCGTCCCTCCAGTGCCGGACGGGCGATCTTCAGGGTCGAGGGCGGCGGTCGAACCTGATCGCCGCACCGACAAGCACCGCTGAAAGAGCGGCGTTGGCCATCGCGAACGGCGCATAGCGACGGTGGCCGCCGAGCACCAACACAAGGACCACGATGCTGAAAACAAACGCCGCAAGCGCTGGAATCGACAACAGCGCCAACCGGCCCGTGAGTCGGGCTATGGCAGCCGAAGACAGCGCCCAGATGGCGGCGAGCGCCAAAGCGACCGGGGCGACCGCCTTGACGGGACCCAAGCCAAGCTGGGTCACCATCGCCGTGGCCGATCCGACGGCCAGCATCACAATCAAGGCCAGGTTTGGTGCGCCCGGTTTCGCCATGCCCTACCCATCATAGATCGGTAGGAGTCATCAGCCGGACTCGGCGGTTAGAAGGGGACTCCATCCCTCTTGTACCTTCAAGCCTACACCTCGGCGCCGCGCCGCACAACTTGCTTGGCCCCGCGCCGCGGCCGAAGCCTGCGTCGCGCGTTGCGGCATGGACGCCAGGAGGCTATGTTTCTTTCGACGGCGCAGCCCCGCCAACCCCGCCGTCGAGGGGATGGAGTCCCCCTTTGAACGCCTGATCCCCCTGAGCAGGCTGATGACTCCTACCGCGTCCCCTGCGGTGGGAGTCCGGGCGGCTTATTCGCCAAGAAAAACGACAAGCGACTGTCGTCCGGGCTCTTACGCTGGGGGCGATGCGGGCGCTTATGGTTCCGACCCGGGCGGTGGGGCGAGTGGGCGGCGTCCTGAGGATTGCTCCTCGCGCCAGCGACTGACCGCCTCGGCAGCCTGGGTTTTGTAGAGCAGGGCGACCATCACCCCCTTGAACGGCTTCAGCAGCAGGATCGACAGGATTCCAATGGCGGCGGGCCAGACCACGATCAAAAGCCAGATGGGCCATTTGAGGGCCACCTCGCTCCACACGATCCCAGCGCAGCCGACACCGCCGACCACCAGGAACACCAGGGTCGACAGACCGTCGCCAGGATTGGACTCCCGGAGGTCCAGGCCACAGACCCCGCATCGATCGATATCGAGGGTCTTGGCGAATATGCGGCCTTCACCGCACTCCGGGCAGCGGCCTCTGAGGCCAGCAATGAAGGGAACCGACACGCGCAACACTCCTTTCGCCGGCATGGCGAGCATGCGGACGGTCGGGTACGACGACCGCGACCGCGGCAAGCGCGGGGTGCAGCCGGCGGACCGGACCAGCGGATGTGTAGGAGTCATCGGCTCGGAATGAGCGGTTTGGCGAAGTGCGCCAGGCGGATTCCATCGCCTGCGGCATGATATGGGCGAGGACCGTGAGCGGTCAACCTGCTGCTCCGCAGGCAGTCGCGACCAAACAGAGGGCAGTCGTGAACGTCGCCGGCGGCGGTTCTCCTGAACGCTTGACCTCGGCGGCGTTGCGGCAGTAATGACGCAGGAGGGGATGGAGTCCCCCTTTGAACGCCCTGTGGCTGATGACTCCTGCCATTAAGACGTGGTGGGATTCCGGGCGGAGTTTCGCAGACGGCGCTGTATAGCCAAGCCGCGTTACTATTGCGGCGCGCTCGATCTATTCGGGCGTTCTCTGGCGATCCGGCGACCCTGCTGGCGGCCTTTCCGACGTGATTTCACCTGCCCTTTGGAACGAGCAGGTCATGACGACGGCGACAGAAATTCTCGCGCAGATCAAGGAAAAGGACGTCAAGTACGTCGACTACCGGTTCTCGGACTCCCGCGGCCAGATGCATCACGTCACCTTCGATGTGAGCCTGATCGACGACGAGGCCCTGGACGACGGGCTGATGTTCGACGGCTCGTCCATCGACGGCTGGCGGGCGATCAACGACTCCGACATGAAGTTGCGGCCGGACCTGTCCACCGCCGCTATCGACCCCTTCTACCAGCAGGTGACGCTGACCCTGTTCTGCGACGTGCTTCTGCCGGAGTCGGGCCAACCCTATAACCGCGATCCCCGGTCGATCGCCCGCGCCGCCCTGACCTACGTCCAGTCCTCCGGGATCGGTGACACGGTCTACTTCGGGCCTGAGGCGGAGTTCTTCGTCTTCGACGACGTGCGCTGGTCCACCGCGCCCGAGAACACCAGCTACAGCTACGATTCCGTCGAACTACCCGAGAACACCGGCCGGGACTATCCGGAAGGCAATATGGGCCACCGCCCTTCGACCAAGGGCGGCTATTTCCCGGTCAATCCGATCGACAGCGCCCAGGACCTGCGCGGCGAGATGCTGAAGGTGATGGGCGACCTCGGCCTCAATCCGGAAAAGCACCACCATGAGGTGGCCCCGGCCCAGCACGAGCTCGGCCTGAAGTTCGACACCATGGTCACCATGGCCGACCGGATGCAGCTCTACAAATATGTGGTCAAGAACGTCGCCGCCGCCCACGGCAAGACCGCCACCTTCATGGCCAAGCCGATGTTCGGCGACAACGGTTCGGGCATGCACTGCCACCAGTCGATCTGGAAGGACGGCAAGCCCCTGTTCGCCGGCGAGAAGTACGCCGGCCTGTCCGACACCTGCCTCCACTACATCGCCGGCATCATAAAGCATGCGAAGGCGATCAACGCCTTCACCAACTCGACCACCAACTCCTACAAGAGGCTGGTGCCGGGCTACGAGGCCCCGGTGAAGCTCGCCTATTCGGCGCGCAACCGGTCCGCATCGATCCGCATCCCTTACGTCTCGAGCCCAAAGGCCAAGCGCATCGAGGTCCGTTTCCCCGACCCGATGGGCAACCCCTACCTCGGGTTCGTCGCTATGTTGATGGCGGGCCTAGACGGCATCGAGAACAAACTCGATCCGGGCGCGGCCATGGACAAAAACCTCTACGACCTGCCGCCGCGCGAACAAAAACAGGTGCCCGAGGTGTGCGGCTCGCTCCGCGAAGCCCTGCAGGCGCTCGATAAGGATCGGGCCTTCCTCAAGAAGGGCGGGGTGATGGATGACGACTTCATCGACAGCTACATCGAGCTGAAGCACCAGGAAGTCATGCGGCTCGACCTGCACCCGCATCCGGTCGAGTTCGACCTGTACTACAAGGCTTAGGCGGGGAGCACCTCACATGGACCTGGCATTGGTCTCGGCGGGTCCCAACCCGCCGAAGGACGTCCACGCCGTTATCGAGATCCCGCAAGGCGGGGCGCCGGTCAAATACGAGTTCGACAAGGCGTCCGGCGCCCTGTTCGTCGACCGCTTCCTGCACACGGCGATGTTCTATCCGGGCAACTACGGGTTCATACCGGGGACCCTGGCCGAGGATGGCGACCCCATCGACATCATCGTCGTCGGGCCGACGCCGGTCGTGCCCGGCGCCGTGATCCGGTCTCGGCCGATCGGTGTCCTGATGATGCACGACGAGAAGGGGCCGGACGAAAAGATCCTCGCCGTGCCGGTGGACAGCCTGCATCCCTTCCACGCGGGCGTGCAGAGCTGGTCGGACCTGCCCAAGATTCTCACCGAGCAGATCGCCCACTTCTTCGCGCACTACAAGGACCTGGAGACCGGCAAGGAGACCCAGATCGGCGGCTGGAAAGGACCGGCGGACGCCGAGCGGATGATCGCCAGCGCGATCGACCGAGCTCTGGCTCACGGCTACGTGGAAAAGGGCGCCCATGCCGATTGATGCGGCCGCGGTGCGCCATTGCGCCAAGCTGGCGGGCCTGAGGATCGACGACGATCAGATCGAGAAGACTGCCCAGGAGCTCGACGCCATCATGGGCTTCGTCGCCCAGCTGGACGATGTCGACGTCGAGGGCGTCGAGCCGATGATCATGACGGTCCAGCACAGTCTGCCGATGCGCGAGGACGTGGTCACCGAAGGCGGTGACCCGGACCGTATTCTGTCTAATGCTCCAGTGCGCGCGGGCGACTACTTTGTCGTGCCAAAGGTGATAGACTAAGTCCGTTATCGGTATCGGATTTGGCCCTCTTTTGAGTTGCAAGACATCTTCGCCAATGCTTAGCTCCTGGCGAGGCGGCTAGGGTTCCGGCTTCCCCGAGGAAGCGCTGGTCCGAGAGCCGCAGTCTGGCTGGGAGACATCGGCCAGATGCACGGCGGGACAAAAGCCCGGGAGACCAACGAAACGCCAAGGGCGGCTTCGTTCGGGTCCCCATCGTTCCCGAACGCACCTCCTTGGCCGGCCATCGCCGAAGGAGACCTTTGTGTTCGAAATACCCGATACCTCAGACGATCAAGGCGTCGAGCGTCACCGCGCTCGCTATCTGGATCAACAGGCGCAGGCCGCCGCCCGAGCGGCTGTCGTGAAAGCCCCAAGGCCTGAGGCTGACACAGCCGCGGCGCCCACAACGCTCAGCCGAGAGGCGGTCCCGCCCGGCTGGTACTGGACGGCGCGGCTGCGGATCGGCCAGCGCTTAAGGATCGTCAACACCACGGGCCGGGCCTGCGTCGCGCTACAGGCCTGGAACGCCCACGACCCTTCAGAGCGGCTCAATGTCGGCGACACGGCGAAGCTCCAATGGAGCACGCGGCTGACGGCCGGCGCCCTGCTATTCTCAGACATGGGCCGCGTCCTGGCCGCCATCGTCGACGATCAAGCTGACGGCCGCCACGACCTTCTGGTGGGTCCGAGCGACGAGACCTCCAACCGCCAGCGCTTCGGCCACTCGGGCTATCGCCACACCCACGGCAATTTCCAGCTGGCCGCCGCCAAACTCGGACTCACGCGGCGCGACGTGCATCCCTGCTTGAGCCTGTTCTCGGCTGTGAACATCCGAGACGACGGCAGAATTCAGTGGTCCGGCGCCTGCAAGCCGGACGCGGCGGTTGAGCTGCGCGCCGAGCTACCGCTGCTTGTCGCCCTGTCGAACTGCCCGCACCCGCTCGACCCGAGTCCGACCTACGACCCGGGACCAGTCGAGGCCGCCATTCTCGGCGCGCAGGCCGTGCCGGCCGACGATCTTTGCCGGACCGCCAGCGAAGAAGCTCAACGCGGTTTCGCCAACACGGCGGCGTGGATCGCCGCGAACGAAGGGTCGGTGCAATGAAGGCGACCACTCCGAAAGGGCGCGGTCACCCGAAGCTGGATCACCAGGTGGCGGCCCGAACCTCCTGGTCCTCGATCCTACGCCAGGGCGATATCCTCCGCATTGTCGACCTCGAGGGCCAACAGTCCGTCGATACCTTGCTCTTCAGCGCCGCCGACCCCAGCGAGCGGTATTGCGCGCAGCGAACCTTGCGCGGGCAGGGGAGGGCCTACATCGGCGCCGGATCCGTTCTGCTTTCCAACGAGGGCCGGGCGATGGCCACGGTCATCGACGACACTTGCGGGGCGCACGACACCTCGGCCGGGGCATGCTCGTGCGAATCCAACACCGTTCGGTTCGGGGCGCAGACCCGGTTCATGCACGCCTGCCGCGAGAACTTCCTCTACGAGGGCGCTAAGCACGGCCTGTCAAAACGCGACCTGGTCAGCAACATTAACTTCTTCATGAACGTGCCCATCCTCGCTGATGGGACCATGGCGATCGCCGACGGCGTCTCCGCGCCCGGGGATTATGTGGAGCTGCGCGCCGAGATGGACCTGCTCGTGCTGGTGTCCAACTGTCCGCAGGTCAACAATCCCTGCAACGGCTTCCGCCCGACGCCGGTGCAGATGACCGTCTGGGCCGCTTAGTCCCCGGAGGGGGGGCGCCGACCGCCGCCGCTACACGCCGGCGCCCCTCGTCCGACGCGGCTCGCCAAAGGAGGAGGCCCTGCACGCCCCTTCGCCTTGCGAGGGGCTGAGGCAGGGTCTATCTCTGATGAGAGGGATGGAGCTCCCCACAACCGCGTTCGCGCTGATGGCTCCTACTGCGCCGTTCCGGCCGTAGGAGTCTGCATGATCAGCGCCCCCGATGTTCACCAACCGATCTCAGCCCCAGCGCCCTGGCCCAGAGCCGGGCTTGATCCCGCTGCGACCCATGCGCTGGATCAGCTGACCGCCCTGCACGAGGGATACGCCGGCGTTGGGGCGGTGATCGCCGCCGGGCCTGCGACCATTCCGGCGCTGACCACCATCCTTCGCCATACCGAAAGCAGCGGCATCTTCGAGATCCGCGCCCGTGCGGTCGCCGCCCTAGCCGGTTTGGGGGCGGACGGCATCCTGATCGACTTCGTCGACGCCGACCACAGCGTGGCCGATCCAACGGCCCGGGCCGGAGAGGAGGCGGCCATCAGCATCGCGGCGCGGGCGCTGAAGGCCTCGAGCGACCCTCGCGCTTTTCCAGCGGTGCTCAAACTGGCCAAGCGCCATCCGTTGCCGGGCGCGATCGAAACCCTGGCCGCGTCGCGGCGCGAAGAGGCCATTCCCGGCTTGGTCCGGGGGCTTGATGAAGACGACACCCGGAGCTTGGCGGCCGAGGGCCTGATCCGCCTTGGCCGCGCCAGCCGCAGCGCTCTCCTGGCCGTGGTGGCGAAGCCGGCCGATACCTCTTCCGACCTGCGCCGCCGTCGCATCGCCCTGTCGGCGCTTGCCGATATCGGGGTGGCCGCTTGGCAGAGGGGCCTTATTCGGCCGTTGATCGAGGACCGCGACGCGGCGGTCAGCCTGCAGGCCTGCCGCGCCCTGATCCGGAGCGGGTCTGACCTCGCGCTGTGCCGGGCCCGCCTGCAGGCGCTCCTTCCAGGCCTACATCCCCCGCTGAAGGAGACGGCGATCGCCCTTCTCGCGCCGCCGCCCGCCGCTCCAGAGCCCCCTCCGCCATATGTGCCCCCAGAGCCACGCCGGCGGCGACCGGTGCTGCATCTCAAGCGGCCCGCTGATCAGACGGGATCGTCCGCCGCATGACCCTGGCGGATTACGAGCGGCGGAAGTTCGAACTCTCGGAAATCCTCCACACGCTCGCGGCAGCGCGACCGCGGCCGGCGGCGGCGGACGATCCGGTCCAGCCACTGATGGCCCGACTGGCCGAAGACCGCTTCAACCTGGTGGTGGTGGGGCGCTTCAGTCGCGGCAAGAGCAGCCTGATGAACGCCATCCTGGAGACCGATCGTTTGCCGACCGGCGTCGTCCCCTTGACCTCGGTGATCACGGCGGTCGGTTACGGCAGCGACGTCCTCCTCCGGCTGACTTATGAGGACCGGCTGATGCAAGTTGACGCGCCGCTGGATGCGCTGCGCGACTTCGTCACCGAGGAGGGCAATCCCGGCAACCGGCGGCGCGTGAAGCTCGCGGAGATCCAGCTGCCCTCGGAGATTCTCCGGCGCGGGTTCTACTTCATCGACACGCCGGGGCTGGGCTCGGCGATCGTCGAGAATACCCAGACGACGGAGGGCTTCTTGCCGGCGGCCGACGCGGTCCTGCTGGTGACCGGCTTCGACAGTCCGCTCTCGGCCGAGGAGGACGCCGTGCTGCAGCACGTCTGCGCCACCGGCCGGCCCCTCTTCGTCGCGGTCAACAAGCAGGATGCGGCCTCGGCCGAGGACCGCGACCAGAGCCTAGACTACGTCCGCCGCCGGCTCTCGGCGATGTTCGGCGAGGCGGCGCCCAAGGTCTACCCGACCTCGGCAACGCAGGGACTTGCCGCGAAACAGCGGGGTGACGTGGCGTTGCTTGAGGCCAGCGGCCTCGCCGCCCTCGAGGCGGCTTTGATCCGCTTTCTGGTGACCGACAAGAGCGACACCTTCCTGCGCAATATGTGCGACCGGATCGAAGCGGTTCTCGCCGTCACGCCCGAGGCCGCCCCGGAGCTCAGCGCGCAGCTCGGCGCCATCCGCAAGGCCTTGGGCGCCGATCTCGCAGCCACGGCCAGCGTCGGCGGTCTGGCGACCATCCGACCGGAAGAAGCGAGAACCTGCGTGGTCTGCACGGCGATCGACGGCGCCTGTTTCGACTTCCTCGCCCACTATCAATATGCGCTGACCGTCGAAGCTGCGGTTCGACAGACCTTCACCGACGGCGGCGGCTTCTGCCCCCTGCATACGTGGCGCTACCACGCCATCGCCTCGCCCCAAGGCATCTCCCTGAGCCTGCCGCCGCTGACGGAGGCCTGGGCGTCACGTCTCGCCGAGTTGTCGGCCAACGCCGACCCGCTCCAGGCCTCGGCCGAAATCCGTCGCCGGCGCGGCGGCCCCGAGCACTGTCCGGCCTGCGCCGCGTGCGACGAAGCCGAGACCAACGCGTTGGGCTTCGCACGCGATCGGCTCAGCCATGCTGACCTTGTCGACCAGGAAAGCGGCTTTTGCCTGGGGCACTTGGCGCAGCTTCTTGAGGGGATTTCCGATCCCGCGATCGCCCGAGCCTTACTGCGTCGGCAGGCCGGCCTCTTCGAGCGGGTCGGGGAGGACATGCGCCGATACGCCCTAAAGTTCGAGGCCATCCGTCGGCCCCTGGCCAGCAAGGCTGAGGTCGATGCGCACCTCAGGGCGCTTCGATTGTTGGCCGGGGTTGCCAATCTCGGCATGTCTAGGCGCCCAAGCTGACACTGACCGACCGTGCCGACCTGCAGTGAGCTTCGCCTTGCAAACGCTCTCTCTGACGGCCTTCCGACTGAGCCGTGACCAGGGATATCCGGGCTTCCGCCAAGGACGGCCTCAGGTGGGAGGAGCGAACGCCTGGACCACAGCGCTAAAGGTGTCCAGGCTCTCGCAGCGATCCGAGAGGTCCAGAACAGCCGGCCAGCGCCGGAGATCAAAGTGGTTGCTGTGGGCCTCGCGCAGGAACCGGACCGCGCACGTGACGGCGATATCGCCATGCGTCATCGCTTCACCAAACCAAAAGGCATGCATGCCTGCCGAGCGTTCGGCCTCGAGGTGATCCAGGACCGCGCCAACCTGGATATCACAGCGTGCTATCCACTGGGGAGACACCTGCTCGTGCAGCGCGCGCTCATAGACCAGGCTGACCATCTTGTCGCATAGCCCGGTCGCCAGCGCGCAGAGGCGGAGCACGGCGCGCCGCGGCGCGGCGCTCAAGGGGATGAGCCGCTCTTCAAGCGGCGCCAGTCCGTCGAGATGGTCAAGGATCGCGCCGCTCTCGATCAGCGTCTCGCCATCGTCAAGCACGAGCACGGGCACGCGGCGCAGCGGATTGAATGCGGCGACGGCCTTCGCGTCGCTGAAGGTCGACCAGGCCCGGTGCTCGTAGGAGAGCCCATAGTGCCGCAGGGCGACCGCGACGCGGCGAACGAAGGGCGAGTCATATTGCCCGATCAGGATCATGCGATTTCCGTCCCTGGCCCGAAGGCAGATCGCGCAAGCGGCGCATTTCGTCGGCGTCGAGCAGCGACCGGTCCTCGGACCAGGCCAGCGCCAGATCGGTCATGTCCTCGCCCCAGAACAATTCGTTCCCGACCGCCAGCATAGGCACGCCGAACACGCCTAGCGCGATGGCCGCCTCGGTGTTGGCGCGCAGTCGGTCCTTGATGTCGGACCGCGCAATCGTCGCTGCCACGTCGCCCACGCCGAGGGCGCCGCCGATCTGCGCGAGGACAGTCCCGTCCGAGATGTCCTGTCCCTTCCCGAAGGCCGCGTCGAAAACAGCGTCCACGGCTGGCTCGCTTGCGCCCACGGCGACGAGGAGGCGCAGCGCATCGATCGGATAGAACGGGTGAACAGGCGGAAAGCGAAACGGTACGCCCAACTGGCGCGCTCGCCATTGGCAAGCGCGGTAGGTGTGGAAGCGCTTGGGCGCGATCTCGGCAGGTCCCTTCTGTCCCCAATGACGGAGGATGGCGCCCAGCACGACCGGGATCGGCCGCAGATGAAAGCGCCCCGCGAAGCGCTCACGGGTCCGCCATTGGAGGTAGGCGAAGGGGGACACCACGTCGAAATACCAATCGGCTTCGGACATGCGTCCTCTGTTCACGCGTCAGGGAACAGGCCTGCGCTCATGTAACGATCGCCCGTGTCGGGCAAGATGGCGACGGCCGTTTTCCCGGCCATTTCCGAGCGGGCAAGCACCTCGAGCGCGGCATGGAGCGCAGCGCCCGACGAGGGTCCCGCAGCGATCCCCTCAAGGCGGGCGAGCTGGCGTGCCTTTGTGAAAGCGTCCTCGTCGCTTACTGCGATCACTTCGTCGACGAGTGACCGATCGAGGAGCGGCGGAATAAACCCAACGCCAATTCCGGGCATGCGGTGCTGGCCGGCTGCACGCCCGGACAGCACCGCCGCGCCGGCTGGCTCCACCGCGATGACATGGACCGATGGCCGGCGCGCCTTGAGAACCTGCGCGACGCCGGTGAGCGTGCCGCCTGTTCCGACCGCCGAAATCCAAACATCGACCACGCCGCCCGTGTCGCGCCAAATCTCCTCGGCGGTCGTCGTGCGATGGACCGCGACATTCGCCGGGTTGTGAAACTGATCGATTAGCAGGGCCCTGGGGATCGAGCCGGCGAGGTCCCGCGCTAGGGCGACCGCGTCCGCCATAAGAATCCCCGGCGTGAACCGCACCTCGGCCCCGAGATATCGCAGCAGCCCGGCGCGCTCTTGCGACATGCTCTCGGGCATCACCAGAATTAGCCTATACCCCTTGACCGCAGCGGCCGAGGCGAGGCCGATACCCGTATTGCCGCCGGTCGCTTCGACCAGGGTCGCGCCGGGCCGCAGTCGCCCGCGCGCCTCGGCGTCCTCGATCAAGGCCAGGCCCAGCCGATCCTTCACGCTGCCGCAGGGATTGCGCATCTCCAGCTTGCCGAGCAGTCTTCCGACGCGATGGTGGCGGGCGAGGCGCGCCAACTCGACCAATGGCGTTTCGCCGACCGTGCCGGTGACGTCATCTCGGATCATGCTCGCCCTTCTCTCCTGCCTACTTTTGGACTTGGGACAATCCGCTGGCAAACGAGAAGCGCTCCAGCGCAAGTGAATGGATTTCACTTCGCGAGCTGCGCCGGCAGCTGCCTAGCGATCGACGACACCGCACTCGCTAAGTAGCCAACGTTCAAACGCGACGAGGTCCGCGCGGTGTCGCACGGCCTCGGAGGACACCAGCCAATAGGCGGTGTCGGCCGCGACCGGCGGCGGCCCAAGTTCGACAAGGCGGCCCGCCGCGAGGTCTCGATCGACAAGCGGCCGGCGGCCCATGGCGACGCCGCATCCCATTGCTGCGGCCTCGAAAGCCAGCTCGATCGTGTCAACCCGCAGGCCGCCGTCCAACGCGAGCGGCTGGCTGCCGGTCCGATCCAGCCAAGCCTCCCAATCTTCGCTCGCGGGCCCGACGTGGATAAGCGAGGCTCGCGACAGATCGAGGTCGCCATCGGCGTCTGTGAGCGTCGCGCGGTAGGCCGGGCTGCACACGGGCGCCAGCGCTTCGCCGAACAACTTGGTCCAACTCGGGTCCGCGACAGCCGCCGGGCTCATCCGCATCGCGAAATCGAAGCCGTCGACCGGAAATCCCACCTGCCGGCGCGAGGTGTCGATCATGATGGGGGCAACGCCGAGGGCGCCGCGGAATCCCGGTAGCCGCGGCATCAGCCACCGGGAGGCCAAGGTCGGCGCGCAGCTTAGCGTGATCGGTCGAGGCGTCTGTCTGCCCGGCAGCCGATCGGTCCCGGTCGCGATCAGCGCCAGCGCGTCGGCGACGTAGCTCAGATAGCCGGCCCCTTCGGCCGTTAAGGCGAGCCCACGCGGCCTGCGGACGAAGAGGACGACGCCGAGTGTCCGTTCGAGCGCGCTGACGCCGTGGCTCACGGCGCTCGGCGTCAGGTGAAGTTCCTCGGCGGCCAGTTTGAAGCTTCCGAGCCGTCCGGCCGCTTCGAACAGGCGCAAGGCGGGAAGGGGTGGAAGGCGAAGCGGCATCGTTAGTCCCTCTCGTTGCGCGCGGACGGCGCAGGGCGCGGCAGCCGTCCATAACGTGAATGTCGCTCACCTGTCTGGGAAGAGTTCTCTTTTGCGCAGCGAGACCGGAGCGCGCACCGTGGCCCCCATCTGGATGTTCGGGGACTACTTCGTGAAGCGTGTTCGATCGAGTGGCCCCCTGACGGAAGCGATCGCCGACCGGCCGCAGGACGATGGCGACCACCAAGTTCTGAGCGCGCGTCCGCTCCCCTATTGGCGGCTGTGGACCGCGTGCTGCCTCGGCTTCGGCGCGATCGGCATGACGATCCAGGTCATGCCGGGTTATGCTCACGCGCGCTTTGGCGCGAACGCCATCGTCGCCGGCCTGGCGGTGACGATAGGCTCCGTGGCGACGATGATTTCCCGCCGGGTGTCCGGGCGCATCGCCGACCAGAGCGGGGGACGCCGCGTGGCGATGGTGGGTGCGGCGCTGGCCACGATTGGTGGCCTGGGCCACATTCTCGCGACGAACCTGCCGCTGCTAATTCTTGCGCGTCTGCTCCTCGGAGCGGGCGAGGGCGCTTTGTTCACCGGCTCGGTTGGCTGGATACTGGCGCACACCTCACAGTCGCGACGCGGCAAGGTCTCCGGGCATTTCGGCCTGTCGATGTGGACGGGCCTAGCGTTGGGACCCATGCTCGGAACCGGGCTGCTGGCGATCGGCGCTTATCGCCACGTCTGGATTGCTGCGACCGTCCTGCCGATGGCGTCCGGCATGCTGGTGGCGTGGACTCGCCCCGAACGTAGGGTTGTTGCCGACGGCGCGCCGGTTCGTCGCGCGTTGTTGCCGAAAGCCGCCTGGGTCCCCGGCGCGGCCGGTGCGTTCGCAAGCATCGGGTATGGCGTGATCGCGGCGTTCTTGGGGCCACGTTTCGCCGCGTTGGATTTTGCCGGCCGGAACTTCGCCCTCACCGCATTTGGCGTCGCGTTCATAACGACCCGCTTTTTGGGGAGCGGACTTGCTGATCGGCTGGGTGGCAGGCGGGTGCTTTTCTCCGCATTCGCGGTCGAATTCATCGGGCTTGCCGGCCTGTGCCTGTCGCGGGTCGAGTGGCTTTCTTTTGTTTCGGTCGCGCTGGCCGGTGCGGGGATGTCTTTGCTGATCCCGTGTCTGACAACCCTTGTGACGGTTGCGGCGGACCCGCGGGAGCGGACCGCAGCGCTGGGGGCCGTTACATCCGCCTGGGACCTAGGCGTTGCCGCGGGCGGCCCGCTCGGCGGATACTTTGCCGGCGACTCGGATGCAGGGCCATTCGCCCTTGCGGCCCTTGCAGCACTGGTTGCGATAGGACCATTGGCGATACAGCCCGCCGCAAGATCGCGATGTGGCCGTCCAGCACCGAGTGAGCAGGCGCGGTGAACTTGTCAGTTCGGGACCGGTTCTTCGCCAAAGATATTACGATAGAGATCATCGCCGAAACTGGTCTCCAGCGGCGGGCCCTCGACCAGCTTGAAGGGCCGCGCGCCATCTTCACTGCGGTCCGCTCGCAGGAAGACGGTCGGCGCCGACGGAGCCTTGGCCAGGCTGCTGGCGAGTTCGTAGAGGTGGGTCACGCACAAGATGCGCGCGCCGTGCTCCAGTAGCCCTGTCAGCACCTGGCGCGCGATCTCGGAGCCCTCCCGTTCGTTGGTCGCGGCGAAGGACTCGTTAAACAGCACGAAGGGATGACGGCCCAAGTGCTCGACCACCTCGCTCATCCGCTTGAGCTCCTCGTCGAGCTTGCCGCTGCTCATGCCCGGGTCTTCCTCACGCTTGTGGTGCGTGAAGACCCCGTCGCCCAGGCTGCTGGCGAACGCCTCGGCGGTGACGAACATGCCGGCCTGCGTCATCAACTGCGCCATGCCCAGGCTGCGCAGAAAGGTCGACTTGCCGCCCTGGTTGGCGCCGGTGACGACGATCAGCCGGGGATCGCCGGCGGGCAGATCGTTGCCCACGACCGGGCCCGTGGCGGCTAGCACCAGGCCGGTGTCGCGCAGGTCGCGGAACGCGAGATGCGGCGCCTCCGGCGCGCTGACCGTTGGTCGCACCAGCGGGCATTCCCGCTTCCGCAGGGCGTCATGTAGATTGAGGCAGCCGACGTAGAAGGCGAGCTCCGTCCTCAGCGCCACAAAGAAGTTGCGGATGTGGTCGGCCGATTGGCCCACCGCCACGGCCACCTGGGCAGTCCCGCGGGCCCGAAGCTCGCCGAGCGCTTGGGCGCCGGCCTCGTCGCGCGGATGGATGGAGAAGCCATAGGGGCCCGGCCGCGGCGGAATCCAGCGCTCCCACCAGCGACCGGCCCGCGTCGGCGTACGCAGCAGTCGGTAATCGACGCCCTTGGCCCCCTCGCCGAGGACCGCCGTCAGGGTCTCGCCATAAGGAAACTTCAGGTCAGCGAGATGAGCGCGAACCTCGTCCAGGTAGTCGTCTGAGAGGTCCGCCTGCAGGGTGTCGAAAAGGGCGTTGAACGCCTGCGAACGGAAACCCGCTCGCTGGCGGTCGACGGTGTCGCGCAGGCGAACGATCAGCTCGAGATAGGCGGTGATCAGGTCGATGCCCCAGCGTAGGACCCAGCTTGGGTACTTGGAGAGGGTGCCGAGGTAATGCTTTCGCTCCAGGACGACGGCTTCGCTGGCCAATGAGAACAGCGTGCGCACCATATCGGCCTTATCGAGGGCGTCCTGCAGGGCGTCCTGGCGGTAGCGCACCGTATCGAGCCCGGCCGGCGTTTCGGAAAGGATCACCCGCCTGGCGATCTTGTCGAGGAACTCATCCTCCAGCGCCATCGCAGCGAACAGCCGGTCCAGCGCCAGATCGCGCACCAGGTCGGCCTGGTTCCAGCAAAGCGGCGCTCCGGGATCGAAGTCGCGGTCGGAAAACAGCAGGTGAACCTTCATCGCGACAACCGTTCGCGCAATTGCGGCAGGGTCACCGCCCACTTCTGGGCGATCGACAGGGCGTAGGCGAGGCCGTCGGCCGGTCGCCGGACGATCTTGAACGTGCGCCGGGTCAGGTCGTCCGGATCGACGTTGCTGACCATGCTGACGGTGTGGTCGTTCCACGACGCCAGCTCGTCGATGAAGGTGACCCACACCGCGGTCAGATTGCCGTCGACCAGCTTGTGCATGATCGCCTTGCTCAACACCAGCGCGTCGCGGAAGGTGGTCGAGGTGAACATCTCGTTGAAGATGATCACCGTGCGGGCGCTAGCGGCGCCCAACATCTCGTGCACCCTCACCAGATCGTCGGCGAGCTTGCCGCGCAGGTCGGCGGTGTTTTCGCCACGCTCGAAGTGGGTGAACAGGTGGTCGAACTGGCGGAGCGCCGCCGCCTCACCCGGGACCAGCAGCCCGAGATTGGCGAGCCAATGCACCTGACCAAACGCCCGCGCGAAGGTGGTCTTACCCCCCTGGTTCGGGCCGCTGACCACCAGGATGCGTTCAGGGCCGCTCAGCCCGAAGTCGTTGGCCACCGGAGCTTGCTTGTCGCCGCGCATCTTGCGGGCGAGCGCGAGGTCGAAGACGCCTCGTCCCTCAAGGGGTTCATCCGGGCCGATCACCTTCGGGGTGCAGAAGGGTAGTCCGAGCGTCCGCAGCGGGGCGATGTAATCGATGAAGGCAATGTAGACCTGGATCTCGCGGTCGAACCGGACGACGCAGTCGTCTTGGAACGCGGCCCGGGCCTTGCGAAATTGGGCCAGCTCGTCGAACACCTCAGGATGCATCCTCGCGAGCTGCTCGAGGATCGAGGCCTCGACGTGGTTCATGTCCGCGTAGTCAGGCATGTCGAAGGTGAAATCGCGCGCACCGTCGCCTCGGCGGAACCGATCGAAGGTCTTCAGGACCGCCTGGCTGTAGTCGGGCTCTCCCTCGTCCGCGGCCAAATCCACGCGGAGCCCGAGGACGTGGACTTTGTAGCGGATGGCGCTCAGCGCCCCCAAGATACGCTCGACCTCGGCCGACAGGGCGATGAAGTCCGCCGAGCTGGCGTAGGCCGCCAGATAGTCCCGGAATGACCGCAACCCGGGTGAGGCGATCGGCGCCGCCAGCAAGGTCTTCAGGAGGTCGCCGACGCCGCCGACGTACCGCTCTGCCGCATCGAGAAACCAACGCTGCTGTTGGCGTTCGTCATAGATCTTTCCCGCGCGGGTCGTCGCCCAGCGCACCCGTCCCATCGTTGACGCGAAGCTGCGGATCGCGGCCTGGACCTCGGCGATCTCGACATCGGCCATCACCGACTGGCGGTAGAGAACGGCCTCGACAGAGGGCAGCGCCTGCCAAAACACGGGGGTCAGCTCATAGCTCTCGAACCCGGTCAGCACCTCCTTGACGATCTGGTCCAGGTTGAGATCGACGAAGCAATCGGGTTGCGTGGAACCGGCCGACGCCCCGACGGATGGCTCCCAAAGGACGCTGATCCGGCTTGGCACGGCCGCGGCTCGATCATCGCGCGGGCTCACGGCGCCTCCTCGCCGTCAGACGCGACTGGCGGTGGAGGCGGCGGCGTCTGCTCGAGGCGAATGGCCCGCGAGAGAAGGCCCGCGGCGAGGACCGCGTTGAGGACGCCGAGGAAGAGCAGCTGGGGCGCGCCCTGCCGCGCGTAGTAGAGCGAGGCGAGGCTCAATACGACAGCGGCGAGACCCGGAATGACGAGACTGGGCGAACGCCCTCGCACCAGCGCCAGGCCAGCGACGCCCAAGGCGAAGATTGCCGCGAGCGCCGCACCGCCTGTCAGCGCCGCCTTGAGCGTCGCCGGCGCCAGGGAGGGCTGCAGCGCGGTCCAAGCCGCGGCGACCGCCAAACCGAGGGCCAACCACCAGACGATGTGACGAAATCTTTGGCGCACGATCCTACCAACATCGACATTGGTAGGAGTCATCAGCCTCGCGGCAGTCGAAGGGGGACTCCATCCCCTCGGATGACCATCTCCGAGGGCGGCCAACAGGTCAAGCGCTGCCGAGCCTTGCGCCTTGGGATGCATATCACGCCGTCGGCATCATGATGCGACGCCCCAGCTCGCCGCGCGCATTTCGTTGAGTCGCGAGATGGCGCGCTTGGTCGCTTCGTCATCGCGCTCGATGAGGCCGTCGGGCTCGGCCGCGGCAAGCATCCACAGGATCGCCTTGGCTTCATAGAGCGCGTCGATGAGGATGACGAAACGGCGCGCCTGGTCGATCTGGTCTCTCTTTATGACCGGCACGGGGCCGAGGAACACGGTGTGGAAGCGCTGAGCTAGGGCGAGGTAGTCGTCGGATCCAAGGTCTCGATCGCAGAGCTCCGCGAATTCCGCGCGAAGCTTGTCGCCCGCCGTTTGAGCGAGCCGAACCGTGCGCCCGTGCACCGAGATCTCGCCGCCTCCGACATCGGCTGCCGGGCCTTGGCGGCCCCATGCAGCGTTGAACGCCGCGCTGTTCTCCGGCGTGATCGGCGTCCAGTAGCGCGGCTCGGCCTCTGCCCGGTCGCGACGGTAATCGGGCCCGCCGGCCAACTCCTGCACCGTCGTGTGCGCCTTGATTTGCTCGATGAACGGCTCGAATAGCTGCCGATTGATGCCGTCGCGATAAAGGTCGTCGGGGGCTTCATTGGAGGTGGCGACCAGCACCACGCCGTGCTGGAAAAGCCGCTCGAACAGCCGACCGAGAATCATCGCATCGGCGATGTCGGTCACCTCCAGCTCGTCGAAGCAGAGCAGGCGGACCGTTTCGGCGAGCTCGTCGGCGGCCTGCAAGACGACATCCTCATCCCTGTTTCTTGAGGCATGCCGCAATTCTTCGAGCCGGGCTTGCATCTCGCCCATGAAGGCGTGGAAGTGCACGCGCCGCTTGGCGTCGATCGGCGCGACGTCGCAGAACAGATCCATCAGCATCGACTTGCCGCGCCCGACCGCTCCCCACAGGTAGGCCCCGCGCGGAGCCTCAGCATGTCCGTGCAGCAAGTGACCGAAGCCGCTCCCGGGCTTCCGCGCCATGAGCCCAGCTTCGACTTGCTCGAGTGAACCGACGGCCTTCTCCTGCGCAGGATCAGGCTGCAGCTTCCTCTCTTGAAGACAGCGCTGGTAGGCCTCGCGGATCTTCGACATCGGCTCCTCGAACGATTGGGGCATCGGCTGCTGCATGCGGCCGACGGGCGTTCGTAGGAGTCATCAGCCCTTGGGGCGGTCTAGGGGGAACTCCATCCCCCGACGTCGAAGACGCCTGCAGCTCAACGGCTCATGGCGAAGAGCGTTCCGGCGCTTCGGTCCGCCAAGGTAGCGGTCCAAGGGGCGGGACGATGCCGGCACTGCTGCCCCGACCGGACGTTCAAAGGCGACGGGAAGGAAACATCGCATGTCTTCTGGACGGTCCGCCGCCACGCCTGTTCGGCGGTCCCAGCCAGCGATCGCCGGCGCCTCCCTGGCCGCCCTTGGCATTGTCTACGGCGATCTGGGGACGAGCCCGCTCTACACCATGCAGACGGTCATCGGCGCGCTGCCCGCCAGCGCTCCAGCCGAGACGGCGTTGGGCGTCCTATCTTTGTTGATCTGGACGTTGATCATCACAGTCTCCGTCAAATACTGCCTTTTCGTCATGCGGGCCGACAACCAGGGGGAGGGGGGTATCCTCGCGCTGATGTCGTTGGTCGGCATGAACGACTGGCGGCGCGGGACCTACATCGGCGCGGCCATGGGCCTTCTTGGCGCGGCCCTGATCTACGGCGACGGGATCATCACGCCGTCTATCTCCGTGCTAAGCGCTGTCGAGGGTCTGCACGTGGCGATGCCCTCCCTCAAGCCTCTGGTCCTTCCGCTTGGGGTGGTGATCCTCGCCGCCCTGTTCGTGGTCCAGCGGTTCGGGACCGAGACCATCGGAAAAGCCTTCGGCCCCATCATGCTGAGCTGGTTCATCGCCATCGGCGCGCTTGGCCTTAGCGGCGTCCTGCGCCATCCCGGCGTGCTGGCAGCGATCAATCCTTGGCATGGCCTGCATCTGCTGTGGATCGCCGGCCCAGGCGCGCTGCTTCTGCTGGGCGGGGTCTTCCTGTGCGCCACGGGTGGCGAAGCGCTCTACGCTGATATGGGACACTTCGGACGCGGCCCTATTCGGCTCGCCTGGTACGCCGTTGTGCTGCCCGCGCTCATCTTGAGCTACGCCGGCCAGGCCGGCCTCTTGCTCGACGACGTGCCGAAGGACTCCAACCCCTTCTTCCTGCAGGCGCCGGCCTGGGCCAACCTGCCCCTTGTCGGGCTCGCCGCCTTGGCCACCATCATCGCCAGCCAGGCGATCATCACCGGGGCGTTCTCGATGACCCGGCAAGCGATGCAGCTCGGCTGGCTGCCCGGGTTCGAAATCCGGCAAACCTCCGACGAGGTCTACGGCCAGATCTATGTGCCGGCGGTGAATGTGATGATGGCGGTCGGTACGATCCTGATCACGCTATTCTTCCGGACCTCGGACCGGCTGGCCGGCGCCTATGGGACCGCCGTTTCCACGACGATGGTCTTGACCACCCTGCTGTTGATCCGCGCTATGATCACAACGTGGCGCTGGCCTACCCTGCTGGTGGCGCCCGTGGCAGCCCTCTTCCTGGTCGTGGATCTCGGCTTCTTCGCCGCCAATCTGACGAAGATCGTGGACGGAGGGTGGATCCCGCTGACGCTGGGTCTTGCGATCTTCACCGTCATGGTGACGTGGCGAACCGGGACGCGGGCGCTTCGCGAGCGCTTGGCCCGCATGGAGGAGCCGCTCGATCAATTCCTCGCCGAGTTGAAGGCGGACCACGTCGCGCGGGTGCCGGGCGTCGCCATCTTCCTCACGCGCCCGACGGACAAGATTCCCGCCTTCGTCACCGATTACGTCCGGAAGATGGGCGCCTTGCACCGCAAGGTGATCGCTCTGCACATCAAGTTCGAGGACCTTCCGCGAGTCGATCCACAGACTCGGAGCGAAGTGACCGAAGTCGCGCCGAATATGCGGCACATCACCCTTCGCTACGGCTTCTTCGAAGCGCCGAACCTCCCCGAGGCCCTGAAGGCGCTTGGCGAGGAACCGATTGACGCCGCCGAGGCGGTGTTCTTCACGACCCGCGACGTCATCCTGCCTGGACGGCACGGACTCCTGCAGAAATGGCGGGTCGCGCTTTTCGCCTTCCTCTTCCGCAACGCGGCCAGGCTGACCGACCGTTTCAACCTGCCCTTGGAGCGCACCGTCGAGGTGGCGAGGATCATTCGGCTGTAGTGACCTGAAGCAGAACTGAAAGCAGGCTTGGGGCGCCTGTCAGCACACCCAGCCGGGGCAATTCTCCTGCAGGATTCGCTCGAGTTCGGGCGAGCGCGGACCTTGGCTGGCAGCATAGACGGCCCAGAGGCTCAAAGCGACGGCGACCACCGCCAGCCACCAGGTCAGCCTGGCTGGTTGTCGTTGCCTACGCACCATGGTCGTTCTCCTAAACGTTTCCAGACGAGCGCGACCGCCTGGACCAGGTTTTCTCGGGTCAGGCAAACAGCACCGAACCGCCTTGGTCAGCGGGCTCCACCACGCGACGCATCCAACCGAATTGTTCGCGCCCGTAGCCTGCCGGGGCTCGAGGCGTCTTTGAGCGAGGCCGGGCGTTCAAGACATCCGCGGTCACGCGGACCTCGAGCTCTCCGCGCCTTGCGTCAAGTCGGATCAGGTCGCCGTCGCATACCCGCGATAACGGCCCGTCGTCAGCGGCCTCCGGGGTGACGTGGATCGCCGCCGGAACCTTGCCCGAGGCGCCCGACATCCGCCCGTCAGTGACGAGGGCCACCTTGTGACCGCGGTCCTGCAGCACGCCGAGGATCGGCGTCAGAGAGTGCAGCTCCGGCATACCGTTGGCGCGCGGGCCCTGGAAGCGCACCACGGCGACGAAGTCGCGATCGAGCTCGCCTCGGTGAAAAGCGGCTTGCAACTCGTCCTGGTCCTGCAGCACCAGGGCGGGCGCCTCGATGACCAGGTGCTCGGACTTGACCGCCGAAGTCTTGATGATGCCTCGGCCCAGGTTTCCATTGAGCAGGCGCAAGCCGCCTTCGCTCATGAAAGGATCGTCGACCGGTCGCAGCATGTCGCGGTTCAGCGAGGCTGAGGACCCATCGCGCCACACTAAAGTGTCGCCGTCCAAAAAGGGCTCGGTCGCGTAGCGCTCGAACCCCGCGCCGGCGACCGTCGTCACGTCGGCATGAACGAGGCCGCCACGCAGCAGCTCGCGGACGACGAACGCCATGCCGCCGGCGGCCTGGAATGCGTTCACGTCACCGCTGCCGTTTGGGTAGATTCGGGCGAGGAGGGGGGTAGTACGAGAGAGGTCGTCCAGATCCTCCCAGGTCAAAAGAACACCGGCGGCACGGGCCATCGCGACGAGGTGGATCGTGTGGTTGGTCGAACCGCCGGTGGCGAGCAGGCCCACGGCCGCATTGATCACGCTCTTCTCGTCGATCACCGCGGAAAATGGAGTGTACTCATTGGCGCCGTCGCGCAACGCGACAACCCTGCGGGCAGCGGCTGCCACCAGGGCATCGCGGAGCGGTGTATTCGGGGTCACGAACGCCGAGCCGGGTAGGTGCAGGCCGATCATCTCCATCATCATCTGGTTGGAATTGGCCGTGCCATAGAAGGTGCAGGTCCCGGGGCCGTGATAGGCCTGCATCTCCGTTTCAAGCAGTTCCTCCCGCGTTGCCTTGCCCTCGGCGTAAAGGGCGCGGACACGGGCCTTGTCGGCGTTCGAGATCCCCGACGTCATCGGGCCGCCTGGGACAAAGATGACAGGGAGATGGCCGAAGCCGGCCGCGCCCATGAACAGGCCGGGTACGATCTTGTCGCACACCCCTAGCATCAGGGCGCCATCGAAAGCGTCGTGGGTCAAAGCAACGGCCGTCGACATGGAGATCACGTCCCGGCTGAACAGGGACAGTTCCATTCCCGGCCGCCCTTGCGTGACCCCATCGCACATCGCCGGGGTGCCGCCAGCGAACTGCGCCGTCGCCCCGACTTCGCGCGCGGCCGCCTTGATGATGGCCGGAAAGCGCTCGAGCGGCTGATGGGCCGAAAGCATGTCGTTATAGGCAGAGACGATCGCGACGTTGGGCGCAGTCGGATCGCGCATCCGCAACTTGTCGCCATCGCTGTCAGCCGCGAATGCGTGGGCGAAATTGGCGCATGACAGTTTGGCCCGGCCTACGCCGGCCGACCGTGCGGCCCGCATGCGCTCAAGATAGTCGGCCCGGGCTTCGCGGCTGCGCTCGATCACCCGTTCGGTGACCGCCGCCAAATGGGAATGAAGAGTCACGGCGATCTCCAAGGCTGAGGATGGGATTTTCGGCCTGGCGCACCTGGTCAGGGGCAGTCGTATAGGCGCGCGGCGGCGCTCGTGGCGGCTCATGGACCATCTTCGTCACCCAGAAGCTCGGCTCGCCTGGTCAACACGGCGCGGCCGCAAATCAGGACGGTGAAGAGAAAGTCCATGATCCCGATGGGCGCGAGGCCACCAAGATGGTCTCGGATGCGAACGACCGACACCCCAACCAGGACCAGCGCAGCAACCGCCGTCGATGCGGCGGCGGGATAGCGGAAGCGCAAGAGCACCAAACCGCAGGCGCCCAGGCTGAACACACCCGCCAACGCGAGCGCGCGAACGCAAGCCTCGCCGAAATCACTGGCCGGCGGGTCTGCGTCCAGAGCCGACGATCCGATCAGCGCTGAGAGTCCGAGCGGCGCGGCCGAATAGAGGGTGTGCTTAAGGCCAGACATGCTCCTACCAATCCCTCGGATTGACAGGAGTCATCAGCCGATCGGCATTCAAAGGGGGACCCCATCCCCTCGGGACAGCCTCCGCCCAGCGCGGACGCCGGTCAAGATAAAGCCTCGTCCTCATGGCCCATTCAGCTCCGGCAAGACGGCCATGCCGGCGAAGAACAGCGGATATAACAGACCCATCATCGCCAGCAGCCAGCGAGAGATGGCCGCGCGCAACAAGGCGACCAGCATAATAGCCACCGCGGCGGAGGTGATCGCCGCTGCGACAAGGAGCGGCGGTTCTAGGCGCCACGCGGTGAAGAAGAGCCCAAGGGCGGTCGGGATCGTCGCCTGCACCATCATCGCCCCGACAATATTGGCGAGCGCCAGCCGGTGTTTGCCCTGGCGCGCCCAGATCACGGCGTTGACCGTCTCCGGCATCTCCGTGGCTATGGGGCTGAGCAGCAAGGCGGCCAATTGCGGACGAAGGGCGATCACCTGCGCCACATGTTCAAGCCGGCCGACGAACAAACGTGACGCGATAAAGATAACGGCGACCGCGGCCAGGGTCTGGGCCGCCACCGCTACGCCGGTGGGTGTGGGCCGGCCGGGTTGGAGCTTGAGCGGGGCGATGGTCAGCTCCGGCCGGCGAGGACCCCGCAGCTCGCGCCACACGTAGAGGCCATAGCCGATCAGGAACATGCCCCCAAAAAGTGGTTTGGCGGCAAAGGCGATCAAGCCAAGGCCGACCTTGGCCAGGGAGATCACTAGAAACCACGCCTGGTCCCAGCCGAGGCGAGCGAATTCGGCGCGGTCTTCCGCCATCCGCGGTAGAGCCTTGCGGGCGACGATAAGGGTCAAGCCCACGGCGCAGTAGGCGATGGTCGACAGCACGAGGGGTCCCCCGAGCGCGGCGCCGACCCCGAGGTCTTTGGTCGGGGCGCCCTTGGGTCCGATGACCGCCACGAGGGTGATCACCGTCTCCGGCAGGGCGGTGCCCAGGGCCGCCAGAACGGTGCCCGTCGCCTCGGCGCCGACAGCCAGCTTTCTCCCGAGCCATTCCACCGCATTCACGAAGAACTCGCCGGCGAGGTAGAGCAGACCGGCCGCGCCCAAGAGGACGGGGACGTCAAGCCAAAGACCCATGGGGAAAGTCTCGTCTGCCTTAGGTCTTCAAGAGACGGGCCAGGAGCACCACGTTGGCGTGCTCGTTACGCTCCATCGCCTGCAGCCGCGGCGAGGTTTGGGAGGCGGAGCTCGGGCCAGAGCGCCCCGCCGGAGTCGGTGACCCGATCTTCGGGCGTGCGTCCGTCGATTTCGAGCCAGCCATCGGCCAACCCCCTTTGCTTGATGAGATCGAAGGATTGCCGCGAGCGCAGCGACACCTCCCGGACGAACAGTGGATCCACGATCCTTCCCGTCTCGAGATAGCGTTTGGCCAGTCGGCGGATGACCTCGTCGAACGGGACGTCCACGTAGGCCGCGACCACCTGGAAGCCTGCGCCGCGCAGTAGCTCGACGTATTGCGCCAGCATCGCCGGCGCGCCGCCGAGTTTGGGCAACACGAGGTTCTCGCCCCGTTTGGCCGTGTCCGCGAGGACGTGGATCGCAAGCAGGCCGGACTCGTGGTGCACAGCGGTTGACCCGCGCCCCTCATCGAACTCGTCGATTTCGGCCTTGGCGTCGTCGGCGTCGATCAGCGCCGCGTGGAGCCGACTCGCCAAGACCTCGGCGATACTGGATTTGCCGCAAGCGGGCGGTCCCAACACCACTATTGCGCGGTGATCGCGCTCAATCTGGCGAGAGAAGCGCCGGGCTTTGCTGTCCAGGATTTCCAAGACCTGCTGAAATGAGCGTCCATCGCGATATCGGCGACCGCGCCAGAACCGCTGCAGGGGAATGACCCCGGAAGGGATGGTCGGCGTGCGCGCGGCGAGTTCAGCGCCCGCGTTGCGAAGATGGGGGTTGGCGAGGATGTCCTTGGCCGGCGCGCCGGCGCTGATCAGCGCCTGCAGGGCGGCTCGATCGCGGTCTTCGGAAGGCGCAGCCTGATCGAGTGCCGGCATGAACGCGCGATGCTCCTGGCCGAGGAACGCGCAGTCACCTCAGACGCCTGATAGGAGTCATCAGCCACGATGGCAGTTGAGGGGAACTCCATCCCCCGCGCCGATGGCGCTCTGGTGGGTCAACGGTGCTCCGTCGGCGTGGTTCCCGGTCCTAGCTTAGGAGTAGGAGTTCCGCTCCCTTCAGGCGCCTGCCGGCGGTCCGCCGCCAGCCCGATCAGTCGCTGGGCGATACGATCGATGTCGTGATCGGACAGGGCCTCGAGATTGATGAATGGCGAAGCGCCGCCATCGAGATCGGAAAGCAGCTTGTCCAACTTCAAATGCAGCACCTTGGCGTCGCGATTCTGAGTGTTCTGGATCAGAAAAACCATCAGGGTCGGGACGATGGACGAGGCGGTGTTGATAGTGAGCTGCCAGGTATCGGAAAACCGAAAGAGGGGCCCGACGAGGAGCCAGGCGATCACGATGCCCAAGGCGGCGATGAACGCCCAGGGCGAGCCGGCGGCGTCAGACGCCCGCTTGGCGAAGCGATGAAAGACCTCGGACATGGGCCGCCTCCTCAACGGACGCCAAGCGCCGGCGGCTCCCCTGCGGTGGCGAGAGACGGTGGGGACGCCGCCGACGCCTGGGTCAGGCGCTGCATCTCGCGTACAGCCTCTCGAAGCTCGCCGGCGAGCGGACCGGGCAGCAAGGTGGAAAAGGTCTCGGCCAAGGCGGCGTAATACCAGAGCGTTCCAGCTTGGCCGCCGGTGAACCGGTCATAGATCGCCAGTCCGATCGACCTCAGGTCGGTGCAGATCGAGCGGACGTTGTGGAGCTTGTCGGCGCAAGACACGAGCAGCGCGTCGCGATCCACCAACTGGAGGTGAGCGATGTACGCCTCCTTGCGGGGCCGCCATGGCGGCTTGGGGACGGTATCGGCGTCTGTGCAGGCGCGCACGATCCGGGCGACACGCGCCCCGAACTTCGTCTCGATGATGGGCTCGAGGTGCACGCCCTGATCTTCGATGGCGTCGTGCAGCAGCCCAGCGATCGCCTGCTCCTCGTCGCCACCGTGTTCAAGGACCAGGCTGGCCACGCCCAGGAGGTGCGAAATATAGGGAATGGGCGTGCCCTTACGGGTCTGGACGGCATGGACTTCGAGGGCGAAGGCGACCCCCTCCGAAAGTCGCCGCCACTGAACCAAGCCCACATTATCGGTCGTCATGATAACCTCCAGGCAGGAAACCGTCCCCCACCCCGGCGGTTGCCACGGCCGCGATTATGCTGCCGGCGCCCAGGCGACCGTTATTCACTGGAGCGCCGCTTCGCCGATCGCCGCCAGAGACCGAGGAACACACCGATCCACATGCCGCCGGCATAGGCGCCGTCCAAAGCGCCAAACTGCAAAAGCTGGTCACAGCCCTCGCGGGATCTCACCAAGCTGATGATGCAAACCGCGATGGCTGTCGCGCCGGGTGAAGCCAGCGGAATGGCGCCGGTCCGCAAAAACGTCAGGCCGGTGGCTCCCAATGTGAACACGCCGGTGAAGGCCAGAGCCCTCAGAACGGCGCCCCGCAAATCGCCGGGCGCCAAGCTGGGCGTCAGGGCGACCGCTGCCTCCGCGCCGGCGAGAATCACGGGCGTGATGTAAAAACACAGGGATCGCACGTCACGCGACATGCTCTAGCTCTCCGCCGATCGCGGCGACCCGCGCCGCCGCGCAACGTGGCCGACGGTAGCCTCGGCGCTGGCGTTTTCCCACCGACGCCCACGCGCTAGCGCGTGGGCGTCTTGGAGGCGAGGCGCGAACCTTAGGCCGCACGCGATGCCGGAGCCGGCGCCGCTGGCCGCGCCTCGTGCGGACCGGTTGCGAAGTAGAGCCCGATGAGCCCGATCGCTGCAATGATGACGGCGACGACGATGAATCCCACCAGCTTGCCAGCCTGGTTTTTGCGCTTGCCGGACAGGCGGGTGAAGACGGGATTGGTCCACGGTTGATCCGGCGCGCCGTTGCCGGTCTTAGGATTTGAAGCATCGGGAACGGGGGACAGCTTCGTCATCCGCGCCGGATCTGCAGCCATGGGAGTCTCCTGATTTGCGATGGGGAAAGGCAGGCGGACGTATCCACGGTTGGCCCACGAAGTGCGGGCGCAACCCACGTCAGGCGCGTCGCCGTCGGCTCAAGAGCCGGCCGTCGCTTTCCGTCCAGAAGCGAAGCCTGGATATCGGGAGTGGTCTTTGGACACGCATCTCCTACCAACCTTTCGGTTCGTAGGAGTCATCAGCCCATCGGGCGGTCCATGGGGACTCCATCCCAGCAGAACGAGCCTCTGCCGAATGGGATATCCCGTCAAGCGGAGCCGATAGATTGCGTGTGACCCGCGGCCCCGGCGAAGCAAAGCTTAACCTGGAAGCGAGGAGGTTGCCGTCGCGATACATTGCATCGCAGCATGGCGCCGCTGCGCAAGGATTGGTCACTTGAACAGACAGGGAAACCGCGACGCCACACCCCAGAACACTTTGTTTTGCCCGGTGTTGACAGAAACTCCTCGCTCAAGCTAACAGCGCCGCAGGTGATGGATATCCGCCTGGTTTCGAACCGAACCGCTCTCAGGAAGAGCTGATGATTCCTACAACTTCGCATCTGCGAAATGGGGAATTGTGTCTATGGTTCGGTTCGCGCGCGCTCTCAGCGATCTCGTCTCGCTAACAGGTTTCAGCCGCGCACGCGTCGTTCGTTTCGGCTCGATGATCCGTTGGGCGGCCGTCCTCACGCCGATGGCCTTATCCGTAGGTTCGCTCTGCGCCCTTTTCCTCTGGGCGCTCGACCTCGCAACCCGCGCACGGTTCCAATATCCGTGGTTGTTGTTCCTGTTGCCCGTTGCCGGGGCCGCCATCGGCCTGCTTTACCAATGGAAGGGCCGGACGGCGGAGGGCGGAAACAACCTCATCGTCGAACAGATTCACGAGCCCGGCGCCGGGGTGCCCCTGCGCATGGCCCCGCTGATCCTGGTGTCGACCGTGGTCACCCACCTGTTCGGCGGATCGGCCGGCCGGGAGGGCACGGCGGTCCAACTCGGTGGCAGCCTGGCCAGCGGTATCGGCAAACTGCTCCGGTTCGATGCCGGCGATGTGCGTATCCTCCTCATGGCGGGCATTGCGGCAGGCTTTGGGGCCGTGTTCGGAACGCCGATCGCCGGCGCTGTTTTCGCCCTAGAAGTCCTCTCGGTTGGCCGAATCCAGTATGTCGCGCTCGCGCCCTGTCTCGCGGCCGCCATTATCGGCGACTGGACCTGTCACGCCTGGGGCATCCACCACACCCTTTACCACGTGAGTTTTCTCGCCGGTGGGAGCGAAGGTGGGTTCCACCTGGAGCCGATGCTCCTGGTCAAGGTTGCGCTGTGCGGTGTCGCGTTCGGCGTCGTCGGACTCATCTTCGCCGAGGCCAATCATGTGCTCGGCTCTTTGATGAAGAAGATGGTCCCTATGGCGCCGCTGCGGCCGTTCATCGGCGGCCTGGCGGTGATCGCCATGGTGTATCTCTTTGGCACTCGCGACTATCTGGGCCTCGGCGTGTGGTCGCCCGATCCGAGCGCCGTGACGATCTCAAGCTTTTTCGACGGCGCCCACATCCATGCCTGGAGCTGGGCGCTGAAGCTGATCTTCACGGTCGTCACCCTCAGCGCCGGGTTTAAGGGGGGAGAGGTGACGCCTCTGTTTTTCATCGGCGCTGCGCTTGGCAACGCCCTGTCGGCGTTCTTGGGAGCGCCCACCGACCTTCTCGCGGCCATCGGCTTCGTGGCTGTGTTCGCCGGCGCGTCCAACACGCCCTTGGCCTGCACCCTCATGGGCCTTGAACTCTTCGGTGCGGGCAACGCCATCTACATCACCGTGGGGTGCTGGGTGGCCTACCTCTGCAGCGGGCACTCCGGAATCTATCTGTCGCAGCGTCTGGCTGTGCCGAAGGGCGATGGCGTCATCCCGCCCGACGTCACTTTGCGCCATGCCCGCGAGATCGAGCCCTCGATCGTCAGCGAATTCGTCGGCCGGCTTAGTCCGCCGGGGAATCCCATCCGTCTCTTTTCCTCTCGTTCAACCCCTGAAGTGAAAGTCGAGTCGTCTATGCCTTTCCCCCACGCTGTCACCCAACGTGAAGTCGGTATGCTTCGAATCTACATGAAGCCTTCCGATCGCGCGAAGCAGTCGAAGCTCAAAGCGTTCCTGAGCGGCAAGCCGCTGTACCGGGAATTGGTTCTGGCGGCGAAGGCCGACGGCATCATGAACGCCACGGCGCACCACACCCATTTCGGGTTCAGCAACCACGGGGCGGTCCAGCAAGAGAACCCGGAAATGGGAAACCCGGAGCTGACGATGTGCGTCGAGCTGATTGCGGCACGCGACAAGCTTGAATTGTTCTGCCGGCAACATGGCGAGCTGCTGGAAAAGAAAGTCATCGTGTTCAAGGCCCTGGAACAATGGAGCCTTGGCGTTCGCGGTGTGGTCGAAGCCGTGCCGACCGAAGAACGCCAGTTAGTGGGCTGATCGTAACGAGTGGAGGCGAGAGGCCATCAAGCGCCTGTCGCCTCCGCAGTCCTTACAGACGGGGAGGCGACGTCGCCCTCTCTTCAGTCAATGACCTTTAAGGGCATCCACAGTTCGACCACTTCGCAACGAACGATGGCGTCCGGCGCCAACGACTCCAACTGGGGCGCGAAGGCCTCCAGCCGCTCCCGGGTGTCGAAGATCTCGACGATGAGCGGCCGAGTGTCCGGTCTGCCCAATAGACGCAGCATCACCGCAAACCAGCCTTGCACCGGCCCCGAGACGGCGGTGCGCTTAAACCCAGCAGCGTGAGCGGCGGCGCGCACAGCCTCGCTGGCCGGCCGGCCCGCGACCCGTGCGTCATGGGGGATAATGACTTTTAGCGACACCATGGGCCGTCGCGCCAGTCTGACGTCGCCGTCAGGATCGGAGATCGTTTCGACTTTGCGATGCGCCGCCATTTGATCCGCCCACGTTCTCCGTGCGGCCGGACATGAACCAGAGCCGCGTAGATATCGTAGGAGCTATCAGCCTTTGGCGGTTTTCAGGGGAGCTCCATCCCCGCGACACCATCGGCCTGGTCATCGGCGCCGTCAACAGGGCAGGGCGGGGGACCCTTACGCGTCATAAGCTTCCGCGATCGCTGCGACCAGCAGCGCGACGCATCGACGAATACCGGGGTCGGAAAGCCGTTCGAACGCAGCAGCTAGCTGCTGCGTCAGGGGATCAAGAATCACGGCCATCTCGGCAGTGGAATGGCGAAGCGATCCATCATCCGAAAGGTCAGCGTAGAAGAAAGCAACGTCGATGCTCAGGACCTTCGCAAATTCAAACAGCTTCGAGGCGCTGACCCGGTTAGTGCCGCGCTCGTACTTCTGAATCTGCTGGAAGGTGAGGCCGACCCGCTCGCCAAGCGAGGTTTGGCTCAAGCCAAGCCTTTGCCGTTGGAGACGCAACCGCGCTCCCACTGCACAGTCTACCGGATGGGGAACCGATTTGCGTGGCGCGGTCATGAGTCGGAGCACGAATAGGACATATAAGTCCTAGAGGTTCAAGCGCGCCCGATAAATCCATGGGGCCATGGATTGGGACGCGATCGTCGGCCGAAACGTCCGGCGGCTGCGACTGGCCAAGGGACTGACACAGGAGCAACTCGCCGGCGAGGCCGAATTGGCCATGCGCCATGTGGGACGCATCGAGCGCGGCGAGGCGAGCGCCACGGCCAAGATGCTGGGCCGGCTCGCGGCGGCCCTCGGCACGGACCCGAGAGCCTTTTTCGAACCGGAGTCCTGACCCTAGGCGCCAGGCGCGGGGCGTGCCGTCCTCGACAGGCTCTCGGGAAAGGCCTAGCGTGCGCGCCGGACGGTTGAGGGCGTATCGACTGTCCAGGGGATGGAGTCCCCCTTTAACCGCACCTCGCTGCGTACCTGCAAGGCGCTGATGACTCCTACCCAATCGACCAGGGTAGGAGAATGGCCATGTGCCGCACCGTTGAGCCATTCGATCGACCTGAAGGCGTAGAAAGCCACCGGCCTCGGGCCTCCCCGGCCCAGCGGCTAGGCGGGTTGAAGGCCACGCTCGCCGCCGTCGTTCAGCGCGCGGGTAAGGATGAGCGCCTGGCCACCGCTGCGATCGTCTGGGCGGTGCTGGGCGCGGTCCTAGCCGCGAGCGGGGCGCGCGTCTTGGCGTGGAGCGGGTTCCTAGGGCTAGGCGTCGCCGGCGCGATCCTCACCATCATGACTAAGCCGCGGCGAGACCGCGAGCGATGAGACCGTTGGAGTCGCTGCGCCGGGCCGCGGCGCTGATCGAAAAAGATGTCTGAGTGTGGGTCTCGGTTGAGGCGGATCGTCGAGCGGATACGCCGCGACCCGCAGGGGCCCGCAGTCGTTGTGGTCGCGCTCGTCGTCATCGGAACTTGCCTCAGCCTCTTTGGCCAGACGCTGGTCGGGGAGTTGGGCCTCGCCCTGATCGCCATCGCGGGCGGTCTCTTCGCGACGTGGGTCGTCGCAGATCGCCAGAAACGGCGATGAACGAGGCGGTGAAGATTCACCTCACACCCCACGACACCGCAAGCCGTAACAGCCGCGCTTGGTCACGTTGTCCTGCGGCTGTTGGCATTGAGGACCGCTCGTGACGCACGGTAGCGAGTACGAGATCGAATTGGCGTTCTCAGTGACGGCGGAGGCGGCCAGCCGGCTGTCGTCCGAGGTCTTGACCGCCGCGACGGAAACCGAGTTGGCGGCCGTCTACTACGACACGCCAGACCTGGCGCTCCGGTCGGCCGGCTACGCCCTGCGCGTGCGGCGCGAGGGTGAGCGTTGGATGCAGACCTTGAAGGCGGGCGCGCCCGGCGATCTTGCCCGCAGGGAGTTCGAACGCCCGATCACCAAAGGCGTGCTTGACCCTCGCCTTCTCAAGGAGGCCGCGCTGCCGGCGGCGTTGTTGGCGCGTGTCCCTGAACTCCGTCCGGCATTCAAAACCGACATCCGTCGAAGACATCAGCTCGTAAAGGCGGAATCCGCTGAGATCGAAGTCGCCCTCGACATCGGCGAGATCATCGCCGGCGACTGCCACCTTGCAGTCCGCGAGGTCGAGTTGGAGCTCAAGACTGGCGAGGCCGACGCTCTTTTCGACCTCGCGCGCCGTCTCAGCGAATCCGGCGGGCTTCGACTTTCGTTTGCCAACAAATCCGACCGCGGCTTCGCCCTGGCCGGCGGCGACCTGGCCGTCATGAGGTCCTCCGGTGCGCCGCCGAGCCAAAAGACTGACGTGGCGGCGGCGCTCCGCCGGTTCGGCGGCGAGGCGCTTCATCAGCTGGGAGGAAGCCTCGACCTGCTGCAAGGCTGTTGCAGCCGACCAGCCCTCCAGCAAGCGATCGAAGGCGTGGAGCGGCTATCGATTTTGATGACCGTGCCGGGCGGGGGCCAGGGTGCGGCCCCCGCCGGTCTCTTGTCGGACCTTGCCTGGCTGCGCCATCGGCTGGCCGAACTCTACGAGCTGGATAGCTTCATGAGCCACGCGTTCCTGCCGCTAGCGTCTTGGGCGCAAGACCGTGTAGCCGCCGCTGCGTTCGGGCGGGCTCTGCTTGCCGCCCGACACGCGACCGCTAGGGAACTTGCATCGGCAGCCAAATCCGTGCGCGCTTCGAGGCTGCTGCTCAACGCCGCTGAGGTCGCCGCAGCGGTTGCGCCTCTCCAGGTCGGCGCGCCGAGTGACAACACACCCGCATGGTCGGAAGCCCTTTTGGCGGCGGAGGCCACCGCGTTCGAAGCCGCTGCGTCGCGGTTTGTCGAGGGTGAGCCGGCTGGCGTCGAACATCTCCTGCAAACAGCGAAGAACCTGGTTTACCTCGGCGGCGCCCTTGGTCCGGCGCTGCCTGCGCGGCTGCGTCTTTCGGCGATGCGGCGACGGAAGCTGGAACGCCTCATCCGGCCCCTAGATGACCTCCGCGCCGTTCAGGTGGCGCGCCAGGTCGCCGACCATGCGCTGAGTTATCTTCCCGCGCCCGATTGGCCTCTGGCCGAACGAGCCAACTTCGCCGCCGGCGTCATCATCATCGCCCGAATGGGACGATCGCGCAGGACGACAACCTATACGAAAAGGACGCTGCAAGTCCTGCTGCGACGCTCGGACAGTGCGCGGCGCGCCTCATTCACCGATCAAGAAATGGAATGATCGCTTTCCCTTCCCTTGCGAAAGTAACGGCGCCGACGTACTCTCACACACCGGGGATGGAGTCCCCCGTTTAACCGCCGACCGGCTGATGACTCCTGCTGCGTGAATTGATCGCGGTGGGAAATGATGTGGCCGGTGCGGATACAGCGACTGCCAGTCGTCCAGCGCCGAGCCGCGCCCGCGAGACTTCGCCCGTGGGTTATAGTGTCATGAGGCGGCTGCGGTCTGCAACTTTCGACGGGCTATGGGCGTGTTGGACAGCTCTATTCGGCTTGGCGATCCCCATCCTGGCCGTCCTCGACTCGCCGCCCAGGACGGTTCGCCTGCTGAGCCGGGTTTGGGTCAGGGGGGTCCTGGCGCTGCTCGCCGGCGTCGTTGGACTGAGGTACGGGCTGCGAGGAGGATCCGGATTTCCGCAAGCGCCATGCCTCATCATAGCCAACCATCAATCGACGTGGGAGACACTGGCGGCCCTGGTCCTCTTCCCCGACGTCGCTGTGGTCGCAAAGCGCGAGTTGCTTCGTATCCCCGTCCTTGGTTGGTATCTGCGCCATTCAGCGATGATCATCATCGATCGTGACGAAGGGTCGAAGGCGCTGAGAGCGATGGCGGCGCGAAGCCGGGAGGCCCTCGCCGAGGGACGCTCCGTCCTGATCTTCCCTGAAGGGACACGCAAGAAGGTCGGCGAGCCTATCGAGTTCAGGCGCGGCGTCGAACTCCTCTACCGGTCCCTCGAGGCGCCGGTGGCTCCGGTCGTGGTCAATTCGGGGTCGTTCTGGCCGCTCGGCCATGAACCGAAGCGCCCGGGCAGGATCACGGTATCAATTCTGACCTCCATCCCGCCGGGGCTGAATGCAGCGCACTTCGCCACCGCCACCGCGGCGCTCATGCAGAGCGAGGTCGCGGTGCTAGAGGGGAGGGCGTACCCAGCGAACTCGACACCCCACCCACCTTGAAGGTCGAGGTGGGGCGTTTGGAGGCGACGCGAGAAGGGGTGCTACGCCTCCTCTCCCGGTCAGAACGGCCCTAGGACTATTCGCAACAACTGAAAACAGGCATCCAGACCTCGGCGGACTGGATGCCTTACGTCCTCCAGTTTCAGCCGGGCAAGGCGAATACGGTCAACGATCCACCGAGCTCAGTGTAGTCGGACAGGGCTCGGTAGCCACCCACGGCGCCGAGACCGTCGGTGTCTCCTTGTAAACCCGCCGCCATGCCGATTCCGGCCCAGCCGCCGATCCCTGAGTACACACCGATATATTGCTTGCCCTTGTGCTCATAGGTGAAGACGTTGCCGATGATCCCGGACGGCGTCTTGAAGCGATAGAGCTCCTTGTTGACGTTGTTCACGTCGACGCACTTCAGGTAGCCTTCGAGGGTGCCAAAGCAGGTGATGCCGCCGGCGGTAGTGAGCGCGCCGCTCCAGACCGAGAACTTCTCGGGTTTGGTCTGGACGATCTTGCCGGCACCGGCATCCCAGGCAATGAAGTTGCCCATACCACCGTGGCTGTTCGGGGCTGGGAACATCGATACGGTCGACCCGATGAACGGCTGGCCGGCCACATAATCCACCTTGTACGGTTCGTAGTCCATGCAGGTGTGATTGGTGGGTACGTAGAACAGCTTAGTCACTGGGTCGAACGAAGCCGGTTGCTCATCCTTGGATCCTAGAGCCGCCGGGCAGATGCCCTTGACCTTCTTGTCGGTCGTATTTGTTGAATACTGGGCGACGCGCTCCGGTCGGCCGGTACGCATGTCGATGCCGCTGGCCCAGTTCACCGCCGGGTCGTACTTCTCGGCGACCAGGAGGGCGCCGGTGTTGCGGTCCAGCGTGTAGGCGAAGCCGTTGCGGTCGAAGTGTACAATGGCCTTGGTGGGCTTACCCTTCACGTTGATGTCGGCGAGGATCATCTCGTTGATTCCGTCGTAGTCCCACTCGTCATGCGGGGTCATCTGATAGACCCAGTGGGCCGCGCCGGTATCCAGGTCGCGAGAGAAAATCGACAACGACCACTTGTTGTCGCCGGGACGCTGCGCTGGATTCCATGTTGAGGGATTGCCCGTACCGTAGAATAGAGAGTTGGTCGCCGGGTCATAGGCGTACCAGCCCCAGGTGGTGCCGCCGCCGGTCTTCCATTGATCGCCCTGCCAGGTCTTCAGCGAGGAGTCCTTACCGATGGGGGCCATATGGCCGTCAGTCCAGGTCATGGTCTTGTCGCCGTCGACCAGCATCTCGGCGTCCGGACCGGTCGAATAGGCCCGCCAGACTTGCTTGCCGGTGTTGATGTCGTAGGCGGTGAGGTAGCCGCGAACGCCCCATTCGCCGCCGGAGATGCCGGTGATGACCTTGTCCTTGAAGACGTGCGGTGCGTTGGTATTCACCGCGCCGACCTTCGGGTCGCCGTTCTTCACGCTCCAGACCACCTTGCCGGTCTTGGCGTCGAGGGCGACGAGGGTGGTGTCAGCCTGCTGCAGGAAGATCTTGCCCGCGCCGTACGCCACGCCACGGTTCACCGTGTCGCAGCACATCTGCGAGATGACCGAAGTGTCCTGCTTGGGCTCGTAGCGCCACAGGATCTTCTGGGTGTCGAGGTCGATCGCATAGACCTTGTTCGGGAACGGCGTGTGGACGTACATCACGCCGTCAACGACCAGGGGCGAGCCCTCGTGGCCGCGCAGCACGCCAGTCGAGAACGTCCAGGCCACTTGGAGGTTCTTCACGTTAGCGGCGTTGATCTGCTTCAGCTGGCTGAAACGGTGATTGGAGATATCGCCCGATTGCGAGGCCCAGTCTGCCGGGTTGGCTTGGTGCCGCTCGAGGTCGGAGTCCGCGCGAGCCGGCGAGGACATCAGCACGGCGGCGCCCGCCAGAGAAACAATTGCGCCGTTCCAGTTGATTGTTCTTGTCACAGTCTTCTCCCTATTCGATCCTTTTCGGGGAATTTGTCGCGCCCCCCGACAGTAGAAGAAATTGATAGCAATCAAGCTCTAGCCGTAGCGTTCTTTGCCCAGCTAGGTGTATTTGTCAGCTCGCAATTACCGGTATGAGTTGAAGATCCATAGATCAGGCACTTAAGATTTACTCTGACTCATAAGCTAATTGTACTGAGTTTAACCAGCGGCCGCGATCCAGCCATCGCTCACAGCGACCGAGGGAGCCTGCGCAATTTCCAGGCCCATCCGGGTGCGGCGTAGCGGACAGGAGGAAGCGGGTAGAGCGTGGAAAGGCAAAGAGGCTAGACCCTTGGGGGCCAGCCAAGGCATGCGACCCGGCGCATGTCTTCGTCTTAATTTTTGGCTTTGGAAAGGATCAGGCCGCCAAGCTCGGGCGTTCCTGTCGTCGAGAGGCGCGCCGCCGGCCGGCGGCGACGCATGGCCGAAAAAGGAGGCTGGGGTCATGGTGAGGAAAGAGACACAGCGAAGCCTGCGGTTCTGGCTGCTCCTGGCGGCGTTGGTGCTCGGTATCCGGGGCACTTATCTCGCCGCGCAAGGCCCGCGATCCCCGCAGTTGGAGCGCATCCTGCAGGAGAACTGCCCGGGCTGGGTGTGCTGAAGCCTTACTTCTTCGCCCCAGCCAGGTAGTCCGCCCGCGCCCTCACATTCAGCGCCGTGAAGTCACTGAACACGCCGTCCAGGCCCGTCGCATAAAGGGAGCGGTCGGTCGATCAGCGCGCGACATCCACGCGACCTCGACAAGGGCGCGTGAAGGGGACTAGGCTGCGGCCGAGCGGCGGCAGCATCTTTCCAACCCCGGCCGCTCGAGGGGATGGAGTCCCCCTTCAAACGCCCACCGCTTCGCAGCTCTCTGGCGGTGCGCTGATGACTCCTACCCAACGCGTCAGGGTAGGAGGCTGCTTGGTGGGTTTCCAAACGTCTGTCCGTCGTCTGAGCGCCCGCGGCTTGGTCGGTTTGCGCCCTCGGCCGTCCCGCGACCCAGGGCGCGCGATGAGCGGGATCAAGGCGGCCGTGAAAGCGGTCGTCGAGCGGCTGCGCAAGGATGAGCGCCTGGCCGCGGCCCTGGTCGTCTGGCTGGTGTTGGCCGCTGTTCTCAGCGCCTCCGGCGCCAAGCCGGCGGTGTGGGCCGGTTTGCTGCTGCTCGCCGCCATCGGGGCGCTGCTCAGCGTGCTGGCGGCGAAAAGGGACAAAGGGCGGTGAGCATTGCTGGCGAACCCGGCCTCCCGGCGGGACCGATGTTCGGCCCCAACGTCGACGTCGAGCGCGCGGCATGACGCCGAACCGGCCGACCTTAAGAGCGATCGTCGAGCAGGTCAGACGAGAGGAGCAGGCGCCGGCCATCGTCGTGGTGGCGATGGTGGTGGTCGGGTTGTGTCTGAGCCTGTTCGGAGCAAGCCTTGCCGGCGAGATTGGGCTGGCGCTCATCGCCGGCGCGGGCGGCCTCTTCGCCATGTTGGCCCTGGGAAAGGATAAGAAGCGCTAGCCCGGCGCGGCGTCCAGGGAAGGGCGCCGCCCCGGCCATCGCCGTCACGCCCCGGGCGGCCAGGTCGCCGAGCGCATCTCGTTCAAACGCGAGACCGCACGCTTGGCCGCCTCGTCATCGAGTGCGATGAGCCTGTCCGGTTCGGCCCCAGCGAGCATCCAGAGCGAGGCTTTCGCCTCGTAAAGCGCGTCGATCAGGAGAACGAAACGGCGCGTCTGATCAGCCCGCGCGCCGCCTAGCACCGGAACCGGCCCGACAAACACCGTGTGGAATCGCTGGGCGAGGGCCAGGTAGTCGTCGGGCCCGAGATCGGCCGCGCACAGCTCCTCGAACTCGGCCCGCACCTTGTCGCCGGCCGTGGTCTTGAAATGGACGATTCGACCATGGACCTCAAGATCGGCGGCTGGCGCTCTGGAGAACGTCGCCTGTCGCGCCCAGGCCGCGTCGAAGGCCGCCGTCGTCTCAGGCGTGACGGGAGACCAGTAGCGCGGCTCGGCTTCGGCGCGATCGCGGCGATAGTCATGTTCCCCGCCCAGCTGCTGCACCGTGGTGTGAGCCTTGATCAAGGCGATGAAGGGCTCGAACAGCTGGCGGTTGACGCCGTCGCGGTAGAGGTCGTCCGGCGCTTCGTTTGACGTGGCCACCAGCACCACGCCGTGCTCGAACAGACGCTCGAACAGCCGGCCGAGGATCATGGCGTCGGCGATGTCGGTGACCTCCAGCTCGTCGAAACACAGCAGGCGCACCGTGCCGGCCAGTTCGTCGCCGAGCTGGAGGACGACGTCTTCGGGGCCGGCGGCCGGCGCGTGACGCAGGGCCTCGAGGCGGCTCTGGACCTCGCTCATGAAGGCGTGGAAGTGGACGCGGCGCTTGGCCTCGACCGGCGCGACCGCGCAGAACATGTCCATCAGCATCGACTTGCCACGGCCGACAGGACCCCACAAATAAGCGCCGCGGACGGGCGGTGCGCGGCCGTGAAGGAGGTGGCCGAGCCCGCCGTGGCCGCCGTTGTCTGCAAGGCGGTCTTCAACCTCTTCCAGCACGGCAACGGCCTGGTCCTGGCTAGGATCCGGCTGGAGCCGCCCCTCCTGAAGGCAGCGGTCGTAGGCGGCGCGGATGTTCGACATGGAGTTTCCCGAACGGTGATGGCCTGGCCCGGAGCCGCCGGCCGCGCTCCAGACGACGTCTTTAGGAGTCATCGGCTCCCGGTATTCGAAAGGAAACCCCATCCGCCGGCAGCTTGGGCGTCGGCACGTCAACGGCCCGGAGTGGGTGGCGTTCCGAAGCCACCTGGCGCCGGATCGACGATGGCCGACCATTGCGGTTTTTTCGGCCACACGTCCGAGCTGGCGGTCGAGTCTGAGATCGCGCACGTCGTCGGCGCGGCTATGGAGGCGGCTGCCCTCCCGCCGCCGCCGAGCGACACGACGTTCCAGTGCTCCGAAGAGCTGACGGCGCAGAAAGCCCAGTGCAAAGACTGCGGCGACCTGATCCGCCACAACGCCAAGCTCTGGGCCGAACGCCACGTTCAGCTGACGGGCCATCGCGTCAAGGTCTCCCTTCATTACGACATGAGGGACGAGGACTGGTTGGATAAGCTATCGCCTATCTCTTGGCTGCGCGCGCCGATCCCGGCGACGGAAATCTAGAGGGCAGCGCGACATTTGTTAGCTGAACAACGCTAAGGCCGAACGTAACCGGAACTTTTCGGCGTCAGGCGGCGCCACGCACTCGGCGACCGAGAGCCAGCCCCCGCCGCCCGGCCGGAACGGCCGCGGCGCGATCCCAAAGGAAGTCGCCCGAGAACGCGATGTGCTCCCAGCCAACCGGCGAGGTGTGGGCGAGGAGATCCTCGGGAGCCGGCTCGCCGGATGCCCGGAGGTGGGCTACGGCGTCAGCCATGTAAGTCGAGTTCCACCAGACGATGGCCGCGATCACCAGGTTCAGGCCCGAGGCGCGGTATTGCTGCGCGTCATGGGTCCTCTCGGCGATCCGCCCCTGCCGGAAGGTACAGATCGCCTGCGTGAGCGCGTGTCGCTGCTCGCCTTTGTTGAGGCCCGCCTGGCAGCGCCGGCGGAGGGCCGGATTCTCAAGCCAGTCGAGCATGAACAAGGTCCGCTCGATCTTTCCGACCTCCTGGAGGGCGACGGCAAGCTGGTTTTGCCGCTCGTAGGCGGCGAGTTTGCGCAGCATCGCCGATGGCGCCGCGTGGCCAGCCTTGAGAGACGCGACGAGGCGCAGGATTTCGCCCCAGTGATCCGTCACAATATCGGCCCTGACCTTCCTGCCCATGATCGCCGCGAGGCTGGGATAGGCCGATGGCGGCGCGATCGAGACCAACCGGCGATCCTGGAAGTCACGCAGCCGCGGGCAAAATCGGAAGCCGAGCATGGCGCATAGCGCAAACACGTGGTCGGTCGCGCCGCCGGTGTCGGTGTAGTGCTCGGCGATCGGCAGGCTCGTGCCGTGGTGGAGAAGCCCGTCCAGAACATAGGGCGCTTCATGGGTCGCCGCCGAGATCACGCGCGCGTGGTAGGGATCGTGCTGGTCGGAGACGTGGGTGTAGAAACTGAAGCCTGGGTCCACGCCGTAGCGAGCATTCACTTCGCCCGCCGGGCCGCCCCGCTTTCCCGAACGGAAGAACTGCCCGTCAGAGCTGGATGTCGTGCCGTCGCCCCAGACGGCCGATATCGGCAAGGCGTGGTGGGCGTCGACAATTCGGGCCAACGCCGCTTTATATGTGTCGTCGCGGATGAAGGCATCCGCCGTCCAGACCAACTGGTCGCGGGTCACGCCCTGGCTGGCCTGTGCCATGCGCGCGAGCCCAAGATTGGTCGCGTCGGCGAGAATGGCCGCCAGGAGCGCATTGTCGTTCGGGCAAGGCTCGCCGGTGCGCAGGTTGGTGAAGGCGCCGAGAAAGCCGGTGTCGCGGGCGACCTCGTGCAGCAATTCGGTCACCCGGATCCGCGGCAGCATGGCGTCGATACGATCGGCGAGCGCTTCTGCATCCGGCGACGTGGTGAGCTTGACCGGGGTGATATGCAGACGGTCGTCGCGCAACTCGACGCCTTCCAACTGGCCACGTTGCAGCCGGTGCGCGAAGCGTTTTAGCCGCCAGTCCAACTCCCGGCCGCGGCCTTCGAGCCAGGCCTCAGCGGTCGAGGGCAGACCGAGCCCGGCGGTGATCGTCTCGGATTCGGCCTGGGGCAGCATGTAGCTGTCGAACTGACGGTAGGCCGTCGATCGCTCCACCCAGACGTCGCCCGAGCGCAGCTTATTGCGAAGGTGACCCAGGCTCGCCGTCTCATACAGGCGGCCGTCGATGCGGCCCTGGCCATCGACGATCAGCGCCCGCCACTCCTTTTTGAATGGCATGGCCGCGTCGGGCGGCACGGTGCGCCGCCCGGAGCTGTGCATCTGCCGGAGCACGTTGATCGCCGCGATCGTCTTCTCGCTTCCCCGCGCGGCCTTGAACTCCAGCGCCAGCAACAGAGCCGGGGCGAATTTTCGCAGGCTGGCGTGTCGATCGGCGGCGCGGACGAGCGGGTCAACGTCCGCCGTTTCCGCGATCTGGGCCACCTCGTCTCGGACCCGTAGTAACTTGTTCCACCCCACCGCCTCGTCGAGCACCGCCATCGGATCCGCTTCGGTCTCGGCCGCCGTAGCGAGCGCGTCGATGGTCCCGAGGAACATGCGCATGAGCCGAGCGACATCCTTGGCAGTCGCGCTGTACTGACGCTCCTGGGCGTTCCGGCCCCGGGTGAAGGCCGCGCCGATCAGGCGATCGGCCATCTCGATCGCTGCGTCGGTCAGGCGTGCTTCAAGGTCGATCAGCAGCGCGACCACGGTCGCGCGACGGCGGGCCGAGGTGTAGCGGTCGATGAGGTACGTTGGCGAGAGCCGCCCCTCGCGCACCAGGCGGCGGAGCCGATCCGGATGGACGCGGTCCCCAGCACCATGGGCGATATTTAGGGCGCGTACGACACCCAGCTTGTCGATGATCTCGCGGACGTGGTCGGGCTTGGGGCTGGTTGGAATGGTCCGCAATGATGTCAGCCGCGTGAAGCCGGTCTGTGGATCGAGAGTCAGCAATTCGTCCAGCGCCGCCAACTGCTCCGGGGCCAGGCCAGCAAGCAGCGCGTCATGGACGCGTTTGCGCGCGGTAGCCCGCCCGGTGATGCCGGCGCGCTCGATCGTCGCCGGGGCCGGCAGAATGATTGCCTTCTCGCGGAGCGCCGCGACCACGGCGCCCGCGATCGCCGCGCCCTTGTCGGTCGACCAGGCGGCCGAAGCCGCCGCCGCGATCATCATGCTCAGGTCTGTCCGCACGGGCGGGCGAAGCCCAAGAGCGGCGCCAATCTCTCGAGCATGGTCAGTCATGGTCTGCTCGCGCGCCGCGTAGTCAGCCAGCGCGGCCGACGGCAGCTCCAACTGGCCGGCGATGAAGCTGGCCAGCGGCTCCAGGTCCACGCCCGGCTGCGCGGCGATCTGGGCCAACGTCATTCCGGGGTGTCGCAGCAGAGCGAGCTGTATCGCAAATCCTAGGCGGTTGCGTTCCTCGCGCCGGGCTTCGATCAGGCTGAGATCCGCTGGCCCGAAGGTGTAGAGGCGGGCCAGGGCATCGCGATCGACTGGAACCCCGAACAGATGGCGTCGCTCCTCGGTGCTCAGCAGATCCCGCCGCCCCATGATCGCCTCCGACCGTCCACAGAAGGCCATAGGGGATCATGGACAGTCCGGCGTAAAGGGACGTATTTTGTGGACGGGATTCGGGCCCGGCGATCGATGTCGGCGCCATTGTCCAGAGAACGAACGTTTGGGGGACGCCACGCCAGTGGGGGATGTGCTCGGATATGCCCGCGTCAGCACCGGTGACCAGGACGTCGCCGGCCAGACTATGCGCCTTAAAGAGGCCGGAGCGATCAAGGTGTTCACCGATGTCCGGTCGGGCAAATCGATGGACCGGCCGGGCCTGACAGAACTCCTGGCCTATGCCCGCAAGGGCGACACCTTGGCGGTCGTCCGCCTCGATCGGCTCGGCCGATCGCTCGCCGAACTCATCTCCATCGTCGAGCAGTTGAAGGCGCGGGGCGTCGCGCTACTCAGCCTGGAGGAGAAGATCGACACCTCCTCAGCGGCGGGCGAGCTGATCTTCCATGTGTTCGGCGCCATCGCGCATTTCGAGCGGCGGCTGATCGCAGAGCGGACAAAGGATGGCATCGCGGCAGCCCGCGCCCGCGGTAAAGTTCCGGGCCGCCAACCCGTCGATCTCGACAAGGTGCAGGCGGCTATCAAGCTGGTCGAGGCGGGGCTGTCGCCCACCCAGGCGGCGAGCCAGCTCGGCCTCGGTCGATCAACGGTCTATCGGGAGGTCGCAGCCGCGCGCGTAACGAGAAAGGCCTCATAGCTATAGTGCCGCGTAATGATGTCCAGCTCGACGCGAGATTCATCCTGGTGATTGGCGCAAATTACTTGAGAATGATCGCGGCGCCAGACGCACCTTGGCTGAGACGAGGCGCGCGATCACCGAGACGGACGCAAATTGAGGTCGCGGTCACGCAGACTCCCTGAGACGCATCAGTGCGGCAGGGCTGTGGCGCGCATCTCTCGATGACTTCGATCGAGCGTTGTGGATTGAGGCTGCCGCACAGGAGTTGAAGCCTGGGAAGGCGGCACTGCGCAGGGACTCGCCGCGTAATTCGAGGCGGTAGGCGTTGTGGACGAGGCGGTCGAGGATAGTGTCAACTTAGGTGACCTCGCCGATGACGGCGTGCCAGTCGGTGATCGCCAGGTGGCTGGTGAAGATCATGGCGCGCCTCCGCATGCAGCCGCTCGGTTAGCTCGTGCAGACCGGCCAAGCCTGCGGGTTTGAACCGCCGGACGTTTTCGCATCTGCATGGTGAGGCCCCGAAGTCAGGCGGGCCGTGGCTGCCGAGGCCAGGCGGACCAGGGGCGGCCGCCGCGTTGCGATAAAGTCGGCCGATGCGTTTGGCCCGTTTCTGGACTTGATCGCCTGCCCTGTTTGCTACCCCGCCGCATCCCCCTGGCCGCCGGGCTTCACAGCCTCTGGTGGCCCGCTCCGGGGCAGCTGATCGCTAACGTGGGTAAGGTAGTCGACGATGGCGGGGACGTCCTTGTCGGCGACGGTCGCCTTGTAGGTCTCGCGCATCTTCTGCACCTCGCCCGCCCAATCGGTCTTGGACAGGCGGGGCTGGTTGAGGGCCATGCTGGCGGAGTGGCAGGCGGTGCAGTTGGCATTCATCAGGTCGCTACCCGGACCAGGACCATAGGTGTCCGCCCCTTCGGGCAGGTCGATCTTCTGCGAGGTGAGCGTCACGCCGCCCTCGGCGATCTGGCCGGCCGGCGCCTGGGCCGGCGCCGGCGGCTTGCTGGCGCTTGTGTCGAAGGCGTTGTGGGCGATCAGCACGGCGGCGATAACGCCGACCGCGCCGGCGGAGAGCTTGAGGATCGCTCCGGCATAGGTTTCCTGGCGCCTCATGCGACGGTCACCTCCGTGGTCTCGACGCAGCCGCGCATGAACCCGCCAGGGTTCCAGTTGGGCGTCATGGGCTGGGTCACGCCCGCGCTGTTGGTGCAGCGGGCCATCAAGGACAATGCGCCGGGCTTGGCGGCAGGCAAGACACCGTCGAACCGGCGGAAGCTGTAGCGGCCTTCGTCTCGCCCAAGTCTCGCGGCGGTCCAGGTGCGGCCGCCGTCGGCGGAGAGCTCCACCTTGGCCACACCCCGGTCACCGCCCATGGCGATGCCGCCGACTGGCAGGGCGGGCTGTGACACCACCTTGGCGCCGTCGGCCAGGTTGGTGATCCAGGCGCGGGGGATCATGTGGTTGATGGGGACCGTGGGGAAACCCTTGGCGCCCGGCGCCACGCTGGCGTTGGGCGTATCAGGGATCTTGTAGGCCTTGGCCATCCAGTAGCCGTCGTCAGGTTGGGCCAGCACCTCGATATCGCTCAGCATCTTCACCCAATAGGTGGAGTACCAGCCGGGCACGATCAGCCGGCAGGGGAAGCCGTTCAGCAGCGGCAGGGCTTGGCCGTTCATCTGGAAAGCGATCATCACCTCCCCGTCGCGGGCGTGGTCTATGGACAGGGACTTGCTGAAGTCGGGGGCTCCGGCGACGACCGGCTCATCGAGGCCGTTGAAGCGAACGGCGACCGCGCCGGGCTTCACCCCGGCGATGTCGAGGACGTGGCGCAGGCTCACCCCGACCCAGCGGGCGTTACCCATGGCCCCGTGCGCCCACTGGCCACCGGCGACACGGGGTTGGAACAGGCCCCGCGAGTTGCCCGAGCACTGATTGACCGCCGCCAGTTCCACGCGGGGCATGGTCAGGAGCCAGTTGAGGTTGATGGCGAACTCCTGGTTCACGTGGCCGCGCACATTGAGGCGGAAGGCGTCCACATCGACCGAGGTGGGGATGTTGGCCCAGTGCCAGCGGACGAAGAACCGGTCGTTGGGCGTGAACACGTTCTGGTCGAACACCGACATCGGCGTCTCCAGCAGCGGTGGGCGGGTCCGCTGCAGGATCATGTTCGGCTTGCCCGGGAATTCGCTGGTCAGGGGCCGGGTGGAAGGACCGCCGGGCAGATGCAGATCCACCGTGGAGGCGGCCCAGGCCGGCGCCGCCAAGGCCGCGGCGCCGAGGCTGCCCGCGCCCAGGAGGAACGACCGGCGGCTGCCCGGCCATGAGGGCGTTCTTGTCGTCGTCATCGGTCTAGCCTCCTTCATGTGAAAGTCCTTCAAGCTGCCTTGGCTGCTTCAATTGGTGACGGGTGTGTCGACGCTGGCGAAGCCGCCCTGGATCGTAGAGACGCAGGCGTCGAAGGCGCCTGAGGCCGGGTTCAGGCCGAGCTTGGCGCAGGAGACCTCCAGCCGCCGCTTGATCTCATCCGTGGATGCCGACCGGAACGGTTTGGGAGAAACTCGCGCCGTCTGGGGTTGAGTTCGCCGAAGGACGCACAGCGCCTGGTCCGGGCCGCCAGCTTGGGCGCAATCGATTTCAGCCTTGGCCAGGATCTGCGCCCGGTCGTTGTCGTGCAGGGCGCCGGCGAGACCGTCGACGCAGACGCCGAAGTGCGCATCGTCTTCGCTGACGCCCACCGTCGAGCGGCAGATGGCCTGGACGTGGTCGAAGCGCGCCGGGCCGAGGCTGTAAATGTCGGCTGGCGGGGCGCTGGAGCAGCCCGCCAAGGCGCCGGCCGCGACCAAGCCGGACAAGGACAGGGTAAGAAGAAGGGGAAGATTTCTCATCATCACAAACTCACATTCAGGTCGATTGGGGAAACGTCAAACTCAGTCGTTGCGCAGGCAGGGCGCGACGAAGAGATCGCCGCGCCAGGCGCCGCGGAGGGTGCGGGCGCCGACGATCAGCCAGAGGATGGCCAGGGCGAGCACCAGGGCCGCGCCGAACACCGCGAAGGTCGGGATGGGCAGGATGGTCGACAGCTTCAGGGTGCAGACCGCGTAGACGCCTAGCGGGAAGGTGTAGCCCCACCAGCCGAGGTTGAACGGCAGACCTTGGCGCAGGTAGCGGGCGGTGATCAGCACCGCCGTGGCCGCCCACCAGAACCCATAGCCCCAGAGCAGCAGGCCGCCGACCAGGCCGATGCCGTGGGCGGCCGCGCCGTAATCGCCAAGACCGTTGGCGGCGAAGATGGCCGGGGCCGCGCCTCCCAGGACCAGCAGGCCCAAAGCGCCGGTGCCGATCGGGCCGAGCGCCAGCCAGCTGGAGGCGGCCATGCTGGCGTGCGGCAGCTTGTGCACCGCCATGCGCAGCACGAGGATCACCAGGATGCTCATCGCCAAGGGCACCGAGCAGGCCCAGAGGGCGTAGCTGGTCACCAGCACCTGCAGCTGGGCGTGGGCGTCCGCCAGGTGCGGAGCGAGGAGCCCGCCGCTGACGGCCGCTACCTCGGCGGCGACCACGGGCAGGAGCCATACCGCCGTCATCTGGTCGATGGAATGGTTCTGGCGGGTGAACATCATGAATGGGATGGCGATGCCGCAGGCGACCGCCATGGCCGCGTCGGCCCACCACAGGACCTCCGCCGCCTCCAGAGCGCCCTGGCCATAGCGGGTAATGCCGAAGGCCAGCAGGCCGTTGATGATGGTGGCGAGGCCCATGGGGATACAGCCGAAGAACATCGACACAACCGAATGGCCGAAGATCCGCCTCGCGCCATCGAAGAAGAAGATCCAGCGCGCGGCGTAGAGCGCGGTGAACAGGGTGAAGAGGCCGATGTTGAACATCCACAGCCCCTCCGCCAGAAGCTTCAGACCCGGCACGGGGAATGGGAACTGGGCCAGCGCCAGGGCGAGAATGCCGGTGCCCATTGTGGCCGCGAACCAGTTGGGCGTGAACTGGCGCACGACTTCTATGGGGCTGGACAGGCGCGCCAGGGGCTTCAGACCCGAGGCGACGGGGTAGAGCGCGGCGAGGTCGGTCATGGACGGGTCTCCGGACATTGGGGTTAGCGGGCGACCAGGCGCCAGATGGCGCCGAAGACCACGCCGCCGACGAGCAGCAAGGCGGGGAGAAATGCGATCTGGGCGAAGGCTTCGCGGCCGCTGATCCATCCGGTGGCGATCAGGACCCGGCCATCGAGGAACTCCGCGAAGCTGCGTCCCTGTTGACCCTTTGGCAGACTGTCAGCGAGAAGGATGCCGCCGCCCAGGAGGCCGAAGAACATCAGCGCAAGGATGGTCACGACTGCGAGGGTCAATGCGGTCTGACCATTGCCGAAGAAGAGCCAGAACGACGCCAACATGAGGCCGTAGGCGCTAATTAAAATCACGACCGCCGTGGGATGCACGCCCGTCGCGCCGAGGTCTGGCGCATCGCGGCGCAAGTCCTCGAAGGCGCGCTCGTCGACGGGAGCCGTCTGGGTAACGGGTGCGGCTGGGCGGGGCGTCTCGAACTGGGGCGCCGGTCCCTTACGGGCGACGAATGTCTGGGGATGGGCGACGGCGGCGGTCATGATCTTCACTCCTTGGAGGAGTGGAGGCCGTGTGCGGCGCGCTCCCGATATGAGGAGCATCGGTCTGCCAACCGTTTATATCCATCGGATGTTTTCGAAGTATTCGTTCCACCAAACAGAACGATTGTTCAGCGCGTCTCCGGGTCGTCATGGGACCGCGCCAGGACGAGAAAGGCTTCGGCCGCCTTGCTCCTATAGCGCTGCTTATGGCGCAGCAGATGGAAATCGCGCGCTGGCAGGTCGGCGGGTATTTCCACCAGGGCGCCCCTTGCCACGCCGAGCCGGGCGACGCTGCGTGACATGACCCCAGCTCCGGCGCCGGCTTCCACGGCCGAGCGCACCGCCTCGTTGCCAGGCAGGACCATGGCCACCCGAAGGTCGGCCAAGGTCAGCCCCTCGTTGGCGATCCAGGTCTCGAAGGAGGAACGGGTGCCCGAGCCCGCTTCCCGCACGATCCAGGCCGTGGAGCGCAGATCGAGCTTCGGCTGAGCAGCCACGGCCCAAGGATGCTTGGGCGAAACCACGAGGCTGAGATGTTCCTGGCCGATCACGACGCGGCTCGAGACCGGATCGTCCACTTCTCCTTCCACGAACCCCAGTTCCGCCAATCCCTCGGCCACGGCGCGAGCCACCTGCGCCGTATTGCCGAAGGCGACGTCGAGTTCGATGCCGGGATGAGCCTCGTGGAAGAGGGCCAGGCGCGGCGGCAGCCAGTAGCTGGCGATGGTCTGACTGGCCTGGATGCTCAAACGGCCGTGCTCTAAGCCGCTCATGTCGGCCAGGGTCGTCTGCGCCGCCTCCATGGTGACCAGCACCTGACGGGCTTGAGCGAGAAAGGCCTCGCCGGCCGGATTGAGCAGGATGTTTCTGCCGACCCGGTCGAACAGCGGCACCCGGTAGCGGCCCTCCAGCGTCGCGATCGCGCTGCTGACCGCCGAGGGCGACAGGTTCAGCGCGCGCGCGGCCTCGGTCAGATGCTGGCGCTCGGCCACGGCGACGAAGATGCGGAGTTGGTCAAGCGTCATGGTGGAGACCTATAGTCCATCGTTCTGATTTTCAGCACGATTGGTCCGATCTATTTCGATGGATCGTGAAAGCGATCGGCGGAAATATCGGTCCTGACCGCTCAGCCGCAGCACCGCAGACCATCAGAAGGGCTCAACATGTCACTGTCTTCCAAAACTATCGCCGTCTCCGGCGCCGCCGGCCAGATCGGCTACGCCCTGCTGTTCCGCATCGCCGCGGGCGCCATCTATGGCGAGCATCAGCCGGTGCGTCTGCGGCTTCTCGACCTGCCTCAGGCCTCGGCCGCCCTGGACGGCGTGATGATGGAACTGGACGACTGCGCCTTCCCGCTCCTGCAGAGCGTCGAGGCGACGTCCGACCCCGCTGTGGCCTTCAAGGACATCGACGCTGCCCTGCTGGTCGGCTCGCGTCCCCGGTCCAAAGGCATGGAGCGGCGCGACCTGCTGTCGATCAACGCCGAGATCTTCAAGGTGCAGGGCGCGGCCCTCAACGCCGCGGCAAAGCGGGAGGCAAAGGTGCTGGTGGTGGGAAATCCCGCCAACACCAACGCCATGATCGCGACCCGTTACGCTCCCGACTTGCCGCACGATGCGATCACCTCGATGATCCGACTGGACCACAACCGCGCGCAGACCCAATTCGCCAAGAAGGCCGACGTCCCTGTGGAGGCGATCGAACGTCTCATCGTCTGGGGCAATCACTCCCCCACCATGTTCGCCGATTGGCGCTACGCTATGGGAAACGGTCGGCCACTGCCCGAAGTGATCGGCGACGAAGCCTGGTATCGCGACACCTTAATCCCGACCGTGGCGCGGCGAGGCACGGCGATCATCGAGGCGCGCGGCGCTTCTTCGGCCGCATCGGCGGCCAATGCCGCGATCGATCATATGCGTGATTGGGTCAATGGCTCGGATGGCCGCTGGGTGTCCATGGGGCTTTTGTCGGATGGCGCTTACGGGATCCCCAAAGGACTGGTCTGCGGTGTCCCGGCTATCTGCAAGGACGGCGAAGTCGAGCGCGTTGAGGGCCTGACCGTGGACGATTTCGCGCAGAGGATGCTCGACATCACTGTCGGCGAACTCACAGAGGAACGCGAAGCCGTCAGGGCTCTCCTCACATGAGGAGAGGGAGGTCAACTTCGTTCGTTTGGCATGTGCATTCCTCTGGAGTTCGGATCGAGGTCTGAGCCCGTTGCGTGACCCCTGGCTGGCGATGCGGACGCGTTCGCCGCCAATTTGGCGGCCGAGCAGGCGACCGCCAATAGCCTCGCAATCGCGCGCAAGCAACTTGAGCTCGGCGACATCAGCCCGTCTTGAGGTACTCCACGATCATGGGCGCATGATCTGCCGCCTCGATCATGGCGAGCGCGTTACGGGAGGTCTCGCAATCCGGATTGTGATGAATGACGACCGGAAAGAACTCGGACATGGGAGGCCTCATCAGTGGGGGAGCGACAGGCGCAGGGCGAGCGCGCCGAGGGTGACGAGCAGGATGGGCGTGGTCAGCAGCACGCCGACACGGAAATAGTAGCCCCATCCGATGCGAACACCCTTCTGGGCGAGGACGTGGAGCCAGAGCAGGGTCGCCAGCGAACCAATCGGGGTGAATTTCGGGCCGAGATCGCACCCCACGACATTGGCGTAGACCATGGCCTCACGGATTGCCGGCGTCACATGGGCATCCTGGATGCCGAGCGCGCCCACCAGAACCGTCGGCATGTTGTTCATAATCGAGGACAAGACGGCCGTAGTGACCCCCACGCCATAGGTCGCGCCCCAAACACCACCTCGTCCAAAAACCTCGAATAGGCCCGCAAGATAGGCCGTGAGGCCTGCGTTCTTGAGCCCGAATACGACCAGATACATGCCAAGGGAGAAAAGCACGACCTGCCAAGGCGCTTCGCGCAGGACCTTTACGGGGCTGACAACCTTTCCGCGGGCGGCAGTGCCGAGCAGGATCAGCGCTCCCGCGGCGGCGACAGCGCTGATCGGGACAAAGCGGCCAAGGACGAAGAAGCCGACGAGCAGTAACGCCAGCACAAACCAGCCGACGTTGAACACAGCGGGGTCTCGGATTGCATCGGCGGGCCGCTTCAGCGCGAGCACTTCGTAGTTCGGCGGTACATCGCGGCTGAACCGCAGCAGGAGCACCCCCAGGGTTGCTGCAATGGTCACGAAAACCACGGGGACCATGACCAGTGCGTAGGCGCCGAAGTTGAGCTTGAAGACATCGGCCGAAACGATGTTGACCAGATTTGAGACCACAAGAGGCGTGGAGGCGGTGTCGGCGATGAAGCCTGCGGCCATGGCGAAGGCGAGGGTCGCCTTGGCGCTGAACTTCAGCTCCGCCAGCATAGCGATGACGATGGGCGTCAAGATCAGAGCCGCGCCGTCATTGGCGAACACCGAGGCTACAGCCGCCCCTAAGAGAACAATCGCGGCGAACAGCAGCTTTCCCCGGCCGCGACCCCATCGCGCAACGTGCAGCGCCGCCCACTCGAAGAAGCCGGCGCGGTCGAGCAAAAGGCTGATGATGATGACGGCCACGAAGGTGGCCGTGGCGTTCCAAACGATCGCCCACACCGTGGGGATATCCCCCAGGTGGACAACGCCGGCCAAGAGGGCAAGCACGGCGCCGATCAAGGCCCCCCAGCCGATCTTCAGCCCCTTTGGCTGCCAGATGACGAGCACGAGTGTTAGCGCGAAGATGGCGACGGCAAGGATCACGAGGAACTCGGGCTCTACGGGCGAAGTCGATCAGGCGTTGTCAGGAACGTCTGCGGTCGTGCCGATCTCATCCATGCGCCGCTTAATCGAGAGCGCGTCCAGTTTTTCGAGCGGAAGGCTGATGAACAGGCGGATGCGATTGCCCAGCTGCCGGTAGGCGTCGGCAAAGGCCAGGCTGATCTCGGCTTCTGTGCCGGTAGCTGCCGCCGGATCGGGAATGCCCCAGTGCGAGCGGACCGGCTTGCCAGGCCATATGGGGCAAATTTCTCCGGCCGCGTTGTCGCAGACGGTGATGATGAAATCGAATTCCGGCGCGCCGTCCGCTTCAAACTCGTCCCAGGATTTCGACCGCAAGCCATCGGTCGGATGCCGAAGGCTTTGGAGGAGCTTCAGCGCGTAAGGATGGACCTCGCCTTTGGGATGGGAGCCGGCGGAGTAGGCTTTGAATTTGCCCTGCCCCAATGTGTTCATCAGTGATTCTGCCAAAATCGACCGGGCGGAGTTACCGGTACAGAGAAAAAGGATGTTGAAGGGCTCTGCCGTGGCGGTCATGACGTAGTTTCCTGGTGTGGGTCGGGTGTTCGGCGCGCGCCAACGGACGCCCCAGTGACGAGGTCGGCCAAGGGTTCACAAATCCGGGGCGAACCGGCGCAGCAGTCTTCGAGAAGGAAGGTCAGCAGCGCGGTCATGCGATCGTATCGGGCCGCGTAGATGATCGATCGACCCTGCCGTTCAGATGAAATGAGCTTCGCTCGGCTCAAGATTGCGAGTTGCGCGGACATGCTGTTGGCGGGCGTGCCGAAAGCGCCGGCCACTTGGCCTGCCGGGAGCCCCTGCGGGCCTGCTTGGACCAACAGCTTGAAGACTGCCAGCCGACCCGGATGGGCGAGCGCATGAAGCAGTTCAACGGCGTCAGACGATTCCATATATCGCGAATAACCGAAATATTGCAGCTCTTCAACCCTTCGCCCATCAGCTAGCATGGGATTCCAGCGGCAAGGTGCGAAGGGTCATCGGCGAACCAGGCGGTTCGAGCGTCTTCACTTCGCGAGGACGCATAACGGCCAGGTCTGAGGCCTGGGCCCGTGTCGCTTCGTTCGCCAGGCCGCGCACAAGACTCTGTAACGGCGCCAACCGGGCGCGGCACCTGTAGCCGCCACTGCGATGTTGCGATTGGTTGCCCATCTTGCGACTAGCGGGCAGCACCTCAAGCAGGCCAGCGTCCTGCAAAACGCGGGCGTGGCAGGTGAGCGCGCCGCCGGTGAAGTGAAGATCGGCCATGAGCTGGCGTTTCGAAAGACCGTTCGCGCCCGCAGCGAGGAGGCGCCGGTACAGTACTAGGCGCGCCGGTTGGGATAGGGCGATGAACACGGGTTCTGGCGTATAGCTGTCCACGGCCGCAACATCAGCATCTGGAAAAGGGGCGCCCATGCACGGCCACCCGTCAGCCGAACCGGCCGGTCACGTAGTTCGCCGTGCGCGAATCGCGCGGTCGCTGGAAGATCTCCATCTCGTCGCCGATCTCGATCACCTCGCCGTCCAGCATGAAGACGATCTGACCGCCTATGCGGGCAGCCTGCTGCAAATTGTGCGTTACGATCACAATGGTGATCTCGCCGGCCAGGGTGTTCAGCAGCTCTTCGATCTTGGCGGTAGAAATGGGATCAAGCGCCGAAGTGGGTTCGTCCATCAGCAGGACCTCGGGACGCACGGCGAGGGATCGAGCGATGCAAAGGCGCTGTTGTTGCCCGCCGGAAAGACCCAAGGCGCTGGAGTGAAGCTTGTCCTTTACTTCGTCCCAGAGAGCGGCTTGCCGGAGAGCCTTCTCCACCCGCTCCGCCTGGTCCGCTCGGGACAACCTCTCATAGTGGCGCAGCGGGAACGCGATGTTCTCGAAGACCGAAAGTTGAAATGGCGTCGGCGACTGAAACACCATGCCAACCCTGGCCCGCAGGTCGGACACGTCATAGCCATCGCTGAGGACATTTACCCCGTCGAGCAAAATCTCGCCGGCCGCCCTCATGCCCGGATAGAGGTCGTAGACGCGATTGAGCGTCCTGAGCAGAGTCGACTTCCCACAGCCGGAGGGGCCGATGATCGCCGTCGTTGCGTTGGCGCGAATGGCCAACGTGACGCCCTTCAGCGCCTGGCTGCGCCCATAGAAGAAGTCCAGGTTCTTGACATCAATCTTCGACGGCGGCGGCGGCAGAGGGTTGTCCACAAGCTTGATCATGCCGTCTCTCGAAATTGCGCCTGAGTTGACGTTCATCATCGGGATTTCTTCCTCAGAAGGAGCCGTGCGCCGACGCTGAGGCCGAGCACGAACAAGGTCACGACCAAGGCGCCGGCCCAGGCAAGTGCGTGCCAGTTGTCGTAGGGGCTCATCGCAAACTGGAAGATCACAACCGGAATGTTGGCCATGGGCGTGCCAGGGTTCGCCGACCAATATTGGTTGTTCAAGGCGGTGAACAGCAGCGGCGCCGTCTCTCCGCTGATGCGGGCGATGGCGAGCAGGACGCCCGTCAGGATTCCCGTTGTCGCTGCGCGCACGATCACGTTGCCGGTGACTTTCCAGCGGGGCAGCCCGAGCGCCAGACCCGCCTCGCGCACCGAACCCGGCACCAGTTGCATGGCTTCGTCGCTGGTTCGAACGACGACGGGCAAGAGGATCAGCGCCAGCGCTAGCGCCCCCGCGTAGCCCGAAAAATGGCCTGATGGCCGAACGACCAGTTCATAGATGAACAGGCCGATTACGATGGACGGCGCGCTGAGGAGGATGTCGTTGACGAACCTGATGACCGCGCCGAGGCGCGAGCGCCGGGCGAACTCGGCCAAATAAATCCCCGCCAGGACGCCGATGGGCGTTCCGATCAAGACGGCGCCGAAGATCATCATGGCGCTGCCATAGAAGGCGTTCAACAGACCGCCGTCGGAGCCTGGCGGCGGGGTCATTTGGGTAAAAAGCTGCGGCTTAAGGGCGCTCGCCCCTTCGGTGAAGGTCGTCCAAAGTATCCACACGAGCCAGAACAGGCCGAACACTGTGGCGAAGAAGGACAGGCTCAACATGATGATGTTGACCGCCCGGCGGCGAAGGACTGTCAGGTTGGCCATGACGCGGCGCCCTAGATTTTGAGGCCTTCACGCCGTTCGACCGAGCGCAGCAGCAGGCGCGCGCAGGCGAGGACGATGAAGGTCACGACGAAGAGGAGGAAGCCGAGCGCGATTAGCGACGACAGATAGATCGGTGAATCAGCCTCGGTGAACTCATTGGCGATCGCCGCCGCGATTGAGTTGCCAGGCATCAGCAGCGACCAGTTGAAGTCATGGGCGTTACCCAGAACGAAGGTCACGGCCATGGTTTCGCCCAGCGCACGACCGAGCCCCAGGAAAATCGCTCCGACCACCGCCGTTCGGGTGTAGGGCACCGACACCGACTTGATGATCTCCCACTTCGTGGCGCCGAGGGCGACGGCGGATTCCTTGAGGGCCGGCGGCACTGCGAGGAAAACGTCCCGCATCACCGAGGTGATAAAGGGTATGATCATGATGCCGAGGATGATGCCGGCGGTGAGCATCCCGATGCCGATCGGTGGCCCCGAAAAGACCGTGCTGAGGACGGGGACGTGCTCGAACGTCGCGTTGAGAAAAGGCTCCACAACCGTCGACATGAAGGGGACGAAGACGAACAGCCCCCACATCCCGTAGATGATGCTCGGAACTGCCGCCAGGAGCTCAACCGCTGTACCGATTGGGCCTCTCGCCCACCAAGGCGCCACCTCCGACAGGAAAATGGCGATGCCGAAGCTGATCGGGACGGCGATGGCGATGGCGATGGCCGAGCTGGTGATGGTTCCGATGATCGGCACCAGGGCGCCGAACCGATGGTTCACGGCGTCCCAATCCGCTGAGAAGATGAAATGCCAGCCGAAGGTCTGAAAGGCGAGGCGGCCCCCCCACAGCATGGAGAGCGCAGCTCCGGTCAACAAGATCAGCACGAGCCAAGCGGCGCCGGCCGTGAGACCGAGAAAAACCCGATCGCCCATCTTTGAGCTGCGTCGGCGAGGCGCTGCTATCAGGGGCTCAGGCGAGCTTGACGGTGCTAAGACTGGCATGGAGGTCTCCAGGGCAAGGTCGGGGCCGACCTGAAGTCGGCCCCTGCGCCTTATTTGATCTCACTGGCCATGTAGGCTTCGATCCGCTTCACCAGCGGGGCCGGCAGGGACACGTAGTCGAGATGGGCGGCTTGAGGCTGGCCCTTCTCCAGAGCCCAGCGGAAGAACTTCAGCGCGGCGGCCGATCGCGGCGCGACCTTCGACTGCTTGTACATGAGCACAAACGTGGTCGCGGTCACCGGATAGGCATTCGCCCCCGGCGCGTTGGTCATGACCAAGTAGAAATCCTTGGCGTTGGCCCAGTCCGCGCTCGCGGCTGCGGCTTGGAAGGTCGCGGCGTTCGGCGCGATGAACTTGCCGGCCGCGTTCTGCACCAGGCCGAAGTTCATCTTGTTCTGCTTGACGTAGGCGTATTCCACATAGCCGATCGAGTTTGGAATCTGGTTCACGTAGGCCGCGACGCCTTCATTGCCCTTGCCGCCCACGCCGGTCGGCCATTGCACCGAGGTTCCCTCGCCGACCTTTGCCTTCCACTCGGGGCTGACCTGCGTCAGGTAATGGACCCAGTTGAAGGTCGTCCCGGAGCCGTCTGACCGATGGACGACTGTGATCGGCGCCGAAGGCAGCTTCACGCCCGGATTGATCTTCGCAATCGCCGGGTCGTTCCAGGACTTGATCTTGCCCAGATAGATGTCGGCGAGGAGCGGCCCGGTGAACTTGAGCTGCCCAGGCGCGACCCCAGCGATATGGGTCACGGGAACCACCCCGCCGATGACGACGGGGAACTGCGCAAGGCCGCTTGCGCTGAGTTCGCTCGGGTCCAAAGGTTTGTCACTGGCGCCGAAATCGACGGTCGCCGCTTTGATCTGTGCGATGCCACCGCCCGAGCCGATCGACTGGTAGTTCACCCGGTCGCCGCTCTGCTTTGAATAGTCGTTCGACCACTGCGAGAGGATCGGGAAAACGAAGGTCGAACCCGCTCCGGTGATATCGCCAGCATGCGCGGCGCCCGAGAACAGAATGGTCGTCGCTATCGCGGCTACCGTCAATTTCACAGTCATAGTTGTAACCCCCAGTTATGATTCACGCCGCCAGCGGTGTGATGGCCATGTCGCCAGCTCACAGTGAGGGCGAAGCGAGGGTTGCACTAGCATGTCCCTGCGACAGTTTTGCGAAGCGGCAGGCTATTACTAATGGCGCAGCGAGTTTAGACTATACAGTACGCAAAAATAGGCGCTCGAGATACTTATCGCGAGGCGCAGGTACCCATTTCTCTCCGCTTCTACGCGACGCGGACAGGATTCGTTAATTCTCGTATTCCCGAATCGTCGAACGGTCAACCGGCGTCTATGGCGATCATCCGCAGACGTTTGCTAGTCGCAGGTCTGCATGAGCGACATGATCGGCGCGCAGATTTGCGGTGCGCCCTGGCAGCAATCCTCAAGCAGAAACGCGATGAGGGCGCGCATCTGCCCGTAATCGGCGACGTAGTAGACAAGCCGCCCTTCCCGCCGGGAGGAAATGAGGTCGGTGTGGGAAAGGATCGTGAGATGGGAAGACAGGGTGTTCGGCAAAATTTCCAGCGCCCGCGCAATCTCGCCCGCAGGTACGCCGCCGCCGCCCGCTTTCACCAGTAAGCGAAAGACCGCCAGTCGGGTGGGATGGGCCAGCGCCGAGAGGGCGTCGACCGCTTGCGTCGGTTCCATATTTCGCCTATTTACGAACTATCAGTTCATCTTATCCCTATTCAGGTGGAGACGTCACGTCCCGCCCAGCACAGGCGTCCGACATGCCGTCTTTTCCAGCCCTCGACGCCGAATATGCCGAGCTACCGTCGTTTGAAGCGCTGGAGCCAAAGGAACGCTTTGACCATCCGCCCCGCTTCCTCCTGCTGTACGGATCCTTGCGAGAGCGCAGCTTTAGCCGCCTACTTGTCGAAGAGGCTGATCGCCTCCTGCGGAAGATGGGGGCTGAGACCAAGATCTACGATCCGCACGGCCTGCCACAGGTCGATGGCGCAAGCCCGGATCACCCGAAGGTCCAGGAGTTGCGTGAGGCCTCGTTGTGGTCCGAAGGCCATGTCTGGTGCAGTCCCGAGCGCCATGGCGCAATGACCGGCCTCTTCAAGTCGCAGATCGACTGGCTGCCACTGGAGAGCGCTGGCGTTCGTCCAACCCAGGGCCGCACCCTGGCGGTGATGCAGGTCAACGCTGGTTCGCAATCGTTCAACACTGTTAATCAGCTTCGCATCCTCGGCCGCTGGATGCGGATGATCACCATTCCCAATCAGTCTTCCGTGGCGAAGGCTTACGACGAGTTCGATGAAAGCGGCCGCATGAAGCCATCGCCCTACTACGAGCGCTTGGTGGACGTGGTGGAAGAGCTTGTGAAGTTCACTCTGCTGACGCGAGAGCGGGCGGATTATCTGGTCGATCGCTACAGCGAACGCAAGGCGGAGGGGCGGCCTCCTGCCGGGGCTGAGGACGCGCTCCTGTCCGCAGGGGAGCGCGCGTCGGCCTGATTGTAGCCAGCGACTCTGTGAGGGCGACCGGCAGCCTTCAGCGCGGGCCGGAGGTCTCAGCGTCCTGCGCACGCTGTCGCCGATAGGCCGAGGGTGAATTCTCTCCTGTGCCAGCTGAGCCGCGATCAGTGCGGCCGAGACCCCCGAGATCAGCCAGACGATGATGGCGGGCGAGTCGAACACTATCACCGCAACCAACGCGACCGGCCCGAGCGATAGGGCGTCGCGCCATCCGGCGTAGGGCCGATCACCGCTCACCGCTCACCGAACGCAGGACTCCCTCGACGGCGAGAATCGCAGGACCCTCGGATAGCATTGGAGGCTGCGATGGCCGGTTCATCGGCGAAGGAAGTCCCCACCCAAGACTGGCCGGTCTTCACCGTGAGGCTCCATCCGGTCCTAGTGGCGTTCCTCGAGGCGCGAGGTCGAAACACTGGCCTGGCGGTCGAGTCCGAGATCACGCACATCGTCGGCGCGGCTATGGAGGCGGCGGCCCTCCCGCCGCCGCCGAGCGACACGACCTTTCAGTGCTCCGAAGAGCTGATGGCGCAGAAGGCGCAGTGCAAAGACTGCGGCGAGCTGATCCGCCACAACGCCAAGCTCTGGGCCGAACGCCACGTTCAGCTGACGGGCCATCGTGTCGAAGTCTCCCTTTATTACGACCTGAGGGACGAGGACTGGTTGGATAAGCTGTCTTCTGAACGACGCGCCGAGTTGGACGAAGTCCGCGACGGCGACACGGCGCGGGCCCTAGCGCAGTCGCTGTTGGCCGGCCTGAAACATTAACTTTGGAAGCGCGATCGGGGGCGGACCTGTTTTGCACCTAGACGCCGCCAGGCCCGCGCCCACGGCGGCTTCGCTACAGCATGGGGGAAACGCCCCTTCCGGATGCGCCGGCGTGCCAAGCCGCCACCTTCCCGAAGGTCAGACCCTGCACCACAATCGAAAAGGCGACGATGGCGAAGGTCGTGGACAGGATGAGCCGCGCAGCCCGACGTAGGTGGCGACGACGGACAGGATCGACGGCGCCGCGAAGCTCGCCAGCCAGAGGCCGAGCGGCGGCGTGTGATCTCCATAGAGCACCAGGTTGGCGGGGTTGGAGATCGGCAGTACGAAGCTCGCCGCGTTGGCGATGAAGGCGCAGTTGAACAGATAGGGCAGGGTGTCGACCTTGGCCTTTCGAACGACGGCGAAAACAGCCGGCGTGAGCACCACGGCGGGCGCGTCGTTCGACATCAAGGCGGTGACCAGGACGCCGACCCCATAGATCAGCAGGAACAGCCGTTTAGGCGATCGGTTGGCCTTGTTCACCGCATAGGCCGCCACCCAGTCGAACAGGCCTTCCCGGCGGGCGGTCTCCGACAGCAGCATCATGCCGGCCAGGAACAGGTAGACATCCGACCCTTTGCCCGCCGCCTTCAGCGCCTCGGAGAACGGCAGCAGGCCGAGCCCGAGCAGCAGCACCGCGCCAGAGGCAGCCCAGATCGCTTCGGGCCATCGGAATGGCGGACAATCACGCCGACCGTCGCGACGGCCGCGATCACCCAGATCGTGGTGTTGGCTGGCGTCGGGTTCAGCACGCGGCGCGTTGAGGGTCTGGAGCCGCGGCGACGACTCCGTGCGCCCGTGTCATAGGGCGCGCGCTGGCGTTGACTTCCGAGGGTTCATGGTTCCGCTCAGGCCATCCCGTGCTCGGCTCGGGCGGCGGCCGAGACTCTGCGGACCGCATGGAGCTGGCCGAAGGGACTTCAGGACGCCCCGCACTGAAGCCTGGCGGCCGAAGTGATCGACGGGATTGCCACGCCCCCCTGCTCATCCCGTATATCGAATACCTGCTCCGGCTCGAGGACCTTCTCTCCAAAGCTCCACGGGGCGTGCGGCGCTTGGACGACGGTGACCGCCACGGTTCCCTTGAGGGCGTCGTACCGCATGTCGAGGAACAACTTGCCTCCAACAGCAAAGCGACGGTCATGCCGGCCGGTGTACAGTTGGGCGGTCCGCATGATGACTGCTCCCGAACCGTCGCTGACATGGCAGGCTACAGAGACGGGGGCAGCGTAGTGAACTGGTAGGGCGGCCAGCACAGCGGCGACGATCGCAGGGTTCATCCTAGCTCTGTATCACAGTCCCGGTCCTCGAGGATACGAGCAGCCGTGTGAATCGTGGCGGACGATTTGACAAATACAGATCGTAATCCATTGTTATATATGGACAATCCGAAGAAAATTGCCGAGAAGATCCGTTGGCGGCGTTACCCGCTGAGACGGGTAAGATGCGAACTCCGAAAAGCGCCTCGATAGCATCCCTGTTCGCGGCGTAGCGGGCCCGTAGGAGGTCTCCTCGTCTCGCCTAGACCGGGAAGGTCGCACTTCGACCGCTGGCGGTTATCGGTATTTGCCTTCCTTTACCGCAACGCCGTCAAGGTGGTCGATCGCTTCAGCCTGCCGCCGCAAACTGTCGTGGAGATCGCGTGCCGGATCGAGGTTTGAAGCGCCGACGCCAGATATGCTGAGCGCCACTTCGCAGAGAAAGCAGAGCGCGCCCCGCAAGGTCGGGCGGTCAAACTCCGCGAAATTCAGGGCTTGCTGCGTCCTCATGTCCTCGGGCGCGACGCCGTGTCAATTCGATGGCAAATCGAGCCGACTGAGTTCGCCGTAGGGGTCTTGTACTAAAACTTGGGCCGGCGCTCCCGCTTGCTCAGCCTTGGCGACCAAACGCAATGCGGCCTCGATCGCATCGACCTTGTAGTCAAAGCGGCCGGCGTCCTGGCCGTTCTTATAGATGCGCCAATCGCCGGAGACACGAATGACAGCCAATTCCTCCCGCGAGCTTCCGGCGCTCGCCTGCTCGCTTCCCAGAGCATCGACCATGTCACCGCTCTCCTTGACTGAACCTTGGCCTTAAGGGTGGGTTAGTCATTATAGACCTCCGTCAAGTTGCACTCCACCTGAAAGGGCGGCGGTCGCCTCGCATCGGATGCGCTTTTCCGGAGTCCGTGGACGAACTGCGCGCTCATCGGATCAACTGGGCGATCTGCGACGTTGACGTTGAATATTCGTCAGGAGGTGCGACATGCCCGCCAAATCCGGAGCCCAGCAGAAAGCCGCCGGCGCGGCGCTGTCGGCCAAACGCGGCGACACGCCCAAGAGCAAACTCAAGGGGGCTTCCAAGTCCATGGAGGGATCCATGAGCGAGACGGAACTCGAGAAGATGGCCTCGACCAAGCGCAAGGGCAAACCCGAGCACAAGTCGAAGTCCCACTAGGCACAGCGGCCGATCAGGACGACCCGGTGTCGCTGCCTCGCATTTGTGGCGCCAGACTCCATATTTGCATGGTTATTGTTCCTCGCTGGCTCAGCTCACTCGATCCAGATCCGCTCCACGGCGTCCTGCGTGATCCGATCGCCCCGGCGGTCATAGAGCTTGGTGGTGCGCGGCGAGGCGTGGTTGGCCATCTCCTGGGCGAGCTCGAGGGTCCCTTCATTTTCCAGATAGGTCGTGATCCCGGTGCCGCGGAAGGAGTGGTTGCCGATCTTCTCGACCACCCCGGCCTTCAGCGCCCGCCGGCGCACCATGGCGTAGGCGTCGTGACGGCTGAGCCGCCCGGCGCCGAGCTTGCCGGTGCGGCCGAGCGCTGACCGGAAGAGGGGGGTCTTGGGCTCTGCCGGGCCCAGCGCGGCGATGTAGGCGTCCAGGTGCTCCAGCAGCCTGTGATGCGCCGGCATCTCGTGGACCTTGCCGCCTTTCTCGTGCAGGCGAAGCCAGGATCGGCCGGCCGTCTGCACCAGGTCCTCGAGGTTCATGCCGACCGCCGCGGAAATCCGCGCGAAGCTGTAGACCATCACCGCGATCAGGGCCCGGTCGCGCAAGCCCACCAGGGTGTCGGTCTCGATCGACCCGATCAGCCGCTTGGCCTCGGCGGCGGCCAGGATCGGCGTCTTGCCGCGCTTGATGGTATAAGACGGGCCGCGAACCGGCGCGGCGGGGTTGGCCTCCAGCACGCCATGGCGGGCCAGCCAGTCGAACAGGCCGCGCAGCGCCGCCAAGCGCTGCTTGACGGTCTGCGGCGCGAACCGCTCGCCGACGGACTCGATATAGGCCGACACGTGAATCGAGCGGATCTCGGCCAGAGAGCCAAGATCGGCGACGGGCTCAAAGCGCAGGAAGTCGGCCACCGCGTTCATGTAGGCGGCGCGGGTGTTGGGATTGCGGATGGTGGCGGCGAAGAACTCGATGAAGCGCTCGCCGGCGTTGGGGTGCGTGTCGGCCACGATCGCCGGGACGATGAAGCCCGAGGTCGGCTCGGGCGCGAGGGCGGGCAGCTGCAGATCGTCGGCCATGGCCGCACCCTGCTCGCTGGACCCTACCAAAGGGTTACATAAAGGACGTTATGTGTGGTGATTTGGGCTTGCGACGTCAGTTTTCATCGCGGCCGGCGCGGGCGTCATAGCCGTGCTTGTCGGAATAGACCGCCAGCCACACGAAGACGCCGATCGCCGCCGCCACGGTAACCACCCCGGCGAGCAGAAACGGCCAGGCGTGACGGAGAGCCGCCCGGCCCGCGTCCGGCGTGGCGGCCTGATGGAAGACCCAAGCGGCATAGCCGGCGATCGCCGCCCAGACCGCGAACAACAGCCAGAGGGATGGATGCTTGCGCATCCTTGGAAAACCCGCGCGCCCCTCAGCCGTTCCAGCGTCAGAGCCTGAGGTGGGCTGCCATGGCGGCCGCGAGCCGGTCTCCCAGGCCAAGCTTGCCGACGCGGTTCGAAAGCTCGAGCCAACCCGGCCCGCTCGATGATCCAAAGCGGCTCGTCGACAGCGAACCGCTGGGCTAGTCTGCCCGCAGCGCCGGCGTGAACGTCAAAGCCGTCAGTAGGCCTTCCGGAGACAGGAAGCGGCTGACGACCTGGCCCCAGGGCTCCTTCCTGTTCTTGACCAGCATTCGGTGTCCTCGCTGTTCGAGGCGGAGGGTGGCCTGCTCCACGTCGTCGACCTCGAACTCGAGCCACGCCTGGGGCGGCGGAATGTCGTCCGGCCAATCCTCGCAGCCGAAGCAGGATTGCGCCGCTTGCGACAAAGGCCACAGGGCGAAGGTCTTGGCCCCCTCGAGGGCTTCTGTATGGAGATACCCGCCGGCCTCCGCCTTGAACGCAATGGCGAGATCGTCGGCGTAAAGCTTCTGGCCCAAGACAGAGTCGCGGACAATCGGGCCGAAACCCGCGATGAACCGGACCTCCACAGGGCTGGTGTCGTTCATGGGGTCTCCTTCCTTCAATGGATCCTGCCCGTTGATTTCCAAGCGCTGCTTTTGCAGCTGCGCGCCGGTTGCTCCGCCCTCACTGGCTACCGGGCCGCAGTGGCCACGATTTTTGTACCTTCTGTCTTCTACAAGGCTTATCGTCCGCCGTCGTATCGAACCCAAATTCGCCGGTCGGAGAATTGCCAGGCCCCTTTAACATGGCAGTTAATTCGCTCGCTGCGGTTCCTGGCAGTCGAAGAGGATGGTGACCTCCATTCCCTCGCCGGGGATAGAGTGAACTTGGATGTTCGCGTTGGCGTTCTGCAGCAGGGACCGGACAATCAATGCCGAAAGCTTTCCGGGCCTGGGCCAGGTGAGGCCTCCGGGCAGGCCGACGCCATCGTCGGCAATCACCACACGGCAACCCGCGGCATCCGTGGTGCAGCGCACAGTTATGGTTCCGCCGCCGCGGCCCGGGAACGCGTGTTTAAGCGCGTTGGTCAATAACTCGTTCGCGACAAGTCCCGTGGGCATCGCCACGTCGATCGAGACGAGCCAAGTATCCACTTGAAGGTCGAGGCGAATGCCTTCGCGGGCGTGCGCCCGCATTACCGCCGAAGCAATCTCGCTTAGATATGTCCCCAGGTCGACTTCGTTGCCCGGTCCAGCCTCGCCCAGCGCCCGGTATAGCAGGCCGAGCGCCTCGACGCGGCCGGCCAGCCGGTCAAATCCCTCGCCCGTGGAGCGGTCCGAAACACCTTGCGCTTCCACGCGGATGAGGGCGGTGATCATTTGAAGATTGTTCTTCACCCGGTGCTGTAGTTCGCGCAGTTGCATGTCCTTCTCTCGAACACGCTCCTGCAGCTCGTCCAGCACCGAGGGCGCCTTGCCTGTGGTCTTGACGAGCGCCACAAGCCGGAACGTCGGCGTCCCATCGTCATCTTCGATGACGTTTGACCACGCATCGACAGTCCCTGAATTTGCATCATAAGGGATCGCGAATGAGCCGACGTAGTCACGTTCCGCGGCGACAGCCTCCCCCAGCGAGCGGGCGGCCTGAGGGTCCGTGGCGAGGCCTGGCAATAGGTCCCAACCGCCCCCAAGGATCTTGTTATTTGCCTGGCCCGTCAGCCGCGCGAATTCCAAATTCGCGTATACTATGCGCTCGGCCGGTCTCAGCACCGACACGGCGATCGCTACGGGGACCTGGTCCAGAAACTGCTTAAATCTGTCGCTCTCAAGGACGTCTGCGAGATCTGGCGTATCGAGCAGATGGTCAACCGGACCGCTGGGTGAATCCTTCGAAGGCATTGCGCCGCCCTCCCAGGGCATTTTGGGGCGCGTTGATCACCAGTGACTTTGCTCGCTGTGAGCCCGCCGCAATCTAATGAAGGCCCGCGACGCAGGCCGCCCTTGGACAAGGGAACGGCCTTCACTGCAGCAGGTTCCTGGGCTGCAAAGCGACATGCGACTCAACCGGGAAGACTGAAACTCACCTTCATTGCGCTGATGCAGGGATTTGCGGCGTGCCTTCGGATCGTCGGCCTAGACCAGAAGCATGACGCCCTCGGCGTTCTGCCAGTCCGGTCCGCCTCGGGCAGTTAGCTGCCTTGAAGAACTGCCGGATCCTTCGTTCCCATGCCAGACAGGTGGGAACGCCAAATGCAGTGCAGATCAGCGGCCAGGTTCCATCGATCAGCCGGTTTCGGAGGTGTCTAGCCCCACTGCCTCTCGCTGGCGTTTCGGAGCGGTGCGGTGCAGCGCCCAGGAGGCGATGAACGCCACCCCGCATCCAAGCGCCCATCCGCCCAGGACGTCGCTGGGCCAATGGACGCCGAGATAGACGCGGCTCACCCCAATGGCCAAGACCAACGCGACCGCGCCGCCGACCAGAAGGAGACGTGAGGTTCGTCCGGCTTCACCGGCGCTCAGAAGGGCGGCGAGGGTCAGATAGACGACCGGCGCCATCATGGCGTGTCCGCTCGGGAAGCTGCTCGAATAGGTCAAATCCAACTGAGTGATGAGGTCGGGCCGCGGGCGCGCCACGAAGTGCTTCACGAGTTCCGCCAGCGCCTGGGCGCCGATCACCGCAACGAAGAAGATGAGGGCCTGAAGTCGCCGGCGATGCACCAGAAGCATCGTGATCGCGAACGCGCTGATCAGGGTCAGGACCGTAAAGCCGCCCAAAGCGGTGAAGTCCCGCTCCATTTCTTGCAGCCATCTTGGGCCAATCGGCTGAGCCGGATCACCATGAACGCGGAACGCCAATAAGACCATGCGGTCAATGGCGCCGGTGTCGCCCTCTCGCACTTCGCCCGCGATCGACAAAAAGGCCCAAATCGCGCCAGCGACAGCAAAGCCGGTCAGCAAGAGGCTTGCTTCAGGACGCCGGAGCAAGCGCAGCAAGGCGTCCAGCATGTGGGCCGGCGCTTTGTACCCGAGGTGGTCCTTTCGGTACTTTCCCATCATCCTTCCTCAACGTCAGCCTGATGGCTAAGCTCCAGCGGCGCGGTACAGAGCGCCAGCGAGGTGAGATGGCCGGCCACCGCCGCCGCGTCTCAGACCCCCACGTGATCTAGTGTGAGGTCGACAAGAGCGAGAGATGTCTTGACGGCGAACCGTCGCATCAGGTCTGAACAGCGCTCGTGAAGATCTTGGGGTGATCAATGACGCAGGCCTGCGCGGGCCCGGTCGATCTTGGGTTCAAAGCTTTCAGCTATGGCCAGGCCGCTTTCCTCGGCGTGGTGCAAGGGATCAGCGAACTGCTCCCCATATCCTCGACGGCGCATATGCGCATCGTGCCGGCGCTGCTCGGCTGGCCTGACCCGGGTTCGGCGTTCTCCGCCGCCATGCAGCTCGCCGCCTTGGCCGCCGTCGTGAGCTACTTCTGGGCCGACGTGCGGGGTTTGGCCGGGGGCGCCGCCCAGAGCCTGCGCACCCGCTCCTGGTCGGACCCACATCTGCGCCTGGGCCTGCAGATCGTCATCGCCACCATCCCGATCGTCATCGCCGGCGTCCTGCTCTCACCCGTCCTAAACGCCTGCCGCTCGCCGCTGCGGGCCTTGCCTGTCGTCGGCGCCGCGTGCCTCGGCCTGGCAGTCCTGCTCGGCCTGGCGGAGGCCTTGGCGCGCCATCGACGCACCATGGAGGATGGATCGTTCGCCGACGCCCTGGTGGTCGGAATCGCCCAGGTGGGCGCCTTGATCCCCGGCGTGTCGCGCTCGGGGGCCACCTTGACGGCGGCCTTGGGCCTCGGCTTTCGCCGTGCGGAAGCCGCCCGCTTCTCTTTCCTCCTCGGCATCCCGGCCATCTTGTTGGCCGGGTTGCGCGAGCTTTGGGCCCTTCGCAGCGCTGGCCTCGATGCGCACGGGTGGGCGGTGCTGGTTGTCGGGCTCACGACCGCCTCCCTCTCCGCGTTCGTCGCAATCTGGGGGCTCATGCGGATCCTGGAGCGCTTCTCCGCGTGGCCGTTCGTGATCTATCGGGGACTGCTCGGTATCCTGATCCTCGTCGGGGCGCTCGCCGGCTGGTTCCACTAGACGAGGCCGCGCGACGGCGCCGGCCAGCCTGATCCGGCCCGTCAGTGGAACGATGATGAAGGCGTCGAGACGGCGCCGTCGGCGGCCCGGAAAGAGCGCGGCTCCTCGACCACCAAAGCCGCCGCGCGGCCTTTGCTGGCCAGCCACTCGACAAGGTCCTGGCCGATCAGCACGGCCTCCTCGCGCGACTTGGCGTAGCCGAGAAAGCCGCCATTGTGCTTGACGGCCCAGGAGACGCCATGCGGCGTGATCAGGATTGCATCAGCCATGCGCGCGGCCCGCCTATAAACTCCCGCCTGGCTCATGCAGAGCCCCCGAGCGCGGAAGGTTTCCGGGGACGCTGGCGCGCCACCCAGATGAAGATCGGAACCGCCGCCAACTCGGAAATGACGCAGAAGCCGATCGTCAGCGGCAACGAGTGGTCGTAGAGGATGCCGATCACCGCGCTGCCGGCGAACCAGAAGAGGCCATAGCCGGCGGTGAACAGGCCGTAGGCCGACGCCCGGCGCTGCATCGGCGCCATCGGCGCCACGGCCGCCGGAATGATCGATTCATGCACGCCGATGCCGAGCCCCCACACCGCCGCGCCGAGGAGCGCGACCCAGAAGCCGCCCAGGAACACCAGCGGCGCGAAGGCGGCGGCCACGATGGTCAGGACGATCAGCACCTTGAAGCCGAAGCGGTCGAACAGCCGTCCGAACAGCAGCGATCCCGAGCCGCTGACCGCCATGGCGATGGCGTAGAAGATCGCCGTCCATTGCCCGGGCACCACGCCGGCCTTGCTGAAGTGATAGGCGATCAGCGGGTAGTCGGCGAAGCCCATGGCGACCAAGGCTGCGCCGGCCAGATAGACCCAGTAGACGCGCGGTAGCCGGGCGTGACCCGAAACCACGGCCTCGGGGGTCTCCTCGAGATCCTGTGGGCGGGGATAGACGAACCGCGCCGCGGTCAGCACGAGCAGATTGACGATCGCCGGCACGAGCAGGACGGCGAAGGCGAGGTGATAGCTATGGCTGCGGGCCAGCACCGCCGCCACCAGCAGCGGGCCGAACATGGCCCCGAACTGGTCCATCGCCTCATGGATCCCGAACACCCAGCCGAGACCGCCGCCGGATTTGCCGGCGTGCGACAGCATCACGTCGCGCGGCGGATTGCGGATGGCCTTGCCGACCCGTTCGAGGATGATCAGGACCGCGGCGGCGGGCCAGCTGCCGGTCAAGGCCAGCGCGGGCACCGCCGCCATCTGCAGCACATAGCCTAAGATGGCGATCGGCCAGAAGCGGCCCGTGGCGTCGGCCCAGCGGCCGGAGACCAGCCGCAGGCCATAGCCCAGGAATTCGCCGAAGCCGGTGACGAGGCCAACGACGGTCGCGCTCGCGCCCAGCATCGCCAGGTAAGGCCCGAGCACGCTGCGCGCGCCCTCGTAGGTGAAGTCCGCAAAGAAGCTGAGCACTCCGATGAGCAGCACGAAGCGGATCGCGGTGCGGCGATCCGGTCGCCCCTTCAGCGGCTGCGCCTCCCCATCGGCCTCGGCCATAGGCTCCCCTCCTCGCCGAACCGGCGAACAGTAGGAGTCATCAGCCCATCGAGGGGCGGTTCGGCACAGGCCCGGCGGAATCCATCACCGCGTGAATCGGTACGTGGCTCACCCGGTCGGCGTCAACCGAAGCCATCGCAATTTGCGCCCGTTCACGCAGCTTGAGGCCTGAGTCCAAGGTCCGATCCGACCGCGTGCTCTCGCGCGCGCTGCTCGCGCCTGGGCCGCGGCGGCGACGTGCGCGAGGCGTGGGCGAGCGTGGTCTCGGCCGGGAAGGTCTGGCCTCGGTCTTTGGGGAATAAGGTCTCTCGCAGCGCCCACGCGCCTTCGAGCATTGGAGCGTCGCTAGGTCTCTTCCTAGCCGCGACCCTGGACAGCTGAGCCTCAGGCTTCACCAGCGAGACCTATGAATTCGCGCCGCTCGGGGCTTATAATCGTCCCGAGTGCAAGAGGCGCCAAAATGCCCAAGCTCCTCCGAACGGCGGTAACCGCGATCGGCGGGCTACTCCTCATCGCCGCGTCCCCGTCGCGCGCCGCATCCTTTTTGGATGCCGAGGGGCACATCGAGAGAGGCCTCGCCGCAGTCGATGCCGGCGGTCGCGATATGAGGTTCGCGCGCCTCTTGGCCCAGGCGCGTGGCGTATTGATTGTTCCACATATTGGTGTCGGTGGACCTGTCATCGGGTTCCCGGGCGGAGAAGGCCTGCTCGTCACTCAACACGACGGTCTTTGGAGCGATCCCGTTTTCTATCATGTCGGGGAAATCACCGTCACAGGCTGGACCGGGCTGACCCGCAGATCCCTGATCATTCTCCTGATGAGTCAGAAGGCCGTTGACGCGGTGACGTATCATGGCCAGGCGTCGCTCAATGGCCCCAGTGGATTGTCCGTCGTCAGTTACCAGTCCGCATCGGCCGCGGCCGTCTTCAATCGTGACGTGATCGTCTGGTCGAATGCACCCATGGCGATGTCCAGCAGGAACATCGGCGTTTCCGGCCTTAGCCCGGATCGCCCGGAGGATCGGGCTTTCTACGGTCAGGATCTGACGATTAGCGACATTCTGGGCGGCGTGGTGTGGACGGCGCAAAGCTCCACGTTGGGGGCCGAGCTCCATCGTCTAGCTGGCCGCAGTACGGCCAAACCGAACTGACCTCACGGTGGCGTTCGCGGCGTATCAGCATTCCGTCCAGTGCGGACAGGTTTGGGCGATGATCTTCCGAAGCCGCCGCGTCATCGGTTCGCTGGCGGCGACCCAAATCGATCCGACGCCGATGACCAGACCAACGGCGAGGATCACCAATGTTCGGACTTCCGAACGCTCAAGCCTTCGGCGCATGGCGTTCTCCGCATCTTGCGGCCGAAGCCGAGGCGATGCTCCGCTGCTGACGGACCAGAGCCCCCGGCCTTTTCAATGGCCGCGCTCCAGCTCAGCGAGGCTCGCCGGCGGCAACGTCGTGGACGAACCGGCCTTGCCGAAGCGGATCGTCACCACCAGCCCCGGTTGATTGTCACCGAGGGCCAACTGGGCCTCGTGGAGTTCAGCGATCGCCGAGACCAGAGCCAGGCCCAGGCCGGATCCGGGGCTCGTGCGGCTGGCATCGAGCCGATAGAATCTTCGCAGCACCCGATCGCGTTCGGCGGCGGGCACGCCCGGACCGTCATCGGCGATACTCGCGCGCACGCCGGAGTCATCGCCAACAAGGCTTAGGTTTATGCGGGCGCTGGACCCTGCATGGGTCATGGCGTTCTCCAGCAGGTTCGCAAACAACTGAGCCAGGAGCTCGGCGTCGCCGCGGACATAGACATCCGGCTCGATCTCGGACGACAGCGTCTGTCCGCGATCTTCGGCCGAGGGCTGATAAGCGCTCCGGACCCGCTCCAAAACTTCAGAGAGATTGACGGCCTCGAACCGCGAGCGCCCTGCCCCGCCTTCGATCTGGCCAATGCGCAGGAGGGCGTTGAAGATGGCCAGGACGTCATCCATCTGGACGAGGGCGCCTTCGATGGCGCCATCGACCGCCTCACTCGACGGAAGCCCCCGCGCGCTCTCCAGGCGCTGGCGCAGCCGCGTCAACGGCGTGCGCAGATCATGGGCGATGTCGGTCGACACCTGCTTGAGACCGGCCATCAGGCCTTCCATGCGATCAAGCATGCGGTTCAGGTTGGCGGTGAGCCGATCATACTCCTGGCCCATGCCGATGGAGGGCACCCGTTCGCTGAGCCGGCCGACCATGATGCGCTGGAGCGACCCGTTGACCCGCTCCAGCCGCTGCAGGAACACGGCGGCGATCAGAAATCCTCCGATCAAGGCCAGGAGGGTGACGCCGACGCCGCTCCAGATCGTCACCCGGTTGAGCCATTCGGCGAGTTCCTCCAAGTCATAGGTGTTGCGGCCGACCACCAGCAACGAGCCATCCGGCAGTCGTGCGCCGAAGGTGCGCACGAGCGCCTGTTCGTCGGAGGGTTCGAGGGGGTCGGGCGGTTCCGGAACGCCGACCTCGCCCCATCCTGGGTGGGCGACGGACGCCGGCAGCTCGCCGGCGATCCTACGCCCCTGAGGATCGCGCAGGAGGTAGAGGAATTCGCGCGCCTTCATCGCCCGCTCGCGCCGCGCGATCAGCTGGCCCAAAGCGGGGGCGCCATGGAGCAAGGCTTCGCTGCGCAAGAGCGCCATCTCGTCCCGGACCGCATTGGCGGTCGTGCTCTGGGTATATTGTTTGACCGCGACATTCACGGCGGCGAACAGGACGACGGCGCCGGCGGCGAACAGCGCCGCGTAGAGCAACGCCAGCCGGAAGGCTCCGCTGTTGAGGATGCTAGGCCGCGGCATCGATCATATAGCCGGCCCCACGGACCGTCTTGATCAGCTCCGCGCCGAAGTTTCGGTCGACCTTGGCGCGCAACCGGCTGAGGTGGCTCTCGACGATGTTCGTCTTGGGATCGAAATGGAAGCCCCAGATGGTCTCGAGCAGCATCGTCTTGGTGACGATCTGGCCAGCGTGGCGAACGAGATATTCCAGGAGTTTGAACTCCTGGGCCTGGAGCTCGATGGACCGGCCTGCCCGCTTGACCGTCCGTTTGAGCAGATCGATTTCCAGATCGCCGACGGTCAGGCGCGTCTGGGCCTCGTTGGTCGGGGAACGGCGCGCCAGGGCGTTGAGGCGCGCGACCAGCTCGCTCATGGCGAACGGCTTGGCGAGGTAGTCGTCCGCCCCCGCCTCCAGGCCCTCAACCCGATCGTCCACACCGCCCATCGCCGTCAGGAACAGCGCCGGGGCGTCCACGCCCGTGATCCTGAGCGCCTTGAGCGCCGCCAGTCCGTCGACCTCCGGGACCATGCGATCGAGGATCAGCATGCCGTAGCTGTTGCTGGCGCCGAGGAAGATGGCATCTCGCCCTGTTTGGCAGACATCGACCACATGACCCATGGCGCGCAGGCCCTTGCCGATGAAGTCTGCGGTTTGCGGGTCGTCTTCAAGGAGAAGGATCTTCAGCATGTGCTTCATCCTTCCAGGGCTCATCTACGCTAGGCAGTCTTCTAGACTGCTCCGCTGGGGTCGGTGTGCAAGTTGGGAATTCCTAATGTCCGGGCCATCTTCGCCCAATCGCGCGTGAGGCAGGTTGCCGTCCAGAGGTGAACCCCCTCGGTTTGGAGTCCCCATGAAGCTTACCCTCATATCCGCCGCAGCGCTGGCGGCGCTGTTGGGCGCGGCGGCCGTGTCCCAGGCGGCCCCCGCGGCGCCTGGCAAGCCGGCTTTCGTCGGCGCTCAGTACGCCGGACAAGCCAAGCTCAGCCTGGAACAGGCGCGCGCCATCGCCTTGAAGGCCCACCCCGGCCAGATCACCGACCAGGAGCTGGAAAAGGAGCGTGGCGGCAGTGGTCTGCGCTACTCCTTCGACGTAAGGTCGGGCGGCAAGACCTCGGAGGTCGGCGTCGATGCTGAGACCGGCCGGGTCCTGGAGAACAAGTTGGAAGGCCCGCATCCCGACTGACGTCGCGAACGGTCTTTCTCGGGTGGATGGCATGTCCCGCCCCCCGGACGCGCCGTCCACCCACGTCTCGGTCCGATTTGAATAAAAGCGCCTGCGGGCTTTGGAGACTGCTGTGTGCGGCCACACCTGATCGTCCTGTTGTCGGCCGCCGGCCTGCTTTGCGCCTGCGCGAGCTACCGTCCCGCACCGCTTGAACCTGTCAGCAGCCGGGTGCTCGCTCAGCCCGATGACGCCATGCTCGCCGCGGCTGCCGCTCGCCTGCAGCACCCGAGACTTCAGCCGCTCGTCATCGACTTCTCCAGGCCGCTGACGCCCGAGGCGCTGGCGGTGATCGCGGTCGTCGCCAATCCCGACCTCAAGGCGGCGCGCGCCAAGGCGAAGGTGGCGGACGCCCAGGTGTTCGCCGCCGGGCTCTTGCCGGACCCTCAGATCAGCGGCGGCTTCGACAAGCTGCTCTCGGGACCCGACGCCTTCAACGGATGGGCGGCCCAGATCGCCTTCGACCTCATCGCGCTGCGCGACCGGAGCGTCGTGGTCCAGGGTCAGCGCGCCGCCCAGCGCCAGGCGCGTTTCGATCTGGCTTGGCAGGAATGGCAGGTCGCCGGCCAGGCGCGGCTGCTCGGCGCGCGCGTCGCCGGCCTGCAAACGGTCTTGGCGCTGGATACGCAAACGCGGAGCCGGACCGACGCGGCGCTGACGCGCGCGCTGCAGGCGGCGGCGCGCGGCGACATCCGGGCTGACGAGGTCGAGACACGCCGCCTGGCGGCGGCAGACGCCGCCGATCGGACGCGGACCGCGGAGAAGGACCTCGACGCGGCGCGCCTGGACCTCAACAAGCTGCTGGGCCTGCAGCCCCAAACGATGGTGCCGGTCGCGGAGGCCCCCTCCCCGCTTCCGGCGCTCGACGCGGGGGCCCTGTTCGCAACCGCGCAACGCACGCGCCTGGACCTGTTGGCGCTTCAGGCCGGCTATGACAGCCAGGAGGCCGTCGTGCGCAAGGCCGTGCTGGATCAATTCCCCTCGCTACAGCTCACCCTCGCGCGGAACCAGGACACTGCCGACAACCAGACCTTCGGCCCGCAGGTGGCGTTCACCCTGCCCCTGTGGAATCGCAATCGCGGCAGCGTCGCCACAGCCGAGGCGACACGCGATCAGTTGCGATCGGAGTATGCGGCGCGCCTGTTCGCCACCCGGGCCGACATCGCCGCCCTGGTGAGCGGACTTCTGATCGAACAGCGCCAACGCGCGGAGATCGCCGACCAGACGGTCGCGCTTGAGCCGATCGTTGAGGCCACGGAGACGGCGGCGCGGCGCGGAGACCTTGCCTTGGCGAGCGCGGAAACGGCGCGCCAGAGCCTAGCGGACAAGCAGCTCGTCTTGGCGACACTCGATCAGGCCATCGCCGAGCAAAGGGAAGCGCTCGAGATCGCGGTCGGCGCACCACTGGGGGAACCATGAGACTGCCGCCACACGTGCTGATCCTGGTGTTCGCGCTCGCAGGGTGTTCGGCGAAGACGGAGGACCAAAGCGCCGAGGCGAAGCCCTCGGCGTTGGTGCACACCGCCACGGTGCAGGCCGGCTCGCTTCCCGAGACGGTCACCGCCTACGGCGCGGCCGAATCGACCACCGGTTCGGATCGCGCCGTCGTTGCGCCGATCGACGCCACCGTGACCGCGGTCAGGGTGGCTGTGGGGGATCCGGTTCGGGCGGGTCAGACGGTCGCGACCTTCCAGCCCGCGCCCCAGGCGGCGCTGGAATTGGCCAAGGCCGCGCAGGACGCCCAGGCCGCCCAGGCCGCGCTGGCGCGCTCGCAGAGGCTTCGCGCCACCGGTCTGGCCAGCGATGCGGATGTCGAAACGGCGCGAGCCGCCGCGGTCACAGCCCAGGCGACGTTGCAGAGCCTCAAGGCCCGCGCCGGAGGCGTGTTGCGCAGTCCGATCAACGGCGTGGTGCAGACGGTCGCGATCGCGCCCGGCGGTCTGGCCGCCGCCGGCGCGCCCATCTTGACCTTGGGCATGGTGACCGGCGCGCGGGTGCGCCTGGGCCTTGATCCGTCCAGCGCGGCGCGGGTTCGCGCGGGCGACCTGGTCCAGCTGGCGTCGATGAACGGTGATCGTCAGGCCGCCAGCCGGGTGATGGCGATCGATCCCCGCGCCGATCCTCAGACCCGCCAGGCGGCGGTGTTCGCTCAGATGCCGAGCGGCGCCCGGTTCGCCGCCGGCGAACCGGTCAAGGCGGAGATTGTGGTGGCGTCCCGTTCCGGCGTGCCGATCGTTCCACGGACAGCGGTGTTGTTCGAGGGCGAGACCCCCTACCTCTTCGTCATAACCCGCGGCGTCGCCCAGCGGCGCGACCTCATGCTGGGCGTGGAAACGCCGACGCAGGTCGAGGTTCGCCAAGGCGTGAAGGCCGGCGAGAAAATCGCCCTCGATGGCGGCACGGCGCTGGCCGACGGGATGGCCGTCCGAGAAGACAAGGCCAGCCAATGACCCGGTGGCTTCGCGCCCATACGCGAACGATCGTCTTCACGTTCGTGCTGCTGATTGTGACCGGCCTCGGCGCGGCCCTCAAGTTGCCGGTCAGCCTGTTCCCCAGGATCGATTTTCCGCGGGTCGTGGTGAGCGTCGATGCCGGCGACCGCAGCGCTGACCAGATGGAAGTGCAGGTCACCCGGCCGCTCGAGCAATCCCTGCGCTCGGTGCCCTACGTCGACCAGATCCGGTCGACGACCAGCCGCGGCGCGGCCGAGATCGCCCTCACCTTCCCGTGGAACCGCGACATGATCGCCGCCACACTGCAGACGCAGGCGGCGCTGAACGCGACCTTGCCGGACCTGCCGGCGGGAACGCGCTTCACCGTGCGACGAATGGATCCGACGATCTTTCCGGTCCTGGGCTTCGCCCTCAGCTCCAAGACCCGCGACCCGGCGAGCCTGCGCCAGTTCGCCGACCTGCAGTTGAGACCCCTGATCGCGTCGGTCCCCGGGGTGGCGGCGGCGGAAGTGTTGGGCGGGCGCACGAGCGAGTACCAGATCGACGTCGACCCGGCGAAGCTGCAGGCCCTGGGGCTGTCGATCGACGACGTCGTGCGCGCCGTGGGGGCCAGCAACACGGTGGCGGCCGTCGGGCGTATCGAAGATCGGCACAGGCTCTACCTCACGCTCGTCGATGACCGCGCCAAGACCGCGGCCGATCTGGCCGCCACGGTCATCAAGACGGGATCGACGCCAGGCGCCGGGGTGGTCGCCCTCGGCTCGGTGGCCAGCATTGAGCTCGGGTACAAACCCGAGTGGACGCGCGTGACCGCCCAAGGGCGCGATGCGGTGCTGTTGAACGTCCGGCAAACGCCCACGGCGGCGAGCGTGGCGCTGGTCAAGGCGATCCGGGCCAAGCTCGACGCGAACCGGGCGCAGATTCCGCCCGATATCCAGATCGCCACCTTCTATGACCAGTCGGAACTGGTGACCGCGGCGGCGGCAAGCGTGCGCGACGCCATCCTTCTGGGCGCACTCCTGGCCGGCGTCGTGCTGTTCCTGTTCCTGCGCAGCGGGCGGCTGATGCTGATCACCGGTCTGCTGCTGCCCGCCGTGCTCGCCGCGGCCTGTCTGGTCCTTCTGGTTCTCGGGATGGGCTTCAACATGATGACACTGGGCGGCATGGCGGCGGCCGTCGGTCTGATCGTGGACGACATCGTCGTCATGCTCGAACATCTCGTGCGCCGCCGTCAGGAAGCGCAACGCGAAAACCGGCCCAGTCCGGGCTTGCTGCCGGCTGCGGAGATGGCGCGACCGCTGATCGGCGCGACGCTCAGCACCACGGTCGTCTTCCTGCCGCTGGCCTTTCTCGGCGGCGTCAGCGGCGGCTTCTTCCGAGCGCTTGCCGTCACCATGACGGCGGCGCTGCTCATCTCCTTGGCCTTTGCGCTCTTCGTGGCCCCGCTGCTGGCGGATAAATGGCTCCGCCCGAAGGACGTGACGGCGGCAGAGAAGGCGGAGCAGGCGCTGGCGCCGATCGCCCGCGGCTACAGCCGACTTGCCCATTGGATCCTGCCCCGCGCCCGGTTGGTGGTCGGCCTCAGCGTCTTGATCTTCATCGCCCTCGGGGGCTTCGCCTATACGCAACTGGGGTCCGGCTTCATGCCGCGCATGGACGAAGGCGGCTTCATCCTCGACTACAAGGCCAAGCCGGGGGCTGCGCTCAGCGACACCGACCGCCTGCTGCGCCAGGCCGAGGCGATCATCCGCGCCACGCCGGACGTGGACAGCTATTCGCGGCGGACCGGCTTCCAGCTGGGCGGCGGGCTCACCGAGGCGGACGAAGGCGACTTCTTCATCCACCTCAAGAAGGGCAAGCGCCGGCCGATCGACGAGGTGATGGCGGAGATCCGCGGCAAGATCGAACAGAACGTGCCGGGGCTGGAGATCGAAACAGCGCAGCTGATGGAGGATCTCATCGGCGACCTCACGGCGGTGCCGCAGCCGATCGAAGTCAAGCTCTACGGCCCCGATCCGCTGGCGCTGCGCCAGGCAGCCCGGACGATCGCCCCGGCCATAGCCAAGATTCCCGGGGTGGTCGGGGTGATCGATGGTCTGCGGGTGGCCGGCGACGCCGTGCTGGTGCAGGTGAACAGGCCGGCGGCCGCCCTGGAAGGCCTGGATCCAGACGCGGTCTCCAAGCAGATTGCCGATCTGGTGGGGGGCAACGTGGCCACCCAGATCCAGAGCGGGCAGCTCCTGATCGGTGTGCGGGTTCGCGCGCCGGCCGACCTGCGCAGCCAGGTCACCGCGCTTGACGAGTTGCTGCTCCATGCGCCGGACGGCCACCCGGTCCCGCTGAAACGGGTGGCGAACATTTCCATTCAAGCCGGCCAGGCCCAGATCACGCGGGAAGATCTTCAGCCGTTCCTGGCGGTCACCGCGCGTCTTGAAGGACGCGACCTCGGCTCGGGCGTGCGTGACGTCAAACAGACTGTGGCCAAGCTCAACCTCCCGAGCAACGTCCGCGTGGAATATGGCGGCCTTTACGCGGAACAGCAGCAATCGTTCTCCGACCTCGCGATGGTGTTTGTCGCCGCGCTTTTCCTCGTGACCCTGCTGCTGCTCTATCTGTACGAGCGCTGGGCCGTTGCGGCGAGCGTGGTCATCGTGCTGTTGATGTGCACCTCGGCGGTGTTCGTCGGACTGTGGGTGACGGGGACTGAGCTCAACATCTCCGCCCTGATGGGGCTGACCATGGTGCTGGGCATCGTGACCGAACTGGCGGTGTTCTATTACGCAGAGCTCAAGCTGGACGTGCAGCCAACGCCAGAGGACTTGACCGAGGCGGGCCGCATGCGCCTTCGGCCCATCCTGATGTCGGCGATCATCGCCATCCTGGCGCTTTCACCGCTGGCTTTGGGACTGGGCGCCGGATCGGCCATGCAGACGCCGCTGGCGATCGCCATCATCTCCGGACTGCTGGCCGGCGCGCCCCTGGTGCTGATCCTGGGGCCGGCCGCCTTCGCTGCGCTGACCAGGCCAACGCGTGAGCGGCCACAGGCGCATGTCTGAGCCGCCGCGATCCCATCGCTTGGGAGGTTCGCACGCCCCCGCTATGTCGGGGCAGTTTCCGCAGTTGCGGCCTTGTGACAAGCTGGGCTGGCGCCGAGCGGCCCATGGTCCGGCAATCCGAAACGGAGAAAGAGCATGAAGGCGGTTCGAGCGATGTCGCTCAGCGTGTTCGCGGCGGCGCTGTCCGTCTGGTCGACGGCGATGGCCGCCGACTACAGGATTGTCGATCGCATCAAGGTTCCAGACGGCGGGTTCGACTATGCGGCGTTCGATCCGCAGATGGGCCGCGTGTACATGGCGAGGCCGGACTTCACGACGGTCATCGACGTGAAGACCGGCGCCGTGTCGCAACTGACCAGCGGGTCGGGCGGGCACATGGCGCTGGCGATCCCAGGAACCACGCTTGTCCTGCTGCCACAGCGGCAGGGCTCGATCCGCCTTGCCGACGCGGTCAAGGACACCGTCGTGGCCGACCTGCCCGGCGGCACGGACCCCGATGCGGCGGTCTACGACCCCTTCTCCAAGCTGGTGTTTGTGGTGAACAAGGGCAGCGGCGAGGCGACGGTCGTCGATCCACTGGCCCACAAGGTGGTCGCGAGCATCCCGATCGGCGGCGTGTTGCAATTTCCGGCCTCGGACGGCGCGGGCCATGTCTTCGTCACCGTCGATTCCGTTCCGGAGATCGCCGTCGTCGACGTGCGAGCGCTCAAGGTGACCGCGCGCTACAAGCTCGACGGCTGCAAGGGCGCCAGCGGCCTCGCCTACGCTGCGCAATCCAAACTGCTCATCTCGGGCTGCACCAGCGGGTTGGCGAAGGTGCTGCAGGCTTCCACCGGCAAGGAGGAGGCCTCCCTTCCCATCGGCCTCGGGGCCGACGCCACCTTCTACGATCCGGTCCGCAAGCTGGCGTTCATTCCATGCGGGCGAGACGGGGTTCTGGAGGTCATCTCGCTCGCCGACCCGGCCCATATTTCCGTCGTTCAACAGGTCACCACGCTGCAAGGCTCGCGCACGGGAACGGTCGATCCGCAAACGGGACGCGTCTATCTGATGTCGTCCAAACCGGATCCCTCGGCGGTTCCGGCTCCAGGGGCTCGAGGCCTGCCGCGACTGCCGGGCTCTTATGAGGTGCTCGTGGTGGGTCCGCCGGGTTAGCGACCGCCCCCCGACGTCGCTTGGAGCTCGCCTTTCACGTTTGAGCCGCCGGTGAATGGCGGCGCGCACGAATTCGTCACGTGACCACGGACGGGCGCCGACAGGCTTGCCTGACTTGTATGGCCCGGTCATCGCGGCGGTCCCGTTGGTGCGGCTCTGTCACCAGGGCGGGCGGCCACTCGAACATTGTCTCCAGAACCCCGCAGGTCTCTTGAAGGTTTGCGTTGGGAAATCCAGATAGAATGAACTAACCTATCCGAGTTCACCGGAGCCATCATGCCGACCGACGCCGTCTTGGAAGCTGTCTCCGCCGAACGGTTGCAGGTCGAGTTGACCCGCAAGGTCGCGGCGCGGCTCACCGCGTCGAAGCGGTCGGCGCGAGCGCCCTCCACCCGCCAAGGCTCCGTCAAGACCGGCACGCGGACGCGGCCGGCCGCCAACGACCTCGATGTGGTGATCGACGGGGAACACTACATCCTGCAGGCCAAGGAGACCGACCTCACCGGCAAGCAGTTGCTGCACGCGGTCCACGCCGCACTCGGCGAGGTGCTTGGATCGGCCAAGGTGTTCATCCTCCACGGCTCCGATGCGCGCGTGACCCAGGTGGTCGCCGCTGTCCTCGAGCAGCTGCCCGACGTGGTCGCGAGCCGGCGACACGCGCTCAGCGAGCGCCATATCGAGGCGCTCGTCGATGTCTATCTCGGCGCCGACCCTTTGTCGGCGGCCATGCCCAATATCGAGCGCGACAATGCTGCGGCCCACGCCGATTTCCTGAAGCGCTGGCCGGTTCTGACCGCTGAGGCCATCGCCGAACGCGCCGAACATGCCTCCGCCAACCGAAGCGCCACCGCCAGCCGCTGGAAGAAAGCCGGAAAGATCTTCGGCGTGCGCGTCTCCGGACGCGAGGCCTATCCGGCTTTCCAGTTCCAGGAAGGCCGCCCGCGGCCGGTCGTCGCCAAGGCCCTCGCCGCCCTCCCTTCGCCCCTCTCCGGCTGGCAGACCGCCTTCTGGTTCACCGGCCCGAATGGTTGGCTCGACGGCGAAGCGCCGGCGGCTCGGCTGAACGACGAAGCGGCCATCGTAATGGCCGCCAAGCGCGAGCACGACACCTGGATGGGCTGACGTGGCCCTCCCAGCGCCACCGGACCCCTTCCCGCCGTTCAACACCTTCATCCTCGCCGCGGGCGCCCGACTCGTGCGCCTCCACGACCCGAATTTCACCGGCGACCAGCCGAACCCGTGCAAAGGCGGGCCTACTCGGTTCGCACCGCTGCACCAGGCCGCCGGCGTCTGCCTGCCGAGCCTCTATGCCGCGGCCACGTTCGAGTGCGCCGTCTTCGAATCCGTGTTCCACGACGTGCCCCACACGGCGGCCGACAAGTTCGTCCCCCTCGGCAAGGTCACCTCGCGCGCGATCAGCTGGCTCGAACTCACGGTCGATCTGACCCTCGCCGGCCTGCACGAGCCGGATCTCAACAAGCTCAGGCTTACCCGCGCGGATCTCATCGATACGCCGCCCAGCGCCTATCCCTCCACCGCGCGCTGGGCACAGGCCTTCCATCACGCGGACCCGGCCCTCACCGGTCTGGGGTGGACATCCAAGCGCTGCGATCCCGGCGCGGCCTATGTGATCTTTGGCGACCGCCTGCCGCCGGGGGCGCTGCAGGTGACTGACCGGATCGAAGTCGCGGTCTCCGCGCACCATCTGGAACAGATCAGGGCTGTTGGTCGCCGCGCCGGGATCACTCTGACCATCTGAGGGGCTCCAATGGCTTTGCGGCCCGCCAAAGGAAACGGAGTCGGGTGACTGAGATTTGATCGCCAAACGCGGCCGAGACGAGTTGATGCGGCTCAAGGGCTTGGCCGCCCGGGCACTGCGAGAGGCGATCGTAGCGGAGACCGCCGTGGTGTTCGCCGATACCTACCGCATGCTCAACGAGGTCGTACTCGGCCAGGATCTGTTCACGCGTTTCGCGGTGCGCCTCGACTTCAGCCAAGAGCGCCTGAAGTTGAAGTTCCCGGTGTCGGCGCATGGTCCAGGAGCAGGCGCGTCGCTCCAGCTTGGCATGCAAGGACGTCGAATCACGTCTATCCGGTCGAATGCCACCCGTCAGGGCCGGCCGTGTTTGATTTGGGCAGCTCCATGCCATTGCCGATGAGCCGTCGCTACGCCGAGAACATCGGATTGTTCGACGGGCGCAAGACATCGACGGCGGCTGTCGCTCAGCTCACGGGCATCGAGTTGACCACCACCCTCTCGGTCCGGGACCTCCGCTTCGCCGGGCAGACCCTTTCGGACGTTCCTGCGGAAATCTTCCCGTCTTGGTCCCTCGAAGCGGTCCCCGTCGTTCTGGGGTTGCCGGCGCGCGCCCAGTTCGGGCTGGCGATCGACTATACCGGTGGCGTGATCTTTGTTGCGAAAGATCGGACGCTGTGCGGCGGTCGATTCTGCGCGATCTGTCGGGGCTTGGGTTCGCCGTGCTGCGGCATCGGCTTCGGATCGTCCACGTCGCGCGCGGAGGACCAGCGGAAGGCGCATGGCAGGTCGGTGACGAGATCGTAGCTGTCAACGATCAGCGCATCGACGCGAGCTATGGGCAAACGCTCTGGCGTTGGCGAAATGGAAGCCTGGGAGACAGCGTGCTGCTCGGGTTAGCGAGCGGCGCTGCGCGCACGGTCGAGCTCAGCCGCTACTATTAAACCAAGGACTTGATCCTCAAGTGGCTAGAGCATCTAACTTGCAAGCCATTCTTAGTTGCAGGCTTGTTCATGCTCACCTTCATTCGTTTCGCCATTTTGACCCTTGTCCTGGTCGCCTTGGCTCCCACCGCGAATGCGGAGGACCAAGCGCCATCGGCTCAGGTGGCCTGGCGGCTCCTGGATTACCTCGCTGTCGATTACCCTGGGGCCGTCAAGGACGGACGGGTCGTGAGCGCCTCGGAATATGCGGAGATGAAGGAATTCTCCGGCTCGGTCCGTGATCGCATTGCTGGTCTGCCGGTGACGCCATCCAAGCCGCAGTTGGTCGATGGGTCCAACAAGCTCGTGAGCGCCATCGACCGCAAGGCCAGTGCCGAGGAGGTGGCACAACGCGCGCACTCGCTAGCTGGGCAGTTGTTGGCGGCCTATCCGACCCCGCTGGCGCCCTCGGCGCCTCCTGACCTCGCGCGCGGCGCACAACTCTACACCGAGCAGTGCGCCGCATGCCATGGCGTCGACGGACATGGCGATGGGCCGAACGCCAAGACATTAAATCCGAAGCCAGTGGCCTTCGCTGACGCCTCTCGGGCGCGCCAGCGCAGCGTCTTCGGGCTCTACCAAGTGATCGGCCAAGGACTCGATGGCACGGCCATGCCGAGCTTCGCCCAACTCAGCCCTGCCGACCGATGGGCGCTGGCCTTCTACGTCGGTCGGTTTGCATTCGACGACCAGGCGGCCGCGGCCGGACAGCGGCTTTGGGCCTCACAATCCGCGCTGCATGGGCGCATTCCAAACGCGCAGGCGCTCACGCAGACCACCCCGGCCGCCCTCGCTGCGGAGGTCGGGAACAACCAAGCCACAGAGTTGACGGCGTATCTGCGGCGTCACCCGGAGGCGGTGTTCCCCCAAGGCGCCGGCGCTTTGGAGATCGCGCGGACTAAGCTGGCTCAGAGCCTGGCGGCCTACCAAGCCGGCCGGCGCAGCGAAGCGACAGAGCTCGCTCTGGCCGCCTATCTCGACGGCTTTGAGCCCGTAGAGCCCGCCCTGACGGCGCGCGACCAGGCGCTGATGACCCGGATCGAATCCGCCATGGGCAGCTTACGGGCCAGCATTGGGAGTAGTGCGTCCAAGGCAGAGGTCGCCAACGAAATTACGCACCTCAACGCCTTACTGGATGCAGCGGCGCGCGCCCTCGCGCCAGAGCAGGCCAACCCTGTCTCGAGCTTCGTGGGCGCTTTCACCATCCTTCTGCGTGAAGGCCTGGAGGCGCTTCTGATCGTGGTGGCCATGGTGGCGTTTCTGCGGAAGGCCGACCAGAGCGAAGCGCTTCCCTATGTGCATGCTGGCTGGATTTCAGCCCTCGTGGCCGGTGGGCTGACCTGGGCGGCCGCCACCTACCTCATCGCCATCAGCGGCGCGAGCCGTGAGCTCACTGAAGGTTTCGGTTCGATCCTGGCGGCCGTGGTGCTGATTTCGGTCGGCGTGTGGATGCACGGCAAGGGTCAGGCGAACGCTTGGCAGACATACATCAAGGAGAAGCTCTCGGCCGCTCTCTCCAAACGGTCCAGTTGGTTCTTGTTCCTGCTGGCGTTCGTGGTGGTCTACCGCGAGGTGTTCGAGACGATCTTGTTCTACGCCGCCATGTGGAACCAAGGGACGCAGCTGGCCATCCTCGCGGGCGCCGGCGCCGCAATCCTGGGACTGGCGGTGATCGCCTGGGCGCTGCTGAGTTACAGCAAGCGCCTGCCGATCGGGAAATTCTTCAGTTACAGCGCGGCGCTGATCGCGGTCCTGTCGGTCGTGTTGACCGGCAAGGGCGTGTCCGCGCTCCAGGAAGCTGGCCTGTTGGACATCCATCCTTTGGCGACCATTCCGCGGATCGAGCTGCTTGGCGTGTTTCCGACCATCGAAGGGCTTTGCGCACAGATTGTCGCGGTGCTTGTGATCAGCGCCGGCTTTTGGGTGAGTACAGCCCGCGCTCGGGCGATCACCTGAGCGTTTTGCCGACGAGCTTGCGCACCAGCGGCGCAACGTCTCTAGCCAGTACGATGATGACGGGGAGTAGGCGTGGAGTGCAAAATCCTCTAGCCATTGGAGGATCAACGCACATTCTCTGAGTTTTCGAGGACAGCAACATGGGTCTGATCACCATCGGCCAACTGGCCAAGGCATCGGACGTCAAAGTCCCGACCATCCGCTTTTATGAGCAGATCGGTCTGCTGCCTCCCGCGGCGCGCACGCCGAGCGATCGGCGCGTCTACGCACCCGAGGCCGCACGCCGCCTCGCCTTCATCAAGCACTCCCGGCAGCTCGGCTTTGGGGTGGACGCCATCAGAGCCCTCCTCGACCTGGCCGACGACCCCGAACAGAATTGTGAGGCGGCCAACGCCCTGGCGCGGCAGCAACTGGCGGAGGTCGACGCCAAGATCGCGCAGTTGCAGGCGCTGAGATCGGAGCTTCATCGGATGGTGGACGCCGGCTGCCAGGGCGCCGCGGCCGATTGCCGGGTAATCGAGGCCCTGGCTGACCACGGCCTCTGCCAACAAGACCACGGTCCGCCGCCCAGTCCCCTCCCCTGACGGTCGAACCCGTCCTCTCCGGTCAACACAGGCAACCAGCCGGTCCGCCGCAACCTGATGGTGGGGCGGTGCGACAGCCGGTCAGCGCTTAGGTGCTACGGACCTGAATTTCCGGGCCTTGGCGAGATTGGTGGCGTGATTGAGAAGGCAACGATCGAAGGAGGTTGTGAACCTACGGAGATTCCGCTGCAGCCTCTTTCGGCCGAGCAGAATTGCCAAAAATCCGGAAGCAGCGGCTTCGTGTATAAGAAGCGTCCCCTTCGCCTCGGGGCTCAGGGCGAAAGTCTCGGTGAGCCGGATGAGACCGGGGACACCGCCGACGAGGGACAGGCGTGCTCCCGGGACAAGCTGCTCCACCCGCATGAACAGGGTCAACATCCGTCCTCCTGGGCCGCGGAACGCATATTCCAGCTCATGGCCGACCATGGGTTCGCCCCTCAGACGGAGGGTGGAAATCCAGCGCGGATAGGTCTCGAAATCGAGCAGGATGCGCCACGTCGCTTCCGGTGATGTCGGCAGGTGAATTTCAGTTTTGCTATCCAAGCGCCCCTCCTTCCTCATGCCGCCCCTGATTTGCGCCGGCTCAACCGGTGAGCTCTTCGAGCGCTAGCAACGCCAGGAATCCGACAAAGAAGGCCGAGGTGATCCAGGCGTTGTCCGGCTTCTGGTGCGCTTCCACGAGGAGCTCTTCGGTCACGAGATAGAGAAGCGCCATCAGCCCGAAACTCAGGAACCCGGTGACCACGTGCGGCGGCAACACCGCGACGGGCGCGGCGGCGAGGGTTCCGAGCGGCAGGAGGAGCGATAAAGCCACGGTCGCGCCGACCAGCTTGACCCGGCTGCGCATCGTCTCGTTCAGGGCCTCGGTGACCGTGAGCCCGAGAAACAGGATCTCCAGACTCAGCGCCACCGTGAGCAGGAAGCCAGCCTTTTGCCCGCCAATGAAAGCCAGCCCCAGCACCAGGCCATCGATGAAGATGTCGATGGCGATCGCCACCAGAAAGCCCAAAGCCCCGTGAACGACCTCCTCGACCCATTTGATCGCCAACATCACGACCACGCCCAAGGCGCCGCCGACAAGCGTCGCGATCGGCGAGCGGCCATGCATGACGTCAGGCAGGATCTCCGGCGCGGCCGCAGCGAACACCACGCCGGCGGCGAAATGCTGGATCGCGCTGGTCATCGCGGGCCCTGGCCGGCGCATCACGGCCACGCTCGCGCCAACGCCGGCGGCGAGGACCGGGACGGCGGTGTAGGCGAGCGCGCTCATCGGCGGGGGGACTCAGACCACATGGCTGGGCTCCAGCTTGCACAGGACGCTCGGATCGGTCTCGACCTGTAGCGTGACGTGCCCGATGCCGAAGGTTTCGTGGAGTTGCGCCGCGATGGTCGCGATGGCGGTGTCGCCGGGATGACCAGCCGGCATCAATAGGTGCGCGGTGAGCGCGGTTTCGGTCGTGCTCAACGGCCAGATGTGCAGATCGTGCACCTGGTCGACGCCGGGAACTCGCCTCAGGTGGTCGGCCACCGCGTCAGCGTCGATCCCGGCTGGCACTGCGTCTATGGCCATGGCCACGGAATCCTTGAGCAGGCCCCAAGTGCCAATCGCGATCACCGCCACGATGGCCAGGCTGACCGCCGGGTCGAGCCAAAGCCAGCCGGTGTAGACGATGACAAGCGCGGCCAGGACGACGCCGGCGGAGACGGCGGCGTCGGCGGCCATGTGCAGGAACGCGCCCCGGATGTTGATGTCGCCCTTGCGACCGCGCATGAAAAGCAGCGCGGTGGCCGCGTTGATCAGGATGCCGACGCCGGCGACGATCATCACCACGCCGCCCTGGACGGGCTCGGGATGATCGAAGCGCCGGATCGCTTCCCAGGCGATGGCGCCGATGGCGGCCAGCAGCAGGCCGGCGTTCCCGAGCGCCGCCAAGATCGTGGTGCGGCCGTAGCCGTAGGTCCTCGTCGGCGTCGGTCGCCGACGACCGAGCCAGGCCGCGCCCCAGGCCAGCAGCAGCCCTGCGACATCGCCGAGGTTGTGACCGGCGTCGGCGAGCAGGGCGAGCGAATTGGCGAACACCCCGTAGGCGGCCTCAACGAGGACGAATCCGAAGTTCAGCACCACCCCGATGGCGAAGGCCCGGTCGAAGCTCGCCGGAGCGTGGCTATGGCCGGCGTGGCTGTGCTCATGGCTGTGCCCATGATGCGCGGTGTGCTCCGCCTCATCGACCATCGACTGTCCTCCCGTTTCGCCAGAGCGGCGCTGAAGCGTGCAAATCCGGCGGGTAGAGTTTGGTTTCCCGGAGGTCGCGGACACGCCCCCTATCAAATCTCATGGCGCCGCGCCGACGTCGCCGTATCGCAGCACCTCCACCTTCTCGAAGGTGACGAGCCCGATGTCGTTCAGGTCGGCGAGACCACTGACGAACGGCCTGAGGCGCGACTCCTCATCGATGATCTCGACGACGACCGGAAAGTTGTCGTCGAACCCGAGATCCCGGTGACCATGGACGTGCGCGGCCTTACCGAAGCCCTTGCGGCCGCGAAGGACGGTAGCGCCGGCGAGGTGCGCATCACGCGCTCGTCGAATGATTACGTCGATCAGGGATTGCGCGCCGAAGACCGCGTTCTCGTCAGTGTAGATGCGCAGGAGAGTGGCCTGGCCTGGCGTCTGCATGGAAGCTCCTTTGGCCGAAGGGTTGAAGACGAAGGCGTGCGCGGGCATGGCGAGGGGAAGCCATGCCCGCGCGGCCGGTCAGGTCGCCTGGGGCTGCGGCGAAACCGGACCGGCCTCCTCGGCCGGGCGTTTCCGGCCAAGGTTGAGGATCAGGCGCGAGATGGCGGGCAGCACCAGCAGCGTCACGAGCGTCGCGGTGATCAGGCCGCCGATGACCACCATCGCCAGCGGCTTCTGGACCTCCGCGCCCGTGCCGTGGGCCAGCGCCATCGGGATGAAACCGATCGCCGGCACGAGCCCGGTCATCAGCACAGGGCGGAACCGCTCGATCGAGCCCTCCAGGACTGCCTGCGCCACAGGCGCGCCGGCGTCGAGCCGCTCGCGCACGCTGCTCATGACAACCAGCCCATTCAACACCGCCACGCCCGCCAGGACGATGAAGCCCACGGCGGCCGAGATCGAGAAGGTGATCCCGCTGAGCGCGAGGGCGAAAACCCCGCCGGCGAGCCCCAACGGAATGGCCGCGAACACAGACACGGCCGGCGCCAGACCGCCCAGCGCCATGAACAGGATCAGGAAGATCATCAGGAAGCAGACCGGCACCACGATCGAGAGCCGCTGCGTGGCGGCCTTCAGGTTCTCGTACTGCCCGCCCCAGGTGAGATAGGACCCGGTCGGCAGCTGAACCTCATCGACCTTTGCCTTGGCTTCGGTCACGAACGAGCCGATGTCGCGGCCGCGCACGTTGACCTGGATGACCACGCGGCGCTTGCCGTCTTCGCGGCTGACCTGGTTGAGGCCCTCGGTGAAGCGCAGTTCGGCGAGCTGGCGAAGCGGCACGGACGGGGCTGCTCGCCCTTCGGCCGCCGGCAGCATGATGGGGATCGCGCCGAGCGCATCGACGTCGTTGCGTTGCGCCATCGGCACGCGCACGACGATGTCGAATCGGCGGTCGCCTTCGAACACGCTGCCCGCTTCCTGGCCGCCGAGCGCGGCGGCGAGGGTGTTGGCCACCTCCTCCACCGTCAGGCCAAGCCGCGCGATAGCGGCCCGGTCAAAGCGCACGTCGAGCGTCGGAGCGCCCGCGGTCTGTTCGACTCGAACCCCTTCGGCGCCCGGGATGGCCTGCAGGACCGCGCCGATCTTGGCCCCTGCCGCGCTCATCTTGTCCAGGTCATCGCCGTAGAGCTTGATGGCGACGTCGCCGCGCACGCCGGAAATCAGTTCATTGAAGCGCATCTGGATCGGCTGGGTGATCTCATAGTTATTGCCCAGCAACGGCGAGACCTTCTTCAAGATCCGTTCGATGACCTGGTCCTTGGTCTTGACGCCCTTGGACCACTCCTTTTCCGGCTTCAGAATGACGAAGCCGTCCGACTGGTTCACCGGCATCGGATCGGTGGCCACCTCGGCCGTTCCGGTCTTGGAGAACATCATCTTCACCTCGGGAACCGAGGTGACCGCCTTCTCCACGCGCTCTTGCATAGCCTTGGATTCCTCCAGCGAGGTCGACGGAATCCTCAGGGCTCCCAGCGCCACGTTCTTCTCGTCCAGGGTTGGGATGAACTCCTGGCCCAAGGTCGTGAACACCACGGCGCCCAGGGCGAAGACCGCCAGGGCGGCCCCGATGAAGGGCCAGGGCTTGGCGACCGAGCGGCGCAGCAGCGGCTCATAGAGCCGCCGCAACCACTGGATGATCCGCACTTCCGTTTCGGCGACCTTGCCCCGCATCAGGAGTGCGATCATGGCGGGCACGAAGGTAAGCGACAGGATCAAGGCGGCCGCCAGCGCCAGGATGATGGTGATCGCCATCGGCGAGAAGGTCTTGCCTTCCGTGCCGGTGAAGGTCAGCAAGGGCGCGAACACCAGGAAGATGATCGCCTGCCCGTAGACGGTCGGCCGGATCATCTCCTGCGCCGCATGCAGCACTGTTTCGAGCCGCTCGGTCAACGTGAGGAGCCGGTGCTCGCGGTGCTGGCGATCGGCAAGCCGCAACAGACAGTTCTCGATCAGGATCACCGTGCCGTCGACGATCAGGCCGAAATCCAGCGCGCCGAGGCTCATGAGATTGCCCGGGACCTTCAGCGTGTTCATGCCGATCGCCATCATCAGGAACGAGAACGGGATAATCAGCACCGCGATGAAGGCGGCGCGCACGTTGCCGAGCAGCAGGAAGAGGGTCGCGGCGACCAGGATAGCGCCTTCGGTCAGGTTGCGTTCGACCGTGCCGATGGTGGCGTTGACCAGGACGGATCGGTCGAGGCCGGTGTTCACCACCACGCCCGGGGGCAGCGACTTCCTGATCTCGGCCAGCTTGTCGCCCACGGCCTTGGCGACCGTGCGGCTGTTCTCGCCGATCAGCATCAACGCTGTGCCGACCACGGTCTCCTGTCCGTTCTTAGTGGCGGCGCCGGTGCGCAGGTCCCCCCCGATCCGGACCGTCGCCACATCCTTGACGGTCACCGGAACCGATTGCCGCGTGGCGATGACCGCATTGGCGATCTCGTCGAGGGTGCGGACGCGGGCGTCGGCCCGCACCAGATAGGCCTCGCCGGCGCGCTCGATGAAGTTGGCGCCCACAGACAGGTTGGCCGCCTCCAGCGCCTTGCCGAGGTCGGTGTAGGAGACCCCGTAGGCGGCGAGTTTGGACGGGTCGGGCTCGACGACATATTGCTTGGCGTAGCCGCCGATCGAGTCGACGCCGGCCACGCCGCGAACCGTGCGCAGCTGCGGGCGGATGATCCAATCCTGGACCGTCCGCAGATAGCTCGCCTGGGCGACCGGGTCAGCCAGGCGCTCGCCTTCCGGCGTCAGGTAGGCCCCGTCGCTCTGCCAGCCCGGCGCGCCGTCCTTGATGCTGGCGCCGCGCCCGCCCGGATGGGCGAATTCGACAGTGTACATATAGACCTCGCCGAGGCCTGTGGTGACGGGGCCGATCTGGGGCTGCACGCCGGCCGGCAAGGTGTCGCGCGCCTGGTTGAGGCGCTCCGCGACCTGCTGGCGGGCAAAGTAAAGGTCGGTGCTGTCAGCAAAGACGGCCGTGACCTGGCTGAACCCGTTGCGCGAGATCGAGCGCGTCGTCTCCAGGCCGGGGATGCCGGCCAGCGCCGTCTCGATCGGGAAGGTCACACGCTTCTCGACGTCTACAGGCGAGAGCGCTGGATCGACGCTGTTGATCTGCACCTGCTTGTTGGTGATGTCGGGCACGGCGTCGATCGGCAGCTTGCTGAGCTGCCAGGCGCCGAAGGCGGCGACGATGAGGGTGATGAAGACGACGTACCAACGTCCCTTCACAGCCATGGTCAGAAGGCGGCCGATCATTGCGGCGTCTCTCCGATTCGATGCGGGCGGGTCATTCTTCTTCGGCGCTCTTGCCGAGCTCGGCCTTGAGCTGGAAGGCGTTGTGGGTGGCGATCGCCTCCCCGCCTTTGAGGCCCTGGGCGATTTGCACCCGCCCGGCGCTGCGTTGGCCGACAGTCACCGGCTGCACGCGGAAGCCTTTGGGCGTGCGCACGAACACGGAGTCGCGGCCCTCGATCACCTGCACCGCATCCTCCGGAACGACGATGCCGGTCGCGGCAGATTGCCGGGAGGTGATGCGCGCCCGCACCAGCTGCCCAGGCTGCAGAACATCGCCTCCTCCCTTGAGCGTCAGCACCACGGTCGCCGACCGGGTCTGCTCGTTGACGCCCGGCGTCACCGATCGGACGACGGCGGGACGGGTCTGGCCGCCGCTGGTTTCGACAACGGCGTCATCGCCGGGCGTGATCCGCTGGGCGTCGGCCGCGGTGACGGCGGCGTCCACCTGGACCCGCGACGGATCCACGATGCGGAACAGTTCGGTCTCCGGCTGGACGAAGGCGCCGAGGTTCGCCGAGCTGGCCGTTATCCGACCATTGATCGGGCTGACCACGCGGACATACCGGCCATCCGGCGAGACGTCGGCCGCTCGCACCGCTGAGCTGGCGCTTCGCGCCTCAGCCTCGGCGGCGGCGAGTTCGGCCTGCGCCTGCTCGTAGTCCTGCCGCGGGCTGACCTTCTGCTCGTACAGATGCTGCTCGCGGGCGAGCACCTTGCGCGCGAGGTCCGCCTTGGCCGCTGCGGTCGCCCGGGCGGCGGCGATCTGTCCCGCCTCGCGGCTTTCCACGAGCGCCAAGAGTTCGCCGGCGCGAACCGGGTCGCCGAGGCGCTTCATGAGGCGGCTGACCGATCCGGCCGCCCGCGCGGTGAGCACCGCTTCTGCTCCCGGCTCCGCCTCGATCGTGGCCTGGGCGACGATCTCCGCAGCCAGGCCCGCGGTCGCGACCGGCTCGATCTGCACGCCGGACGCCCTCAGGCGCTCCGGCCCGAGGGTGAGGGTGTCGGCGCCTGCCGCGCTGGCCGTCTCGGTCTTCGTAGCTTCGCCGGCAGGTGGTTTCGCAGTCGTCAGTTTCGCGGCCGTGAACCCGACCGCCAGGGCGGCGATGAGCGCCGCGCCGCCGAGGAGCGTCCGCCGACGGGCGGGGTTGAGAGAGCTTTGCTTCATCAGGAAACTCCGAAGGGCGCGCGGCCCTGTAGGCGCGCCAGGTCGGCGATGGACCGCAGGCGTTGTTGTTCGGCTTCGATGGTCTGGGCGCGCGCCTCCGCCAGGGTCCGACGGGCGTTGGTCAGTTCAACGAGCGGCGACTTGCCCGACTCGTAGGCGATGCGGGTCAGCCGATAAGCTTCCGCAGCCGTCGCTTCGCTCTGCTGCGCCGCGACAACCCGCGTCTGGGCCGCCCCGATCTGGAAGATCGCGGTGCGCAGCGCCGCCTCGGCGTCGAGCCGAGCCGCGCGCAGCCGGGCCTCGGCAGCCTGCAACTCGCCCAGCGAGGCGCTGATGTTGCCGCGATTGCGGTCGAACAGAGGAAAGGGCACCGACACGCCGGCCACGAACGCGGTCGCCCCATCCATCTGGAAGCGCCTGACCCCTGCAGACACGGTCACGTCCGGAATGGCCTTGGTTCGCTCGACCTGGACGCGGCGCGCTGCAGCGTCCCGTTCGGCTTGCGCCGTCAGTACGGCCGGAACGGTCAGCGGATCGGTCGCGCTTGCGCCGGCCGAGGGTGCGGCGTGGTTCAGAAGGCTTTCCGCGACGGACGTAAAAGGCGTCTCCGAGCCGGCGAGGGCTGTGAGCCGGGCGAAAGCCGCGGCGCGGGCGCTTCGCGCCGCGTCCAGAGCGGCGCGCGCGGAGGTCACGCCAGCCTCGGCCTGCAGGCTGCGAAGCTCCGCCTCCTTCCCGGCTTCGACCAGCGCCCGCGCTGCCCTGAGATCTTCCTCGGCCAGGGTGAGCGTCTCCTGCGATAGGGCGACCTGGCGATCCGCCGCTTCCGCGTCGCCGTAGGCATTGGCGAGGTCGACGGCATAGTCGACGCGGGACTGGGTCAGCCGGGCCTTCGACGCCTGCAGCCCGGCCTCTCCCGCCGCGATCCGGGCCGTGCGCTTGCCGCCGAACTCAAAGGGCTGTTCGACGGAAAAGGTGGTTTGACGCTGATCGGCGCCGGGGCCGTTCGCGCTGAAGTTCTGCACGTCGGCGGATACGGTCGGGTTGGGCCGCGCGGCGGCCTGGCGCGCGAGACCCTCGGCTTGGCGGACTCCGGCGGCGGCTTCGGCGAGGCGGGGGGCTTCGCCTTGCACCTGCGCGAGCAGAGCGGAGAACGGCGGCGCCGGATCGGCTGCAGCGCTGCCGCCAGCGGCCAAGGCGCCCAGGATCGCAGCGGCGCTCGCGGCTGCGAGGTGCAGCCGACGGCACATGATGAGAGACATGGAGTGGATCTATCCCTGTTGTCGAACACGAAGCGCCGCTTCAGCGGCGAAGCTTGCGTTCAGACGCGAGGAGGGCGTTCCAAGGTGAACGAGGACCAGTGGTCGGTCAGCTGACCTTGATGGCTCGACCAAACGGTTATTGTCGGGATGACCTCAACGGCTTCCACCGGCAGGGCGAGCAGCCCGACCGCGTGAGACGCGCAATGTCCGTTGCACGGCGCGCCCAACGGGCCATTTTCATGCGAGCCGGCGGGAGCCTTCAAGGCGTCAAGCACCGGTGCAGCATCGATCGGGGCGCTGGCCGTCGCAACCGCCGGCTCGCCTTCCAAGATGGTGTGCGCCAGGGATCCGGGGGTGTCCACGGCAAAGCAGACCGTGAACACGAGCGCAGCGATCAACACGACCCGAAGAAGGACCGACGCACCTAGGTTTGCCCGCCGCGGTTTGCCGCCGCGATGCTGAAACTCTGCCCTGATCGTCATCCCGATCATCGGCGCCCTATTGCCCGCCGAACGGCGCGGGCGCTCGTGTGGCGAAATCACGCGCCTCCCTCGCCCCGCTATTGCGGCGCTCGTCAGATGCTTGTCGCACGATCTGCCAAGCCGATCGCAAGAAGATGCCCGCCAGGAGCCCGCCAACCAACAGGTCCGGCCAGCGGGAGCCAGTCACCTTCACCGCAAGGCCCGTCGCCGCGACGGCGAGGCATTGAATCAAATCGTTGCGCGTACAAAGCCAGACCGAGCGCACATTGGCGTCGCCTTCGCGGAAGCGGACCAGGAGAAATGCCCCCAATAGGTTGGCGGCGGCGCCGAACAGGCCGAGGCCCGAGATCGCCGTCGCGTCAGGCGCTTGTCCCGACACCGTCCGCCAGCCGGCGAACCCCAGGGTCGCCGCGGCCATGACCGCGAGCGCGGCCCCTTTGGCCATCGCCGCCGCCGTTCGGGTGCGGACGCTGCGCCCGATCACCCAGAGCGAGAGGCCGTAGGTCGCCGCGTCGGCTCCGAAATCCAGGGTGTTGGCGGCCAGCGCGGCCGATCCGGCGAACCAGCTGCCGAGTGCGACCACGCCGAAGGCGATCAGGTTGATCGCGATGACCGCGGTCAGCGCCCGTCGATAAGCCGCAGAGGCGCCGTCGAACGCGGCGACGGGGCCGCATCCGCAGCCCGTAGCGCCATTCTCCTCTGTGGAACAACTCGACATCATCCCAGGCTGCATCCTCTAGCGGCTAGAGGATCAAGTGTGAAATTCAGCCGTGCGCCACAGAGGCCGATCCCCACACCCGCGGCTCTCCAGCCGGGCCTGCTTAGGCCAGGACAATTTCCAGCGGTGGCAGCCCTGGAGCCGGCCGAAGGCCTCCGGCGCCGCTGTGTCTCAGGGATTAGAGAGACAGGCATGCGCCCGTCACAGCGGCGGGGATCAAATGGCCCGGAGGTTCGAACCAGTCCGTCGGCCGCTCATCGAGGTTGAGCGTCTCACCTTTCAAGTTGTGCTGCGACAGCATGCGGCTGCTGAGCCGGCGCATGCGGAACGCCGGACAGTCCACCTCGAACACCGCCTGGCTGGAACTGATGCGGCCAACCTGCTTGTGATCGAAGAATTCCCCCCGCAAGGCGAAGGTCGCATGTCTATTCGGCAAAGGCTTCGCGCGCTGCGCGAAGTAGATCGCGTCGTCCGCTGAGCCCAGATAATCCCATCCGGCGCGGTCCAAGCCCATCGCCCAGAGCATGACAGCCTTGGGGCTGGTCCAATCGGGCGGGGTTTCATCGACCGCGGCCTGCACCGCGTGAGGCGCCGTCAGGAGTCCGACGGCAAGGCCAAGACCGCCCATGCACTTCCGCCACCCCCTCATCCCACGCTTTCCTCTCGTGATCTCGAGAGCCAATACGCGGCAGGATACCCCTCTCCCTCATGCCACCTTACACGTCGGTCTTTTCGCTCGCGACCGCGGTGTCCGTGCTCAGTCGAGACGGCGGGTGACTTCGCCATCGTAGCGCCTATACTAAAATGGTGAGCCGTTTTGTCCTCGCCCTCTTGGCCGTCATCGGCCTGCTGACCAGCCCGGTCGCCGCCTCGGCGGCCTGCGGTGGCCATGGCGGCGCGGCAATGCAAATGGCCATGGCCGACATGCCAGGCATGGTCCAGGCAAACACCGGCAAAGCCGATCCCTGCTGCGACCCGAACAAGGGCCATGCTCCCAACCAGCACAGCAACGCCGATTGCGCGCAAGTCTGTGCGGCCATGTGCGGCGTCATCGCCGCTCTGCCGAGCGCCCCCGTTGCGTTCCTCGCGCCGCCGGATCGCGAAGCGCCACTGCAGGCGCGTGCCGCCTCATTGAAGCCTCACGAGCCCAGTCGGCTCGAACGACCTCCCAAATCGATCGCTTGAGCCCGCGGGCCGTTGGCCTGCGGAGGCGCTCGCGCGCCAGCGCCGGTTCCGCCCGGCTTCCTCAACGATCGATTTCAGGAGACTTCCCATGACTACGCGTAAGATGTTGGCCGTCAGCGCCCTGACGCTCGGCCTCTCCGTTGCGACAGCAGCAGCCGCCCACGGGATTGGCGGGTTCATGTGCCAGACCTCCAACATATCCAAGGGCGCGCCACCGATGACCCACTGCGTGACCTGGACGAAGGAGGCCGCCAAGCGCATGCGCGAGGCGCCCTGTGACCCGTCCAAGATGAGCGCCGCGGAGATGCGGCAGCGGTGCGCCGACATGTCGGCGGCGGCCACCACGCCCTCGAACGGCTAGCCGGCTTCCAACGCCGCGGCCTGCATCCCCTTGGTCGCGGAGGCGGAAGGGGCGCCGGCGGATGGCGATGGTCGCCCGCCGGCGCTTCGAGCAGGAAATCCAGAAGGAGACCTTCATGCGGCCAGTCTGGCTGACCCTTTCTGCTGCGCTATTGGCCAGCGCAGCCCACGCAGCCCCGCTCACCTATGACGCGGCCCTCAAGATCGCCGAGCAATCGGCGCCCAGCCTGCAAGCGAAAGCGTTCGACGTGGATGCCGCCCAGGCCGCGGCGATCGCGGCCGGGCAGCTGCCTGATCCCAAACTTCGCCTCGGGCTCGATAACTTTCCGATCTCCGGTCCGCCGGCCGGTCGCTTCGGGCCGGACAGCATGACCATGGCCACGGTCGGAGTGATCCAGGACGTGCCCAACGGCGCCAAGCGCCGTGCCGAGCGGGATCGCGCGGCGGCCGACGTCGGCGCCGCGCGGTCGGGACAGCTCGTGGAGGCGCGCAACGTGCGGCTCTCGACGGCGCTCGCCTGGATCGACCTCTATTATGCCGAGCGGCGGCTGGCGGCCCTGGACGAGGTCGAAGCGGCATTTAAACCGCTGCGCTCGACCGCCGCGTCCCGCCTGGCCGCCGGTGCGTCGCGACCGGCGCAGACGCTTGAGGCCGATCAGCTGTTGGCCACGCTCGGCGATCGGCGCGCAGACCTCACGGCCGAGGTCGCCAAGGCCCGGGCGGAGCTCGCCCGCTGGACCGGCGATCCCGATCCAGAGGCAGCCGGGTCGCCGCCGGCGATGGACGTCGATCCGGTGACGCTGCGCGCCGGCCTCGAGCGGCAGCCGCAGCTCGCGGCGTATGATGCCATGCAGCGGCAGGCCGACGCCGACGTGGCGCGGGCCAAGGCCGACAAGCATCCGGACTGGAGCTGGGAGCTGGCCTATCAGCATCGCGACCCGATGTGGGGCGACATGGTCTCCGTCGGCGCGACGGTAAGCCTCCCGATCTTCGCCTCCAAGCGGCAGGACCCCATAATCGCCGCCAAGGCGGACATCGCCGGTCGCGTCCGCGTCGAGCGAGAGACTGCGCGGCGAGCGCTCGTCGCCCAGCTGGACGCCGACCTCGCCGACCACGCCATGCACCACGATCGCCTGCGTCGGGCGGACGACGCGCTAGTCCCGCTCGCCCAGCGCAAGGCGGACCTCGAGCGCGTCAGCTACGCCAGCGGGACCGCTACGCTCTCTGACGTGCTGCAAGCTTCAATCGCCTTGGCCGAGGCCAAGGTGGATGCTCTGAACCGCGAGGCGGACGTGGTCCGCGACGCCATCCGCATCAACCTCGCCTACCAGGGTGTCCAGCCATGAGCGCCAAACCCCACTCCAACCGGGTGCGCCTTGCTTCTGGCGCCGCCGTCCTGGCCCTGATCGCCGGTGCGGCGGGATTCGGTCTCGCCCATCTCGGCAGCCGGCCTGCGCCCGCCCCGATCTCTGTCCCTCCTACCGGGCGCAAAGTCCTCTACTGGTACGACCCGATGGTTCCGGCCCAGCACTTCGACAAGCCGGGCAAGTCGCCCTTCATGAACATGCAGCTGATGCCCCGTTATGCCGGCGAAGGCCCGTCGGCGAGCGGCGTACAGATCGATCCATCAACGACGCAGAACCTGGGCCTTCGTCTGGCCACGGTGCAACGGGCGAGTTTTGCGGACGACGTGGTCGCGCCGGGTGCGCTGGAGTTCAACCAGCGCGACGTGGCCATCGTCCAGGCGCGCGCGGCGGGCTTCGTCCAACGCGTCTACGGCCGCGCGCCCGGCGACCTTGTTCGCGCGGGGGCGCCGCTCGCCGACCTGCTCGTGCCGACCTGGGGCGGCGCCCAGGCCGAGTACCTGGCGGTCGCCCGAACCGGCGACCGCGCCCTTCAGGCCGCGGCCCGATCGCGCCTGCATCTGCTGGGCATGCCGGAGAACCTGATCGACCAGGTGGCGCGCAACGGCCAGGCCCATACGGTCGTGACCGTCGTCACGCCGATCAGCGGGGCGATCCAGACACTGGACGTGCGCCAGGGCATGACCGTCGCGATGGGCCAGACCCTGGCCCAGGTTTCAGGACTGCGAACCGTCTGGCTCACAGCGGCCGTGCCCGAGACCCTGGCCGGCCAAGTCCGCATCGGCGACGCCGCTAGTGCGGACCTCGTCGCCTTCCCCGGGAAGACTCTTTCCGGGCGCGTCCGAGACATCCTCCCGACCGCCCAGAGCCAAAGCCGGACGCTGCAGGTGCGTGTGGAGCTGCCCAATCCGAGCGGTCGTCTGCGGCCCGGGATGTTCGCGCAGGTCCACTTCAATGGCCAAGCGCACCAGGCGCTGATGATCCCCTCGGAGGCGGTGATCCGCACCGGCAAGCGAACGATCGTCATGTTGGCGATGGACGGCGGGCGCTTCCAGCCGGTTGAGGTGCAGGTGGGCCGAGAGGACAACGATCGGACCGAGGTCCTCGCAGGCCTCGCCGAAGGCCAGAAGGTGGTCGCCTCCGGCCAGTTCCTGATCGACTCCGAAGCCAGCCTCACCGGCATTCCCGTTCGGCCGCTCGGTTCAGCGTTGGCGGCGCCGGGCTTGAGCGCGCAGCCGACGCTCTATCAGACCCGGGGACGGGTCGAGGCGCTGAACGCCGATCAGATCACCTTCAGCCATCAGGCCGTCCCGGCGATCGGCTGGCCGGCGATGACGATGACCTTCAAGCTAGGTTCCCCCGAGCTGTCCAAAGGATTGAAGGTCGGAGACCAGGCGGCGTTCGCTTTCGAGCAGCGGCCGGACGGACCGGTCGTGCGGCGGATCACGCCCGAAGGGCGCGCCCAGTGATCGCCGCGCTCATCCGCGCCGCGGTGCGCTACCGCTTTTTCGTCGTCCTCGGCGCCATCGCCTTGGTCGCGGCGGGCCTCGTCGCCCTGCAGGCGACGCCGGTCGACTTCCTGCCGGACCTCTCCGACGTGCAGGTGATCATCCGGACCCCCTATCCTGGGCAGGCGCCGCAAATCGTCGAGGACCAGGTCACCTACCCGCTGGCCACGACCATGCTGTCGGTGCCGGGCGCCAGGACGGTGCGCGGCTACTCCTTCTTCGGCGACAGCTATGTCTATGTGCTCTTCAAGGACGGGACCGACCTCTACTGGGCCCGCTCGCGGGTGCTGGAATACCTCAGCCAGGTGCAGAGCCGGCTGCCGGCGAGCGCCAAGCCGGCGCTGGGACCGGATGCGACCGGGGTCGGCTGGATCTATGAGTACGCCCTCGTCGACCGCACCGGACATCATGACCTCTCGCAGCTGCGGTCGTTGCAGGACTGGTTCCTGCGCTACGAGCTGAAGCCCCTGCCCGGGGTGGCCGAGGTCGCCTCGATCGGCGGCATGGTCAAGGAGTACCAGGTCGTTCTCGACCCGGTGAAGCTCGCGGCCTATGGCGTCACCCAGAACCAGGTGGTCGAGGCCCTGCAACGGGCCAACCAGGAGACCGGCGGCTCCGTCCTGGAATTGGGCGAAGCCGAATACATGGTTCGGGCTGGTGGCTATCTGAAGACGTTGGACGACTTCCGCGCGGTTCCGTTGAAGACCGCCGCGGGGGGCACGCCAGTTCAGCTCACCGATGTGGCCACGGTCCAGATCGGGCCCGAGATCCGGCGCGGCGTGGCCGAGCTCAACGGCCAGGGCGAGGTCGCCGGCGGCGTCGTCATTCTAAGGTCCGGGGAGAACGCTCGGCGGACCATCACGGCGGTGAAGGCCAAGCTCGCCGAACTGAAGGCCAGCCTGCCGGCGGGCGTGGAGATCGTTCCGACCTACGATCGGTCGCAGGTCATCGATCGGGCGGTCGGAAACCTTCGCGAGAAGCTGATCGAGGAGTTCATAGTCGTCGCAGTCGTCTGTGCGCTGTTCCTGTGGCACGTGCGCTCGGCGCTGGTGGCGATCCTCACCCTGCCGCTGGGCGTGCTGTTCGCGCTCATCGTGATGCGGCTGCAGGGGGTCAACGCCAACATCATGTCGCTTGGCGGGATCGCCATCGCCGTCGGGGCCATGGTCGATGGCGCCGTGGTCATGATCGAGAACGCACACAAGCGGATCGAGCACTGGGGGGCGGAGCACCCGGGCGAAGCACTGGACGGGACGGAGCGCTGGACGGTGATCACGGCGGCGGCCGCCGAGGTCGGGCCGGCGCTGTTTTTCAGCCTGCTCATCATCACGCTCTCGTTCGTGCCCGTGTTCTCGCTTCAAGGACAGGAGGGCCGCTTGTTCGGGCCTCTGGCGTTCACCAAGAGCTACGCCATGGCGGGCGCGGCGATCCTGTCGGTGACCTTGGTTCCAGTGCTGATGGGCTGGCTGATCCGCGGCCGCATCCCGCCCGAGAACGCCAATCCGCTCAACCGTTGGCTCACGCACGCGTACCGACCGGCGCTCGATTGGGTCCTGCGTCGGCCCCGGATGACGCTTCTGATCGCCCTCGTCGCCTTTGCAACGGCTGCCTGGCCGCTTACCCGTCTCGGTGGGGAGTTCCTGCCACAGATGGACGAGGGCACGCTGCTCTACATGCCCTCCGCTTTGCCTGGAATCTCGGTACAGGCGGCGAGCGAAATGCTGCAGCGGACCGACCGCTTGATCAAGACCGTGCCTGAAGTGCAGAGCGTATTCGGCAAGGCGGGGCGCGCGGACACCGCCACCGACCCGGCCCCGCTGGAGATGTTCGAAACGACCATCCAGTTCAAGCCGCGGAGCCAGTGGCGGCCGGACATGACGCCTCAGAAGCTGGTGGAGGAGCTGGATCGCACCGTGAAAGTCCCGGGCTTGGCCAATGTCTGGGTGCCGCCGATCCGCAACCGCATCGACATGCTGGCGACCGGGATCAAGAGCCCGATCGGGGTCAAGGTGTCCGGCCAGAATCTGGCTGAGATCGACCGCATCGCCCACGACGTGGAGGGCGTCGCCAAGACCGTCCCGGGCGTCAGTTCGGCCTTGGCCGAACGGCTGACCGGCGGCCGCTACGTCGATGTCGACATCGACCGGACGATCGCCGCCCGCTACGGCCTGAACATCGCCGACGTGCAGGACGTCATCGCGCGTGCGGTCGGCGGCGAAACCATCGGCCAGACCGTAGAGGGCCTCGCCCGCTATCCGATCAGCGTCCGGTATCCGCGCGAGCTGCGCGACAGCCTGCAAGGGCTTCGCGAGCTGCCAGTGATCACCGCATCGGGCGAGCAGATCACCCTCGGAACCGTCGCCAGCCTTCAGATCACCGACGGGCCGCCGATGCTCAAGAGCGAGAATGGGCGCCCATCGACCTGGGTCTATATCGACGTGCGCGGGAGGGACCTGGCCTCGGTCGTCTCGGATTTGCAGAGAGCGGTCGCGCAAAGCGTGAAGCTCAGCTCTGGGGTCTCGATCGCTTACTCGGGTCAGTTCGAGTATCTGCAGCGAGCGGTCGAGCGGCTGAAGGTGGTTATACCGGCCACCCTGCTGATCATCTTCATCCTGCTCTACATGACCTTCGGCCGGCTGGACGAAGCGGCCCTGATCATGGCCACCCTTCCCTTCGCCCTGACCGGAGGCATCTGGGCCCTTTATCTGCTGGGCTTCCACCAGTCGATCGCGACGGCGGTCGGCTTCATCGCCCTGGCCGGGGTCTCCGCCGAGTTCGGGGTTGTCATGCTGATCTATCTGAAGGCGGCGTTGAAAGACCGTGGACCAAACCCGTCAGCCGACCAGGTGGAGGCCGCCGTGCGCGAAGGCGCGGTCCTGCGGGTCCGGCCGAAAGCCATGACCGTCGCCGTGATCCTGGTCGGCCTCGCGCCGATGCTCGTCGGCCACGGCGCCGGATCGGAAGTGATGAGCCGAATCGCCGCGCCGATGATCGGCGGCATGCTCACCGCTCCTCTGCTCTCGATGTTCGTCATTCCCGCCGGCTATCTGCTGCTGCGCCGGCGTCGACCTCTGGCTTCTCAACCGCTTCAACCAAGGAGATCCCCATGAAACGCTTCTACCTGTCCGCTGCCGTCCTCGCCCTGGCCGCGGCCCTCGCCGCGCCGGCGATGGCCGCAGACAACATGGCCAACATGAAGGGCATGCCGATGGCATCTGCCGTAGGCAAGACCGGCACAGCCTCGGGCGTCGTCACCGGCATCGACAGCAAGGCGGGCACTGTAACGATCAAGCACGGTCCGATCATGGCCGTGGGCTGGCCGGCGATGACTATGACCTTCAAGGCGACGCCGGTGGCGCTGCTTAACGGGGTCAAGGCCGGCGACAAGGTCGATTTCACCGTAAAGGTGCAGGGCCAGGACAACGAGGTGACCGCGCTCCACAGGAAGTAGTCGCTGCAGGGGGCGTCCCAGCCTGACCGAACTGGCCGGGCGCCCACACATTGGGCTGTTCAACACGGGGCCGCGGTGATGAATTGCGCCGACATGACGGGCGGCGCCGGCAGCGCCCTGAGATGGGCGGCATGGCCCTGGAGTCGCGGCTCCTGCTGGCTTTGGAGATTCTCGGGATCGGCGCGCTGATCAAATACCTGCGCCGCCCCACGCGACCAGCTTGACCAGGTCAGGCCGGTATTTTCGGGTCATGAGGAAGCTAGGACGCCGTCCGCCGCCAATTGTCGGAACATCGCCGCCATTTCCTGCGGCGGACACGTCGCTCCGCCCTCGAGCCACCAGTCGAACAAGCCCATGAGCCCGCCCACGACGTAGGCGGCGCGCGCGGCGCGGACCAACGGGTCTGCCACGGCCGGGGCCGCAGCGGACAGTTCCGCGCGCAACTGCGCCGCGAGAATTTGGCGAACCCGCGCCACGGAGGACGCCGCCCGCCCGTCCTCGGCCCGGGCGCACACCAGCGGCAGGTGGGCGGCGGCGTGCGCGAAGAAAGCTTCGCAGAAGGCGAAGGGTCGGTTCTCGCCAGCCGTGCACGCCTTGCGGCTCTCGGCCGCCAGCGCGTCACCGAGCTGATCCAGGGCGTGATGCTTCAGGTCGTCCTTGTCGATGAAATGAGCATAAAAGGTCGAGCGGCCGACACCCGCCTCGGCGCAGATCTCCTCGACCATGATCGCGTGGTAGGGCTTGCGCGGCATAAGCCTGGCCAGGCTCGCATGAAGGAGCTTGCGGGTGCGGACCACACGCCGATCGATCCGGCCTTCGGTCATGGCGCACCTCTTTCCCGACACCTGGGGGTTCCGTGTTCCGTAAGAGACACCCGGCGCTGCCCTGTCCGGCAATAGACAGAGCGCCGCCGGGAGCGCCGGTCCTAGTCTCGACCGATGCCTGAGCAACGCAATCGCACCCCCGGATGGGTCAGGGCCGTGCTGGCCGTCCTAACGGTCCTGTTGGCCGCCTTCGGTCTGCTGCATCTCACCGGCCGTGGCTTTGGCGGACACGGGGCGCATCTCCACCGATGACGTATGCGCCGAACGTCCGGAAAGCCGCGCTCACGATCCACGTCCTTTGCGCCGTAGGCTGGTTCGGCGCGGTCGCGGCCTATCTCGCGCTCGCGCTGACCGGCCTACGAAGCGCCGACCCGCAGTTGGTGCGGTGCGCCTATGCCGCCATGGCGCTGATCGGCTGGGGAGTCACCGCGCCGGCCAGCGGGGGCGCTCTGCTCACCGGCGCCGCACAGGCCCTCGGCACCGCCTGGGGCCTCACGCGCCACTGGTGGGTGCTATTGAAGCTCGGCCTGACCGTATTCGCGGCGCTCGCCTTGTTCGTCCACCTGCAACCGACCAGCTTGATGGCCGAAACGGTCCGAACGCGCGATCTGGGTCCGCGCGACCTGCTGGCCGCGCGCTGGCAACTGGTGGTCGCCCCATCCCTGGCCCTGATCCTGCTCGCCTGCAACGCCACGCTCGGTATCGCCAAGCCGCGGGGGCTCACGCCCTTCAGTGGGCGGCGTCGGGCCTGACAGGGCCTACAGGCGTTTCAGAATGTCTTTCATCTGTTCGATTTCACGGGTCTGGGATGCGACGATCCCGTTCGGCCCGAAGCAGAGCTCACGAATTTCGGCGTCGCGGATGGATGCCCGCTCGCACATCAGGACCGCGCCGGAATGGTGCGGAATCATCGAGCGCAGGAACTCGTGGTCCCCGACCAGCCCTTGCGCGCGGATGCCGGCGAACGACAGGCCGAACACGACCGCGAAGGCGGCGTAGAGCGCGATGTTGAGCTGGGTGTTCCGGTACATCGACCGCATCGTCAGCAGCATGACGGCGGCCATCGGCGCCCACATCACCAATGCCATATAGAAGAAGTTGAGGTTCTGGATGAACTCGCCCCAAGCGTAGATCATCGCGAACATCGCGAAATACATGATCGCCAAGCTGAGGGCGAGGTTGACCGCGAGCATCCCGTAATGCCGCCGCATCATCTGGCGATCCATCGCCATGAGCTCCCGATGTGTCTGTTCCACGTCGGTCTCCTTCCAGGTGCGTCAGAACCAGGTCCGCAGGCCCACGACGAAGGTGGCGGCCCCCGGGTCCTCCCCGGCCGCGCGGACATAGTCCGCCGTCTTGCCGAGGCGGCGATCCCAGGACACGCCGATGTAGGGGGCGAATTCCCGCCGGATCTCGTAGCGCAGGCGCAGACCCAGTTCGGCGTTCGACAGGCCCGACCCTGTTCGGGTTTCAGGGGTGTCCTGGGCGGCGAAATTGAGTTCCGCGCGCGGTTGCAGCACCAGCCGCTGGGTCAGGCGGAAATCGTAGCTTCCCTCCGTGCGGGCCAGAAGCTCCCCCTTGGTGGACAGGAACAACGAACCCTCCACGTCGAACCAATAGGGGAACAGTCCTTGCGTGCCGAGCGCGAGGTAGGTCCGGCCGCGGGGCGCGAAGTCCTGGCGCACGCCCGCCTGCAGATCGAAATAGCGGCCGACGGCGCGGGAGTAGAGCGCCTGCACCTCGCCCGCCTCGAGGCCGTCCTTGACGCCGCCCTCGCCTTCCGATCGCAGGACCAGCCGGTTGAGATCGCCGCCGATCCAGGCCTGAGCGTCCCAACGATAGCCGCCGCCATGTGGTCCGGCCTGGTACTCGGCCAGGTTGGTCATGAACTTGGAGAAAACCGCGCCGCCCATCTCACTGCGCATCATGTGGCGGGCCGCCTCCATGGCGGCGGGGTCATAGTACCGGTCCGCCAGATGATCGATGGCGGGTGGCGGGGCCGGCGTGTTGGGGATCGGCGGCTCCGCTGGCGGCGGTGCGGGCACCGCCGTGGGGTTCGTCTCATGCCCCGCGTGCCCGTCCTGATCGGCCTCTGCGGAGGGCGTTGGCGCAATTGACGCGGGCGCGGCGGGAGTCTTGGGCGGGGGTTTCACAGGCTGTGGCGTTGCGGGGCCATGGGTCATTCCAGGCATCTTCATGCCGGGCATGTTCGGGTCCATCTGCTGGGCCGCGGCGGGCGTTGCGCAGAGCGCCGGGAGGACGGCGAGGAGTGTGTAGCGCATCAGGCGGCTCCGCCGGCGCGCACGGCGAACACCTGCATCATGCCGGCCTCCATGTGGTAGAGCATGTGGCAGTGGAAGGCCCAGTCGCCTTCGGTGGGCGTGAAGTCCCAGCTCACCTTGCCGCCCGGCAGCACATTGACCGTGTGCTTGCGCGGCCGCCGGCCCGGCGGCGCGCCCTGCACCACCTCGAAGAAGTGGCCGTGCAGGTGGATCGGGTGGGTCATCATGGTGTCGTTGACCAGGGTCACCCGCACCCGTTCCCCGACCCGGAAGGTGTAGGGCGCCGGCGCGTCGCTGAATTTGCGGCCATCGAAGCCCCACATGAACCGTTCCATGTTGCCGGTCAGGCGGATCTCCACCGCGCGCGTCGGGGGGCGGGGATCGGGCCCCGGCTCCAGCGCGACCAGGTCTCGATAGGTCAGCACGCGATGTCCGACGCTCTCCAGGCCCTGTCCTGGCTCGCCGGTGCGGTCCTGCGGCATGGGCGCGATCGTCTGCACCCCGGGTCCGAGCTTGATCTGGGGCGCATTGGCCGGATCGCGCATGGACATCTGCATGCCCTTCATCGAACCCATGGCGTCCGAGCCGCGCGGCTTGAGCGCGGCCATGCCCGGCGCCGATGTCATGCCAGCCATGGCGGCGTGGTCCATGCCGGCCATGGCGGGACCCTGGGCGCCGGCGGCGGACATATTCATCCCCGCCATGCCGCCCATGTGCATCTTCGACATGTCCATCCCCATGTCCTTCATGGTGTCGAGCGGGCGTTTGCGCAGTGGCGGGACGGGCGCGGTCATCCCCGGTCGCGGCGCCAGGGTGGCGCGACCCATCCCGGAGCGGTCCACGGCCTCGGCCACGAGGGTGTAGGCGCGATCCTCCGTCGGCTGGACGATGACGTCGTAGGTCTCGGCGTTGCCGATCTGGAACTCATCCACCTCCACCGGCTGCACGTTCTGGCCGTCGGCGGCGACCACGGTCATCTTCAAGCCGGGAATACGCACATCGAACACGGTCTGGGCGCCGGTGTTGATGAACCGCAGGCGCACGCGCTCCCCCGGCTTGAACAGGCCCGTCCAGTTGTCCCTCGGCCCGTGGCCGTTGATCAGGAAGGTATAGACCGCGCCGGTGACGTCAGAGATGTCGGTCGGGTCCATCAGCATCTTGGCCCAGTCCAGCCGCTCCTTGAGCGTCTGGTCCTGGCCGGCGAGCAAGCTCGCGATGGTCTGACGCTGGTAGTTGAAGACGCCACCTTCCTGCTTGAGCTTCTCCAGGATTCGGCGAGCGGGAACAAAGGCGTAGTCCGACAGCACGATCACGTGCTCTCGGTCGGACTGGACCGGATCGGCGTCCTTCGGCGTGATCACGATCGGACCGTAGAGGCCTTCTTGCTCCTGGAACGCCGAATGGCTGTGGTACCAGTAGGTGCCGTTCTGCTTGACCTCGAACTCGTAGACGAAGGTGGAGCGCGCCGGGATTCCGGGAAAGGTGACGCCCGGCACCCCATCCATCTGGAACGGCAGCAATATGCCGTGCCAATGGATCGAAGCCTCCTCGTCCATGCGGTTCACGACCGACAGGCGAACGGTTTGGCCTTCCTGCAAGCGCAGGATCGGCCCGGGCAGGGTTCCGTTGATGGTGATGGCGCGACCGGCGCGGCCGTCCACCGGCCAATGGGCGTGATCGAGCGTCAAGCTGATGTCGGAGCCGGACACGCTGTTCAAGTCGGCGGCCGCGAGACCGGGCGTCGCGCTCCATGCCCAACTTGGAAGCAGGCCGGCCGACGCCGCGCCGCCGCCCAAGAGGACGCCCGTGCGGAGGAGCCGCCGACGATTGATCTCAGCCATCACAGATCCCGATGTCGACACGCGCCAACTCAACGCCTGCCTCCGGGTTACGCCTCAGCGCGAACCGCCCCCTCAAAATATTCTGGCGCAAATGCAGCGCCCGAGGTTCCCGAGCCCGGCTTGAGGGATAGCGGCCAGCAGGCGCGTAGCCCCATCAGCACCAGTCCCGGAGGAAACCGATGATCCGTCACACCACCCTTGCCGCCGTCGCGGCGCTTGCCCTTGCCGCCATCGCCAGCGAGGCGTCCGCTCACGCCAGCCTGGTGAAGTCCGATCCTGCGGCCAACGCCAGTGTCGCGGCCCCGAAGACCATCACCCTCACCTTCGATGAAGCGCTCGCGCCCGCGTTTTCCAAGTTCACGGTGACCATGCCGTCCATGAAGGGCATGGCGGTGAAGGTGAAGACTGTTGTCTCCAAGGACCATAAGAGCATCGTCGGCACGCCAGCGGCGCCCCTCTCGGCCGGCGCCTACAGCATCGCCTGGCAAGCCGCCGCGGCCGATGACGGCCACAAGACGAACGGCACGGTCGCCTTCACGGTCAAATAGGCCGTGCTCGACCTGGCGCTGATCGCGCTGCGATGGGTTCAATTTGCAACAGCGATGATCCTCTTCGGATCGTCGCTATTCGCGATCTATGGCCTCCCGCGTGAGGGGGCCGGCGGCGCGAAGGCCCTTTCCTGGTTGCGGCCGCTGTTGGCTTCTAGCGCGGCCGGGCTCCTGATCGGCACTTTCGCGGCCTTTATCGTGCAGACGGCGATCCTCGCAGGATCGCTGTCCGAAGGGATGAAGTTGCAGTCCCTGTGGGCAGTGATCACGTCCACGGCTTTCGGTCCCGCTGCGCTGATCCGCGCCGTCGCCGCCGCGCTTGCCTGTGGCCTCCTCGCGGCTCGGAGCTTGACTCGCACCGTGTGTAAGTCGAGCGCGATGCTCGGCGCCGTGGCCACCGCGAGTATCGCCTGGATGGGCCACGGCGCATCCACCGAAGGCGTCCCGGGCGTCCTGCATCTCGTCTCCGATATCCTGCATGCCCTGGCTGCGGGCGTCTGGATTGGAGGTCTGGCCATGTTCCTTGGCCTGCTGCTGCGGCCACCAGGTGCGCCTGGGCAACACAGCGCATTGCACAAGGCGTTGCATGGCTTCGGCGGGGTTGGCGCTGCAGTCGTGGCGACGCTCTTGGGAAGCGGGTTCATCAACTCTTGGTTTCTGGTGACGCCCGCTCGCGTGTCCGAGGTTTTGACCACACCTTACGGCCAACTGCTGTGCCTCAAACTCGTGCTGTTCGTCGGTATGCTGGCGTTGGCGGCGGCCAATCGCTTCCGCCTGACACCCGCACTCGGTTCGGCGCTTGATGATTCGACCCAAGCCTCGGCGCTGGCGAATCTTCGGCGAAGCCTCATTCTCGAGACAGCCCTGGCGCTGGCGATCCTCGGGCTTGTGGCCTGGTTGGGCACGCTCGCCCCACTCTCGGCGGAATAGCGCATTTTCCCGGGAGGCGTTTGCGAGCCGTTAGTCAGACAGGTGGTAAACCGCTCGTCTAGCGAAGAGCGCCCAACAGCGCGGTGACGAGCAGAACCATGCCCCAGAACCTCAAGGCGCTCACCGCACTGCGCTTCTTCGCCGCGATGTGGGTAGTCAGCTTCCATTTTTGGCCGAGCCTTGGTCTTGCCACGCCGCGGATCATCGACAAAGGCTACCTTGGCGTGGAGCTATTCTTCGTTCTCTCCGGCTTTATCTTGAGCCACGTCTATCTTCAGGCGTTCGGCGAGCGGCGCTTCAGTTATCCGGAGTTCCTGTGGGCGCGGCTTGCCCGGATTTATCCTGTGCATCTCGTGACCCTCATGGGCATGGGTCTCATGATCGCCGCAGCGGGCGCGATCGGCATCCAAGCCGGCGACAAAGTCCTGATCTGGTCCTCGCTGCCCGCTCAGTTGACGCTGACCCAAGCCTGGGGCCTTGCGCTCAAGGGCGGCTGGAACCATCCATCCTGGTCGATCTCGGCCGAATGGTTCGCCTACTTGACCTTTCCCGCCTTCGCCTGGGGGGCGTGGCGGCTCCGCCGGCGTCCCCTCGTTGCTGCGATTGCGGCTGTCGGCCTTGTCGCGGCTTTGGAAACCGGCTTCGAAAGCCTTGCTGGCTTCCCCTTGACACGAGCGACGATCGCCTGGGGCGCCCTGCGCATCGTGCCGTGCTTCGCGCTTGGCTGCGCCGTCCATCTGCTGTGGTCGGCCCGGGCGATCACGGCCCCAGGGCAGGCTCTTGCCGCCGCCGCCGCTCTGGTCTGCGGCGTCGTCATGGCGGCTCAGCTGGGAGCGCCGGACTGGATGTTCATCGCGCTCTTCGGCGGCTTGATCTTCAGCTTCGCCAGCCTCTCGAGCGCCGGTTCACGGGTGCTGACGGCGCCGCTCTGGGTGTACCTCGGCGAGGTAAGCTTTGCCGTCTACATGGTGTGCATCCCCTGGCAGCTCGTGTTCGAAAAGGCCGTGCATCGATTACCGGCATTCAGCCCGGCCGCGCTGCCGGCGCCGCTGTGGCTGGTGGAGTTCTTCGGCGTGATTCCGATAGCCATCGTGATGCACCATCTGGTTGAGCGCCCGGTGCGCGAGACCATGCGCCGGCACGGAACCCCATTCCTGCGCGATCGTGCGAAGCTGAGGGGCCGGGGCGGCGCGCTGGCGGCGGCCGGCGGCTGACCGGATGCGAACGGACGCCACCTGGCTCGAACGAAGGGTCGCGCGCGACAACGAGGTGGTGCTGACACAGTAGCGGCCAGCAGGCCTCGGCGCGAGGCGGGCGTGCCGGTGGCCGGCAGACGTCCGCGCAATCCAGATTCAAGCGGATCCGCTGGACCAGGTCCTTGACTAGGTCCTCGCCCAGGCAGTCGTTCGCGCACGCTGTGCAGGTGTTGGCGCAGTCGTAGCAGGCCTGGATGCAGCGGATCAGGGCGTCCTTCGTCCGCCCCGAACTGACGGGGGCGCGCTGATCATCTCCTGGATGTGCATGGGGAGCCTCCTTGGTGGCGCTGGGGATCCGCAGCCAGGTGTCCCAAGTTCACGCCGTTCCCGGTGCGCCGCGGCAATTCTGACTCAGGGCATAAGGGGCGCGCGCGCGCCAGCGCGTAACCCTTGGGAACGCGGCCGCCCGCCGCCCGCCATGGAGAGTCCCATGAAGTTGCTATTTGCCCTCGCCGCCGCTCTAGTCGCGGCGCCGGCGATCGCCCAAACCCCCAATCCGGCGCCCGGCCCTGTCGCCGGGCAGCCCGCGGCCAGCCAGGGCGCGCAGGCCACCGGCCAGATCAAGGCCGTCGACGCCAAGGCGGGCACCGTGACGATCCACCACTCGCCCATATCCGCGCTGGGCTGGCCCGCCATGACCATGACTTTTAAGGCGACGCCGGAGGCGCTGCGGGGCGCCAAGGCGGGGCAGACCGTGAGCTTCACCTTGAAGACACCTGAGAACCAAGTGGTGGCGATCCAACCGAAATAATCGCGCCTATGATGGCGCCCGGGAGGCCTGACGCATGACCGACAAGCTTTACGACTGGGTGGCTGACCTCTCGCGAGCGCCAACCGACCGGTCCCTGGACCGGCTGGAGGCGCAGATCGCACGCGACATCGCAAACCGGCGGCAAGACGCGCGCACCGTGCGGGCGCTGGCGCCGGTGCGGCTGGGCGCCGTCGGCCTGGCCCTCGCCTTAGGTGTGACCGCCGGAGCCGCGGCGACGGCTTCGATTCAAACGCCGCGGCCGATGGGGGTGTTCGCAGCCGCCACGCAGCTGGCCCCCTCGACCCTGCTGGAAGGCGGCAGATGAGCCTCGGGCGCAGCATCGTCCTGACCCTCGTCCTGTCCCTGCTCCTGGCCGGTCTCGGGGCCTGGGGCGGCGCGGAATACGTGATGCACCGCATGCGGCCGGCGACGCCGCTGCACGAGCTGCTGCATGAAGAGCTTCGTCTCACCGCCGACCAGCAGCGCCGGATCGCCGGCCTGGAGCGCGAGCACGAAGCCCGCAAGGTTGCGCTGCAAGCCGAAATGCGCGCCGCAAATGCCGACCTCGCCAAAGCGATTCAAGCGCATCACGCCTATTCGCCACCGGTTCAAGCCGCGGTGGACCGCTTCCACCACGCCATGGGCGAGTTGCAGAAGGAGACTATCCTCCACGTCCTGGCCATGCGGGCAGTGCTGACGCCCGAACAGGCGGCGAAGTTCGATGACACCGTCGCCAAATCGCTGACCGAAGACGGCCCGTGAACCGAGACGCCGAGGCGTCCGACGACGAATTGGCCAGACGCGCTGCGGCCGGGGACGACCGCGCCTTCGCCGAGCTGGTGCGTCGTCACAAGGAAGGCTTGTATCGGCTCCTGCGCCGCTACACGGGCGATCCCGACGACGCCTATGAGGCCGCGCACGAGGCCTTCATCGCCGCCTGGGCCGCCCTCGGGCGCTACGATCCCAGCCGCCCGTTCGGCGCCTGGCTGCGCACCATCGCCATCAACAAGGCGCGTGATCGTGGGCGGCGGGCGTTGGTCCGGCGGCTACTGTTCGGGACCAGGCCTCTGGAGGACACCGAGGCGATGGACATCGCCGATCCCGCGGCGTCGGCCGACCACGACCTGATGGTCCGGCAGAGGCGGCAAAAGCTCGATCGCGCGATCGCGACCTTGCCGCCGCAGCTCAAGGAGTCCCTCCTGCTGACCGCCTTCGACGGCCTCTCCCAGCAAGAGGCGGCGGAGATCCTCGGCGTCTCGGCCAAGACCATAGAGACGCGCGTCTACCGCGCCCGCAAGCTGCTCGCCGAGCGCTTGGACGCCGACCTGCGTCTTTCGGTGGGCTAAGCGGCGCTTAGAGCCGCACCGCCCGCAACCGCAGGGCGTTGCTGATCACGCTGACCGAAGACAGGGCCATCGCTGCGGCCGCGATCTGAGGCGAGAGCAGCCAGCCGAACACCGGATAAAGCACGCCCGCGGCAACCGGCACGCCGGCCACGTTGTAGACGAAGGCGAACACCAGGTTCTGGCGGATATTGCGCATCACCGCGCGCGACAGCCGACGCGCCTTGACCAGCCCCTGCAGGTCGCCCTTGAGCAAGGTGACTCCGGCGCTCTCGATCGCCACGTCGGCGCCAGCGCCCATGGCGAGGCCCACTTCGGCAGCCGCCAGCGCCGGGGCGTCGTTGGCCCCGTCGCCAGCCATGGCGACGGCGCGGCCATCGGCCCTGAACTTCTGGACAACCTTGGCCTTGTCCTCGGGGAGCACCTCGGCCGCCACCTCGTCGATGCCGAGCTTGGCGGCGACGGCCTGCGCCGTCGTGCGGTTGTCCCCGGTCATCATCACCAGGCGAAGGCCTTCGGCCTTGAGCGCCTTGACCGCCTCGGGCGTGGAGGCCTTGATGGGGTCGGCGATGCCCAGAACGCCGGCCAGCTTGCCGTCGACGACGGCGAAGATCGTGGTCGTTCCCTCTCGGCGCAACGCCTCGGCATCGGCCTCGAGAGAAGCGAGGTCCACGCCCTGCTCGGCCATCAGCCGCGCGCCCCCGAGCACCACGCGCTTGCCGTCCACCACGCCCAGCACGCCCTTGCCGACCGGGGAGTCGAACTCTTGTGGCTCGGATAGGGCCAGCCCGCGCTTGTCGGCGGCGCGCAGGATGGCGTCGGCCAGCGGGTGCTCGCTGCTCCGCTCGAGGCTGGCCGCGAGGCGCAGGAGCTCGGCCTCGTCATGTCCGCCCACCACCCGGATCGTGGTCACGGCGGGGCGGCCTTCCGTCAAGGTGCCGGTTTTATCGATCACCAGGGTGTCGATCTTCTCCAAGCGCTCCAGCGCCTCGGCGTTCTTGATCAGCACGCCGGCCTGGGCGCCCCGGCCGACGCCCACCATGATCGACATTGGGGTGGCCAGGCCCAGCGCGCACGGACAGGCGATGATCAGCACCGACACCGCGGCGACCAACGCGTAAGCGAAGCGCGGCTCAGGACCCACGAAAGCCCAGACCGCGAAGGCGAGCACGGCAGCGGCGATGACGGCGGGCACGAACCAGGCCGAGACTTGGTCGGCCATGCGCTGGATCGGCGCGCGGCTGCGCTGGGCCTCGGCCACCATCTGCACGATGCGGGACAGGAGGGTGTCCGCGCCGACCTTCTCCGCCGTCATGACGAAGGCGCCGGTCTTGTTGATCGAGCCCGCCACGACCTTGGCGCCGGGCTCCTTGGCGACGGGCATCGACTCGCCGGTGACCAGGGATTCGTCGATGAACACGCGGCCCTCGGCGAGCTCGCCGTCCACCGGGACTTTCTCGCCGGGCCGCACGCGCAGCCGGTCGCCCACCTGGATCAGGTCGAGCGTGACCTCCTCGTCCGTCCCGTCTGCGCGGATCCGGCGGGCCGTCTTGGGCGCCAGGTTGAGGAGCGCCTTGATCGCCCCGGAGGTCCGTTCGCGGGCCCGCAACTCAAGCATCTGACCGAGCAGCACCAGGACGGTGATCACCGCCGCGGCCTCGAAATAGACCGGCACGGCCCCGCTCGGGTCCCGGAACGCCGACGGGAATACCCCAGGCGCCAGCGCCGCGACCATGCTGTAGAGCCAAGCCACCCCCACCCCCATGGCGATGAGGGTGAACATGTTGAGGTTGCGGCTCTTCACCGACGCCCAGCCGCGGACGAAGAAGGGCCAGCCGGCCCACAGCACCACCGGCGTTGCGAGCGCCAGCTGGATCCAATTGGACGCCTGACGGTTGACCAGCATCAGGCCGCTCAGGTGTCCACCCATCTCCAGGGCGAACACCGGCAGCGCCAGGGCGAGACCAACCCAGAAGCGACGGGTCATGTCCTTCAGTTCGTGGCTGGGCCCTTGGTCGGCAGTGATCGTTTCCGGTTCCAACGCCATCCCGCAGATCGGACACGAGCCGGGCCCGTCCTGGCGGATCTGCGGGTGCATCGGGCAGGTATAGATCGCGCCAGCCGGCGCAGGCGTCTCCGCCGCCTTGGACTTGCCGGCCAGGTAGCCGTCCGGACCGGCTTCGAACTTGGTCTTGCATCCGGCCGAGCAGAAGAAGAAGTCGCGCCCGCCATGCTCGGCGCGATGCGGGGTTGTGGCGGGGTCGACCTTCATCCCGCAGACCGGATCGAGAACGCGGCGACCATCGGCCGTGGCGGGACCGGCGCCATGGTGATGCGTAGGGTCGTGGGGATGATGGCGCTCGCTCATCGCTCGTCTCCGGCAGCTGCAATCGCGTGGGCTCCAACTACCTATATACCCCCATGGGGCATTTCAAGTATGCCCCATGGGGGTATATGAAGCGCACCAGGAGGCCCGTCCTTGACTGATCACAAGTCCAAATTGCTGAACCGGTTGCGCCGCATCGAAGGCCAGGTGCGCGGCGTCGCGCGGATGGTGGAGGAAGACCGCTACTGCATCGACATCCTCACCCAGACCCAATCGCTTCGGGCCGCCTTGACCAAGGTGGAAGCCGAGTTGCTCCGCAACCACGTGGACCACTGTGTCCGCGGCGCCTTCGCTTCCGGCGACGCGGCCGATCAGCGGCAGAAGATCGAAGAACTGGTGCAGGTGCTGCAACAGGCGGCGCGCTGAGGCGCCTGATAGAATGCCCGCGTCGGGCCTCGCGAAGCGAGTCGGCGCCCTCCGCCGTCGCCGCCGGAACGGGTTCCATCGCCATCTCGTCGGCGATGCGGGACATGCAGAGCGGACTATGCCCCGCCTTGACCCTCACCTTGGCCAATCCAGACCGCAGCGCACGGATCCTTCGCGTCGCGCCGAACGCCTATCAGGCGGCGCCGCAGCCGCGGACCGGCCTTGACGGACCAGGTCGTCCTCGGCTGATTTCGATCGAGATTCCACGCGGCGCCGGCTTGACCGCGCGATGGAGAGGATGGTCTTGTGATTGGGCGGGGATGGAGTCCCCCACGCTTAACCGCCATCCTGGCTGATGACTCCTACCAGTCGATTCGACGGTAGGACCATGTCCAAAATGCCCCTCAAACGCGCCATCTGGACCTGGGCGAGGCCATGATCCGCCCTGCCCTCTTCGCAGCCGGCATCGCCATCGCCGCCTATGGGCTCTACGGTCGCCAAGCGACCGCCGCACAGATTGAATTTGTAATCGCCGCCGCGACGGCGGCCGCCGCCCTATACGCCCTTATTCGAAGCGCCGTTGATCAGCTCCAGGGCCGACCGACGGGCCTCCTGCGTCCAGCGCTGGCGGCAGCCGGCCTCGCGGTCGCCGGCCTGCTGGTGGCCCGCCATGGGCGCTTTTGGCTGAGCGGCCTTGCGGGGCTGAATATGCTCCTCGCCCTGTGGCTGATTTGGGTTGCGCGGCGTGAACCACCCCCGCCCCCAGCATCTGGCAAACCGGCCGGCCCGTGGTCGCAATCGCCGGTGAAGCGGAAATCCTGATCGGCTAGGCGGCCGGCAACGGTCGCCGAAGGCGCGCATGAACCTCGAAGCAGCTGAGCCTCCGTTCGGCGCCGTCAGGCTGGTTGAGCGGCCTTCGAGCGCGAGATCGCCGCCCGATAGAGCGAAGCGCCCGCATAATCTCGGAACTCGAGGTCGAGATGGCCGCCGGCGAGACTGAACACGGCGAAACCGGAACGGGCCATCGCGAACTTCGTGCCGGCGATGCGGCTGGTCGGGCGCACCTCCGAGCCGGCCCCCGTGCAGATGTAGTTCACGCCGCCCACCTGCAGGTGCTGCAGGTCATGCTCGTGGCCGTTGATGTAGGCCTGGACGCCATGGCGTTGAAGCAGCGGCTTCACCTGCTCGACCAGCTCGACCGTGTTGCCGTGCTCGCTGCCGCCCGAATAGATCGTATGATGGCCGAACACCAGCTTCCAGGCCGCCAGCGACTGGCCGAGCTCGCGGTCGAGCCAGGCGAGTTGGGCGGCGACATCCTGGCCGGCCACATTGCGCGCGATCGTGCTCTCCACCTTGGCCCGATACGAATGGACCAGCGGCGAACTGTCGATGAAGAACAGATCCGCCTGTGGAAGCCCCGCGTCAGCGCCGCTGACCTTGTAGTAGCGGCTAGGCATACGCCAGCGCCCGCTGGTCTGCGCATAGTCGATCTCCGCCTGAGGCACGCCGCGATAGTCGTGGTTGCCCAGCAGGGCGTACCAAGGCGTCTGTAGGGCCGGCGCCGTGTAGATGTCCTCGAACGACGACTTCCACTGCGGGTCGTCCTTCGAGGTCACGCCGTTTTCGTAGAAGTTGTCGCCGGTGGAGACCACGAACCGGCTCCCGACCCGTTCGGCGGCCCGGCCCATCTGGATGGCCACGTCGCGCTGATGCGAGGCGCCGTCCCGGCCCCAGTCCCCGACCGCCAGGAAGCTCGCCGCAGGCTCCTTCGCCCGCGCCCACGTCGGGATCACCGCCGCCGCGCCCAGCGCCGGCAAGGCGGTGATGAAGTCGCGGCGCGTGGTCGAAGTCATAATCCTGGTCCCTCCTCGGCTCTCTGTGGACTTATCAATCCGGCGTGACGGTTTGGCGTCGCCGCGTAGCGCGAGCGCGCCAGGCGGCCCGCGCCACGCTTGCCGCCAGGATGGCGAGCAGTCCGCCGGCGAAGAGGGCGGCGAGACCGCCGGAGGGGGCCGGACCGGCCTGTCCGCGCACGACCAGGGCGGCGAGCGCGATCCACGCCAGCGCCAGGACCGCCAGCACGCCGTCGTCGACGAAGAGCCCCCAGAGCTCTCCTGCGACGCCTTTCAATTGCGAGATCATGGCGCGCCTCCAGCGCGGGCCGGGCCGACATCGGCGCCCCGAGCTTCACAGAACCAGCGGACCAGGGGCGTCAGCAGCAAGGCCAGCGCCAAGTAGGCGGCGATCAGGCCCGCGATGCTCCAGTCCGCGCCTGGCCAGGCCAGGCCGATCCCCTCCCCGACCCAGAAGGTGCCGAACGCCGAGAGCAGCACCCCGACGATGAACTTGAGCGCGTTTTCCGGAACCTGCGCCAAGGGTCGGTGCAGCAGAAGGCCGAGCCCGACGACAACAATCAGGGCGGCGGCGGCGCCCGCCATGGCCGGCAGCAGGAGTCCGCCGGCGGCGCCCAGGGCGATGACGATGAACACCACCTCCACCCCTTCGAGGATCACGATCTGGAAGGCGGCCGCGATCGCCATGCGATCCCAGGCGCCGGCGACGGCCGGCCCGTCCTGCAGCGCGGCCGTCTCCTTGGCGTAGGCGGCGGCTTCGTCGTGCAGGGCGATCAGGCCGCCCCAGCGGAGAATAGCCTTCCGCAGCCAGCGCAGTCCAAACAGCAGCAGCAGCGCGCCGACCACGAGCTGCAGGAGATCCAGTGGCGCATGCGCCAGCGCCGGCCCCAACGCGGCCACCAGGGCCATGAGCACCAGCAACCCGAGACCCGCGCCCGCCAGCGCGTGGCGCCAGCCGCGAACCGCGCCCACCGCCAGAACCACGGTGAGCGCCTCCACGAATTCCACCAGCGAGGCCAGGAAGGCCGCCGCCACGGTCGGACCAGCGTGCGCCCAGTTCAACATCCTGCGTCTCCTCGCGGGTGGCCCGCGTAGCACGGAGACCAAGCGGCGACGGCCAGCTCGCTCCCGCGCCTGGGAATGTAGCGGCTCAAACTACGGAAGCAACGGATATGAACGTCAGGAGCATATAAATCCGATCATTGACTTGTAACGGTCGTAACATCACAATTCGGGCATGCCGAACATGTGGATTCTCCTGACCTACAAAGTGCCGTCCGAGCCCGCCGCCAAGCGCATCGCGCTGTGGCGCAAGCTGAAGGGCATGGGAGCCGTCTATCTTCAGAGCGGCGTCTGCCTGCTGCCAAAGACCGACGATCACCTCCGACGGTTGAAGATGTTGGAAAACGACGCCGTCGAGATGGGCGGCGAGGCGGTGCTGCTGGAAACCGGCCCGCTCGACCGCGCGCAGGAGGACAAGGTTGTCGGGCGCTTCAAGGCCGACCGCGATGAAGCCTATAGCGAGTTCCTGCACAAGTGCGCCGATTTCGAAGCGGAGATCGCCAAGGAGACGGCCGACGAACATTTCACCTATGCCGAGCTGGAAGAAAACGATGTCGACCTCGAGAAGCTGAAGGGCTGGCTGGCCAAGATTCGGAAGCTCGATTTCTACGACGCGCCACTCTCGGCCGAGGCGGACGCACGTCTTCAGCACTGCGTCACGCTGCTGGAAGCCTACGCCCAGCGGGTGTTCGAGGCGCACGAAGAGAACCATCCGGTCCCACCCGCCAAGGGCGCGAAGGGCAAGCCATGAGCGACCAGGACCAGGCGCTGCGGCGCGTGGTCGCCATCGTCGCGGCCCTGAACCTCGCCTATTTCGGGATCGAGTTCGCCGTGGCGCTGTCGATCGGCTCGGTCTCCCTGTTCGCCGACAGCGCCGACTTCTTCGAGGACGCGGCGGTCAATTTCCTGATCTTCGCCGCGCTCGGCTGGTCCGCCACACGCCGCGCTAAGGTCGGCATGATGCTGTCCGCCGTCCTGCTCGCACCGGCGCTCGCCTTCCTGTGGACCTTGTGGACGAAGGTCCATGCGCCCGTCCCGCCGGCGGCGATCCCGCTCAGTGTCACCGGCGTGGGCGCGCTGGCGATCAACCTGTTCGCCGCCTCCCTGCTGGCGCGCCACCGCCACCATGCCGGCAGCTTGACTCGAGCCGCGTTCCTGTCGGCGCGCAATGACGTGCTGGCCAACATCGCGATCATCGCCGCCGGCCTCATCACCCTGCGCTTCGCCTCCCTGTGGCCGGACGTGATCGTCGGCCTCGGCATCGCCGTCATGAATCTGGATGCGGCGCGGGAAGTCTGGACGACGGCGCGCGATGAGCACCGCATCGCCAAAGCCCAGCCATGAACTGGCCGAAGTCGCAACCCCACCCCGGATAAAGCCCATGGATAAGGCCCTCACCATCGGCATGTTGCTGTCCGGATTGTTCTTCGGATGGACGATCGGATCGCACTACACCGGCGCGACCATGGGCATGGCCTACGGGACCGGCATCATCAAAAGCCGCACCTGGGCCACCATCCTGATCGCCGTGTTCGTGATCCTGGGCGCGACCTTCGACAGCTCGCACGTCGTCTCCACCGTCGGGACGGGCATCATCCGCGACCAGGACCTGACGCCCCTCGGAGCCATGGTGATGATGCTGACCGCCGCCCTGGTCACGGCCGCCAACACCTGGATGAAGTGGCCGGTCTCCACCTCGCAGCTCGCCTGCTTCTCGGTCGTGGGCGCGGCGCTGGCCATGCACGCCCCGATCTTCTGGGGCACGACGATAATTTTCTTGTTCGTGACCTGGGTCGGTACGCCGATCGTGAGCGGCTTCCTCGGGTTCGGCTTCACCCGCGTCATCGATGGGGTCAGCCGCCGCTATGGAACGCGCGCCGAAAAGAGCCTGCGCTGGCTGCTGCTCGCCGCGTCGTGCTACGCCGCCTATACGCTGGGGGCCAACAACACCGGCAACGCCGTGGGCGTGTTCTACGGCCTGCACAAGATGAGCCAGATGCAGGCAGGGTTGGTCGGCGGCGTCGTCATGGCGATCGGCGCCCTGACCTGGGGCCGTCCGATCCTCGACAAGGTCGGCAAGGGCCTGGTCGATCTGGACTTGAACATGGGCCTGGGCGCGAAGCTGGCCCAGAGCTTCACCGCCCACACCGCCGCCTGGATCGGCTATCCGACCTCCATGAACCAAGCCCTGCTCGGCGGCATGGCCGGGGCGACCGGCGCGCGCGGCCGCGAGCCGATGAGTTGGAAGGCGGTCAAGGAGATCGCCTTCTCCTGGGTCTTCACGCCGGTGCTCGCGGGTATCGTGTCGTTCATTCTCTACACGGTGCTGTCATGGCTGCTCCGGACCCACTGACGGTCAAGGCGGTGGCGGCGATCTGGATAACGGCCGATGAGGCGGGCTCGCCATGACGCCGCTCGCGCGCGCTAAATCCTGGCGGCCTTTCCACCCCATGAGCGCCGGATGGTTCGGCCGCCCGTTGAGCCGATCTGGACCGATCTGGATTTCCTGGGTTGGGTGCATCGCTCCGGCCACCTGGGCTTTGTCGTGGTGGAGGGCGCACGCGATCCGTTGGGGATGGCGCTGGAGCGGAACGTCATTCGGACCCATGGCGCGCGCCGCTTCATGTGCGATCTGTGCTGCACCCTGCACGGCCAGGGCGGCGTCGCCAGCTTCACCCGCTGGAACCGTGGGCGCACGATGGCGCGGGGGGCCATGCTGTGCGCCGATCTGGGGTGCGGCGCCTACGTCCGAGGGCTGCGAAGCACTGATTGCGTCCATATGGCGGAAACCCTGTCGATGAGCGAGAAGATCGGGCGCCTGAAGCTCAATCTGCGCCGCTTTGCGGACGTTATGGATTTCAGCCGGAGCCCGGGTGTGTGACGCCTGTTGCGGATCGTTGGACCTCGGCGTCCACAGCTTCAGCCTCGGTCAAGCCGGGCGCTCACAGGGCGCGTCGGCCTGGTCCCGCACCACCGAGGCCCAATAGGCGAGGATCTGCCCTTCGTCGGGACAATCCTCCGCGACGACGACCGCGAACAGCCCAAGGAGATCGCTGAACTCCGCCACCGACTGCACGCCGACCCCTTGCAGCAGGCTGGCGATCGTCGCCACCAGCTCGCCCCGGGCCTGGATCGATTGCAGATCCCTCATTGCGGCGAAAGCCCGACGAACGAGATCACCAGCAAAATTAGCGCCGCCGCCCAGCAGGCGGCGATGGCCCATAGGGTTGGGTCACGGCGCCGGCGGATCGCGGCGCTTTCGTCCTTTGCGCAGGGTCTGGGGTGGCGCGGCGCCGGGCGGAGGTTCGGCGAAGAGCGCGGCGATCGGGACCTCCAGAGCCGCCGCCAAGCGATCGAGAAGATCGACAGACGTGTTTCCCTGCTCTCGCTCAAGCTCGCTCACCCACGCCCGGTCGACGCCCGCGTCAGCGGCGAGACGCTCCTGTGAGAGCCCCCGCGCCGTCCGCAGCAACCTAAGATTCCAAGCCAGAAGAGACCGCCCACCCATCGGAGCAGGTGGCCATTTCTGTCGTCGTTAAAACCACTGGCGATAGACTACAATTTAACGGTTGCAGATCAACGGACCGTTCGTCGCGCCCGCGCCGAACATAAACTCAATGGGTTAAGCGTGAGCGTAGCGGCGCGGTCCAAGTATCAAGGACGCTTCGCGCCTCTGGATCGAGACGATCGGCGACCAGGGCGAGTAAGGCGTGGAATTCGCGCCGCTGTTCGCCGTCGGCGCGGTCGAGCATGGCCATCAGGAATGCGCCGAACTTGGCGCTGGCGGCCGACAGAGCTGTATCGCGTTCGTTCATGGCCGCATGGCCTGATAGACGTCGTGCACAGTCAGCCTCAGTATCCCGAGAAGTTCATACAATAGGCGCGCCGAAACCCGCGTGGCGCCGGACTCGTAGTCACGCAGCTCGTGCGCGCTCGCGCCAATCCGGCGCGCGACCTCGGTCTCGGCCAGTCCCAGCGCGCGACGGCGGCGCGCTAGCGCCTGCCCTACGACGATATCAACTGGATTCGCCAGGAGCGCCTCCTCGCTTGCCGTGGCCATTACCGCAGCGTTCAGTCCGCCCCGCCGATGAATGGAATACTCCGTGGAGAAATACTCTTCAACGCCGTGCTGTCTTGCGGATGGAGATCCGTGCGATTCTAGCCTCCAACATAAAACGGCTTCGGGCCCACGCGGGCTTGTCGCAGGAGGAGCTTGCGGACCGGGTCGGGATCGACCGGACCTATGTCAGCGCCCTCGAGCGGAAGATCTACGCCGCCAGCATCGACCTTGTCGCCCGCATGGCGGCCGCGCTCGGCGTCGAAGCCTACGAGCTGCTCCGCGAGCCCGCGGAGACGGTGTCTGAGGGCGCGGAAAGCGGCTCTAGGCGATAGCCATCGCCCTCGCGGCCGAGCACGCGGGTTACGGATCGGACCCGGCGGCCCTCAGGGGTCCGCTCGATGAACACCACCAGATTGATGGCCTGCGCGATCGCCCGGTAGGGCACGCGCTGGGTCACCTCGCCGATCAAGTCCTCCAGCCGCGACAGGGCCTCCGCGGCGCTGTTGGCGTGGATGGTGGCCAGCCCGCCCGGGTGGCCCGTGTTCCATGCCTTCAGGAGATCGAGCGCCGAGCCGTCGCGCACCTCTCCGATGATGATGCGGTCGGGCCGTAGGCGCAGGGTGTCCCGGACCAGGTCCGTCATGGTGACCGGCGGGTCGGTGCGCTTGGTCAACATCTCGAGCCGATCTTCGGCGGAACACTGCAGCTCCGCCGTGTCCTCGATCAGCACCACCCGGTCGCCGGCGAAGGCGGGTTCGGCCAGGATGGCGTTCGCCAGAGTCGTCTTGCCGGAGCTGGTCCCGCCGGCGATCAGCAGGTTCTGGCGACTGCGCGCCGCCGCTCGCAGCGCCTCCGCCATCGCCGCCGTCATGATCCCCTCGCGGACATAATCCTGCAGCGTGAACACGATCTCCGGCCGCTTGCGGATGGCGAAGGCCGGGTTGGCGACGATCGGCATGAACGCGCCCTGGAAGCGCTCGCCCGTTAGCGGCAGGGTGGCGCTGATACGGGGCCGCTCCTTGGTCACCACCTCCCCGACGTGGTCGGCCAGGAGCCGGAGGATGCGGTTGGCGTCGTCTGGCGCGAGGCGCTCGCCCGTGAACGACCGGCCCTCCCCGATCCGATCGACCCAGATCTTGCCGTCGGGATTGACCATCACCTCGACCACATGGCGATCGGCCAGGGCTGCGGCGATGACCGGCCCCATGGCTTGGCGGAGGGCAGCGACCTTGCGGTCGGCGACGACGGAGCTGATGTCGGCCATCCCCTGCGCCTACGCCAAGCCGTCATCATCGACGTCCACGGCTGCGGGGTGCAGCCGGTGGACCTCGACATAGTCGCCCGGGTCGATCCGCGGCGGCTCCGCCACCGGCGGGGTGACCCCTTTGAAAGGCGGCGGCGGCTCCCCCACGGCGCGCACGCCGAGCCAATCGACGTGAGGCTTACACGGCCAGTCGGCGGCCCCCGGCTTCTGCTGGTAGGCCGCCGGCTGGCCGTGGAAATAGTCGCCCGTGCGCGCCTTGAAAAAGGACTCCTCGTAGTACCGGATCTTGTCGGCCAGGATCGGCTTGGCGTTGTTGACGAACAGGAACTGCTTGCCGTCGGCCAACCCGCGGACGTCCTCCTCGGAAAGGATATAGCGCTGCTGTTCCGATTGGTTGGTCGAGCGGTGATGGCGGCCGAAAATGGAGCGTGGATCGGAGAAGCTTTCACGCATTTCCAGGGCCTTGCCGGCCCGCCGCGTGACCTTCTCGATGCTGGTTGGCTCGGAGGTCGCGAAGGCGGCGGTGATGTGCATGTTGTCGAACAGCGGGGTCTTGTCGCCGTACTTCGAGAACACGTCGTTGAAGCTCTGGCAGATCAGGTGAGCGGTGATGCCGTAACCGGCCATCTCGCCCATGGCGTTCTCCAGGAATGGCAAGCTGCCGAGCTTGGGGAATTCGTCGAGCAGCAGCAGCAGCCGATGTCGTTTCGGCCGGCGCCGGCTGTCGAGATGCTCGCTCTCCATCAGGCTGTTGATGGTCTGCCGGGTGAACACCCTGACCAGAAAGGCCAGGCGGTCGGCGTGGGCCTGCGGCGTGATCATGTAGAAGCTGACCGGCGCCTCCGCGCACACCAGATCGCCGATCGAGAAGTCGGACCAGCTGGTGGCGTAGTCGACCAGGGGATCGGCCCACAGCGACAGCGAGGCGCGGCAGGTGGCCAGCACGCTGGAGCGCACGCGGGGGTCCATGCTGCTGAGGGCCTTGGCGCCGAGCAGGACCTCCGGATGGGTTTCCGGAATCGGTTCGCCGTCCTCGTCCTTCGCGAGCCCGTCGGGGGCGTGGACGTCCGGCCGGTGGCGGTGCTGCGTGTGCATCATCGCATGCAGGGTCGGCTCGATGTTGATCAGCAGCCGCCGCACCTGCGCGAGGTTCTTCTTCTCGTCCGGTTCGCTGTAAAGCACGTGGAGGATCACCGCCGTGAAGAAGTCCGTGGCGCTCTGATCCCAGAAGTTCAGATCGCCGGCCTTGCGGCCCAGCGGGTCCACCAGGATGCCGACCACATTCTGGATGTCGGCGATCTCCATAATCCCCTTCCGCACCTCGAACAGGGGATTCCAGCGCACCGTGTTGGGGTCGGTCGGGGCGAAGTAGAACACATGGCTGAACCGCTTCCGATGGTCGGCGGTGATGTGCCAGAGCTCGCCCTTGCGGTCGTAGATGAAGGCGCTCTGCGGCCAGGCGACCAAGGTTGGAACGACGTGGCCGGACCCCTTCCCGCTGCGCGACGCGCCGACGATGATGGCGTGTTCCACCCCCTGATAGGTGAGATAACGGCCGGCGAAACGCCCAAGCACCCGGCCCCGGATCTCGCCCTTCGGATCGATCAGCTTGGCGCGCCGCACGTCCGCCAGTTGCGCCCAGGCGCGCGCGCCGAATGTCTTGGGTGAACGCCCGGCCCGGCGCATCACGCCGACAGCGATCGAGATGGGGATCATCGCCGCGCCAAGGCCCCACAGCGACGCCTCGTCGAAGGCGTGGGGATAGCTGCGCTCGTATGCGGCGTACCAGCCGACGAAGGCCCAGGGCGGATAGATGCGGACAGCTCCGACGTCCGCCCATCCGCCGCCGAACGGCCGCGGATAGCGGAAGACTGCCGCCACGTCCTGGGTGGCGACGGCGAGTCCCAGGAGCCCGGCCAAGGCGACCAAGACGATGAACAGGCGCAGGCGAGTCGACGGGGCCATGGCGCGCTCCTAGGGGCTGGGATAGAGGCTGCGCGCCAGGCGGCGGCCGCGGCCTTGATTGAGCCGCTCCACCGCCTGCTTGCGGGCAGGAGCGGGATGGCGGGCGATGGCCGCCCGGGCCGGCTCCCCGACGCTGCGCAGGAACCGGGTCGCGTCCGGCGATTGGGCGGGCACACGCAGGCTCCGTTCCCCCAGCTCCTCCGCCACGACCAGGTCGTTGAGGGTGCGCGTCGCCGTCGCGATCCGCCGGTCCATGCGTTTGATTTTGCGTTCCAGCGTGCGCCGCCGCCGCATGCGCTCGGCCGCCTGATCCAAGCCGGGCTGGCGGCGGGCGGCGATGGCGTTTTGTCCCGCCGGCGAACGCAGCCAGGCCTGGTGGAAGCTGTATCGGAGTTCCGCCTCGCGGGCCGCTTTGCGCGCGCGCGCCAGCGCATTGAGCTCGGCATGTTTCGCCCAGATCATCCGCGCCGGATTGCGGATCCAAGCGACCAGCTCCAACCGTCGGCGCCGCACCTGGCCAATGCGGGCCTCGGTCCGCCGAAGTTGCGCCTGGGCGCGGGCCCGCGCCTCCCAATCGGCCTCGAGAAGCTTGCGCTCGATGAGGCGCGGGCTCGGCATCTGCGGCGAGGCGAGGCTCTCCCGCTCGCGCGTCCAAGCGTCCCGGTCGGCCGTGAGTTCGGCGCGCACGCGCGCCGCCTCGGCGACCAGCTTGTCGATCGGCGCCTCGACGAGCGGCGCCCGGGCCTGCAGCCGATCGGCGGTCTTGGAATAATCGCGGCGCAGCCGTTTGGCGGTGTCGTTTCGCGCGCCGACGTCACGGTTCCGCTCGCCTCTTTCGGTGCGCCGATTCTTGCGTTCGAGGGCCGTCGCTGACGGCCCCAGATGCTCCGTGGGATCACGATCGACGCCCTGGGCCGCCAAGCTGAGATGGGACACTTGAGGCGCGTCCGGACCGAGGTGGCGGCGCAGGTGTTCATTCTGGATGTCCGCCCAGCCCGCGCGCCAATCGCGCACCTGCTTTGGCGACCACCAGGCCGGTTCCTTCGGCCCGAATCCCTCCGGCGTCACCCGTCGTGTCGTCACCAGGATGTGGGCATGGAAGTTCCGTTGGTCGCCCTGCTTGCCGGGGAGGTGCATCGCCACGTCCGCGATCATGCCGCGGGCCGTGATGTGCTGGGCCACAAACGCTCGAACCAGGTCGCGGCGCTGCTCGAAGTTCAGCTCGTGCGGCAGCGCCAGCAGCACCTCGCGGGCTGGCACGGCGTCCTTGCGCGCCTCCCGCTTCTCGGCCGCATTCCACAACGTCTCCCGATCGCGGTACGCCGCCGGCGCCCCGTCCGGCAGCACGATCTCGGCATGTTCGACCCCGGCTTTCCCAGCGAAATCGAACTCCATGGCCAGTCGCTCGTCGGTGAGCGAGGTCCCTGATCTGTAGGCGGCGGCGGCCACCGCCGAGCGCCCCTGCGAGCGCTGAATGGTCTGAACCTGGCAGAGGTAGGACGCCACCGCCTTCGCTCCTTCACCGGCCCCACGGGCCGGCGGGATCGCTAAGGGCAGCGCCCTTGGCTCAACCGACCAGCGGGAGCTGATCTTCGGTCGGTTGAGGTGTCGGGCGGAGCCTGACCGCAAGGGTCGGGTAGGCGTAGCCCAACTGACCCGTATATGCGCCCTTGTCCTCAACTTCGTCGACGAGCAGCATGGACCACAACGCAGCAAATTGGTAGAAAAACCACGCGAGGCAGGGGATTTTATGTTTTGCTGCTATGGCGACGCTCCTGGACAAACGCCGGCGCAACGCCCGGCCTTCGAAATACCGCCCTCGAACCGAGGCGCAAAAGCAGCGCCGGCGCGAGCTCTGGGAAGCCCGCGCCGAGGCGCGCAAGGCGCGCGATGTCGAGGGCGAAGAGGCCCGACTGAAGGTCCGCCTCGAGGAGCTGGAGACGGCGCTCCGCGACATCGGTCGAACCGGTGTTCATAACCGCCGTCACGCCCGTCCCCTCGATGAGATCAGCGACGACGCAGAGCGCTTCGCCGTCCTCAAGGCGCGTGTGGAGCGGCTTGAGGCCCTGTGGTCGATCAACCGGCGCAAACGCGAGACGCGCGGGAAAATCATCATCGGCGGGGCGATGCTGGCGGAGCTGATCGACGCCATCGCCGCCGGCGACACCGACTTCCTGACGTCCTTGCTCGACGTCCTCGACCGACGGGTCGAGGCCATGCCGGACCGGCTGACCGTCAAGGAGCTTCTGGGTCAGGCGCCCTTGCCGTTGCGGCCCGGCGGACTGCCCGAGGAGCCGGCGGAGACGGCCCTGGCGAAAGCCGCCGGGGCCGAACCGGACTTCGATGCGATGGTGCACTCCGCGATGGCCGAAGAGACCCTTCTGCGGCCATCCGAGATCGATGACGACTACGCCGATCTCGATGGCGAGTGGCAGGCTCACGCCTAAGGTCGGCCGTCGCTCACCAGACCGTCGCGGCCCACGAACAGCGCCTGCGCCGGGTCGCCGACGTGGACCGCCGCGGCCGGCGCGCCGCCCGGTGCGGACGGCGGCGGATCGCTCGCTTCCACCGCCACGTCGGTATGGTTGGCGCCCACGAACATCGAGTCGTTGGCGCGCAGGGACGGGCCCCCGCGCGCGGGGGCCCCGGCGCCCCCGCCCCGCCCTGGATCGGCATAGAAGGTGTGGGCGCCGATGACGGCGGAGGGCGTCGCGCCGCCGAAGTTCACCAGGCGCGGCGAGACCTCCCCGAGGCGCGCGCGCCGGGCCACGATCTCCGGATTCTGGAAGTAGCGGGCGCCGTTCGTCAGGTCCGGCAATCGGCCATCGATCGCCAGGTTCAGGATGGTGTCGATCCGCGCCTGCTGGGCGGCGCTGACGGGCGGCAGGCCGCGCCAGTCGCCGCCTGCCCGCATGACCGGCTCGAACTGGCTGCGGGCGTTCACGACGCTCTCCACGCTCGTCCCCCACCGTCCGTCGGCCAGCCGGTTGAGGATCGCGTAGACCACGGCCGCCAGCCCGCTGTCGCCCTGATTGCCAGCCTCCGCATAGGCCACGCGGGCCATGGCGTCGCGCGCCGCCGGCGCGCTCAACGCCCGGGCCAGCGCGTCGGCCGCGCCAGACCGCGCGGGGGCTGTGGAGACCGCCGTCGGCGGGCAGACCACGCCAGGCGGCAAGCTCACGGAGCCCGGATTGCGCGCCAGGACGGCGCACAGGCCGGCGATCGCGGCGGCGTCCATCAGCGCCCCTCCCCGAACTGCAGAACGGGCGTGAACACGCCCAGGATCGACCCTGTCGGCACAGGCCCGAAGTAGCGGCTGTCGAAGCTGTTGGGCACGCGCGCCGAGAACACGAACACCTCGCCTTCGCCGAGCGCACGACAGCCGATCCAGCGAGGAAGCGCCCTCCCCTGCGCATCGGCGATGACGACCGGGGCGAGGTCGCGATCATTGACCACCAGCCGGCCCGTGGTGGTGCAGACGCGATCGCCGGGCCCCGCAGCAATCGCCTTCAGCAGGGGCACGCGATGCAGGTAGTTGAGCCGGCCATCGGCGTAGGCGAACACGCTCGGCGGCGCCCAGAAGGCGACGATCCGGCCCGGCGCTGGGGCCTCGCCCACCCGGGCGTAGAAGCCCAGCGGCTCGCTCGGAGTCGTGTTGAGGAGGATTTCCGGGCGCGTCCCGAGCAGGCTCACGGCCGTCGCCAGGATGAGGCCTCCGGCGAGCACCGCGAGGAAGGTGGTCGCCGCCGTGGGGTGAATCATCGGGTCGGCCCTTGTGCAGTATTTCAACGAAATACTGCCTAACCGGCAAAAGGATCAAGGCGCCGGTGATCGCCGCGCGCCGATCGCAGCCGGCTAGCGGCCGGTCTTCGCCTTGTGCGCGCGCACGTTCTGGGCCTTCCAGGCCAGCATGGGCATGGCGGCGATGCGGGCTTTCACGGCGTCGTCGACGTCGAGTCCGGAGGGGTCGATCTCGCCAGCGTCCAGCAGGCGATCGAGGAAGCCGGTCTCCCCGGGCGTGCGCTCGAAGAGCGCCGCAAGCCCCTCCCGACATTGGGTGATCGTCTCGGCGATCCAGGCGTCCGGCCCGCCCGCCGCGTCGAAATAGCCGCGGGGCAGGCAGATCGCGAGCTTCTGCCTCAGCTCGCGCGGATCCCCGCCGATGTCGGCGAGGCTGGCCTCGCGCCAGTCGCGCCGGCCCGCGGCGCCCCAGGCCAGGACGCCGGCGCGGATCAGTCGCCAGTCGAGATTCGGCTTGGCCAGGATACGGCGCGCATCGAACAGGTCGCGCGCCGCGCGGCGGTCGAACAGGGCCACCAGCTTGCCCGCCACGATCTCGTGGAGGTCGAGCACCGGGATGCGCTCGGCGATGGAGCCGCCCAGGGGATTGGAGCTCATGAGCGCGACGCCGAAGAGCGGCGCCCGCGCCATGAAGTTGAGGTCCACTTCGAGGCTGGCGCCGCCGCCCAGCGCGGAGGCGAATCGGGCCACCCATTTGCCGCCGGCATGATCGTCCGGCTGGCGGCGGACTTGGTAGGCCTGGGCCTCCAGCAGGCGCGCGAGCGCCTCGCCGACCAGCGGCCGATCGGCTTCCATCTGGGCCCGATCCAGCGCGCCGATGTAGTTCAGGTCGATGTCGACGGAGAGGCGATCCAGCTGCAGGTGGAACAGGTTCAGCGCCGTGCCGCCCTTCAGCGCGACCCGCGACTTGAGCACCGGATCTTCGGCGATCGCCTGCAGCAGGTCGAGCAGCCGCAGGACCTTCTCGAGCGTCTCCGCCGGGAGGGTGGATTCGCCGGCGAGGCGCTGCAGCGTCTGCGCCGAAGGCGCGACCATCACAGACCCTCGAAGGGCTGATCGACGACGGCTCTAGGCAGGATCACACCCCAGCCAGGCGCCGCCCTCCCCTCCCCCGTCGCGGCGCCCAGCGCGTAGCGTGCCTGGCGCGGCGCGAGTGCGCGCACGGACTCGAGCGCGGCGTCCGGGACGCGCAGGGTCTCGCGGCGGCGTTCCAGCCACCAGCCCGCCGCGCCGGCGGCGGTGGCGTTGCCGTTGGCCCGTAGATGCGAGATCAGGCGGTCGACATCGATGCGGCTCACGAGGTCGAGGCTGTTGAGCAGCTCCTCGGCCCCGCCGGCGAGGTCCGGGCGATCGAATAGGTCGGCGATCGTGCGCTCCAAGGTCGTCGCGGAGACCGGCTGACCGATCCGGTCCAGGGTGACCAAACTGTCGGGGCCGAGCGGCGCGGATGGCCGCACGAAGCGGCAGGTGAAGTCCGAGGTCTCCAACACGCCCAATTCGCCCGCCGTGATCACCTGGACGTCGAACTCCGAAGAGTAGGCGAAGCCGTGAAGCTCCAGCGCGGAATGGTAACCGATGACGGCGCCCGGCCGGAGCTTCGACGCAACCACGAATCGGTCGACCCACCAGGTCTCGGGATTGGCGTGCTTGGGCACCGAGGCGTAGACCCCGCGTGTCAGGCGCTTGATGTTGCCCGCCCGGACATGCTGGGCCAGCATGGTGGTGACGGTCTTGTCCTTGGAGACCCGGCCGACCGCGCGCGCGTATTCGTCCCGTGTGAACACGGGCGTCGCGCTGAAGAACGGGGCGGACAGGTTTCGGGGCATCCAGTTTAACAGAACGGCTCAAAGCGATATATAAAGTATGGCTTGGGTCGGCTTAACGCAATATCTCTGAACTGAGCGGGCGTCGGCGTCGCGATTGCCCTGCGATCATCGATCGGCGCCTCGCGGCCTGCGCGGGCGGCGCCGCGGGGCGGATTAAGTCCGCGCAGAACCCCGAGAACCCCGCCTGCGACGGTGATGGGTTCCGCCCAGCTCTTACGTGGTTAACGGTCTGTTAACCACCTGGGCGTGATTGAACCTATTCAACGACTCAGTCGTCGCTTTTCATTCAAGCCGATTCGCTAAAGGGTATCGACGTCCTTTCTCTCGGGAATCATCCACAATGAATTCAACCCTTGGCGACGCGGAGCGGATCGGTCAGCTCGCGCAATCCGGAGAGCAGATGGTCGAGCGGCTGCGCCGCACGGCCTTCCTGCCCGGCAGCATCAAGGCCCTGAACGTGCGCGTCGGCATCGCCGAGGCGGCCGAGTTGCTCGGATGCTCCACCAATCGCATCCGCATGGCCGAGCAGGATGGCCGCCTGCCCCCGCCGCCCGAGAGCGAGGCCGGACGGCGGCTGGGCTATAGCATCCCGGCCCTGCTCAACATGCGCGAGGTGCTGGGCGCCTCGCCGCGGCGGGGTCCGGCCGACCCGCCCGCCATCATCACCGTCCAGAACTTCAAGGGCGGGGTGGGCAAGTCCACCGTGACCACCCACCTGGCGCACTATCTGGCTGTCGCCGGCTATCGGGTCCTGGTCGTGGACTGCGACAGCCAGGCCACCACCACCACCCTGTTCGGATTCAATCCCCACTTCGCCATCCGGCGCGAAGAGACCCTCTATCCCTATCTGTCGATCGAACCAACGGAGGACGACCTCCGCTATGCGGTGAAAACGACCGCCTGGCCCAACGTGGACCTGATCCCGTCCAACCTGCAGATGTTCGACGTGGAATACGAGCTGGCGGCCGCCGGCAGCGGCGGCGGCGGCGGGCTCGCCTCGCGTTTCCGCAAGCTGCGCGAGGGACTGTTCACCCTCGCGCAGGACTACGACGTGGTGCTGCTGGACCCCCCGCCCGCCCTGGGCACGATATCGCTGGCGGTGATGCAAGCGGCGAACGCCTTGCTGGTGCCCTTGGCCGCCACGACGCCCGACTTCTGCTCGACGGTGCAATTCCTGTCGATGATGGACCAAGTGATAGGCCAGCTCACGGCGGCCGGGATCGCCGTGGAATATGATTTCTGCCGACTCATCTGCTCCAAGTTCAACGCCAACGATCCCAGCCACAACATGGTCCAGCAGGTCATGGAGCAGGCCTTCGGCGCGTCTCTGCTCCCCGTGCCGATCCTGGAGTCCGCCGAGATCAGCCACGCGGCCCTGCGGATGATGAGCGTCTACGAGCTCGAAAAGCCGATCGGCACGCCCAAGACGCACAAGCGGTGCCGCTCCAACCTCGATGAGGCGCTTTCGCAGATCGAACAGCTGATCCGGCGGCGCTGGGGACGGGCCGATGCGCCCGCCCCGGCCGCGCTGCAGATCGCGGTCTAGGGGGGCGGGATGTCCAAGCGCCAATCCGACTACCTCAGCTCCCTGCTCAGCGATCCGTCGCCAGCCCCGGCGGGGCCTCATGAGGCGGCGACTCCCCTCCCCTCGCCCGCCGCCGAGGCGCCCGCGAGGCCCGCTGGGACGACCTTGCTGGCACGGGAGTCCGCGCTGGCGCGGATCGCCACCGGCGAGGTCAAGCAGGTGACCCAGCTGCTGCTGGACCCCGCGCGCGTGCGGATCTGGCCGGGCAACGCCCGGCACCAGGCCAGCCTCACGGAAGAGAACTGCCGCGACCTGATCGACTCCATCCTGTCGGAAGGCGGCCAGAAGATGCCGGTCGTCCTCCGCCGCGTCGCCGACGATCCTGACCACGAGTACGAGCTGATCGTCGGCACGCGCCGGCACTGGAGCGTCAGCTGGCTGCGGGCCAACAACTACCCGCACATCCAGTTGCTGGCCCAGGTCCAAAATCTCGACGACGAAGCCGCCTTCCGGCTCGCCGACCTCGAGAACCGGGCCCGGCGGGACGTCTCCGATTTTGAACGCGCCCGGAACTATCGGGAGGCCTTGAAGACCTACTACGGCGACAAGCAGAACCGCATGGCTGAGCGCCTCAATCTGTCGAAGGGCTGGCTGTCGAAGATGATGACCGTGGCGGCGATGCCCGATTGGGCGGTCGCCGCCTTCGCCAGCCCGGCCGACATCCAGCTGAAGGTCTGCTACGGCCTCGCGCAACGTCTGGCCGGACTGGCCGAGAGCGATCCGAAGGCGCTCAAGGGCGCCAAGGCGGAGGCGGAGGCGGTCGCGGCCGACCAGGCGCGGCGTCGCGCGCGCGGGGAGGGGGGCATTCCCTCGACCGACGTCACCCGGCGGCTGCTGGCCGCCACCCAGGCCGCGGTCGACGCCGGCGAGCCGCTGTACCGCGCCGACTCGGCGCATGGTCGCCTGGCGGTGTCGGTTCTCTCGTCCAACCGGAACGGCGCGACGGTGCGGATTCATGCGGGGTCCGGCGCCAGCGACGAAGAGATCGTGGCCATGGTCGCCGAGGCGCTTACGGCGCTGAGGGCGAAAGGGAAGGGCGTCGCCGCCTGAGAGGTGTTTCCCCGGGGAAACACCTCGGGACGCGACGATGGATTGAAGCAGGTGTTTCCCCGGGGAAACACCTCAGTGGAGGGGGACCGGGTGTCGGGCCGCCGGAGCGTGGAAGCGAAGATGACCGACCGGCAAGTCCCGCAGGACGATCAGATCGACCTGTTCCTGCCCTACCTGGCCGACCTCGACCTGCGCGACCAACGCGAGATGATGGAGCGGCCGTTCTTCAGCCTCGCCAAGTCGAAGCGACTGAAGCCGATCGACTACACCTCGCCGGACGGCAAGACCTGGGTCCACGTCTCGGCCAACCCGAACTACGGCATGGCGACGATCTGGGACGCCGACATCCTCATCTATTGCGCCAGCGTGCTCAACGACATGAAGGAGCGCCGCGCCAACGAGATCCCGCGCGTTCTGCGGGTCATGCCCTACGACATCCTACGCAGCATCGGCCGGCCGGTCAGCGGGCGCGCCTACGCGCTGCTGGGCGCCGCCCTCGACCGGCTCCAGTCCACGACCATCAAGACCAACATCCGCGCCGAGCAGCGCCGCGAGGCGACCTTCTCCTGGCTCGACAGTTGGAGCCAGATCGTCGACGAGCGCACGGACCGGTCCCGCGGAATCTCCCTGGCGCTGTCCAACTGGTTCTACGAGGGCGTGTTGATGACGGGCGGGGTCCTGTCGATCGATCGGGCATACTTCGGTATTACCGGCGGGCGGGACCGCTGGCTCTACCGGGTAGCGCGCAAGCATGCCGGCGGGGCAGGGGAGGCGGGCTTCTCCATCGCCCTGCCCACCCTCTTCGAGAAGTCCGGCGCCGAGGGCCAATACCGGCGGTTCAAGTTCGAGATCGCCGCCATCGTCCGTGAAAACGCCCTGCCGGGTTACGACTTGGCCTTGGTGGCGGCCGCCACCTCTTCGGAACCGCTCCTGCACATCGTCCGCCGCGACGCGCGCGCGCCGGCCGAGAAGGCGAGGCCGGGGCCGCGGGGCACGTCCGCGCCGGTGCCGCAACCGGCGCCGCGGCGCAAGCCCGCCATCGTCGTCGAGGAGCCCCATGGCTATCTGACCGACGAGACGCTCGCGCACCTGCGCGAACACTATCGGGGCTGGGACTTCCATGCCCTGCACGCCGAGTTCAAGGCATGGATCCGCGGCAGCGAAGAGCGCACCCCGGATCGCTATCAGAGCGCCTTCATCGGTTACGTCCGGCGCTATCACGAGAAGAACCGCCACCAGCTCCGCGCCTACTGACGCGCCGCCGTTCCCGAAGTGACGTGCGGCCAGGCGGTCGCGACGGGCATCGCCTCCAGCCACGCGCCTGCCGAGCCTCTATCCACGCATTTTTGAACCTTCTTCCGCCGCGCCCCGATGGATTTGATTCAATCCGACAGACCGTCGACGTCGCACGCGCGCCTTGCCGCCGGCTTTCGACACATCCGGAACGCACCCCGACACTTCAGGAACAGGGACACGGCATTTCGGGAACCCCGTCGTCGATCCATCGGGAACGGCGGCACGTCACTTCCGGAACCGGAAGCGGGCTGTTTCCTCCGTTATTTCCGTCAGTTAGGCCGCCTGGGCGGGGCCTTAACTTCCTAACTCTGAATCTAACCCCTCTAACGGGTTGGATTTGTTGAATTAAGAATTTGGAAAGGATTGGCCGTCGGCCTCAGCCGGACCGGAGCCCTGGATCGAAGAGCCCCGCCCGGGGCGACCGGGCGGGGCGGGCTGCGATCAGTCCTCCTCGGCGGGGTTCTGCTCGGGCCGGTCGAGGGACTTGAGCTCGTGACCGGGCATGGCGACGACCACCTTGGAGAAGAAGCGCTCGACGCCCTCGTTGTCGGTGTAGCGGTCGTGGCGGATCTCGCCCTGGACGTACACCTTGGCGCCCTTCGAGAGGCCCTTGGAGGCCAGCCAGTTGACCGTCGCCGGGTTCCAGATCTCCACCTGGTGCCAGGTCGGGTAGTCGCGCCGCTCGCCGTTCTTCTTGGTGTAGCGGCTGGTGCAGACCCGCAGGGTGGCGACCTTCTTGCCCCCTTGGGTGGTGCGGATGTCCGGCTCGGCGCCGGTGAAACCGATCAGTTGGACTTGGTTCAGCATCGTCGTTCTCCGTCTTCCGCCCGGAGGAGCCCGGGCGGCTCGCGGTCCCTGCCGCGATCACGCGACCGCCCAGGACGGGGATGAGCGAGGGGGTGAAGCCCGGCGGGGCTGGAAACCGGTCTGCACGCAGGAAGACCGGAGGGTCCGGCCCCGCCGCCTGGCCACGCCAGGTCGGCTTCTCCCCTGAGCGCCCCGGCCTAGGTTTGCGTGATGGATCGCGCGGGACCCGCCCGCCGCCTCGGCCCCACCCCACGGGAAGACCCCACGACGATGCCCCCAAGGCCAGCGCCGGAGTCTCCTGCAGAACGCCGGACAGCCCCACCCCGCCCACGGCAAAGTTGCCGCTCGCTCCGGTCCTCCCCATCTGTCGCCCACCAACGGCCGAGCGGGGGGCTCTGCTCGTCCACCACCCCGGAAGACTGGACCCGGAGACCCGCCGCTGAGCGCCGCCGCCATCGACGTCTGGAACGCCGCCACGTTCGACCCGGCGCTGGCCGCCTGCCTGACCGCCCACACCGACCTGATCGTGGGCTACTACGAGCGCGCCAAGGCGGTGTTCCTCGCCCACGACCTGGGCCGCGATCGAGGCCTCGTCCGGCCTGACAACCGCTTCGCCGAGGACTTCAGCGCTCTGCGCGACCACATCGACGCCCTGATGGGCGCGCGCACGATCCGCGCCTGGCACTACACGCGGCTGACCGATCGGGAGGTGGCCCGGGTGCGCGCGGACGGCGTCCACCTGTCCACCCCCGCCAGCCTGCGTCAGAGGCTCGACGCCATGGTGGCCGATGGCGACCTCACCGCCGCCCAGGCCGACCAGCTCTGGGCTCAGAACATGTTCACGCACCAACATGCCTCCCGCGCCGACAAATTCTGGGCGGTCTCGCATCCGCTGGCGGTCACCGACCACGGCGTGGTCCCGCTGATGTCGCACTGGGGCGGCGAGGCCGCGTCGATGTGGCTGCGGGACGAGTCCCTGCTGGCGCACCTGGCCGCACTCGGCCGACCGCGCGTGCTCGAGCTCGGCATGCCGCTCGGTCAGTGCCAGAGCTTCGGCGGCCCGGGCCGGGCCGTGCTCGCCACCTTCGGCCGCGCCCACGGGGCCTGCCCGGAAAAGTGCGGCTTCGATCTCTACGCCAAGGCCCCGTTGGAGGCCGGCACCGTCCTGGGGGTGCACAGCGAAGGCGAGGCGTCGTTCGGGCGCCTCGGCGACGGCTTTCCAGCCGGGTTCGTGGACGTCGACCGCACCCATTGGACGGAGCTCACGGGCGAGGACGACTGAGCGCGCGACCACCCTTCTGCGAACGAATCACCAACCCCAAGCCATCGCGCCATGCGCCCCGACGCCTACAAGGACTTGAGTTTTGTTCGACCCCTGTTCCGGCCGAAACGGGGAGGGCGGCCGGCGACGGCCGCCCGAAGCGTTCAGTGGATCGTCCGTCGCCGCCGGATCAGAGCCCCGAAATGGGCGATCGCCGCAGCCTCGAGGGTGAAGGGGATTCGAGTCCGCTCTTCATGCTGGTCCAGCTCCTCGAGCACCGACCAGACGTCCCAGCACTCGGCGACCACGTACCAGTTGTCCACGTCGTAGAATTGGTGGGCGTGTTCCAGGACCGCCTCCGCCATCGCCATGCTCGCCATCTCGGCCTCCGTTGCTCGACCGGCGGGCTCATCCCGCGATCGTGCGACCGTGCGGGACGGGGAGAGGGGCGGGCTCAGGGTCGGCGGCGCTGGAAACCGGCCTGCACAGAGCGCAGCGGCGGAAGGCCGGAGGGTCCGGCGCCGACGCCTCGCCCTTGGGCGAGGTCGCCTTGAGCCCGGCCGGCCCCGGCCCAGGTTCGCCTCGAGAGATCGCGGTCAGCCCGCCGGCCAGATCCGGAGACCCTCCGGCGCCATCGAGGCTCCAGACGGTGTCCGCGCCCCGCTCGCGGCTCGACGGAAAAAGGATGCGGCGACCTTGCGGCCGCCGCACCGGCGGGCTCAGCCCCGCGCCTTGACCGGATGATGACGCAGGCCGCGTTCAGCGGCCTTCTGGGCCAGGTTCAACGCCGGCCCGAAGGGCTTCAGCGCCGAGGCCCGCTCAGGATGGACCGAGTTCGCCAGCGTCAGGACGCACACCGGATCGAGCGCCAGCATCTCGTCGTTGGCCCGGAACGGCGCCGCCCGGCCATGCCGGTCGAAGTCGGCCTTGGCCAGCACCAGGGTGACGCCCTTCTGCCGCGCCCACTTGATGGCCAGCTTCTCGGCGCCCTTGGCGCCGGAGGTCGCCAGCGCCATGTCCGGCCACTGGTCCTTGGCCCAGTTCAGGGCGTCGAAGATGCGGCCGGCATCCTCGGCCGTGTCGGCCTGCGGGGCCGCGCGGAACGCCACCACGGTGGCGCCTGGATCCGTCGCGGCGTGCTTGCGGGCCTTCGCCGCGCGCAGGGCGTCGCGCGCTTCGATCTGCGCCGCCGTCGTGCGGGTGGCCTTCACCGAACCCTTCCACGGGCTCCAGACCTCGCCGGTCGTGGTGGTGTAGGCGGCCGAGGCCGCATCGCGGACGATCTCCATCGCCAGGGTGGCGACGTCGGCGGCGCGCGCCTTCAGGGTCGCCTCCTGGATCTCGGTGTCGAGCACCTCGGACCCGTCGAAGTCGCGCATCAGGCCGGCCAGCTGGTCGCGGGCCTTGTCGGCGTCGCGCTCGATGCGCTGGGCCACGGAGTGGAAGGCCCCGATCAGGGCTTCGCCGATGGTGACGTGGAAGTCCTCCAGCGCGGTTTCGCCGATCACGTCGAGCAGTTCCGTCATGAGGCAGCCGCCGAGCTGGTGAAGCGCCGCTTCCGGCGGATGGGTGCGGGTGTCCTCGAGCTGCAGGGCCTGGGCCTCATAGGCGGTGAGGCGGTCCGAAGAGAGGGGAGGGGAGTGTTGCATGGGAAAGTCCCTTCGCGGGGTTGGGGGTGCGAGCCCGTCGGCTCGTGACCGCCCCGCGCCGCCAGGCGGCCGGGCCCACAAGGGCTTTGAGCACCAGCGTCCCTTGTGGGGCCGGGCGAATGGTGGCGAGGTCACTAGAGCCAGAGGGCCGCGCCCACCCCGCGCCGGGGCGCTGCAACGGGCCGCGCCACGGCCCGCCGCCAGCCGGCGCTCGCAGCCAAGCGCTCGACGGCCTCAGGACATCCGCCGACCTCGAGGGCGAACCGGCCGGCCTCGTCCCAGGCGTTCTGGTCGCGGCCTTCGAAGCGCGCGGCGAACGACCAGGCCATGCTGTCGGCGGTGGCGAGCCGGCTGCGCACCTCCGGATCCAGCAGCGAGGTCCGCTTGCAGCCGAACCCGTGCAGCCGCAGGTCCGGCCGATCGAGTAGGATGGCGTCGAGGATGGCGGCGATCACCGCCGGGTCGCCCTGACGCTTGCAGAGCGATCCCACGCCCACCCAGGCGCCGCGGGCGATGCGGTCGCCGTAGGCCTCCAGATGCCGACGGTAGTCGTCGGGCGTGCGGCCCTGCAGGACCGGCAGCAGGTGCACCCGGCCGGTGCCAGCGCCCTGGATGGCGTCATAGCGCTCGAGGGTGAGGGCCTGGTGGCGCGCCACCGTCAGCCCGGTGGCCTTCAGCGCCAGCAGCTCGCACATGTAGTCCTGGGTCGAGGCCGCGATCAGGCCGGTTGCGGCAAACCGGCGGATCATCGCCGCATAGGCCTTGGGCGACTGGCTGAACCCGCCCTGCAGGGCCACCTGGGTGAAGGCCCCGGAATCCAGCAGCCAGGGTTCGTCGCACCCGAGGAAGGGGACCTCGCACACCCGTCCGCGCAGCACGTTGGCCGAGATGCACACCCGGAACCCGCGCAAGGCGAGGGGCCAGGCCAGGCGCGGATGATGCACGCCGACGTAGAAGCGGAAATCCACGTCGCGCGCCAAGGGCCAGGACCGATCAACCGGGCGCATGGCCGGCCCTCGCCGAGGCGCGCCGCTGGCGCTCCGCGCGCAACGCCTCCACCACCTCCAGGTCCCGATGGTGCTGGATCAGGTGCTCGAGCCGGTCGTCCGGCAACCAGCGGGGGTCCAGACGCGGCCCCTTCAGACGCGGCGTCACCCGGCCGAGGCCGAGCTGGCGCTCGCGGTTGACCGCCTCGGTGATCAGCACCCCAAGCTCGGCGCGCGACCAGACCCGGTCCAGGCCATGCAGGTCGTGGCCGCCGGGATAGCGCGCCGCCCGCAGCCGGCGGACCAGCTCCGCCATCGCTAGGGCGTCCCGCGCCGCGCGGATGCGCCCGGGCGTCAGGGTCCGCGCGGTGCGGTCAAACCGCTCGTAGAGCCGGCTGCGGGGCCGCATCAGGGCGCCTTGCCGGTCGAGCTCGGCCAGCCAGGCGGCGAGATCGGTGAACGGCTGGACCTTGAGGCCGCCGCCCGCGACCGGGGGCGGCTCAGGCGCCGCCGGCGCGGGGCTCTCGCAGGCGAAGCGCAGGAGCGGGGAAGGGGTCATGATCCACGTCCTCCTCAGACCCGGCCCGCCAAGGCGCGCCGCACGATCGGATCGCGGTCGGGACGCCAGGCGGTGCCGGCGCGCACGCCCACGGCCTCGTGGGCCGCGCAGTAGCGGCCGTCGGTCCGCCGGCCGCAGAAGGTGAAGTCCGGGCTCTTCGGATCGCCGATCGGCCACTTGCAGGCGTGGGCGCCGAGGTGGACCAGATCGGCCACC